>Ga0209208_10002995_pt1 | contig 24321 bp, 19 predicted proteins | sample S1TSphfallax_3_FD_187694 | JGI IMG/M metagenome (GOLD analysis project Ga0209208, IMG submission 187694) | Host-associated microbial communities from peat moss isolated from Minnesota, USA - S1T2_Fd - Sphagnum fallax MG (SPAdes) (version 2) | ecosystem: Host-associated > Plants > Peat moss >...
ATAGGCATGATTAATAAAGTGTTTAATGAATAATATTTGAAATGTATGTTTGCATTGTTATCTTGTTCCATACCCTTTGTACAAGCAAACATATAACTATTGCAAAACGTATTTCTAGGCATGAAAATATATGTTTTATTGCAACAACTGGATTAAATTATGCATATAAATATTATTGACCTTATAAAAATTTTGTATGGTCTTGGGGAAAAAAGGTAAATAATCAATCATATTATTGACACCAATGAGGGTTTTGAAATTTGATCTTGCATTTTAAAGTAAAATGTTTTACCCTAAAAATTTGGAAAGAAATGTTCATAAATATATATAATGTCCCATTTTTTGATGGAAAACTCCACATTCTTTCAACAATTGTAAAAACTTGACAAGATTATCCTAGGATTCATTAGTAAGAAAACCCCGCTTTTGTAATTATGTCTCCAACCACATTTCAATTACAAAAGATAGTTGAAAGGAACAATATAGTTGCAAAGTATTTTTTGCAACTAGGAATTATTTTTTTCAACTACAAACCAAAAAAGTCAAAAACTACAAGTCAAAAATGACATTCTAGTTGAAGTGTTAACCACATGTCAACACTACAACAATAGCCACTACTTACCATTTCAATTGCAAACCACATACCATTATAGTTAAAAAATTGTTGTTAACTACTTTTGATTGGTGAATGAACTTCATTCGCTAACTTGGCATGACGTCAACCAAAAGTCCAATTACAATTTTGAGTAGATTGCAACTATGTAAATTGAACATTTCAACTAGGTTACAGCTATGTAAGTTGAATGTTTTGACTATGTTGCAACTATGTAAGTTGAAATTATGCCCAATGGTTTGGTGACATGTGGCACACCCACAATGTTGACATATGGCACATTCACAAAGTTTAAGGTTAATGAATAGTTAAATGACACGTGGCATGTTCACAAAGTTTGGTGTCCACAAATAATTAAATAACACATGGCTTGTTTACAAAGTTTGGGTTCACAAATAGTTTAAATGACACAGGACACATCCACATATGTAGGTTAATGTCTTGCAATTTCCTACACAACACTTGAAGTTGCACTCAACCACCCATGCAATTTTTGGTATGACATCTTGAGGGTCAAGAATAGAAATTGGGTGTCATGTGCTACATCAATTTCAATTACTGAAGCATGGCCAACGTAATCCCCCACCAAATTCAAGTCCTTAAATTGGGGATCTAACATTTATAACAAGCATGTCGTGAGCTTTAAAGAACTTGAAAGAATCCATGAAATCCAAAAAGGACCTCAACACAAAAGCTACTTGCAATTGCATGTTGGCATCAAGTTACTTCATTTTCATGCACATATCCATGTCCTCTCCAACATCAACTGTTGCTTGCAAATTCAACCTAACCTTAAAAATATAGACATACAACATGATAGTTGTGGCAAGAACATCTAATAATAGCCAATATCCATGACAATGGTTAAATACACATGTAGACACAATAGGAGATAATGCATCACAAATTAGCTTAGCAATTATCTAAGGTTGTGCAGAAAGAATCTTATTGGCTAAAACTTCTATTTGGCAACTATAACACATGATGATAACAAATTAATAAGCTAGGCACTGCTCAAACATGTCAACTTTAGATGCAAAACATGTCTTCACTAGAGTTGCAAGTTTTCACTTAAACAAACCAAAATCTAAACAAGATCACCTTCATTCCTTTGCCCCCTTGCTTGAAATCCATAATGGAAATGGAAAAGAAAGATCAATTCTATAGTACATAAACACAACCTATGAATGCTTGCAACCTTGAAATCAAGATTAGACTTTTTGAGCCATGTGATGCAAGTGTGAAACAATCATTGAACATATTTGATACTGACTACTCCCAAGTCCTTGGAAACCTTGTTGTTAGTGGTCACATATTGAGTTGTTTTGCTCATTGCATGTCCAAAACATGCCTCGGCAAATGGAATAGAGTCTTAACAAGCTCAACACCTTACATAAAATAGTTGACTTCAAGGTTGTGGTCATGGTTTCCAAGTTGGTTCCCTCATTTTTGACATAACACAAAACCTTTGATGTGAGATCAAATATTTCCAAGAAAGCTTTCAATTGCTTTGTTAACCCAACACTAGTAGTGTCATTGGCCTTAAACAATCCTATTGTGACATGTCAAGGCTTCCAAATTGCAAATAGGACATTGATGACAAGCAAAAGTGTCTTGTTGCCCCCCTATTCATCCATAGATAAAAAATAATTCTAGTTATAAATGTTGCATCAAGCTAAGGCTGCACATACAAATCTAAACACATAGCAACCATGACTAAAAGAATTTTTTTTGGATAACATTTTTCCAAGATGGAAACACAAACTTTGGATCAAGCCTCAATGTTAATTTATGCATCCATAGATTTTCACAAGTGCTCAAAATGAGATATCCTTTAGCTATGAGCAACACCAAGTCCTCCAAAAATTATTTTTGTGCCTCATCTTTTTTTTTGTAAAGGGTTTTGCTTCCAAAGAAAGATGAAATTACACTTTGTGTTATTTTTGGGCATTTCTTAACAAGCTACATTCATGATTTACCACCCTCATCACTCATTGATTATGAACCCCCAATACCTTCAATGGCAAAAATTTCAGCAACATATCCAACTAAAAGCTTGGCATGCACATATTCAACATGCCACTTCATTAAAGTTGTCCCAAAAGACTTCTTGTATGTATGCAATGATTTTTTCCCCCCTTTTGTTTTATCCTCAATCAAAGCAAGAAGGAAAACATATGGGAAACAAATATTGCATCTTAATTGCTGAATTGTCATAGTTTGGAATGCCTTCATTGTTCATAACAAAGAAAGCCCATGGAACAACTATGTGATTATAAGTGCTCAAAAAATTTAGCTTGTTTGTTTAAAATAAACAAAGATGTTATTCAATCATGTTCCTTAATAAGAGAATTTTGGGTATTCATACTAACACCTATAGATGAGGATGATGTTCCCCTAAATGGAGGAATACATGGACTAACTCAAACCAAATGCACATCATTTGCATCTACATGAAAGGGCAATGAGGTTTAGGTATCCAATCTCATGTAATGTTGCTCTTCGCTTGCCATTGTTTAAGCCCTAATCATTGTAAAAGAAGGGACTCAAACCACCTAGCCTAAGCATAAGTTAGATCTAGACCTCAACACCTACATTAGGCCCAAACCTAAGCCATGTGGCATTTAACAAATGACATCCTATTTTATTTGGTTTCACCTTTAAGGTTGAACCTTTTTTATTGGTTGTTTATTGTGTTTATCCAACAATTTTAGTGCATTCCTTTATATAGTTTGGATTCTTGGATTGAAAGCCAAACAATATGGGATAAATATTTAAATTGTAATCTAGTTGTAATTTAGTGGAACTAAATTACAAACTAGTTTAAACTTAGTTAGGCCTAAACCTAAACCAATTATACCTAGTTTAACCTTGGTTAATTATGTTGATTATTTGTAGTAATTATTCATCAACCATTTTAAATTTTATAATTTTATAATTGAACATATTATTATCAAATACTAAATAATATGAAAATTAAAAAATTTAACAAATAATTATAATTATATGTGAAATAAATAAATAAATGCTAATAATAAATATTTTAAATGATTAATTTCTTATAATTTCTTATTAACATTTCATTAAAAGAAAATCAATTCAAATATTTAGAAAAATATAATAATAATAATAATAATACATTGATAATTAATATTCGGTTATAATTACAACAACAACATTAATAATATTATTATAGCTAATAATTAGGCAAGGCTAATAATTTAACTATATTATTGGTTTTATTATCTAACTTGTTATAATTATTATCAACTAATTTAAATAAGAAAAATAGAAATAAAAAATATTTAAAAATATAATATTGTTAAGTAATCATTTATGAGAAAATGATAATTTACTAAATATTCGTACTAATTATTCCAATCTACTTGAATTTTCAATAATAAAATTCATTCAAAATTCAATATCCTCCACACTTCAAATCTAGAAAATTATGAAATAAATTTCATTAAATTTGATTTAGCGACTACTTTAATAACAACACTGAGTACACCACTTTTTATTATTGAAAATGAATAAAACCAAGATTGAAAACTACATTGGAATTTGGGGGTGTTCGTGGTGTTGTTTAAAAACCCTCACCACGTCTAATTTAATGAAGTTGATTTTATAATTTTGATACTTAAGATATGAACAATATTGCTGATTTTTTAGTGGCTATTGTTGTTGGAGATTTAAACAAATTGCAAAAAGGAGTTTGGAGGGAAAATCTAATTAAATGCAGTCACACTTGGGCCCATGACTCATGGTACATTAATGTTTAATGAGTTTTTATCATAATTTTAAGCAAATATCAATTCATCATGTGTATAGAAATGGATAAACATTAAAGTTTCATAATATTATTTATTATGTATCATGTATTGAACATAAACATTATTATTAACATATATTTCAATTTTTCTTTAAATTTTATTTTGAAATTTTATTTTAATATTTATGTGCACAAAAAAACCTTCATTTATACAAGTAAAGTTTACATGTAATTTAGTTTTATCATAATTTTAAATAAATATCGAAATATTATATGTATAAACTTGAAGTTGCCTACTAGTTGTCTAGCCTAGTTGAGAGAGATAATTGCAACAAAGTTTCAAACAAGATTGCATTTCATCCATCTTTAATGCATCTTATCATCCACATATACATGTGTGTTGATGGTGTCACCATAATAGTTGAACATTAGTCAATGTTTTGATTCTATGCCAACTAGAGAACCTTAGATGCCAAGGAATACTATGAAAATGGCCCCTTAATTGAAACATCTTTCACAATATTTACCAACATAGTTGAACATAGTCGGGCATTCAACTTGAAAACATTGTTGACGTTAAGTATATTCAACAAATGACCACCTAGTTGAGAAATGTTTTCAATTGTATACTAATAGAGTAGATGAGTCAACTTAATTGGTAATTTCCATAATTTTATTTTAAATTTCAAAAAATCCTAGTTGCAACATAATTGCAAATGTTGTGTAGTCAAAAACTTTTGGTTAAAAAATTGGGGTTTTTTTACTAGTGATTACAATGGTATTACTTGGATGGAAAAAAAGGTTATATTAGATGATGTGAGGTAGAAATCTAGGATGTGAACTTGTTAGCATGAACAACATCAGCAACTAACATATGATTTTATGTCACCATTTAGTGTTTTGTGCAAAAGAAAATGACCTTCATAAGGAAGGTTCCACCTATTGAAGTGCAAGTTAATACAAGTTATATATGACATCTATTCTTGATGAGTTATTTTATCCTTCATTTACATTGATCAAAAAAAAAAAAAGGTCTTATCATCCTTGACCATAAATATCCCTATTTCATTCTTATGTGACTTTTTTACAAAAAGATTGTTTGTCCATTACATAAAGGTTGAAGTTAATGTTCATATGTTTCTATGCAACCCAACATGATTTTGCAAAAATATGCATTGGATTATTCTATAGAAATGGCACATTGTTTCATTAAAAAATGTAACATTGCTATGAAAATAAGTTCATGATAGAAATTTGGTACTCTTGAAAAGGTTGGTGTGACCATGAGCAACCATTGCCAAAATGATGTCATGGAATGATGGATTTATGTTTATCCTAATTCATTGTCCTTTGAATAAGACTTGGGAAATTAAGTGCCCAAAACATCCTCCATTATTCAAATCATTGTGGTGTTTTTTATGTATAAATCCTTCATAAACAACCCTATTGAATAAAAAATACAAGTGTAGCACCTACATAAGCAAGTATGGCTATATGATTTCTCTAGAGATTTTTTGTTGGCTATCAAGGACTATTTCATTGCCAAGACTGACAACCAAGGGGAATACATAACCAAGGGGAATACATGTTTCATGCCATACTTTATCACATATTGAAAATTTCTCCTTTTTATCTACATTTTGTTGTGTCACAATTATGTTTTATCGCATTTGATTTGATTGGTTTGTTATGTTTGTATACAACATTCACAAACATGTAACAAACACAAAATAATCCAACAATATGAACACTAGCAACACCATATTTCAACTATTGGGGTTGCATAATCCTATTTTCATAATATTTCCACATGTGTGTCAAAACTATCATGTGATGTCAAACTTGAAATTTCTAGTAATAATAATTCATATTATTTGAAGTACTAATTCATTATTCTTGTTTGGATGCATAATTATGTCAAGTAAGAGCCTTTTTTTTCATTTGCACTATTGTATGATTTTCTATGGGTTCCACAACTAGTTAAATTTATTAATAATGAAATTTCACCAAAAAGAAAAAAATCCATACTATTATCCATATTAGATAATCACACATAAGGACTTTAAATGTTATATTAGTTATTCAGGCGGCCCTTGGGGGGCCTTCTTTTGTGTGTGGAGCGCTATTCGTTGGAACTGGTGGTGTTGGCAGTTGTTGTAATTTACGTGATGGGACAACCAAACATTCAAAGAGGTCATTTTGGTCCTGCCACAATTCAAAGTTCATACAATGGTATTGTGAGACTTGTTTGGCCCAATCACTTCTAAACATTTCATCTACAAACATTACACAAAAAGGTGACATGCAAGGAATAATGGACACAAATTTTAATCAAGCTTATTGCTCAATAAAACAATTGATTGACGTGAGATGCAAGGGTTGGATGTGGCTAGGATGAGCTACACAAATTGTGGAGCTTACTCCCATTAAAATGAAAATGGGAATATGATGATTTTCACTTCCTACCTTAATGAAAAAAAATCATTACTAATTCATTGGAACTTGTATCAAGTTGTTCGAAGATATTCTTCATTCATAAATTTCAAACTAACTTTTTATTGCCATATTGACACCATTTGAAGGCATCTTGGAGTCATTTAGAGAAGCAAGTCTTAGTGTTAGTTGAAAATAAAAACCTTGTTGAAACACAATATGACAAATACCACACAATTGAGTTGACCATCCCCCAACAAGTCATGGTTATATTGAGTACCTTTAAACAATTTCCATGGAGTTGGTGTGACATTTGAGCACCAAATACACCCGCCATAGAAAAAAGTTGCAAAACCACTAATATTGTGATTGGCATAAGTAGCCATGAGGACACTCCTAAACCTCCTCCCATTTTGCCCCTGACCATGACCAAAGTCTTGATTGAGTTTTACAAAAACTAAGCTGCCAAAAATAAAATCATTGAGAGCTAGCAACTTGCAATGAACTTCTTCTCACCAATCTAGTTGTGAAGCATGCACCAAAAAAATTCTAAGAGTCCAAGATATATAAGCTCATATTGAGTGTAAGTGAAAGCAAGTATATGTCACACAGTCTATGATGTTGAGGTTGACAACTTGCACCAACTTGGTTTGAGAGATTATTATTTATTCACTTATTGCAGCATTTGGTCAATACAGTCAATACTGGCTGTCAAGTATTGACCAAATGGAAACGCACTAGCTCTCACAGTTCTGAATCAAACTATGGCTCATCACAAAGTGACATCTGTTTTCTTTTCATGGGAATTTGTTCCCAAAGTTACTATGGTGGGTTTTAACTACATATTTTCAAAGGAGTGGCGCTTTGTTAATGGAGCAAGAAAGAATGTCCTATGTTAATGGCTTTCCATTGGTGCTCTGATCACAAAAAGCTAATGGAAAGAGAACCTTAGTCAACACATTGCTGATCCGTGTTTGTGAATCGTGCTCTGCAGGTGAGAATGGATTTGCCATTAAGTTATTCTTCACTTGGTTGTTGAAATCTATGTATGCAGCACAGGAACTCAATTTTCAACTTTTGTATGACACAGGTGGTGCGGTAACATGTTGACGTATTTGGCCTACTTTACAGTAAGGCCAAGGAATCATATGGCAGGAGCACTGGAAAATTGGTACTGGCTGATGATTAGAAGTTCTCAGCCCAGTGGGATTTGTGTTAGGGCCTGGGCATAACTACAATACTTAATAATGAAGTGGTTATTCTTCACTTCATTGTTGAAGTCTATGTACAGAGCACATGAACTCAATTTTCAACATTTGCATGACAGAGTTGGAGGTGGAAGGTTTTGACATATTAGAGATATATCCCTAAAGTCATCCTGTCTTCACCCTGTCTTTGGGCCTCCTTTTCACCCTGTAACCCCTCGTTTAGTGGTGGTATCTGTAAAGTAAGGAAATTGTAATAAATCTCAGTATAAAATGCTGAATATCCAGTAAAAAATGGACTCTTGGGATTTGCATTAGGGCCCAAGTCTAACTACAGTACTCAAGAATGATGCAACTGTGAAACTTTTTAGTGTTGCTATGTCCTTGATTTCTTGAAAGAACCCCCTGAAAAAAAGAAAAAAAACATAAATATGCATAAATATGAAGGTCCTACTGAGGTTTGGCTGTTCTATTCTCATTATTTCTTTAAATATTTATGTCAACATTTTACTGTGTTGCATGGAAACTATTGCTCATAGGTAATGCAGAAGCAAGGAGGTTGATTAGGGGAGATGTCTTCCTGGGCAATGGGTTCAGAGTACTTTCCATTCGACCATCAAAATTTATTTTGACATGGGTGCCAGGTAGCCAAAAATCGCTCTGTTTGGGGTATGTGAAATTTGCATTAATTAGTGAACCGGGTACCTCCCAAGTTGTAGTGTTGTTGTTATGGCTCTCAATTCTTGAAACAGCCCTAGGAAAAAGAATAGTCATACAAATGAAGTCCCTGTTCCAGTGTTTTTTTTTCCAATTTTGTGATGTTGGCACATTGGTGATGATCCACAAGGAGATTCAGCCAAATTTGGCTATAGATTGGCTATGAAAATAGGATATGTTCACCAGATTTTATTTGAAAAATTATTTCACCACTTGCTCGCCACCGAAACAAAACGTTCAAGTTTGGTTTTTACATTATCGGGAGATCATACAATTTTTTTTGTTTATTGATTTGTGTGAATTTTTACCATGCTGCAGGAAATTGTAGTTTAAAATGTGGAAGGAAGGGTGTTCAGTAGGGGAGTTGCATTTTGGGGCACTGGCATCAGATGTGTTTCCATTGGACCACCCAAACATACTTTGATATGTGGCTCAAGTTTGCCCCAGAAGTTGCTCTGATTGGGGTACATAGTGTGATTTGTAATTAATGCGGGGTGACTCCCAAGTGCACTTTCTTTGTTTTCCTTGCAATGAGCCAATTTAATTGACCCATCACCATAAAAAAACTGAAACTATGGAGGCTCCCAAAAATAAGAGGTTTTAATTTTAAAGTATGGAGTTCCTTCCTTTTGGCCCACCTATATAGTTGAAAGGAGGACAACATTTGCCAAAGCATATGCGATAAAAGTCTGGTGCTATTGGGAATGATTTGGGGAACACATTGGGAACTCAGGGAAGATATTGGAAATTTGATGAGAATTTATCGGGAAAATAGTTAGGACACATTGGGAACAAAGTGAAAAATGAAAATCTCACCCCCTCCCCCTTTCACCTCAAAAGACAAAAAATTTGGGACCCAATTGAGTGAATATGCAACCCCTAAGAAGGCACCATATTCAGAATTCGTGATCACATGAGACATTGGGTGCCACCTAGACTTTCATTTAAGACTGACTTAACATCAAGTGTGAATGCAGCATAAGCTCACCCAGGACAATAAGGAAGAGAAGAAGAATTTACACACAGAGGCAGTACTGATGATGATAAACAAAGAAAGAAAAATTTATGTTACATCATCATGGAGGCGTGGTTGCAACTTTCAAAAGGTTAGATAGCACCTTTTGTGATGTTGTAGGTGTGGACAAAAAGGAGGGGAAAAAAAAAAAGAGCCAATGAGCTGGTGGTAACTAACTCAATTGCAACACCTTGCACTCCAAGAAAAAGTCAAGGCAAAAATGAAAAAGAGTATCCTACCTCTGAGTGTGGCCTGACCTTAACATTGGCTTTAAGTACATATTTTGAAAGCAGTTGTACTGGTGCAGCTTTCCAATGGAAACCCATTGTCAATGGAGCAAGAAACAGGGTCCAATGTTAATGGATGTTAATGGCTTTCCTGATCAGGCCCATGGCTTAAATGGGTATCTGTCCCTATTTCTAAGAATGGCCCAACAATGGTATTAGCTATTTTTCAATGCACGTGCAATGTGAATGCAACAAGAAACAAATGTCTCAAGTTAAAGGCTTTCCTTCAGTGCTTTCTTTAAGCAGGTTAGTAGAAAAAGAGCCTTCTAGTCAACACATTGCTGGTCCCTGTTCCTGGATCCTGCTCTGATGATGCTCAGAATCAGTTTGCCATTGAGTTGTTCTTTTTTGAAGTCTATGTAATAGAAGAACTAATTTTTCGGCCAGGGCGGATTGACCCCCACATTGGGATCGTGGTAAAAACCCCAAAACCCATTTATATGGCAATATTGGCCCCCAAAATTATAGATTTGAACTCAGGGACCCTGCTTGATATGTGTAAATATTTAGAGCATTTAGAAGCAATTTAGATGGGTTCTGGGGTTTTCACCATGATCCAATGTTGGGGTCAATTTGCCATGGCCTAAATTTTCAACTTCTGTATGACACAATTGCTGATGAAACATTTTGACATATTAATACAGTTATTTGTAGAGTGCTGAAAAGGGGGAGAGAAGTGAGAACCTCCAGTTTGGAGGAAAGGATAGGTGCAAGGAAAAAGTCAGGGCGAATATGGTTTAAAAAATTAAAATCTTAGGGTCAAAGTGGAAAATGCACTGGTCATGGCTGATAACTTAATGTTAAGCGAATTAACATAAAATCTTCATGGTAAGTTGGATTATGTCCTAAACGACTAGCAGGGTGTTAGGAGACATAACACTAGAGTCCCAAGTCCTAACACCAAGTGTGAATGCACTTTTAGTGGATGTACTTATTCTCTCCGTCATTGTCCTAGGTGAGCTTGGTGCTCCTTCCAACTTCTTTTTGTTTCGTCCTTGCCACATTCTATTGTTTTGTTGGTTTCATTTGATGGAGTTGATTCTTGCAAAATATTGAACATTGTTGAGTATTACCTACACAAAATATTTTTAGAATATTCATCATTTGAACATTGTTTTCGTTGCTCCGTTGTTTTTTAGGTGTGGACATGTGGTTTGGCTTTAAGTAATTGTGTTTTACTTCTATATGTGGCCCTACCTTAAGGAAATTTGGGAACAAGTTCCCATGAAAAGACAAATGTCACATTGTGGTGAGTCATAATTTCATCAATTGTCAAAGCTATTGCATTTGAATTTGGTCAATATTTGACAAGTAGAGTTGTGACATGAATGGTGACTAGCCACATATAGTTTGAAAAATGCAATGGAAAGTTGATGTGAACATACAACATGTGGCTACATGATCAACCAAATGAAAAGGTGTTATAACTATGCACATGTGTTGACTATGTGTTAAACCCTAAACCCTACACACATCCTTTGTACGTCATCAAATGATTAAATAAGTAAATAGATAACAAATTTCAAAACAAGTTGGTGCCAATCAACAAACTTGACATTATAAATTATTGCACCTATTTGCTTGAACTTATACTAGAATTGAACCCAGTGTACTTCTTAGAATACATTGGATCCATTGAGCAAATATAGGTTCAATCAAAATTACAAGACCTATATGTGGGTATTGCATATTTGAAATGGCCTTATGCAAAGGACGAGGTATTGCACAATGTTCACTTTGATCTTTGTAAACCCTAGACAAATTAATGTTACTTATTCATATGGCCCTATTTAAGTTTTGATTCTTACATCTAAAGTATTAAGAAAGATTATGAAAAAAAACATATATAATTAACCATATATCCATTAAACAAATGTGACTAGAGGAAAATATTATGTTGATAAAAGATGTACAAATATGGATGGATAAAAAAATGCTAAAAAACACAATGAAAATAAAATAAAATTATAGTATATCAAAGGACCAAAATTCAAAAATTGGGTAATCCAAAAAATTAAAAGGCTGAAAAAACCTAACTAATTATATAAAATGGAAATCATAAACCATATCATTATTTTGAATCTTGTGTTTAGCTCTGTAAGAATTTGTTGCATTTGTAGCCCTTGTTGTATGACGAGTAATGTCACAACCCTAGCTTTGGGTTCGCAAACAAGGCAAGGGCTTGCAAGGTTACGGGCCAAGAGAGAAGCCCGAAAGTCTCACCGCATGTTTTCGGGAGTGTAAGAAAGTGTGAGAAAATGAACCTTCACATTTCCAAGGGAACTTCCACTTTGGGAATTGGAGTCCCAATCGACTCCCAAAGTTTCAAAGAGCAATTGTAAAGGTCAAAACTCAATGGATTGAAAAAAAATTTATATCAATGAAAAGATCTTGAAACATAAATGGGCTCGCATGACCCATTTAGTCATTTGAAACACAAGTTATAGCCAAAAGAAGGCTCGGGAGTCAAATTGGCAATTTGACTCCTAACCACTAAAAGTCGGGAATCACTCGAATTTCCTCACGTGCAGGTCACGTGTGATATACCGTTGGAAAGCTCTCTACGAGGGCTACAACTTTGCTTTAAACCTCATTTTAATCGAAGGTCTACATGCAAATTTATGGGCTCGCAAAGTTGCAAGAATCCCATTTGTGAAAATTTTGGGACAAAATGCCATTTGGATGTGAGGTTTGTGGAGAGGCGCATAGTATACTATAAGGGGGGAAGGTGGTGGCGTCCCCCAAGTCCGGGCCATGGTGAGTCATGTGGGTCTAAGTTTGTCCGTGGCTTGTCCTAGCACCAAAAGTGTTCCAACTATGCAGTAACCAACTTGTTATTTGGTTTTGTGTAGGTCCATGTGAATGATCAAGTGCTTGTCATTCACCTTAATCCCATCTTGGAACTCTAACACGCCCCTTTACCCCACCCAAAGTGCTACAAGCTAAGGGGCATGGCCCCAATTCTTTGCTCTTTCATTGTTTCATTTTAGACTCACATTTGAGTCTATCAAGGAGCTTGGGAGCGTGTCAAGCAATGTATAGATGACAATGTTGCATTTTATTTTGAACTAAATTTATAACAAACTCTTCTTTTGTTATGCTTTAAACCTTATAAACATCCAAAAACCATCAAATTAAACCTTAACACTACCAAAGAAGAAGGCGATGGCAACACGTTACCATCGCTTTCTTCGATAGAACAACACCATAAAAGAAGACAACAACGTGTTGCCATGTCATTTTCTTATTCTTCCTCTTTTTAGACACAAAGAATAAAGTGACGATAGCTTGTTGCCGTTGCCTTATTTATTCCAATAGCACCACATAAGAAGACAATGGCGCATTGTCGTTGTATTTTTTTTTTCTAACACAAAAGAAGGCAATGACAACAAGTTGTCGTTGCCTTTTTCACTTGAACACGACTAAAAAAGAAAATAATGGCAACAAGTTGCCATCGCCTTCTTCATTGCAACAACACTATAAAAGAAGACGATGGCACATTGCCATTGTCTTCTTTTTCTTTACAACACCACCATAGAAGAAGATGACATTGTTGTCGTTTTTTTTTTCTCAAACACAAAGAAATGAAAACACACAATAAAACAATTAAAAAAAACCAAGGGAATGAGCTTACCTTCAAGCTCGCACTTTGCCTTTTCACTTTTGGCTCCTGTTTTTACCCTTATGTTTCAAACGCTTTTTCATGGCAGTTTTTTTCTTCTCAAGCAAAAGAAAAGAAAAACCATAGAAAATAAAAGAAATGCAAAGAAGGGAAGGAGTTTTCCTTCAAGTTCCCATTTTGCCCTCTCACTTTTGGTTCCCGCTTTTGCCGTCCCATTTCTACCCTTTTGTTTCAAACACTTTTTCTTGGCATCTTCTTCTTCTCAAGCAGAAGAAGAAAATAAAAGAAAAAAAATGCAAAGAAGGGAGGGAGTTTTCTTTCAAGTTCCCATTTTGCCCTCTCACTTTTAGTTCGTGCTTTTGCCCTCTCGCTTATGCCCTTCTGTGTCAAACGCTTTCTCCTAGCATCTTCTTCTTCTCAAGCAAAAGAAGAAAATAGAAAAAAAACCATAGAAAAAAATTAAAATGCAGAGAAGGTAAGGAGCTTTTTTTTTAAGTTCCCACTATGCCCTCTCACTTTTAACTCATGCTTTTGCCCTTTCGCTTCTGCCCTTCTGTTTCAAACACTTTCTCCTAGCATCTTCTTCTTCTCAAGCAAAAGAAGAAAAGGAAAAAAAAAACCATAGAAAAGAAAAAAATGCAAAGAAAGGAAGGAGCTTACCTTCAAGCTCTCAATCTGCCCTCTCATTTTTGGTTCTCGCTTTTGGCCTCATGTTTTTGTCCTTTCGTTTCAAGCGCTTTTTCCTTGGCATCTTCTTCTTCTCAAACATAAAAAAGGAGAAAAACACAAAGAGAAAAATGCAAAGAAAGGAGGGAGCTTATCTTTCTTCTTTTGCTTTTGCATTTGTGATAAGCGCTCTTCTTGCTTTCTCCTCTCCACATTCCTTCAACGTTGAGCTCTCCATCTTTCACAAGCCTTGTGTCTCATGTCTCCTTGAAGTTCTGTGCTACTCAAGCTCGGGAGCTCTCCGAGTGCAGTGAGTGGGAAATGAGGTGAAGGAGGTAGGAGGGGGGAGGTAGGTAGGGTGGCGGGGGGGGGGGAGGAAGTAAGTAGGAGGGGAAAATTTTGAGGCAGAGAAGGGGGCTGAAAAATCCCTGGGCAGGGGAAGAGGATGTGTTTTTGGTTCATCCCCAAAACGGTTTGAACGGCGTCAGCCTGACCTGGTGGCTGCTGGTTCACTCCAGCCCCCAGTCCTCACCCTGTCTTTGGGCCTCCTTTCACCCCCTAACCTCTCTTTTAGTGGTATCAGTAAAGTCAGGAAATTTTATCAAATCTCAGGATGAAATGCTGAATCTCAGCATTTAATGCACACGGCTCGAGAAGAATTATAGTAGTTGTACAGGTAGGAACAGTGAAATTCTATGTAGAAGCAGTGGAGGCCTTCGGGAAAAAGAAAGACAGGGTGAAACTCAGGAACCATGAAAATTGATGGTTTTCTGAGTTTCACTCCCCCCCTCCCTTGAATGCTAATGTACTTTGGCCCTTTTTTGCACGTCTTTTTTTAATCTCACCCTGTATATGACCAAACTCGGGGTACTGGTGCTGTCTTTTCCTCACTTTACGGATATCTCTCTTGTGATGTAGACTCCATCCAAATAGTAACTTAGGCCTGTGTTACTATTTATTTAATTATTTATGTCAACATTTTGCCGTGTTGCATGGAAACTATTGCTCATAGATAATGCGGAAGCAGGGAGGTTCATAAGGGGAGCTGTCTTCCTGGGCAATGGCTTTAGAAAACTTTCCATTGGACAATCAAAATTTATTTTGATATGGGTGCCAGTTGGCGTAAGAAGTTGCTCTGTTTGGGATATGTGAGATTTGCATTATTTAGTAGCCCAGGTGCCTCCCAAGTTGTAATGTTGTTATGGCTTTGAATTCTTGAAACGGCCCTTGGAAAAAGAAGTCATAAAAATGAAGACCCTGTTCCAGTGTTTTTTTTCCCAATTTTGTGATGTTGCCACATTGGTGATGATGCACAGGGAGATTTAGCCAAATTTGGCTATAGATTGGCTATGAAAAAAGGACATATTCAGCAGATTTTATTTGAAAAAATATTTCGCCATTTACTCGCCACCAAAAACAAAAACGTTGTCCTGTTCAAGTTTGGCTTTTCCATTATCATAAGATCATACCAGTTTTTTTGTTTATTGATTTATGTGAATTTTTACCACTCTTCAGGAAATTGTAGCTTAAAATGTGGAAGGAAGGGTGTTCAGTAGGGGAGTTGCATTTTCGGGCACTGCCTTCAGGCGTGTTTCCATTGGACCACCCAAACATATTTTGATATGCGGCTCAAGTTTGCCCCAGAAGTTGCTCTGGTTGGTATTGTTTTTTTTATTTATTGTATTGAGGTATTGAGAAAGAAGAGGTGGAGATTGGTTAAATTGAAGAGTTTATTCTTAGGGTTCGAGGTACCATTCATCTTCCATGTAATGTCTATTTTAAAAATAAAATAAAATAAATTTAATATATATCTAACATGTACATGTACAAAGATTGTATTTTTAAAAAATATTAAAGATACACTTATATTTTACATCATACAAAGATAAATTCAAGATAGTTAAACAAAAAATCAATTCAAAAACAACTTTAATATGTACACATACACAAAGAATAAAAATCAAAGAGAAAAATCCAAAAATTGATGAAAATAATTTTAATCTTAAATACAGACGAATGTATGAAGAGTTGCTGGAGTCCAAGTGTTGAAAAACAAAAATAAGTTTACCCTCTAGTAAGTCTGAATTACTATCCTACATAGTTGGTAAAAAAAATTTTGCTGTGGTAAAATTTTATAATAAAACCTTGTTTATACCCTGTTGTTGTACTTTTTTAATTTGGGGGGCAGCAGCGACTGCTGCAGCCTAGGCTCTCAACCACAACCGTGAGGTTCCACATCCACGCCCAGGTGCTTCAACAAGGGCAAACGCGGAGGTTGCTGCTCTAGCCCCCCATTTGCCCTTTTAAGCTGTGCATGTGCCCAACCTATATGAGACAAATCTCTTAACATTATTGTAGACACAAAAGGAGCTAAATTGCACCATCTTTTTGTGACGAAATTATGCAATTTTTTTCTCAAAATAATAATATTTAATTTGATATTATCTTTTTTCAAATGTTTTTGAAAAATTGGAAAAACTTTCTTTAAAATCACCTTGTTTATATACATTTTCAAGCAAATCACCACAACATAAAAAGATTTTAATACTTTTTTCCTTGTGGATGATGGCCAATGTAACAACATCACAAAATCGAAAATAGTAATAATAATAATAACTTGTAGGTTGTGTATACATTGGTGTAACAATTATGATTAATAATTTGTTCCTTGAATAATATTTGAGATGTATGTTTGCATTTTTGACATGCTCCATCACCTTTGTACAAGCAAACATATAACTTTTACAAAACATATTTCTAAACATGAAAAGAGATATTTTATTGTAATGTATGGTTTGAATTATGCATATTAAATTACTATTGTTTGATCTTATGTAAATGTAAGGTGTTGGGAAAAAATAACTCAAAAAAAGAATACCAAAAAGGATTTCGAAATTTGATCTTCTGTTTTGGAGTTAAATTTTGTACTATCAAAGTTTGGGAAGAAATGTTCACCTATGTACAAAATGTTCCCTTCTCAGATGGAAAACTTTACCTTCCATCCATAGATTTGCACAAATCAAGAGGATTGTCCTTTGTTGACAATGGCATAATGGATGGACAAGAAATGTCATGTCATATGATGTGAGGCATAATACTTCAAAAGAAATTCAAAATGTGGACCTAGTTGGCATGAACAACATCATCAAGCAACATATGATTTTATCTCACCACCCAATTGCTTTGTACAATTATTGACCAATAAGGTTCCACCCACCAAAATGCAAGACATATAAAGTTGTTTTATGGCATATATTCCTAAATTGACATGATTTGGTCTATCCTTCATCTACACTAGTGTGACCTGTGCTGTTGGCTCAAGTGTTACCTTGTCCTCAACTGATTTTTCCGTCCAAAACCTGGATATTTGGAATTTATTTCAATTTTCAGTGGCAGAAATCACTTAAAAATCAATATCTCCCACATTCTGAATCCAAATCTTACCAAATAAATTCTATCAAATTTTACTCATCAAGATCTTTCTAAAAACACCAAAGGCACATTCCAATTCCTCTGAAATTTCCAGCTACTATTTTAATTTTAATTTTAGTAAAGAAATCATTCAATATTCAAGAACTTTTGCACTCCAAGTCCAAACACCATGGAACAAAGCACACGTACCTTTTGTTCTCAAGAACTTTCCAAAGACACCAAAAACAGGGTCTCAAACATCTAGGTTTGTAACTTGATGTGTAACTTGATCACACAATTACTTAGGTAATTGTTTAATGGGGTGTAGGATTCCATAATTGTGGAATCACATGCGAAACCATGTGATGTTGTTTCCTTGTGATTAATTGTGGAATCACATGCGAAACCATGTGATGTTGTTTCCTTTGATTTTATTCATTTTGATTATTTGGGGAACCATGTGGTGGATAAGTTTTAGGAAGTTTTTTGATTATTTTCTTTTTGGTTAGTATTTAAAGAGGTGTTTGTGACCTTGAGAAACACCTTCATTTGTACAAAGTTATGGTATGAATACAAAGTTTGTGAGAATTGAAGTTTTGATTTTGAAAGGTTTTTGGTTTTTAATAGTTTTGGTGTTGTTCATAGTAGGAGAATGGTGAGGCTTGCATAGCCAATCGAAGAGTGGGAGGATAATTTTACAACCAAGAACATAGATTTCATAGCTATGTAGTAATCATACATAGTTTCGGTCCTAAACCCGTTCATGTTGTACATGTTCAATGGATCTCATAACTACAAAACAATTAAAACAAAACAAATTACCTTCCTTCATAAATAGATTATTTCATTGCAGGCTTTCATTTCCTTGCTGGTAAATATCTCATTTTCAGTCCCATGTGACTTTCCCACAAGATGATAGTTGGTCAATTGTATGTCAATCAAGTTTATGTTTATAGGATTCAGTGGAACCCAACATGATTTTGCAAAAAATTGCAATGAATTACTTTACATAAACCGCGCATTGTTTGAGTAAATGGTAGGATATTGCAATGAAAATAAGCTCATGGGGAAAGTCCAATATTAATGCCCTTGATATGAGAATTAACACCCACTGCCATGGTGGCACCAGGAAAGGATGTATCTATGTGTAGACAAAGAACCTATGGGAATATATGTTCCACACCACATTTTGCCAAGGTACTATGGTATTCAACTATTTGAACAAAAAATCCATGATGGGTGCAAGTAAAATAAAATTTTGATAATTTATTTTGTAAGTTGAAAAAAATAGTTTTTTGCCCCTCTTTTGTTTATTTAGTATTTTAGACCAATTGGGACCTTTATACTTCCTTATTGGCATTTCTAGCCACTTTCTAATATATTTTTAAAAAAATATCAAATCATTTGAACTTGATTTTTTTTTTTGCAAAAGCATCCACGAAAATGACATCATTTTTCTTAGGTTGGGGAATGATTTTAGCAATCAAAATATCCGTCATGGACATGAGAAATTGCACTAAAATATTCAACAAATCAATATTGGCATGTACCCCCAAGAAAAAACTACTTGCCAAGAAATTTAAGTATTTTCACATATGATGAAAAAACATAATTATATCAATCAAACTTTAGAATTCAGTGCTGACAGTGTTTAAGAAAGAATTTATCCGAAAAAAAAAGTATTATTTTCATGAAATCATCTATTTCTATGTTTTATTTTAAAACCCCATTTTTTTCAATACATGTTCACTTTTTGTGTCTATTTTATCATGCTTTCACCTTATACCAAAGATGGATTTATGTTGCTAAGATCATTGACTTATTTTCAGCATCCAATTACACATATCATAATAATTAATGTTATCAAAACATAAGTTAAATATATATTCTTGGAAGATTAGTTGGACGAATTCTATTCATAATGATTGGCCTATCATGTGCACAATGAATCAATATAGAATGGATATATAAAAACTAATATGTGTGTATGGCTGTGAACCTCCATTTTGATATATTAATTATGAACCTTTGTTTTGAGTCACATATGTATATTAAAACTGTGACCAAGCCAAATGTCATGTTTCACCCCACACCAAATATTGCAATGGGTGTAATTGTTTTGCCTTGAGTTCTGGTGCAAGGACTAGAGCATTGCTGGCACACAGTGCATCACTGATTCCCTGGGCTTGTCTAGAATGGTGGTTCTGCAGGTGGTGGTCCTGGAAAGGGATTGATTGGAACTGGTGGCGTTGGCACAACAAGCGATCGGACAACCAAGCATTCAAAAAGGTCATTTTGGTGCTGCCACAATTCAAAGTTCATGCAACACTGTAGTGAGACTCATTTGGCCCAATCGCTTCTAAATACTTCATTTGACATGCAAGTAGTAATGGATATGAATTTTAATTAAGCCTACTATTGAATACAACAATTGGGGTGACATGGAAGGATTGGGTGTGGGTATGATGAACTAGGCGAATTGTGGAGCTTCCTCAAATCAAAAAGAAGATGAGGATATTATGATATTTGCTTCCTAGCTTAGCAAAAAAAAAATCATTACTAATGTGTTGGAGTTTGATCACGTTGTTCAAAAATGTTCTTTCATATAGAACAAGAATTGCCCAAATGAGTTGACTGTCAAAGAAATAATGGTTATATTCAGCACCTTCAAACATTTTCCATGGAATTGGCGTGATATTCGTGCACCAGATACACCCACCATAGTGGACAGTTGCAAAACCACTAGTATTGTGATTACTATAAGTAGCCATGAGGATACTCCTAAACCTTGTGATCTCATGCACACCATGGCCAAAGTTTCAATTGAGTTTTGCAAAGATGAAGCTGTGAAAACAAAATCACTAAGGGCTAGCAACTTGCAACAAACTTGCTCTCAGCAATCTAGTTGTGAAACATGCAATAAAGAAATTCCTAGAATCCAAGATATATAAGCTTAGATCCAGTGTAAGTTGAAGCAAGTATATGCCACAATCTACAATGTGAAGGCTGGTGACTAGGACCAACTTGTTTTGAGAAAATGTTATTTAGTCACTTATTTTACCATTTGGTGTTGTACATGACCTACATGTAATAGGCAGGTCAATATTGTGTCTAGTTGTCTCATCTTTTCATATGCCTGACGTGGTGACAGGATCTATGCTCACATCAACTTTCCATAATTTTTTTCCATCTATTTGTGGTGAGTCATGACTCACCTCATAAGTCCAATAGTCAAGTATTGACCAAATGCAAAATGCATTAGCTTTGAAAGTTGAGTTAAAGATCATTCACCACAAAGTATTTTTTCCATGAGAATTTGTTCTCAAAGTGACTAGCATTGAATTTTATTTTATTTTTTTGAACATAGTTGCAGCTTTTCAATGGAACCCGATTGTCAATAGAGCAAGAAAAAAAGTCATATGTTAATGGCTTCCATTAGTGTTCTAATCACAAGAAGCTAATGGAAAGAGAAACTTAGGCCCTCTTTACGGTAGAGATTGAAAGCCCATGACCATGAAAGTAAAAAATCTTTGACTGGAGGAAAAAAATATGATGATATAAGTTCACTTTACACAAAGGTTGAAGGTTGAAGAGGTCAAAGAAATATGAATGGATGATAAAAGAACAATAAATATACAATAATTACATTGTGGATAATGTTTCATGGTCTAATGGAGCCCTTCCTAGGTCCACATGGCTTAGGAAAAGCTACTTGTGATTGGTTTATAATATGGCGGGAGAAAAGAGGCTTCTAATATGTTAACCCGTATGTTCTTGTGCAACCCAAATTGGACTACTACAAATTTTCAAAAGAATATATTTCTGTTGAAATAAGTTTTTTGGGGTCATTTTTCCCCCATAGGTAGCTATTAAAATTATCTATTGCCTACCCCAAGAAAATCAGTAAAACCTATAATCTTTTTTTGGGTAGAGCCCTTCAAGTGCTGTGACCTCAAAGATTTTCCTTTATTCGAAAACTTCATATAAATAAAATTTTGATTTTTTGACTACTTCAAGTGAAATTTATTTTTTGATCTCTTGACCATTTTATGATTTCTTTATTTTTGACCAATCATATTCAATGACATTTTACTGAGAATGGATTTGCCATTAAGTTATTCTTCACTTGGTTGTTGAATTCTATATATGCAGCACATGAACTCAAATTTTCAACTTTTGTATGACACGGTTGGTGCTGCAACATATTGACATATTTGGCCTACTTTACAGTAGGGCCCAGGAATCATATGGCAGGAGCACTGGAAAATTGGTACTGGTCCCTGACAACTGGAAGTTGTCGGCCCAGTACGATTTGTGTTAGGGGCTGGCGTAATAATGATGTGGCTGTGAAACATTGTAGCGTTGATATGACTTTGAATTCTTGAAAAGACCCTTGAAAAAAAATTACTCATAAATATGTAGACCTCTTGAGGTTTCCAGTTCGCCCAAGAAGTCGCTCTGAATTGGGTATCTGTGATTTGCATTATTTGGGGCGGGGGGGTCGGGGGGTGGGGTTTGCCTCCCAAGGTTTTGTCTGGGGGGGTTGTTTTTGTTGCAATGAGCCAATTTCAGGATTGAAAAGGGAAACTCGGAGGCTCCCAAAATGGAAGTTATCAAATATTGAATATATATATTTTTGAAAATTAAATTAAATCCTAACTGAAATTTTGAGAGGATTTGCGATGTGCCTTTGATATTGTTGCAAAGATCTCAGTGAACATGATTTATTTCGTAATTTTTGGACTCAGATGCAAGAGATATTGAATTATATATTTTATTGTCACTGAAAATCCAAATAAATTATAAAAACACAGGTTTTGGAAGCAAAAATCAGTGAAGAACTTTGTCACCCTTGCAGGTCTACCATTCAATTCAAGTATGATTTCTTTTCATATTGGACTCTTCAGAAATGGGATATATACCTTGTAAAACAATGTTCATATGTTGAATTCACTCTATTTTGTAATGGGTTCAAACTAGGGCCAAGATAAGTTCCCAGAGATACTAAATTTTAACTAATTTTCTTCACTAAAACTTGAACAAAAATCCAAAATTTGAAGAAAATTTGAATTTTAGATTCTATCACAAACCACAAGGTTTTTGTTGCACTTTTAGTACAGATAGAGTTTCGTGACATTTTGAACCTACAATGCAAAAGTTATTGAATATTGAACAATTTTTTCAACAATAATTTAATGAAATAAAAAAAGCAGAATATGGGTGCATTCTTGGTACTATTGGAAAGATCTCAATGATTAGGATTAATGAAATTTATTTCATAATTTTCAGACCTAATATGCATGATATATTGAATTTTGTGTAATTTTTATCATTCAATTCAAATAAATTAAAAATTCAGATTTTGAGAGGAAAAATCAGATAAATAATGTGTTCACACTTAGGAAGCATTGTTTATCATGCAATTTAAGATATGATTTCCTTTCATATTTGACTCTTCCAAAATCGGATATAGACCTTGCACAACAATGTTCATATGTTGAGTTCACTCTGTTCCATAACAGGTTCATAAGTGGGCCAACTGCACAGGCCATACTAGTAGAGGTGAAAGAGGACAACATATGTCAAAGCATATGAGATCAAAGTGAGGTGCCATAGGGAATGTGTTGGGGGAACAGATTGGAAACTTGCAGAACACATTTGGAAGTTGATGAGAACCCTTTGAAATTTTCTTGGGAACACATTGGGAGCAAAGGGAAAAATGAGAAATCTTCCCTGCCCCTCCCCCCACCCAAAGAGAAAAAATTAGGGCCCCTTGAGTGCATGCTGCGCCTTCTCATTGGTTGCATGTAATGTTTATTTTCACAACTGATTGTCACTATTTTGGCCTAGGCTAATGGCTAGGGCCCAAAGTGTGGGACATAGTTTGGGCTAGATATTTGGGTCTCAGGCCTTGCAATAAAGCAGCCCTTATTCAACATTAGGACTCCCTACTGTCCAAATGCCTGTTAATTTCTTATTGTTACACTGCCCCTAGCAATGTCTGGTTTAGTCAAAGGGCTGTAGAGTGATGGGTTCCAATATTAGTTTTACACCTTGTAGAGCCATGTTATTGCTGGCAGCAATTGGGATTGTTTTGGCACTGTGACTAGAAAAGAAATTGGAATTTTTAGTTTTTAGTATAGATTCAAAAGAAAGACCAAAAATTGGAAAACATCAGCAAAGTTTGGAAACCACAAAAAATTGAAAAAAAAAGGGACGTCAAAGTTATCCATAAAGTCACCCTCTCTTTCAGCCAGAGTGAACCAGCAGCCACCAGTGCACCAGTTTGGGGTGAGGCCGTTCAAGCCATTTTGGGGATGAACCCAAACACATACAAGTAAGGCATTTTTATTTTCCTCTTCCCTTGCCCAAGGTTTTTTCAGCCCCAAAGTTTTCCCCTCCTACCTACCTCCCCGCTTCTACCCTCCTACCTAGTTTTCCCCGCCTACCTCCATCATCCCACCAATCCCTCCCCACCAAGCTCATTTTGCGTTCACCTCCATCACTAGAGCTTAGTAGAGCTTGAGTAGCTTAGAGCTTCAAGGCAAGCTTAGGAACATGGAGACGCAAGGCAAGATGA
>Ga0209208_10002997_pt1 | contig 24311 bp, 15 predicted proteins | sample S1TSphfallax_3_FD_187694 | JGI IMG/M metagenome (GOLD analysis project Ga0209208, IMG submission 187694) | Host-associated microbial communities from peat moss isolated from Minnesota, USA - S1T2_Fd - Sphagnum fallax MG (SPAdes) (version 2) | ecosystem: Host-associated > Plants > Peat moss >...
GAATGCTGAGAACTGGAGATTTTCCCCCAAGTTTAAAATTAGTCCAGTGCAATGTGATGCAGATTTTATATTCTGAAAATCCCATTTCTCTGGCTCTGACACTGCATACATACTTACCATTTAACGTACACACATGTACGTTTACTAGTCGACACAGGTCAGCACCCAGGTTAGCTCCTTCACTCTCCAATACAGTATGGCAGGATCAGAACAGAATTTTGCTGCTGTTGAATGTCATTGCTTAATTAGTTGCCAGGCTGTATTAAGTGTCCCTGGGAGATTCTTCACAGAACCCTTTTTGGAAGCCTCAGGTTGAGAATGACAGTAATAGGAAAGAAAATGTTAGTAAACCCTCAAATCCAGTACCCATACAGCTGGCATCATTGACTTTATGAATTGGTGGAGTCAGTCAAAATCCTTAATCAAGTAGGTACTTGAGATCTCTACCAACTTCAGCAATCTTGGCAACAGGAGAGTTACTAGCATTCACAGCCAAGCTTGCTGTATCCAAATCCAATGCCACACTCTTCACCTGCCCAGAGTGTATCTGTACCCATGTCTGTTAAGGTCACACAAGGTGAAACTAACTAACCATCCCCACCCTCGAAATGCAGATGCTCCAAAGTTCCCACACATGTATAACTGGTTTCCATGTCATGGGTAGAACCTAAGGATGATTCAAACCCACAGCCACTTGCAACTGTGGACAACAGATTGCTTTCAAAAAGAGGCGTTCAGCTGTGGCTAACATATCCTGAAGTTGTTCTGTCAACAAACAACACCACAAGAAAGGTTGAAGAGATATTATTACTTCATGGATTCAATACCAGTCGAAAGACAAGCATGGAAGAAAATCAATGACCAAAACATTTGAGAAAAGGATACAAGAGTTCCAATAGCAACAAGTGCTCGAAATTGAACTTCCACATCCTGCTCCTGTGGTCCTGCCATCTGCACACAATGATCATGACAAATTGGCCCAAAAAGTCAATAACAATCATTAGGTACATTTGATCTTTGCTTCAGCTGCATTTTCATGTTCCAATAGTGACAACACCAACAGCCCACAACCTGAAGATATAAAATTCCTTGAACAGGAATGTGAAATTTGACTGTTCCAATTGCCAAGAGTAGGGAGGGGGCTCACTGCACTACCACCAAATTAGTGAAAAGCTCTGCACTGTAACTACAACTAACCTGTATTTTTGTCTCTCTAAACACCAATTACCTATTGCCAATTTGGTGATAATGCAAGATAAACATTAAAACCACAATGTCCACTTGGCTCATAAGCAACAATGTTTTGGAATGTGCCCATAACTCAGCTAATGATCAGAAGGATAAAATATCAGACCTCCAATGCAGCAGAAAGAACTTGTATCTGTCCTCCATCATCCTTACTCTCAACTAATGACACAGCATAACTGCATTTACAAAGAAAATCACAGATCCCCAGTAAGCAATCAGTCAACACATCTTTGAAAAATTATGCAATAAGCTTTCAAAGATATCAACCTTGTGCCAGCCCACCTTTCCCTGACCAGGAACTCATATTTCCCACATGTAGCTAAAAGAACTATCCATATGACCAAAGACTGGTTTGATAATAAGTTTGCCACCCCATGATTGAAGAAAAAAAACATCAAAATTTGTACAAAAAATCATATATCTGTAAGTACTTGTTTTTTTTGAGACCAGAGAGGGCATACTTGAGCACTAGAGTTGCATATGCAAGCCGTGCACTTTTATTTGTAGACTTACAGCATTCTGCCAAAAGATCCAAAATCTGCAAAAAGAAGTCAGTAAATACAGGAGTAAAAATCAGAGATTGGTGTCAAGCAAATAAAAAAGACAGCAGAGGCCTTGATGCAGACTCTTTGATTTCAATCTTCCAGTGAGTCATTTATCTCTTTTTGCAAGACAGTGTATTGGTGTCAAAGACCAGAGATAAGATGTAAACATGTGAAGAAGCCAATAAAAAAAAGGAAAAGATCACCTCACTACGGTGATCCATGGTCCAGGTATGAAGAGCATGATGCTTGAAGCAGTTGACAGCAACACGTGCACCTGTCACGAGATTGGCTGCTAACATGGGCTCACTTGTTGCCCTTCGTAAAGATTCCATCACAACATCTGTATCACCCAATCACACTCATCAGGCCCTTGGATCATGCAAGAGGAAGACCAGTATGGTATATATGCCATCAGATCAGACTATGCTCTGCTCAACTGCTATGGGGACTTGATACAAAGGTGACCCACTCACCCTGTCCAAGAGGACACTGAAGTGATATGAATAATAGATCTCACTGCACAAACCTGCAAATGGCGACTGTTGCAAACCATATTTTATTTGATTCTGGGCATGTCCACAACTAAGCCTACTGCTCAGACAATCACCTATAATTGTTTCCCTTTTGTGCTCAATCTAGTCTCCAGCTCAAGTAGAGAAAAGACTCTGGTGTGGAGAGATTAGACACATTTGACAAGTCTACTTGTGCTGGGGAGATCTGTTGTGACACTGACTTTACATAACTTCCATGTTTTGGAAATTAAGATATCCTGCACATATGTTTCTCTATAATGCTATGGGAATGGCACATAACTCAGAAAAATACCTTTCCCATCACCAGCATCTTTTGCGAAATAGGTTGCACACTGTGGATGCAAAAGCATCATTCTGAGGATGTCCAAAGCTTCACACATCCAGACAACATCATAAAATAACAGGGAAAAAAGTTTGGAGGAGAAGAAATTTAAATGAGCCTAACAGGACCCTGAATATTGATTTACAGGACCAACAGTCAGAAGAACACACATACAGGAAACAGCAATTGGTTCTGGGTAATATGCCTACTGGCCTGTGGCAATCAATAAGGCAATTTGCATTGCTTAAGGTTGAATTGCACTTGACCATAGGATAGTGGGCTGTGCAATGTACCTGGGAATATATATTGGGTTGGCCACAGAAGAAGAATTCTTGTAAGAAGATTGAAATCAACATCTGCAAAAGGACTATTCAATTCTTTCAACATGGAAATCATCACTTGAAGCCGCTGCACTTCATGCCCACTCAATGCTAACGTCTTATGTTGCTGCAAAAAAATCCAGCAAGTATTCTTCAATCAGTTTATCTTCATGCAGTAAATAATGGACTGCAAAGGCTATACTTTGACACATGACAAGATATTTAGATCTCAATTCTCTAATGCTGTCATGTCTATCTCCCTCCAAAGTTTATCAGGAATATGTTCTTCAAGATACTTCATTGACACTGCTCAGAAGAGTGTTTTGAAGAGGGTAGTATCTGATTACAAGTGATTTAAAAGGCAGTTTTGCTAGAACTATACATTACCTCATCAGAAGAGAAAGCAGCATTGAACTCCAATATCTTCTTTGCAATACCATCATACTGAGCCGTGTCAAACAGCAAACTTCCTTTCTGGCATTCACACCCATGACCTCAAATAGCTTTAGGAGTATCTCTATATCTAGAAGTATTCACACGAGATCCAAAACTAAATATGACCAACACTGACTTGAAACTGCACACACATGCGTTTCCCAACAACAAAAATTGATCAGCAAACTACCCATCATGAAAATCCTGTCAGGAGACTCAAATCATTCATTCAAGTAAAGAAAGAGCAAATCTTCTTCTTCTTCTTCTGTACTAGTACAAACAAACTACCCTTACAACACCCACACTGGCACTCTAAAGCACAGTTGCCAACATAAAACACAGGAATCAATGACATACAAACCATAAAATACAGTCAAGAATAGCCTGGCACCTGTGCACATGAAACAACTCAGAAATGGGAAATGAACATGCCACCAGAACATAAGGACCAATACCTTTGGAATATGCCTTAAAGTATATGCAGCAGAGGAGCCATTTCGAGCCACTGCAGGTGCTGGAGAAACAAATGAATCTCTTCTCAATGATAGTTGGTGCAGAGCTGACTAATTTAGTTACTCCATAATCACCACCAATTAAGCATTGCTTTGGTAGAATGAGAAAGCAGCAGTACACAGAAGATATCAGGCTGCAAATAGGTAGGATAAGCAACATACTTGCAGTTTGACCTGGTGGACGGGGCACATACGCATTTGCTGCATGTCATCACATTTCCATTTCATTGTCTAGACCCCAAAACCCTGAAGAATGCAGCCAAAAACCTTCTAACCTACAACCCAAACAACAAAGCCTAAACTTCCCTGCTAACTGCACGCTCTCTTCAATAGCAAGGGCCATGTTGCAAAACAGATTACTGTCAAGGTCAGTCTTGCACAGACTTCAGGATCTTCGTCCTACAGGTAGTGAAGATGATACAACTTCTACAGCAGAGTGTGGACACTGACAACTATTTTGCAGTTATTGACATTAGAGTGTCTAATTCTTCCAACAGAGCTACAGCAACCATGGGATTGCAAATTGTGTAGGAAATAGAAGCTGAGATGATCGACAGAGACTTACCACCCGTATAAGGGTCAACAAAAGCAGGGTCAAACTGTGGTGGGGCTGCTGTGCTGCCTGTGTTCTGCAGTATGAATTGCACCACTTGCTCCCTGTAACCAGCTGGCAACTCCTCATTCGCCAGCCACTGATCAGCCACATCATATGGGTTTTCTGTACAGCAAACATAAATGAGTCACACCAAGATCACCATGGAGACAAGAATTTAGATAGACTTCCTTGAGTGCATAATAGTGCCATACAGCCTCTCCATCACAAATAAGCCACATTGGGGAGACACTTGATGTCAATTAAGGGTGAAAGAAAAGAAGCTTACGTCCATGGTTGTAAGGAAGCTTTCGAGTGGGCAAGCCATCACCAATGTCCACATCAAACACTGCCCATCATCCCACATGCAAGTTTTTGAACAATGACAGTTTTTTAGGGTCAAAAGGAGCAAATTACTTCCAGAATGTGTAAGTACAAAATGGCAAAAAAAGATAAGAAAGGGCCCATCATCTCACCATAGTCATATGTGACACCATTCAGGCTCTTCTTATCTAGATTGTCACCTGGTCCATCCACAACTTCCCCAATCTGCAATTACAGAAGTACTCAGCATGATCAGAAACTTCAAGTGCATTGGACAAGTCTGACAAGTTTGTAAACATGTGCAACACTTCAAGAACATAATGGAAGTTGAGAGGCATGAAAGTGAATGATGAGGTCTGAATGTTGATATATTGCATTTCAATTTCATGCCTCTCAACTTCCCATCCTCATCACATCACAAAAGCAACAACAAACAGTAGAAACCAATGCAGTTCTTGACCTTGTCCCATTTGTACTCTTTGGCATTCCACGAGTAAGCCACACCACTGTCACCCTCCCGGACAATCCGAGTTTGTCCATCTTTGGCACCTGCACCCATGTCAATCTACATTTTTTGTTAGAAAATGAATCCAAAAGACCTGCAACAAGCAGCTTGCTCCAGTAACCCAAAAGAAATAAACAATGATTTACAAGAAGACATGTGACAAACCCGGTTGTTGAAGAGCCTCAAGGCCTGGCAGATTGTCCACCTTGACACCACCTACTGTTTTCCTGAAATCAGCCAAGAACACGAACTGTGAGGTTGAGTGAGAAAAATCTGCCTCCATCTACAAACAGTAAAAGAGAGTAATTGTCATATTGAACCACAAGGGGGATATAGAGGGAAAGAGGAGAGTGCCCACGTCTGCATCTTGCGTGTAAGGATGAGAGACTTGTATGCCTCCAGTTCTTCCAGTGACGCAGAGTGCTGACTATCACGAGTCCACACACGGGCAACTCCATCAGAGCAGGCTGTTACTAGGTCTCCATTTGGTAAAAAAGTTACATCCCAAACACAACCAGGGTGCTCGATACTTTGAATGCAAGACCCCCCTGCACCCAGAAAAATAAGCTTCTGCACCCCTTAGTCCCTTTCGCTTGAGATCCTTGCACTACCTGACAGACAGAAGTTGCTCGCAAGTTCTTATTTATCTTCACAGACCCACCCAGTGAGAGAGGGGACCTGTGAAAATCCTCTTGGCATACTTATTAAGCAGATAGTGAACCACCTGTGGCCCACCTTTACTCCCACACTTAGAAACCTGATCACTCTGCCAGGTACTTATGCAGGTCTGTCAGAGCCACCTTAAGTTGTAACTTTCTTCAGCTGTAAAGACTGAAGACATAAGGCAAAGCCTCTAACAATAAGGTAATAGCAGAACAGGTAAAGGATGAGCAGTACAATCAAGTCTGACCTTTCCAGATTTTAGCAAATCCATCTTCACTGCCAGATGCTATGTCGCCAGAAGCATGAGCTGCAACTGAGTACACAATTGCAGTGTGACCCACCATCTCCATCAACTGTTCCCCAGTCACAGCCCACATTCTGACTGACCTGTGTGATCATTACACGGCCAAAAAGGTCCCAGTTTAGTTCAGAATATCTTGGCAGTGGGATACTTGACATTCACTTTTCTCATTGAAGTAAGTATTACCCAGATTCTGAAAAAGACCAGTCTCAAAAAAGTATGCACACATCTTGAGTGGACTGTAAAGAGGAAGTTACCCATCATGAGAGGCCGACAGAATACCAATGTTGGGCATCAATGCCAGACCGCGCACCGTATCTGTGGTGCCACATGCAAATTCAGATCACTCTTCAAACTGTTGGAAAATGCACCCACCCTAAGCAACCTATTCATGAAACTCCCTTGACACAAACCACATAGAAAACAAATGAAAGACATACAGAAATTCAGGGCTTGCTGACACAAACAACAAGAAAATCTCAGTAGTTTAGGACAGTTTCTTAGTAAGACCAGTGATTTCTTGCTCTTGGACTGCAATGCTGAAGTTGAGAAAGGGAAACAGGGCCACACCCGAGTGTCCAGAGAAAGTATGCACACATGTTGTCCCTTTCCAAAGCTTCAAGGTGGTATCACTCGAGCCTGTGCAAAGTCAACTCCACCAATCAGTTATTTGCAATGCTCCATATCCATAACTACAAATTACCAAGAACCTGATCACTCTTTGGTGGCTTCACCTTGAGTTTCTCTGGCTGATCCTTAGAGTGGGCATTATGCAGGAGTTGCAAGGTGGTGATTTGATTCTCCATTGGAACTTAATCACATACCTACCAACTAACAGCAAACCTGTGGCATGCAACTTACAAGTCAAAAATTCATGATGTGAACATTGGGCCCAGGATAGAGAAGCAACCCAAACCCAGTTTCCAGCTAAACAGTACAACCTACCAAATAGGTAGTCCCAGGTTTGTGGCTTGCAAAGACATTCATGTCTCTGGTATAGTAACTCATTTTGATTTACAAACTAGAAGGCTCTAGAGGGATAAAGATATTGCACTGTCTTGGATGCTTCAAGTATCAGTGTGATTGTAAAGAAAACTCCACAATAAAATGTCGGGTACTGACATTGTGTCAGTGCCAGCCAAACCAAAACAAGCACAACAAGAATGAGTGCCATCATAACCTTGTGAGTGCCATTCACAATGTAGTACACTGTCACCTGCATCCTAAATGATATTGACTGGCTGCAATTGTTTCCAACTGATTTCATCAGTTCTCAACAGTAGGTGTAGATAATAACTCACAAGAGTATCAAGAAATCTCTAAATTGTTACTATAGAGATTTTTTGATACTACACTAAACTTTCACCCACAAGTTGTGCCCATGACCAACTTATGATAGGACAAATAAGTGATTGTCACTTACTTACCAGTAACAATCTCCCCAGATGGCAGAGGTAATACAGCCTGGACAGGACCCTTGTGGCCATGCAAGACCTCCAGGGTTTTCCCCATTCGCCATCTCCGTACAGTGCTGTACCATTCCAGTTACGGGTCAACAGTGTGGAAGAGTCACATGTAAGGCATAGCATTATTTTAGAAATTTTGCATACATAAAACTGCAATGCTGCACAACCTACTGGATAACCTATTATACAGCATGACACTTACAACATTACTGATTGGTTCCAGAAGCTGAATCTCAAAAGTACTCTTCAAGGTTTGGCATGTTCTTGCACAGACGGGGTAGTTGCTTCTAATGTGCAATGCTTGAGAACTGCCCAAGAATCAAACTTATGTTTACAAAAAGAACAGCACTACAAAACCCTAAACCCTCAAATCATAGGTTAGGGCAATTTCCCTCAAAGTATGAAAGCAGAGTCTTCCAACCTGTCAACTGATGCAGACAGAATGTCACCATTCGCATCAACAGCAACACTAGTAATTTGCAATTTGTGGCCCTGCAAGTCTTGAACAATTGAAGCTGTCTCTACGTTCCAAACCAAAACACGAGTGTCCATGCCACCAGATACCAGGCCTCCCTCTGGGAAATCCTCAGATGGTGCCAACCATGCTATAGGTCCCACAAAGCTAGTGTGACCCACAAGAGTTTTGGTGACAAGATAACCACCTACTTCCCCCTCTGGTGCAGTCCAAATCCGCACTGACTTATCTCTTGAGCCAGTTGCAATTCTGCCATCCACATTGGCACAAAGGCCTCGTACCTAGAAGTATCACCCAAGGAGTTTATAAGAAAAAGCATTTCAAAATACACAGAGATGTAGATGAGCCTGAGAATATAAAAACAGACACATTGAAATCATTAGAGAAAGAACACCCAACCATATTTACAATAGATGACAACACATTGAATCTCTTCTGATTGCATTTACCAGTACCACTAGACTAATAGCAACCTTTGATTGGTGATAAACATCTATGAAATTGCAGAAAAAATGCCATGATCAAACTGTAAAAATAACCTCTACATCAGGTCCAGAAAAACCAAAACAAAACATGACAAGAACGAGTGCAGTCATAACCTTGTGGGAGAGTCTTGTCACTCACAAAGTCTCAGAACATCACCATTCATCATGAACAGGATAGTAAGTAACTTGCAGGACTCCCCACCACTAACTTCATCAGCTCCCGACAGTGGGTCTAGTATATAATGATCAATCTACCCAATGTTTTGGGCAACCAATTCCTAAAAATCTCTGCAACCCAAGTTTCTTTTGCATTTCTGGAAGCCTCTGTCATGATAGTGGGCTTGGACTCAAGAGACATAGCTAATCACAAAAATTCCATGCAATCCCTAACCAGTCGCACTGATAATTGCAGTCAAAAGTAGCTTACATCTTCTTCATGTCCAAGAAGCTGGCATCGCAGCTTGAAGTCTGGGGCTTCCAACTCACCCATCACTCTCCACAATTTCTGCCATGACAAAGGAACCCGAAAATGTGATTGCAAGACAATTGAAGGTATCACAACCGATCTCTCATGCAAGTTATTTCTCCCATCCTCACCCCCACAAACATGAAACCCTAGACAAGATAGAGTGAGGATCAGCTAAATGTCACCACATGGGTTCATCATTCATTGTGACCTGGCAATCAAACCTAATCATATTTCTTTACTGGCCCTTTTAAGAGAGAGCATTGTATCCCATGAAAATCAACCATTAGAATTATACCAAAAAGAGGACGGAAAGATGAGAAACCAGAGTGCTACATCATAATTTCCACAGAGAACAATAACAAACTTTTTTGGATTAAGACTTCATTTTATTTTCTAATTGTACACGAAAGAAACAAAATTAGGGTTTGTACCTAAGAAAGAAAAAGAAAGGCACGCAAGGTCCTACAAAGGTTCCAGAAATTTGTTTGTAAAATTAGCTGCAAACGTTGGCAGCACAACGTGACTCGAATTGTAGCAAGGATTTGTAGTTCCAATGGGCAACCGGTTTGCGGATCTCGTAACTCTTGTCCAAGAGTTACGAGATCTACAAACTGTCAAGTCAGCAGTACCACAAAAAATAAATTCCAGGACTAATCACAAGGAAAGGAAAGAGCTAATATGACCATTCTCATGTAATACCAAAGCATTCACCAAACAAACAAACAAACAAATCAACTCCAATGAAAACCGAGAAAGTAAGTTTTTTGAAAAGGGTTGGGAAGGGTTCATGCGAGCATATCAAAGTGCTTACCTCTCCGTGCGAAAAAACGGATTGTCACAAAACCACGAAGGATTTGATTTGCGCGGTGGAAGAGGGAAAACCTTGGCAACACAGCACAGGGGGGATCAAGATCGGAACCCTAATTCTTGGCTCTGCTTCTAAGTGAAGCAGCCAGTGCAACAAGCAGGATGGATGATAGTGTGTGGACAGGAAACACTTTTCCATCGAATCTCATGTCCGCTAGCTAACCACAGCTAACCACGGTGGTTACTTTTGTACTAACCATGTACCTACCTAGTTGGCGCCCAAACCCTTATGCTACATACTAGTACCTATTGGCATTTGGGCCGGTTATTTGATTTTGATAATAACCTCCTGTTCTAGTTTTTTGGAATTTTTAGAAACCAAAATAATGTCCAGTTTCAGTATTTTTGAATTTTTTTAGAATCGGAAGAAAGAAAAAGTAATAATAATTCTTTCATTGCTCTACAAGTAAAACCTTCTCAACCAATGTTGCGTGGTTCTCATTCTTTTTTGTTAAAATCAATTAGTTTCGGATTTTACATGATGTTGTGAGAACTTAGTTAGTTCTCTAATTTATTTTTTGGGGGCTAATGAAAATTGACTAGAGTATATGATTCTTAAATTTTCTTAGACTCACTTGGTTTTCAATAAGGTAGTTTTCGCAAATACCATAACATTCAATTTTCATAACCCAATTATTTTAAAATTTTATTAATTAAAATAAATTTTATTATTTATTTATTTATTTATTTGATTACTTCATTAATTAAAATAAATTTCCATTGTTGGTTCACTAGTGTTGGCTATCATCTCAAATATATCCAAATTAATGTCCTCTTCAATCCCTTGATCAACAATATCCCTTTCAAATTCAACCGAAAGATATAAATGATAATGACACTTAATAAGCATAGAAAACAAATATTTCTTGTCATATTCTTCAACAATGGCTTTACCTTGCTCACAATTAATAAGTGAGGACACAATGGGTTTTTAACCTAGGGTCCAACATCAACGAAAACATATTATGAGATTTTTTTTCATTTAAAATATTAAAAAATCCAAAACCCTAAAAAAAAAATTTAACGTTGGAAGCTAACATGTTAACTCAAAACGATATTTGCATCATCTTCCATTAAGTTGTCAAAGTTGCATAATCAATTTCATCCTTGAATTTTAAATTCGTGGATATGATAAAGTTTAATGCGTCATTTAACAACCAATGACCCCTAGATTAATTTAGAATACAAACAAATATAACAAGGCCAAAGGAATCAACAATAATATTATATATATGCCGTGCTAATGCAAGTGGTATTTGTGCAATCATTCTCACAACATTTTGCATGTTGTAACATAATAAAAAAACTTCTTTAAATTACAAAGCCTTTTGCAAAAGGATAACTTTACTAACAAATTCTACAAAGGTAAAAAAAAATGTTAGATTGTGTATGGTAGAAATTCAAAAACAAAATGTAAACATAAAAACTTCAACAAAAATAAAAATTTTACATTATCTTCACATATATAATTTCCTAGGAATGCCTAAATTGACACATGCCTTGTTCCATTCTTGCCTACCCTTTCCTAAAGTTTTTGGCAAAATTATGCATTTTTGCAAATCTAATTGGACAACTTTGACAAATAAAAATTTTAAGCCTTTACAGACCTTTTCATCTTTTGTTGCATATTGACATGCTTTAGAAAATGCATGATTAAAACAAGTTCCTTGAAAAACATTTTTCCAAACCCAACACATCATAACTTACAATTGATTTTAAGGTTATAGTCATAGTGTTAAGATTAGATCTTTCATCCTTGACATACACAACAATTTTCATCCTCAACTCATAAATGTCCAATAATTTTATCAAATTTATAACCAAAGTTTGTCCACTAATATTAGTTGCTTCAAAAAGGCTAAGGGGAATGTGCTTTGGCTACCGATCAACCCCTGAAAAGTTGTTCACCAATGCAAAGATATCATGTCCACCTTTTAACATTCACAAATCAAAGCTTGTAGTTGCTAAATGGCATTTTGCTAAAGCCAGTAAAACATATAATTGTTTAGTTTTCCCACTAAATTGGGCAATTTTTCATGAAAAATTTGTTTCCTGAAGGGAAAAACATGTGCTAGACACAAATGCATGCTAAATCATTTTAACCAAATACTTTCCACAAACTACAAAGGACTATGGTTTTTGACAATTACAAGTCCTAGATCTTCCAATTATGTTTTTGTTACAAATCATCTTTCTTGAAAGGTTCCTTTGTAGCAAAAACTTGGATATGGAACTGGTAGACATATTTGATCTATTTTTTTGCAGATTGTTTTTCATCCTCCCTTAAAGGACTATTTATTTATTCTTCAAAAAAATTAAAAAGAATGGAATGGTCTACATTTACATGTTTTCTCAATGCAATTATACCATTGGTTGTGTTATATATGATTAATCCTCTTTTTCCTTGAGTTTTTGAATTTAAATTCAAAATCCGACTATTATATCAAAAAATACAATGCATGATTTGAAGAGTTATCAAATCAACTTTTTTGTTATCATTAACATAATCAAATGCCCAACATAATGCATTTTTGTTGTTTGGTTTCCAAAATAATCTTTGTGCATGTAATTTTCTCAAATCTTCTTTCATTTTATCTTCATTATTTTTTGCATTTTTCTTGCTTATGTTTGGACATTTGCATTTTTTCCAAGTTCTTATAAAGGCTCATCTTCCATCCTTACTTCATTCATCAATACATCACATTTATTTTCATTTTTAAAAGATTGTTCCATGTTTAGTTTGAAGTTAAAAATAATAGCTTTGATGAGTAATGCAAAAAATTAAAAAATTATATGATCTATCAAAATTAACATTTATAAGATGAGATATATCTCTTAAACATTTACAAAATAGTATACAATTTGTAATGGAATTTTGTAATGAAATGTATAGGAATATCTTGCAAAAAAAGACCCAAAAAAAAAAGATTAGCAAAACAAGCAATAAATAAATAAAACAAAAAATGTGAAATCACCTCGAAGGTTGAATGTTGACTAATTTGGTGCTCAAAGTTCAAACTTCCATAAAGTAATAGGGGGTGAAGTACCAAACTAACACAAAGGAAAGAAGAACAACATTAATGCGAAAAAAATAGCAATACTTGTCAAAGACACAAAAACCCACAAGAACAAAGGTTAAAAGAAAAGTTTAAGTCTAACTTCCAAACAAGGAACAAAACAACATTATGTGATTAAAAAACAAGAGCATAATAACTAAGAACAAGAACATGAAATGTGCAAGACCAACATGAAAGTATATTTTTATTATGTTAATGCATGCAAACATGAATATAAAAAGAACTTAATAAGGCTATGGTGCAAAATTGTGCTTAAAATTAGTGTTGAACAAACTGAAAACAATGAGAGGTCCTACTCTTATTTATAGCTTTTTGGGGACCTAGTTCAAAGAAGCTTCCAAGGAGGCTTCTATGTGTGCATCAAATAAATAAGTTTTTTAAAAAACCTTCTTAACTAAAGGTCAACAATGAGTTAACTAAAAGTTAGCTTAAACTTAATTAAAAGTCAACTGAGACTTAACTCATAATAAATAGGAATTAACTAATATTAATTTGAACTTAATTAAGATTTAATTAAAAGTTAACTAGGATTTAAATAGGACTTAATTAAGATTTAACTAGGATTTAACTATGACTTAATTGATAGATTAGTACTTAATTGAAAGTTAATTAAGATTTAACCAAAAATTATGGATGAACATTGTGGATGAATTCCATTCATTGAAAGATGGTGTCTAATGTTCACATCCATCACAACACCAAGAAAAACAACAACACCAACAACAAAAGAATGACAATAAAAGGTTGGGCTAAAAGATACATGAACACCAACATGAAAATAACAACAACACCAACACAAAAAGAACAACATCAGCAACACGAGAAAAATAATAACATCAACATGACAAGATCAACAATATAGTGTGAAAAAAATAAAAGCACATTAAGACCATCTAAGATCACCAACATGATAAGAATAACAACATTAATGTGACAATAACATCAACACAACACTAAAAAAGTAATGGGACCACGTGAGAAGAACAATAACACCAACACAACAAAAACAACAACACCAATGCAATGAGAACAACAACATCAATGCAACATATTAGAATTGGTGTTTTGATTGTTCGAGGATTGTGATTATGTGTAGATTACAATTTAAGGTAACAAGCTTTATCAAAATAAGGGCCCATGCAATGTGATGTCAAGTGCATGCTTGAATTTAATAAAACCCATTATTGAGGGGTTTAATAAGTGTAAAAATTTGATTTGATTATTTAAAAAAATTCTCATATACCTATTATATATCACATGAATTTTGTAAAAAGAAAGGCAAGTGGTTCAAAACAAGAAATGTTGGTTTGTACAAAAACAAATTTCCACCCCAAACAAATGAGAAGTTACATAAATGAGGTGACCTCCAATTACATTAAATGATTTGAAGTAAGTGTTTTCCAATGTTGGATGGGTATCAATTTTTCTTGATACCCACTAGATTTGGTTTTCACAAAATAACTTACAAAAGGTTTTGATTTTCATTTTATTTGAAAAAAATTGAATTCATTCACACAATGTCAATTATCATAAATTTGAAAATAGTCAATTACCATTTGGTAATTCTCACAAATTGATTATTATTTTTATATAAAATAATCATAACCAAAATCTCAAAAAAAAATATTGATTTTATTCCTCTAAAAAAACATAAGGAATAAAATTATGCATAAAATAAAGAAAACATATCACTTGAACCTTGATATTTAATTGTACGTAAGGTGAGATTAAAAACTCATGCAAAAAAATACATTAACATTCAACAAGGGGTGAAAATTTAAAAACCATCAATTTCTAGTGTAAACTAAATTTCATATATATTTTTGGAGTGCTTTTATTGTTTACATATATTTTGAGTGTTCTTATCAGTACAACTATTATAATTACTTTCAAACCTTGTGCATTCAACATTGTACATAGTACCCTATGAACTTGACTTGTGTAATAAGGTTTTATTTCATTCGAGTATCAATATTTTAATTCATGTCCTTCAACTGTTTCTAACCATTTGGTTTTCACACAAGTAAGAATCAATGATCAAGTTTTCAATCAAGGTATCACTCAAAATGATACCTTAAAGAGTTCAAATAAAAATATTCTAGTGATATTTGAATGATACCCATGAATATTTTTGATATTAACCCAACATTGGTCTTTACATATCAAAACCAATGTTTTTATTTTTCAAAACCAAGATTATGTATCTCAAAGAACTTTTTTGATAACTTAGAAGATTAAAGATTATTGGGAACCAACATTGACCATCATACATGTAGGATGAATGGTATGTGAGTAAAAAACAAATCTTCATTATCTTGCTTATCCCATTACTAACCATGGTGGTTAACTACACATTAACCATTTAAGTGTGTCTTCCTACCAAGTACCCACCAAGTGCTTTAACTCTTTACATATAATGTTTTCCAGCTAAATTTAGACAAATTTTCATTTGTGGTGTTGGTTCATTTCAATACACTATGAAAATAATGGCCCTTATTTGCCAAATGGTTTTGAAGAAAATTTCTAAATCATCAAATTTTTTCAATAGGTTCTCACATGTAGCCAGGATATAGAAAATTTCTTTAAAAAATTTATTTTCATATCTATTTTATAGCCAAATTTGCCTAATTGTCTTGTAGATGATCACCAATTTGGCAATGTCACAAGATTTTTTTTAAAAACTAGGTTATTTACCTACCTTGTATGGCGAGGATTTTTACAAAGCAATCATTCTATATTCCTTACCATTAAGTAAAGACTATTGATATCTATGATATCTATAAATGTGTGTTTCATATTGTTGGAATCAACGTTTGGTCAAATTATTTTTACTTAAGGTATTTATTTTTCATGCAATTAATTATTTGAATTTAGTGAAATATTTTAAATATAGTTAAATTTTCTCATTGCATGTGATTTTCACCTTTTAAAGTTATGGAGGACACATTTACTTGGGGTGGTGACCTTGGGCTGTGAAATTAAATATATTACATTTGCATGGGATGATGACTTTGTCCATGTGATATGGGGAGGTATCATTTGCATGAATCGAAGTTCCAAGTTAAATCATGAAGTTTGTAGTAACTTGTCCTATCCTAAGGTTGGGTGGAAAGTTCACAAGTAACGTCATAAGCTTATTTTTCAAAAGTCTTCCAAAATCTTATAAAGAAACATGTTGTATACCTATGTTTTTCATATCATTGCCATCCTTGTTATTGAAAGAAATGGTTTGGTAGGCTCAATTTGAATGCCATAGCATTGTGGCAAGTTCACAATCTCCTTTTCAAATAAACATTCTATTTTTGAGATTTCACACAGAAGATAAATGTTTTTAGAATATTTAACAAAAATTTATGTTTGGTTCCACTATCGATGATGATAACTGATCAATTGATGAAAGAAATGAATTGATTTTGTGAAAAGTAAGTTTCAGTTGAATCAAAATATTGAATGACATGGCATGCAACTTGAATTCAATTTGAATTGAATTCAAATTCCTAAATTTAATTTAAATATATTGATTCAATTCAACTATTAGATTAAAATTTAATTGAATTAATTTCAACTAAAAAGAAATGGGATGCATATTGGTGAAGAAGGTATTGAAAAATTATTCATGAATATGATGTTGCAAAAAAAAACTTCTAACAGGACATCAATCCAAAGACACTTTTCCTGTCCTCTTTATTTGGGAACGATCTAAATAGATTTCATGTTGGAACCATCCAAATGATGACTTCCGTCTTATGAAATCTAAGGGTCTAAACCCTTCCAGAATAAGCACTAACAGCTGTTCTGTCAACGGAATCATGAAGGTCTGCCAATTAAGTCTACAGAATCAGCACCCATACGGGGCTCTTGATTTTGCATGACTCAATTAAAGGGAAAATAAGACCTAACACAACACAAATGGACTGCAAGTTGACTAGGGTAAAACTTTTAGTGGCATTATACTGAGGCTAAGGTCACTTTTCCATCAAGTAGTGGTGTGAGTCAGGATTCAATTGCTGTAGGAATTCTTCAAGAAAAATTTCTAGTTCCCCCCAACACATGCCACCAGATATCTTGCTGAGCATGGAGACAAGAGTGTAGGAGCCAATAAGTGTATTTGCTTCACCAATTTACGATTAGGGTTTTAGGTCAGAAACTTAAGATCACCTGTGGATAGAGACTCTGAAGACTCTCTATGTGAATTCAAAAGCTTTTGTGGAAATGACAAACTTTGAAGATTCATTCCACTTGACAATGATTGAAAAAAGCAATGCAGTTTTAACTCCATCTTGTTGAAGATAAAATTTCAGCTGCGAAAAAGTTTGGGCAAAGATTTAGAGGAAAAGAGCACACCTGTTGCTTGGATTCAAGAATCCAGACAAAATTCAAAATTCCCAGAATGAACCTGCAATTTAGTCAAATGAATATTTCCAGTGTTCAATCACTGGTTGTAGATAATGAACCATGTTGACACCATTTTTTGGTGCTGCTAGCAGACATCCTCTGATGGTAAAATTGAAAAAACCAAGTTTTGCAAGTTGATTACTGGAAATGTGTTCTTAAGAGTCTTTCATACTCTGGCGTCTCTTGACACAATGCCAGTGTGTACCTGCACTACTGGCCAAAAATAAAACTCCTGCAGTTTCCCACCTTGTTGTAAAGAGGTGCACTTTTACCACCTGCCATCTGTCTGAGTTGACAAATTCTCCTATAGTTTGAGCATGCTCCCAGTGCTCAGAAGTTAAGTTTGACTTCTGTTAGGTGAAGAGCACATCGCATATCTGCAACACACTTAGGCACTAATTAGTAAATTTCCTGTGGTGTCCTGATAAAAACCAGTGATGGTCCATCATGCTAGATATTTAGAATTCCAACACCTGGAGCTGTTGAAATAGAAAGAGAGATAACAAAATATTCAAGCCAACACAAGATACTGTAACAGCCCACACAGACCTACAAGCACACTCTGAAGGTTCACAGGGAAAATAGAGATTGTATGATGTTCACAACAACCTACTTGGTGTATGTAACTCTAAACCTAAAGTTCAGCAGCTGCCTTGCTGTGCTTCCTACTTGGCATATGCAACTCTAAACCTAAAGTCCAGCACCTGCCTTGCTGTGTTTCCTATAGGAGAAACTCCAACACAAAAAAAGCTGCTGAAGTTTACCACAGAATTTGTTGAAATGTTTCACAACAGCATGAATCTTAAGGTTGCTGAAAACAGACATTAGGAACAAGTCCTTAACCAAGGATGAAATACCATCTTCAGCCAATGTTACGATATGATAGTATAGCTGTTTACTTCACCCAAACATATGATATCACCCCACAAGTTCTTGGAAATCTGAACATGAACTCAGGTTCTGGTTAACATACTTGAATCATTGTGTGTCCATATAGTTCTCGCTGCAGCCAATTGGACTGGACACTGGAAGGGTCCTTTGATATTGGGATGCATATATGGAAGAAGGGTTGCAATGGCTTTCTCTGCGCCGCTTATACAAAGAGGACTCAGAACCTTTAGCTGTCCGTTTTCTTTTAACTCCTTCAATTGCTTCCTGCTCCCCTGATGTCAATGGAAGGAGCTTTCCACTAACACAACAGAGACTGTTGAAACTGTCATACATAACACGCTGGTTGCAATTTTTGTCACAAATATGTGTCACATTTGTTGACCTACAGCAGTACAGGTTGGCCCAAACGTGCTCGACTTGACAAGTTGAGTCACAACGATGACCAAAGGCTTCCCCTTTCCCTAGATAGCTTGACAGGTACACAACATTGACATCTGTGCCTGGAGATCTCAAGTCCATCTCCATGCTTACCCACTCTCGTGAACAGGCTCTCTGCTTGAACCTTGGAAAATCTGCTACACACAGTATCAATATTGTGACAAAAGAAATGGTTTTGACACCATGACACAAGGACAGGCTCTGTAACACACTCTACATTGTTTTCCCAGAACACTCTGAGAAAGGGATGTCAGAGACATCAAGATCACACAATTTTCTGGGCTTTTCATGAGATGACAACTACAAAGAAAGATGTACAGCTACCAGGGATAGAGTCCTTTGACTTCATGCCAAACTTTTCAAGCTACAGGGACCTCTACAGTCACAGCTTCAGAAATAAAAGCAAGAGGGATTTTGAGTTGTCTGCAAATACAAAAACAGGCTTCCCTGAGAATGAAAACTTTCAAGAATCGCAGAGAAAGAAAATGCTTCAGCAACTTACTGACACTACCTAGAACACCTCTCTCTCTCAGAGGAAGGTGAGGTGGAGGAGGAGGAGGAGGTTAAGAAGCGGATTACGAAGAGTAAGTGTACCTTGCAGAACAGAGAGCATGGGGGGACTAAGAGCCACAACATCGACGACTGCGTTCCGCAACTGCACATACTCTCTACTTTCCTTCTATAGATATTGACGTATCTCGGGATGCAAAGTTGAGACGGAAGCATGATAGCAGAGACGGAAGCATATATGCGAGATTACCTTCCAAAAAAGGTTACAGTGTCAACAACACTACTATTCTACTCCCTTCCTCGTCCCCCTCATGCAAACTTCACAAGAAGCCTCAGAACAGAAATAGGTAACCGGAAAAACTAGGCTCTAAAAGCAAGCAGGGAGAACCTTGATCTCAACGCTCAAGGTGCTGTGCTAACAGTCCGTAGCCGCTACAATCGCCTACAGCCGCGTCTTCCGTAGTCTCTGTGCGGACCTCTTGCTTGCAAACCTGAAGGCAACAGTCACTTTTTAAGAAAGCTAAAAGAATCATAAGACATGAAGCACTTGCTTTCAAAGCAATCTGAGAAAAACGTCTTCCGTAGTCTCTGTGCGGACCTCTTGCTTGCAAACCTGAAGGCAACAGTCACTTTTTAAGAAAGCTAAAAGAATCATAAGACATGAAGCACTTGCTTTCAAAGCAATCTGAGAAAAAGAAGGGGCGAAAATCAAGAAGCAAGGAGGAAGCAAAGGCAAATCGCCGTGGATTACGACTTGACCCCATGCACTTACTCATTTCCCTGTTCGTTCGTTAGCCCTGGAACTTCTCCTTAATAGAGCAAATTGAAGCAAAAACAGGGAGGAGAAAACATTTTCAAAAAGCAGATAAAAACCCCGACGAGACCGGCATTCAACTCCAATAAACATTACCTTTCGGCAACCTTGCCAGTTTCTCCACAAAACAAAAACAAAAACAGAACAGAACCTTACCCTTAAAGCGACTAGGAAAACATATTTCCGGAAAATCCGGAGGAAGTCAGGCACAAACATCCACAGATACGATAATGAACACTATTTTCCACAGACACAGCCCTTGGAGTCTCTCTCTCCTCCCCTGAAACCAACCTGATAAGGATCAGGAAAAAAGCGAATCTCCAAACCATTGCACATCGGTTTCAAAAGAAGATAATGATTTCAGAGAGACAGTTGAAAACAAAAGACCGAAGAAAAAACAAGGAGACGAAGAAGAAGAACATCACCTTGAAAACGAACGCCGCGGCGCCACAGTTCCGGCCTCAATGCATGCGAAGCTCTAAATGGCAGAGACGTTTGTCGTGTGATGCGGGCATTGCCTGTGAAGAAGAAGAAGACGAGAGCGTCGCAGAGCACAACAGCAGAACAGCACGCCGTCAATACATTCAGAACGCCGCGGCGCCACAGTTCCGGCTTCAATGCATGCGAAGCTCTAAATGGCAGAGACGTTTGTCGTGTGATGCGGGCATTGCCTGTGAAGAAGAAGAAGACGAGAGCGTCGCAGAGCACAACAGCAGAACAGCACGCCGTCAATACATTCAAGAGTTCCGGACTCCCGAGCTCCCGACTTCCTATCTACCTCCCTACCTACTGACTGACTACCTACTGAGGAGGCCACAAACAGAGGTACGACTTTTGGCCTTCGTTGGTACTGGGAACGAGCGCCGCCTGGTCTGACGTTTGGCTATCCCACTTTTTCCAAGACAACCCAATGTGCTTATTGAGTACCCACTTTGGGAACTCATGTGAACCTAAAGTACGAGGGAACGTGCCTTAGAAGGGGGGTTTGGCCACATTCTGCACCTTGGGAACTCAAGTGCACCTCAAGCGTAAGGGAATGTGTCTTAGAAGGGCAGTTTGGCCACATTCTGCAGCTTGGGAACTCAAGGGAACCTCAAGTACAAGGGAATGAGCCTTAGAGGGGGGTTTGGGTACATTCTGAACCTTGGGAACTCAAGTGAACCTAACGTACAAGGGAATGTACCTTAGAGGGGGGTTTTGGCACATTCTGCACCTTGGGAACTCAAGTGAACCTCAAGTACAAGGGAGCATGCCTTAAGCGGGCTGCATTCTGCCCGCTAAATTCTAATGAGTCACTCTAGAATACAATGTGATGCAGAATGTGTCCCCTAATAATGCATGTGCTTCCTTATGCCAAAGGGTTCATAGGCCTTGTCCTAGGGACAATCTGAGGCAGAATATGTCCCCTAAGCTGGATCCTTCCTCATGCGCGTAGGTTCATACTGAGGTCATTACACAAGCACAGATTGGTCATATTTGCATGAGTAAATGCAAGATTTCATAACCGACAATAGCAGCCAATTCTTCCATTTAAGACAACTTGAAAATCTGCCGAATCAGCAGGTATGGCCCTTTACAAAAGTGAAACACAATATTTCAGAATTGACAGTGGCAGCTGATTCTGCAGTTTAACAATCTTTGAAATCTGCAGGCATTGGACCTATACATTCCACAAATATGTACTAATGGACCATTAAGTACTAGAGACTCAAGAGTATCCCAGGCTCACATTACCTGGCAGAATGTGCCATTAGTGACCTGCTCCCTGGCCTTAAAGGTTAGAGAACGCCGGGAACCCAAGAGAAACACTTGGGAACGTTGCAGAATTGGCCAGCCACACATTTGGCAAGGGAGGGGGCCAATTCTGCATAATTAAAAAGTCGAAAAAAATGACCGATGCCTGTAAGGTCAATAGATCGGATGGGAATCATACATAGGATAGCCGCCCGGCCACACCTAAACATACATGCCTTTAGAAAGCGTTGTTGTTCATTTCAGTGCTTGTCGATGGGCACGAGACTTATGATACTGAGGTGTGTTGCCTGAGGAACTTCGTGGACTTGCCACATCCATGGCACCCAAAAATAATGCGATTGAAAGAAGAAGAAGCATAGGTACTTGTGAGGACATGGGGCGAGAGAGCTGGTGAGCTAAGCTAAGCTAAGGAGGAACTGCTTGCCCCTCCTGCCTTTTTGCACATGTGCACACGTTTACCAGGCTCCAGAGAACCTTATCCTATGTGAGATGTACACCTTAAGATGTGGGTCCAGTTTCATGAGGACCTCATGTATGAACAACAAGATTTTTTTCATGCTCCTGAGTGTTGTTTACAATTGCGCATGCTACCCTCCTCATGTGAGGCCAAGGTTAGAAATTATGCTCTTTGACCCCAGCTTGGAAATTATGGGGGTTGTGGGGTTTCCTACAACAACAGGTTCAGGTTCACACTTTTGTTTTTGTTTTTTTGGTTTGGGCATCTTTTGCTTGTTCTTTTCCCCTATTTTGATTGATTGAAGCAATAAGCATGTGTATAACTGGGGCCTCCTGAGCCACACTGCCTTTTATTAAACAACACAATCTACCTAAAACCAAGTACCATTTGGGTTCATCTAGTAAGGGAAAATTGTACAATCAAGTGTGCAGGTAACCTGGGTCCCCCGCCCCCCCTCGGCCTTTGTCTTGTTGATCTTTTAAATTTCAAAGCAAGTAGGTTGAGTTCATAATCTAGCAAAGAAACTAGAGTTGGACCATGCTATGAGTGGTTAGTTGATTCACCCCCAATAGACACAGGTATATATGTATATATGAACTAGGTAACCAGTGAGAGTGCACAGGTTACTTTGAATAGTTCACTAAGGGGAGTGTCGATAGGCTCTTCATGGCAAACTGTGCACTTGAGGCAGTTATCAGATGTAACCATCCCTCACAAGAATTGAGATGCCGTATTTTCATCCATGCAGAGAGTGAGTATGAAAGTTTCATCCAAGCAGCGAAGGATTACAGAATCATTGGGCCAATGAGTGCCCTCAGTCATACCCTGTGCTAGTATGTATGTATGTTGCTATGAAGGTTATGGGGTTTTAACTCATGACCTGACATCCAACCAGAGTGCAGAGATTCTCACGAGGGATGGATATGTAATTAAAACTCTATCATACACATAAAATAAACATGCAACAACACACACAACTTAGGTATGGTCAAGAGTCAAACAAACCCAGTGTGCCCGCCAGATTCAGAGCCTTTTTCAAAGCTTCCAATTCTTTTTGTTTCACTCATTCTGTTTGCACACGGGTTCACTTTGCTCTGTTTGGTGTCATCCTTTGGTTTTTCCAATCATTTCTTTTGTTCTCAATGTTGTCCCTTGTTCCTAAGTTTTCCAAGAAGAGTCCATTCCATGTCTCATACAGCCTTCATGTTCTTGATATTAACCTAAACTTGTGTCAAACAAAACCAAGTACAGGGTTATCTTGTATTTGTTGTTGTAACAAAATGTGTAGCATCTAAAATAACCAGGGTTAAAGGGACCCTAACTATGGGAAGATGGGCCCCTAAAAAATGAACTACCAGGGCTCTAAAGTTGTGACTTGTGACCCATACCTGTCATCATTCAACTTGTGCCATTACTCATTAAAGGTGGGGCCACACTTGGAGGTAGCCCATTTTTGCATTTTCACCCTTAACGTCTAGAAATAGAAAAATGCCGGCTATCACCCTAAAGTTAGCTATTGCCCACTTTTTATTTACCTCCTATTTTTTTAATCTTTAGCTTCTCGACACCTACCACATTAGAGAAGGGGTTAACTTACCTTTTTCACCTTTCAACAAAGTAGTGGCCACAGCTCCATTGATCGCATTACTAAGCTTTTCTATCACCAGATACCAGACATTAGACACTGGCTTTGGTTGCTCTTGTTATGACACCAGACACCTGGTCCATGCTTGTGTTGCTCTGATGCCAGAGCTGCTGAGAGAAAAGAAATTGTGCTTGCTGCATTTGGGAGAACATTGTGTTGCTGCTCGAGTGGCAAATTTTTGAATATGCAAAAGTCACAGGCTAAAGCATGAAGTTAGCACGAACTTATCTGGACGTTTTTTGAGAAGTTAACTACCTCTAAATTTTT
>Ga0209208_10002998_pt1 | contig 24308 bp, 15 predicted proteins | sample S1TSphfallax_3_FD_187694 | JGI IMG/M metagenome (GOLD analysis project Ga0209208, IMG submission 187694) | Host-associated microbial communities from peat moss isolated from Minnesota, USA - S1T2_Fd - Sphagnum fallax MG (SPAdes) (version 2) | ecosystem: Host-associated > Plants > Peat moss >...
GCCTGTAGGGTGCGCCACCTTACAAGTACAGTATTGTTCACATTACTTATAGAGGGGGATGTGTGGTAGAGGCACTCACAGAAAAAGGTGTGTAGGACAAGGCCAATTTGAGTTTGGCCGCCCAGCATTTTGTAGATCGCGCGAGGATAGGAGGGCAGAGGGTTCTCACAAGTTGGAAGGCTATTAAGCCTACCAATAGGCATAACAAGCCTCCCACTCACAAGGTGCAGTATAAGATCCCTCCTCATTTCTATGAACTATATCAATAGACATAAGGTGTCATCTCAATACTCTTACAAAATTTCTTGGAGAGTACCTATAAAGGGCGAGTGTTGAATGACCTATATTTTCATTGTGCATTATGAGGAAACTCTCAGATTAGCAAAAACTGTCCACTGGAAATCGGAGGGTCGTTTGGGGGACCTTCTCACCCATAATTTCCTCTGCTTTTGAATATTTTTCATAATTTCCTAGAAGGTGGGGGAGATTCATCGCAAGGCGATCCACCACATTCATTTGATTGCATGTAAGTCATCCTTATAATAATGCACCCCGATTTTTGTGAAGTGAAGAGCATTAGGGTAGAACTGCCCATCACCAATCACTACCCTGTCAACAAACACTTCTTTAAATCCTCTTCATTTGAATGATTTAAAATGTTATGGGAGCATTACATCAAGCTCTAGAAATCATCATTGAACTGCAAAGGAAAAGGAGTATTGAAAAAATAACAAGAAGAAAAATAAGCTTTCCAACTTGCAAAATGTTTTTTTCTTTTTTTTTTTCTTTGTAGACCCTTCCTAATTTCAAAGCTTCTAACTTTTACATTTTTTGTTCATTTTAAACAATTTAAATTTCTATAGGAGCACCACCTTCAATTCAACAAATCATCTTTGAACTCTAATAGTAAGCAACATACAAAAAACATTTTGGATGTTTGGGAACTGGCTTTGTATCGTTATGTCATTTTATTTTTTTGAATTTTTGACCCCCTCTACTTGGGGGGCCCATAACTTTCTCATTTCTTATATGTTTTTGACAAATTTTACTATGTCAGATGTGTTAAAGAGCATGTGTTCAAGTTTTGTTTGGACACTAGAATCGATGGAACCTTCCCCTTGGCTCCAGCTTTCCCTAAATGTTAAGTGTTCGTTCACCGATTGTTCTACCCTATTATCAATGCTTTCTACCGCACGAATTGAAGTTGAAGCTTGAAATCCATGGCACATTTTCAACATTGTTAACTTATTTTGATTCGACCCTCATTCATATATTTAAGAAAATTTTAGGGCCAAGTTTTTTTGGAGTGTTTGGAGGTTCCCTTAATTCATCAACAAGATTTTTTTCTCATTTCTAAAGGTGGGATAGGTTTTGTCTTTTGGAAATCATCGTGCTAACAACATACTTAGGGAATTAGGGGCTTATTGCCTCAATCATCACATTCAAATTTTTGTAGGACAACCACCCATTTTTATTGGGGGCTATAAGGGCTAGTAATTTATGTCCACTACCATTCCAAACTCACCTTAGGCAAGCTTGTGACCTTTTCCAACTATTCAAACTACCATCCCACCATTTGAATAGCTATCAGAGATAACAACATGTCATTTTTTAGAAAACATTTCAAACAACATGCACGAACACTCATTTTTCAACATCATTTTAGTTGTTTGCATATTGTTATCATGCTTAGTTGAAATCTTGTACAAGTTAAGTCCGGGTGCTTAACTTTCTGCCCACTTAGCCATCGCACCTTTTAAGAAGGCCTCTGACATTTTATCTTTAGCACTACGCACCAAATTAAACATCCCCCATCCCACAACTCATGGTCTTTTTCAATACATATGTAGTCACGCCACAGATCAAACAAGAATAAACCTACTTTGGTGTGTTCACAAAGTAGAACGCATAGCCAAACATGATGCAATTCAAAAAGAATTCACCTCCATTGGTAGGGAGGTTGAGTTTCATGTTTTGCACAAGCAAACACATGTTTTCCCAATGCCATCTCTCTAGTCATCATAATAATGAATGGATATTATGCTTATAGTAGATGATATTTGCACTTTGATAAACATAATCATTGTTAACCCAATTCATGTGGATTTTGTTTTGAAAGTCACTTCTTCTTGGAGAATGGCTACAAGGATTACAACTCAAGCAAAAACTTTGTCATATTACAATCAACATCATGAAGATGATTTCATCCTTTAGCAATAGAGATATTTGGATGTTTACACCATTAAGCAGATGACTTCCTGCAAATGATTTCCTTCATCAATGTGCCAACATGACCTAATCAACAAGGAGCTTTGGCGGTCCTCCTTTTCAATTATATGTTCATTTTATAGCCAGAGGCTGTCAGTGGCTCTTCAAAACGTTCAGGCTGGCACTATCTTGCATCATCAGGCAGTTGTGGCTCTAAGAGAGGCCTCTTTTAGGCTTGGTGTCCTTCCAGGTTTTTCATCCATCGCCTTGCACAACTTGCTTTGTGCTACTGGTGATGGGTTTAGGTCCTTGGTGATTTGTCCTCTTAGGGCTACCCCTGGTGCATCCTGCACTTTCAGGTGTGGTCTTTTGTTTGGACTTCGGTCATTTCTTTTTTCTTCTCAAGTTCCCTTGCCGGGTGTTTTTCCTTATTTTATTTATTTGCTTCCACCTGTGCAGATGTATCAAGTAAAGCCCTATAATGCCCTGTGACCTCAACATAGAAAACCATGGGATTGGGCAACTGAAAACCACAGGGGGAAAGAAAGCATGTCCTTAGCTGCTATTGATAATCTGCATCTGTGGTTCAAAATAAAATTTATATTCAAATTCCAGACTCCAGCAGCCTCCATTTGTATATCTCACGATTTTGTCAGTTTGAGAGTAAATTTCAAAAGTTCACTTAAGCGATGTACAAATGTTGAGGATAAGGACAGAGGAGGGGCCAGGATCCGGGAACAATGGCCTGACAGGAGGCGGGAGTCGAGCACAGGACCTGAATTCTCAGAACTGTCCCTTTGAGGTCCATATCTTGGGCAGAAATCTGGTAGAATTTTTTAACAGTTGTGATTTTGTTTGAGAAGGAGAAATTATAAAATGAACTTTATACATAAGGTGTGTCCTCTGGTATCGGACATATATTCAATATTATCCAGGGTAATGTGCCTTTTCACATACATTTAAAACTTTTGCACAAGTAATGTGCAAGAACCTTTTCTATAAATAGCTATTGCACATTGAACTTTTATTTCAATGGGATCACCCTACCTATTCCGCTTTGCATCAATTATATGAGGTGCCTCACAAGTTCAAAATTTTATTTTATTTTTTGTTGCAATTAGCCAATTTGATTGACCCATCACTAAAAGAAAATGAAACTATGGACGTCCCCAAAAGAGAAGGTTACTTCCCTTTGGGCTCACCTATATAGGTGAAAGGAGGACAACATTTGCTTTGGCAAATGGGATAAAAAGTGAGGTGCTATTGGGAACTCTTTGCTTTGACCCCCCCTCCCCCTTCCCCTTCTGCCCCTCTCCCCCAATTTTTTTTAAAAAAAAGCTTCCATGTCCAAGTGAAAAGTGAATAGTGGACAATTCACTCTCCACATCAAACACAGCTTGGAAAAGAAAAACCTAACCCTAAGATTAAAGGGGAGGCTCCTTCACTCCTGGACACAAGTTCTCATCGGTTGCATGGAAATTCTATTCCTAAAATTGGCTGCCACTATTTTTGACCTGGACTAATAGCCCTCCCAAAGAGCAACCTACCTATAGCATTGTTACTTCACTCAAAACTATGAAAACAAATTCAGATCATCAAATCCAACCATCCCATTGGCCAAAAAAAAACAATTCAAGCTTACACACAACCCTATTAGGCAGAATATTGAAAATAATGGTTCCTTTCTACTACTTCCATTAGTCTGGTAAGATTCTCACAAAATTACCAAACAATATCACACATTTGATTCTTAGTTCACTGAAGAGAACTAAGAAAGAGAATGCAGACCATCAAATCTGGCAATTTCATTGACTACACCATTTTTTCTTAACACCTACGCACAAGCCACCTATTGAACACCCTCTATATATTAGTAAACTACTCTCTCGTCCACCTACCTACCTACTCATCCACTCGCCAACCCACCTACCTACTTACCCACCTGCCTAGCTACCTTCCTACCCTTCCATGCAACTACCTACCTATGCGTTAAATTTTCAACAATGTAACCACAGCAATCACTGAGGAGGGTATTGCAATAAACTAAGCAGGTTGGTCTCCTGCCCTTCCTAGCTACTACCCATTGAAGTAGGTACCTATTAGAACCAACATACTTGGCTAAACCTACCTCCCTCATTAACATTCCAATCAACCCTACAACAACTAAAAACAATATTGTAAGGGTGCAAACAAAGCTATTGCAAATACATTGAATTTCTTTACTTTAGGACTACAAAAGACAACAATTAAACTATTTTTCAGCACCCATATATAGGTATTGCAAAATAACCTAATTTCCTTATTTGAACATCATTACTCCAATGAAAAAACCATTTTTGCAATACCTTCATTATACTTTTTCCCAACTTCTAAGATTTTAACCTATGCAATACCTTTATTAATTAAGGTAATTCATATGCATTGGATTTTTTTGTTGAATTGCAATATCTTCAAAGCAACTTGAGAGCATCACAAATAACCTAAGTAATATTTGCGAGACCTTTTTGCCACATATGAAATATCATATATAACCTTATTCCCATTTACAATACCCTAATTAATATCCTAACTTGTTTGAATCACATGTGCATTACCCTCAGAAAAATAAATGCATGAACACTAAAGGTATGTTGACATGTAATACCTTTGACATGTTGACATTATTTTGTCTAATCCATTACATTATTGCAATACCTTTAAGAAAAACATCATGCCAAATTCATTATCTTCATCAAGGTAATGCATAAGCACTAGATTAATTTGATGATATATAATACCTTCATGCTAATTTTTTTTCAATCTAATTCACATTTACATTACCTTCATTAGGGTAATGCAAATGCACTAGATTAATTTGACAATATACAATACCCCCATGTTAATTTTTATCAACCTAATTCACATTTGCATTACCCTCATCAAGGAAATGCAAATGCATGAAACGAATGCAATAACCTAAAAAATAAAATGGTAATTATTTTATTACATGTACTAAATCAATGCAATATCCACATAAAGGTAACAACTAAATTTTGCATCATTATGATGAAATACAATACCTTTAAAAGGGGTTTAATTTATTTTATGTTATCTACAATAATATTGCAATACCCTTATTATGATGATATGTAAGCACTAGAATATTTTGAAGACATGCAATACCTTCAAAAAAAAAATTCATCTTCATCCATATGTGCATTACCTTCACTACAATAATGCATATGCACTGGACATAGGTAGTACCTTCATAATGGGTTTTATATCATAAATTATTAATGCAATACTTTAATAATAATATAAACATAAAGGTATTACATTTTGTTCAAATGCAATACTTTAATTAAAGAAGGGTTTAACTTTTATTATACAACATTAATGTATTACCCTTATAAGGGAAATGCATATGCATTAGATTATGTGTTGAGTTACAATGCCTTAAACCAAGGTTCATCTCATCTACTACATCAATGCAATACCCTTATGGGGGTAATACTTAAAGATTGCAACATTTTGGGTTCAATGCAATAAGCACATTAAGGTAATACCTATGCATTATATCATTTTGTTGAAATTCAATACCCGTAGGAGGAGTTTGATTTTTTTTTTCATCAACAAGATCATTGCAATACCCCCATTAAGGTAATATTAAACCGCTGCAACATTTTAAGGACATGCAACAACCTTAGAAGAAAGTTTAATATTCACTTATGCATTACCCTCATCAAGATAATGCACATGCATTAGATTAATTTGGTGATATGTAATACCTTTAAGATGGTTCGAAGTTGTTTGATTTCATCATTGCAATACCCCTATTATGGATTGAAAATACCTTATATTTTTTAATTCACATTTTCAATACCCATTTCAAGTTAATGCAAAAATATTGCATTGTTTTCTTGAAATGCTTTTCTAGGACATTTTTAAAATATCATATTTAACTCAATTCATTTGTGCATTACCCTTTAGTGATGCTAGACCATCATGTCTATTCTTTCTTTTTTTTCTTATGTGAGTATTATGAAAAAAATTGTACTAAATTATTAAGTTTGCTTTATAACTTGCATGAAATTCATTTATATCAAATTGTTAAAGCTTCACCTATCACATTAAGAGTAGTTTAATCAATTGGAAATAAAAAATGCATGGAACAACGTATATTATTTCTTTTGACCCTACAAATGTACAACACTCATGCACCTCCTTGTCATTTTCTTGCAAAAATTCACATGTTGCACATAGTTTCATGCCAATCTTTGAAGCAATTAACTAAATTGCCTAAGCCATTTTCCACATGATTAAAGAACATGCCAAGGTGCGTTGATTCATTGGCTTGGGTCGCATGGAGGGCTTGGATCTCCCATGTAACAATTTGTACATGATGTTGCATGGTCATAAATTTGGACACTAGTTGAGTCCTTGCATTAGAAAGTAGTTTCATCCATTATGTGTCATAACCAAGATAAGGCTTGTTCCCATGGGGGGTAAATGATCCTTTTACTTCATCAATGTTACACCATCATAAGAAAAGGGGCCATTGTCATTAGTGTCTAAAGACCCACCAATGTTTATTGCACCGGCCCCTTCAATTGTGTCCCCCTTGTAGCATTATTTTTTTGAAGAGTCATCATCAACCTACAAGTGTGTCAAGTCTACAAACATTGTTTTTTAACCCATCACAATCAATCCCATACCACGTGTCGCAATAGTCAATGATATTGTTCAAAGTAAGGTTGGTACATGTCATGAAAACAACTTAATGCTTACACAAATTTTTACACAATGCCCATTCACATGTGCAAGATGCACATTCAGTGAAGGGGGCACGAAGATTATAAATGACACCAAGATGGCATTGGTTCCACACCATCCATGCATTAATATTGTTTTGACCCACCAAAGTTGGGTGAACCACATTGATATGTGGGATTAACAATGCCTTTTCCACATTTGCAGCCACATTGTGCCACAACTTTGTTCTTTATGAACCCCCACCTCTTCATCTCCATTTGGTGCATATAATGTCATGCCACAATGGTAGTTAATTTCCACACAATACTAGAATTCCTATTTTTTCAAACTAACCAAGTTGACTATATGGGGTTTTTTTATTAAATGACATATATTTTTTACTAGAGGCCAAAAGCTTGAATGACAATGGGTATTTTTACTAATCAATTTGAGTAAAATGACCAATTTGACAATTAATCAAATTAAACATCTAGTCAAATTGGTTAATGGCTTAGTCAATAATACCACCCAATCTAGTCAAATTGGCAAGTGCCCTAGTCAATAAGGACACCTATTATATTCAATCAATGGAGTTAATTAAGTAAGCCTAGTTAAAAGGGCCAATTACAAATTCTAATATCAATTAGGTATCTTGCATCTCCATTTAACATTTTGATTATGTTTGACCAATTAGAAAAAAGTTGGAAAATGTAAAAGTTAACTAATCATAACTAAATGAATCATGACCAAATTAATTATGATTAAACAAATTATATATATGGTTTATCTAACTATGGTTAAATTGATTATATTGAAATTAATTATCGCTCAACTACCTATGAAAAATTAATTAAAATTAAAACTGACCATAATTAATCTAACCATGGTCAATTGAATCATATTCAATTAACCATAGTTTGTTTAGTTATATATGTTTTAATCATGGTTAGTTTAGCCACATTTAATTTAACCATGATTCATTTATCCATAATTAATTATTCCATCATTATTTTGGCCATATTTAGTTTAATTATGGTTAATTTAGCCATAAGTAATTTGACAATTATAAATAATTTAACCATGGTGAATTTAACAATAATTGCTATAGTTTTAATAAATTTAGCCATGATAATTAATTTAACATAATTAATTTAACCATTAATAGTTGGGCCATTGTTGGTTTTGCCATAATGAGTTCAACCATGGTTATTATAAGCATAATTAATTTAACTATTGCAACTTTAGCTTTGGGCTCGTAACCAAGGCAAGGGCTTGTGAAGGTGCAGGCCAAGAATGAAGCTTAGGAGTCACATTTCATGCTCTTGGGAGTGTGGGAGAGTGTGAGGGAATGAACCTCCACACTTCCAAATGAGCTCCCAATTTGGGAATTCAAGTCTTGATGGATTCCCGAATTTTCAGAGAGCGATTGCAAGAATCAAAAGTCATTGTATTGAAGAGTTTCATATATCGTTAAAAAGCTCTTGGAACGTAAATGTCTAAAATGGGCTTGCATGACCCATTTGGGTACTTAAAACACAAGTTATGGTCAAAAGAAAAGTTGGGAGTCAAATTGCCAATTTGACTCCCGACCACTAAAAGTCTATAATCACCCTGATTTCCTTATGTGCAGGTGGTGTGCCACATACCCTTAGAAAGTTCTCGATGAGGGCTACAACTTTGTTTTAGACCTCACCTCAATCGGAGGTTTGCATACAAAGTTATGGGCCTCCAAAGTTGCAGGAGTCGCAATTTTGGGAATTTCAGGACTCCCATTTGGGAATCTCGAGACAAAATGACATTTGCATGTTAGCCGTGTGGCCAAACATAGAAAATATTATAAGGGGGGAAGGTGATGGCTTCCCCCAAGTTTGGGCCGTGGTGAATCTTGTGAGTCTATGTTTGCTTATGGTTTTTTTGTGTATAAAAAATGTTCCAATTACGCACTAACCAACTTGTTGTTTGGTTTTTGCACGTTCATGTAAGTAATTGACTTGCTTGTCAATCTTACTAGTCCCCACCCTGGAGCTCTAACATGCCCTTCTACCCTTGAAGTGTTGTGAGCTTGGGAGTGCACCCCAACTTTTTTTCCTTCCGTTGTTTTCACCTTTGCATTCGCAGTTGAATGCATCAAGGAACCCAAGGTGCATCATTAGTTATATTCATTGTTCACATATTATTATTTTACTTAAATAAATTTAAACATAATCAATAGACCTCTAATTAATTTAAAATTATTATTAATGTAGCCATAGTTGGTTTTGCTATAATTATTTTAAACATTTTTATTTTGACCATGATTATTTCATTCATATTTATTTTAGCCAAATTCAGTTTACTCACGGTTAGTAATTTAACCATGGTTAGTTTTGCCATAATTATTTTAATCATTTATTTAATGATAATTATTTCATTCATGTTTATTTTAGTCATAATCAATTTTTACATAGTTGGTTTCGCCATAAAATATTTATTCATTGGTTAGTTTAACCATATTAAATTTATTATTGGTCAGTTAAACCAAATTTATTTACTCTTGGTTGGTTTGACCATTTCTAATTTAGCCATGGTTAATTTTGTCATAATTATTGCATTCATGTTTATTTTAATCATAATTAAGTTTTGCATAATTGGTTTTGGCATAAAATATTATTCATTATTTATTTAGCCATATTAATTTTATTAATGGTTAGTTTAGCCAAATTCAATTATTCATTTTTAGTTTAACCATGGTTTAATTTTCTATATTTATTTTAAATATTTTGATTTTAGCCATAATTACTTCATTCATGCTTAGTTTAACCATAATTAATTTTTTCATAAATGGTTTTGCCATAAAATATTTATTAATTAGTTTAGTCATATTAACTTTATTAATAATTAGTTTAGCCAAATTTATTTACTCATGGTTAATTTAACCATTTTGATTTTAGCCATCATTAATTTATGGAAAATTGGTTTTGCCATATTAACTTTATTCATGTTACTTTAGTCACAATTGGTTTAACCATAAATTATTTATTCTTTAGTTAGTTTGGCCATATTCATTTTATTCATGGTTAGTTTGGCCATGTTTATTTTACTTATGGTTAGTTTAACAATATTTATTTATTGGTTAGCTTGACCTTATTTACTTGATTCATGGTTAGTTTCATCATATTTATTTAGATATGATTAATTGAACCATAATTAATTTAATCATGGTTATTTTTTCACAATTATTTTTAATTTTTGGTTGGTTTAACCATTATTGGTTTAATAATCATTAAATTTTCCATAATTACTTTAGTTGTGGTTGGTTTAAACATTATTTACCAATCATTAGTTTTGCCATAATTAATTTTTCCTAGGTTAAATTAATCACCTATTTAACTTATGTAATGTAAGTATGTGGCTAAATAGCCTAAATACAATTAGTTTATATATAGGTGTATTTATTTGTACATACCCTACCTATTCTCCACCTATTTACTTATGTTTTAACCTATAGGTAACCTAGTTATATAGGCTAGGGTAAGTCATTTATATACCTATGATAAATTATTAGTTGGTTAACTAGTTATTTACTTAAAATAAATGAATGAATGTGTAATCAGATAGTTAAATATCAATTATTACAAATACATTATTGATAATATACAATGAATTAGGTCAAATTTGTAAAGATAATTATAATTTGGTGTCAACTATATAATAGATTATAATTATTTACATATTTTACATGATTCAAAGATTTATAATATGGTTGTAATTATTAATGATAAATAAATAAATAAATATTAACTATCACTAATTTTTATTTTAACTTAATTAACATACATATTTACCTAGTTCTTTATATATTTATCTACTTAATTTATGTATCTTACATAGTTATTTAATAACAATGTTGTGTGAACTTAAATGTTATAGTGTTGTGTTGACATGAAAATGTTTTTCCCCCCCAAAAGTTTGTCCCATTTTGTTTGTCATCCTTTCCAAATGATGAGCAATATAAATAGATGCACCATAAGCATTCAAGACATAATAAATATTTTAAAAATGAAAACCACTTGGGATGAGCCAATTGAAAAGGTGCAAACTTAAAGACCAAATTCAAAACGAAATAAGATTTTCGTACCTAGGTCATTTAGTTGTAGGTTTAATTTAGGTGGTGTACACTTAAGCCTATTAAAGGTCATAGCTTAGCCCTAGTGTACTTTAAGCTTCCATACTTAATTGCTAGTTATAGGTTTTTAAACCTATACCTAGGAATTTAGGTTGTAGGTTTCTAGACATAAGGACCTTAGGAATAGCTATCTAATTTTAAGTATAGGTTAGTTTATTTAGGTTCTATCCACATGGCATAACCTAGTGGCTAATGTTTAAATGCCACATAGGATGGCATAGATGGCCAATGTTTAAATATCATGTGGCTTAACTTGGGTGGCCATTGTTTAAATGCCACATGGCATTTGCTTAGTCAAAATGGTGTGTCACTGGTCAAAAAATCATTTGACTATTATGTTGACTAGTCAAAAGTACTAGTCGAAATGATTAATCAAAAGTACTAATCAAAATGACTAGTCAAAAATGCCAATTTAAGCTTGATAAAAAAATGTCCAAAATGGGTGTTTTTTTACCAAAATTTTTAGTTAAAAGAAAAAGGAATTCTAGTAATGACACTAACCAATCAATGTGATGCCTTTTAGACCTTTTGTTTCAAAAGAAAATCATCACTTTAAGGCCCCATGGTAAGTATCTATGTTAGCTTGGGTATTTTGATTTAAATGTGGCAGTCAACGAAAGCCCACAATCCACAAATCTACATGGACATGCACATTGCATATGAGGGCCATGGATTAATTTTTATAAGTGTTAAAAACTTAAATAATTCATAAGTTACGTCCACAAACCCAAAGAATGTTGGAAAAGGTTTAAAATGGGGTAATTATTTACCAAGTTGACAATAGTAAACCCAAAAATATCTAGTCCATGGATCATCGGGTTTAAAAGGTATCAAAAGCTTCCACCACCTTTTCCTTCCCCTACACCTTGAAAGATTCAATGGTCTCTTCGAGGTTGATGGACATGAACATCACCATGTGCAAACAATCTAATATTACACACCTACCTTTACAATGTCTTTTATTTTCTCCATAGACCACAAGTGCCATGCTTTTAGAACATGCCAAACACAAAAGGAAATCAAGATATCATCTCGGCTCCACACAATCCTAGAATGCACATAGAGATCATTTTAAGAAAACAATTCCAAAAGATACTAGTCTATAATCCTCAACCCAATGTAAACCCCAAAACTATAATAATATAATAATAAATGTCAATTGACAACATATATTCATTATAATTCCCATAGTCCTTGTGGGGCAGATCATCCACAATGAAACACAAGGTCAAAGTATCATTAAAATACCAAAAAGGACCATTTATTTTTGTATCCAATGGACCCCTTCATTTAAAACATGTTGTTGTAATTTATTAACACATTCATATTGAAAGTTTGATTTTCTTTATGGATATATACATTACTAAGGTATTATTCTATGCATAACATGTCAAATTTGAATAAGTTTCAGGATTCTAACCAAGTCCTAGAAAAAACTTTATGACTTTGTTTCAAGAAAAAAAAAAAGTTCAAAGACTCATAAGGAATGTCTAAACAATTTTTTTTGGCCCAAGATTCTTGCCACAAACACCTTAGGTATTAATGTACATAAAATGTACAAATGTGATAAAACCCAAGTGCCTTATTGCAATGTAAAAAGTCTCAAAAAATGAAACTTATAAGAATTTTGGGCCATTGATATAACATGGCCCACATTGGATAAATTTTATTATTCTTATTTTCACAAGTGAAAATAAAATAAATTGATATGCCTATATAAAATTTGGAACAAAATTATTTCATTTGACATGAGAAAAAAAAGGGGAAATCTAAGACAAGTCATGAGAAAAGTGAAGAAAAAGGTGAATTTGAATCCTTAGGAATGAATTCTAAGTGAAAGCACACTACGGTGGCCAAAAAATTGTAGTCGCATGAAATATTGTTTTTCAAAACTATGTAATTTTTAACTTCCACCAAACCAATATTAAAAGAGGTTTTCATAAATTAAACCCAAAATAAGGTCATGCAATAGCTAAATAATGCAATTGTCAAAGGGACTACATTTTTTGATTAATATTAAACGATAAAAGAGTATATTTGTGAGATTTTATATGTTGTCATGATATATTACAAAATGCAAATGTACTTTTTAAATGATTCAAATAATTGCAAAACTTGATGAAATACTTAGTCATATATTGAATATGAATTGATTGTACCATTTCAATTACAATTGAAAAGTTTGAGTAATGTGATTTCATAAAAAACATTTGGACAAGTTTTTCATTCAAATGAGCATAAGTATGTTGAAAAATACATTTTGTTGAAAATTTATTTTCATTTGAAAGATGACAAGAATTATATTGGAGGTCTTTGTATCAAAATCCATTTTATATGTTTATCAAAACACTAGATGAAATAATTAAAAAACTACCCCCAAAATATACCAAAATATACCCCCAAAAATACATTTTCTTGCTTAAAATAGCCCCCCCCCAATGTGTTTTCACCCTCTTCAATGTTATTCAAAAGGTACCCTAATCGTACTTTGAACCCACGATGGTTTCCAATTGGGCTTGTTTGCTATAAACTTTGTTCATAATGGGATCATCCATTCCACCAAATATTTGCAATTTTGTCAACTAGTGATGACCAATGCAATTGGAACCTTACTGCGATGGAGGTCAAACACCATCAATGTGAAGATATGGTACTTCACATCATTGGTGCCAAATGTGACATCCATGGAAAGAGCCTTATTATGACCTAATTAGAACATAGCTTGGAAATGTGTTGGTGTTTTGATTACAATTGTAAAGGAGATTTACCCCATTCACTTCATATGCATTTTGGAAATAGAAGACATCATTTGGGTGAACATATGATTGGATATAAATTGTCAGGTTCTTCCGGGTAGGTGCCAACTACCCCTCTTGTGCTTCTAGTCCAAATAAACAATGTTTTGTAACATGATGAAGTCATCCTTAATCATGGGTTCCCCTACATTAACCTTCGCCCACTAAATTGCCTTGTGTTTGTCTTATATTTGTTTCCCTGTGTACCCTAACCCCAATTGGTTCCATATGTAATCTTTTAGCTTTTGTGACATGTGTGGAACATGTAGAAACATTTGTGAAGTAGATTCAAAGTCATGTGCACTATGTGCATGTTCTCCATTAACTTAGGTGTGTGTTCAATGGTAGAAGGTGATCTCCACAACTTTAGGCTGTGAATATAATTGCTTGGTTGAAAAGTGGGCCAAACAACCATGTTTTATGGACCTTATGCGATTAGGTTCTTAACGGTAATCTTCCGGCCCATATGCACATTGATATGTACAAAACATAATCCAATTCAATTAGTTAACATAAGGACATGTGATATAACATCCAAAATGTCAAGACTCAAAATATAGGTTGTTATATTGTACCAAGTATGTATAAGGTGATTTTTTTTATTGTTGTTTTTTCGACTTTTTCATGCGAGGCCAAGTTTTTGGTTTTGTTCCATTCAAATGGGGTTTACCCTCATTCACCTTTCAAATTTTTTGATATCCTTGTATGGGGGATAAATGTAATTTCAATTGCCACCTTGTTATGGCCTCCATGTTTAAACCAAATTTTTCACACCAATCCACAATGGAGAAACATTACACCAATATGTGTATTAGTACAAAAGTGGGGTGCAGCTTCGGGATAACTATTGGCCAAAAAAACCACATGACAAATTGTTTTTGGACATGTGTATTAAGCACAAATTTAACGCACCCTTAACACCTTGTCCTAGGCCACTCCCTTTTACCCCGTGTAAATTATCAAAAGGGGCAGTCACAAATTGTTGACCAATTCCCATCACCTCTACCCTCTAATTTCTTGTGTAATTAGTCTATTGATTTCTTTATCCATTCCTTTGTCCAGCAACCATTCAAAACAATATAGCCTAATCGTGTTTAGGGTTTAGCAGAATCCTCCCCCCTAGCAATTTCATCATCACTCTTCCCTCCTCACAACCCCTCAAGCCCTCAAAAGTTCCCGAAGAATAATAAAACTTAACACAAGCTCCCAGGGAGTGCATGGCGAGGAACACACATGAAAAACAAAGCTCCAAGGAGCTGTGGGCCAAAGAATAGGTTGCTAGTTAAAGAAGCCACATGAAAAAAACATGAATTTTTTTTTGTGGGCTCGAAAATAGGTTGTTAAAAAAAGTTGTGGGTCAAATAATAGGTTGCTAGCCAGAGACACCACATGAAAAAAAACGAAGAACAAAGCTCCAAGGAGTTGTGGGCTTGAGAATAAGTTACACACACACATAGTCTTTGTCACTTTAAAGAATGATGAATCAAGTAATCAAAAACTCACCTCTAAAACAATGTAAATGATGGCATGAGCGAAAAAAAAAATGGGGCTGGGTGTGACAATGCCACTTCTTCCTACAAGTCATGATGAAGTTGCCAACTCAACTTCTTGCTCCTATGATGACGCATCTGGGTGGCAATGCATCTTCCTATAGCTAGTGACAATGGAATGATGTAACCTTCTACTGGTGACTTTGGAGCCAAAAACCCAACATGTGACTATGGTGAATAGCAACACAACACAACTTTTTATTGCTGGTGACAACGTAAATGCTAGCAACATAACTTCTTGCTATTGATGGCGACGTAACTACTAACAACTCAGCTTCTTGCCACTAGTGGCAAAGCATAAGAAAGAGGGGAACGAAGCATAGATGATGGTGATGTAGAGGAGGGCAAAGGAAAAAGAGGAGAGGCAATGGTGGCAACACACTGTTTAGGGTGAAAGAAGGGGAGGGTGACTGGGAAGGGAGGCAAATAAAAAAAGGGTAGGTAGGAGGTAGGAAGGACTGACCGTTGGGGGTAGGGTGGCATAGGGACCCAAAAAAAAACCTCAACCCCAGTGGACAGGGTCCTGGGGTTGGGTTTCATCCCATTCAAAATGGGATTTTTTGGATGGTGCACTGGTGGGTACTGTGTCACACCAGCCTAATCCACAGGGTTAAAATTCTACAAGTTTCTTCGCATATTGGTAAAGACTACTACAACAACACAGAGTTCTTCCGTTACAACAGCAACAGGCTATGAGTTTTCAAGCCTTTAGTTTTCTAGGCAGGAACCCTGAGACAATTACAATTGTAAGTGGAATTTTCCTTCATTTCTTACCTACCTCTTTAGTATAATGGAGTGTGTGTGTGCTGGATACATGCCATTGTGCCAGGTGAGGAGCATGCGAGGATTTTTTGGGTGACTTGGTTATGGTGAGCCTCAATTATAAAACAGGAACAGGCCACTGTGACCTGTCCCAGCATGCTCCATTATGTAATAGTTTTCATACATAATGGTTTAGATTTGTATGAAACTGGTGGAATCTAAACCATTAGGTCTGAAACTGATTCCAGGTGCAATTCTTTAAAAAAAACCATTTTTTGATTTCAGTTTCTACTAGTTATGAAAATTAGACCTGATTATGGGTAACCCAGACTGCAAGGCAATTAACCCCTGGTTAGCCCTCTATTCTAGTCTCCTTTTTGCTTCAAATTTTTTATTAAAAAAAAATCCCAATTTCATTTCCACACACAAATAGATCCTAGAACTCGGTTCATTAAATTTTTTTATTAAATTTAAAATTAAAAAAAAACTTGATTTTGGAATCAAAACCAGATTAAAAAATCAGACCTAATTTCAATTTGGATTTCACCAGTCAAAACTGAAATCAACAATTCTAACCTGCCAAACCCCAACATTGGTTTTTACACAAGGTAAGGTTCCCCAATTCAGGAATGGTGGTTGCAAGCTCCTATATCCTAAGAGAGGGTCACCTTGGTAGGGAGTTTACAACCATTATTTAACGGCTTGGGGCCACAGGGGGGAGGGAACTTACAATCATAAAGCACTCTGAGAAATTTCATGCTATATTTGGCGGGAACCTTATATCCATGAATACCCTTCCTATAAAACATGGCGGATCTTTACACCTACTCCTCAAAGAGTGGGATACAAATCATACCTGCTTATAGATAATAAGATCCCTCTTATTCTTACCAAGTAGGCGAATGAACCCTCTTCCTCCTTACACCTCATGATCTCTACATAGGTTTAGGTTCATGACAACATTCATCTCATGCTTTACAATGGGTAAAGCCCACAAGTGATGACCATTTCCAAAATGGGGGGCTTGACTCAACTAACACCTGATAATCCTAGGTCACTTATCTCGGGAATACCTTCACCTAGGGTTTTACCTTACACATAAGGCCCTCAAAAGGGGTCCTTATAACCATAAGACCCCACCTTGGCCCCCAAGGTGAGGCCTTACCTTCTAAATAACCAAACAAGATTAAATTGTCAGTGTAAAATTTGCACGGCCTTTTTAGTGTTCATGTAAAGCGTCGGTGGCATTCCAAAATGTAGGGCTCATAGAGGTAGGTAATTCTTTTCTTTAAAAGCTTGTCATCATTTTTTGCTTTTTCTCCTTTTATTGATACCTTTGACTCAATTTCCCCCTAGTCCTAGGCCCCTTATCTTCAGAATGCCCTCCATTTAGGGCTTTACCTTCACATAAGGCTCCTCAAAGAGTGCCCTTGCAGCCAAAAGGCTCTCAACGTGGGGCCTTACCTTGTAAATTACTAAACTAGATTAAAATTGCCAGTCTAAAATTGTTGGAGTATGTTGATGGGCTTTTCAAAAAATGTGGTGCTAATAGAGGCAAGCATTTCATTTTTCAAAAAGCTTGTCATCATATTTTTGGTTTTTTTCCAGTGATACCCACCGGCCACTAGGTATCACCAGAATTGTTTTGTAAAAACCAGGACGATTTTTACAATATGTAAATGCCTGGGGGGTGGGCTTTATGGGAATTGGGCCCATGCTCAGCTCCCCCTCCCAAGGGCCCTTATTCCCATAAAGCCCAACCCCTGGGGGTTTACCCTACATTTATGGATGACCCTATGGGGCAGCGGGGAATTATTATTTTTGGTTTCTTGTGATAAGTACCAAAATAGGGGCCCCTTCTGTTGCCTATAAGAATTAAACTCGTTGTAATAAGTACCTAAATAAGGGCCCCTTGTATTAATAACCCGCTCCACCATCGTCGCTTGGCGGAGTAACGATAATAGTAATAATGTGTCCCTTGAGGCTCCTCGCCGGATGTTTCGCACGCGAAGGTGTCGAGCAAGCTCCTGTCATACCCACCCTCTCGTCCTCTTCTCTTCTGTTTCCAACTCTCGTTTTCGATCCATCTATGCACTCGCTCGCTCGCGAGCTTCCTTCCTTCCTACCGATCTGCGAGCTTCACAGTCGTCGTCGGCCCTGTTTTGCTACGCAGAACTTACCTTTCTAACGCATCCAGATTTCAACTACCAGTTTGTGTCACAGATCCCCTTTGCATTTTCTGTTTTCTGACGTCTTGGTTTTCCAGTACTCCTCCATTTTCCGTCAGCTGCAGCCGCTGCTGCTTCGTCTCTTCGTTCCGCGGACGTTGACCGAAAACGTGATCGTGTGCAACGACCGTTCGCACTTCGTTAGTTTTTTTTCTTTTTTTTTGTGCTGGGAAGATTCTTGCGTGGTTTACTCACTAAAAGAAAAGGTGCGTTGCTTTCCCTTGTGTTTACTGACATGAGTATCGATTGAATAAAGTTTTAAGAGAACCTGTAGTTTGCACTTTGTCTGGAGTTCAGTGTATGGCAAATGGGAAAAGAGAGATGCAGTGATACCTGTATGTCGGGGGCGGATGCTTATTGCTGTCGGAATTGCTCTAGGTAGCGACCGCACTGAGATCCCTCGTTTCATACATATGATATATGCCTTTTATTTTGTTGCGAGGAGACAGTGAAGCCATCGTTGTCTAATATATGTATGTATGCCGCCCCTGCATTGTCTCTACCGAGGTTTACTTTCACTTATATAGAACTAGAGTCTGGTGAAGGATGGATTGATGTTCGTGCTTAGGATTTGCGACATCTGAATTCCAGAGGTCGTTTCAGTCTGATCTCTCAGCTGCGTTTTAATCCGGAAAGTTGGATCTACTTTCAGATTAGGTCATCGTTGCAGAACAAATGTGCTAGAGAGCAGTCCGTGAGCCAAGGAGTTGATGATCTCATCAGCTGGTAGTGCTGTAGCTCACCAAGTTGTGATGCTTGCGTGTTTCTACCTCTGTTTTCTTCAGGAGCAGAGAATAGTCCTTGGTTCTAACCAGGGACATTCTTAAACGAGTTTCATGTTATCAACGTTGATATTACATTTGCGAAGTTAACTGCGCTGGAAATCACGTTCTGCAAGTGGCAGTGGATGGCCATGAGACGTCCACAGTGATGTGTTTTGGAGTGGATAGTACACAGCCAGCTCCCTTATAACGGGAAGGTGGACATCTCACAGACACAACATAGAATGGTGGCCAACCTAAGGCAGAGTGCACTTGTGAAGGAGATGCAGCAAGTCATTGATAACCGTAAGATGTTTGTTGCCCTTCCTGTTCCAATTTCTGCATTCAACAAGGGTCATGTGGTCGAATATAGTCTCTTGCCCCCAGTTGAATGATACAAGCCTCTGAGAAAGTTTGAAAGCTTGTTTATAGTGATCACACACAGCCCTCGTCCAATGTATTTCTTTTGCGATATCCTCTTGGAACAAGGTTTTAGAGTTACTTCACATTGGAGAGGCCTACATTTCTTTTCGAGGTCATGAAGATGTTGTCTGGGCTTGTCAGCTTATGTAGAGCACGTTTCTTGTCTTCATATTCCAAGATCAACTACTAGCAAAGCATTCTTGGGATGGTTAGTGAAGGAAAAGCAGAGGATTCAATGTGCCTTTGAAATCATGAGACATGCAGCTAACTTTTTGCACTGTTCATGTCTCCTGTTGTTTTGGTTATGATTGAATGTTCCAGTTGATGACCCGCTGAAGTGCAGTTTCCAGGTAATTTGTCTTTTGATTGAAACATTTGTAAACTGTGCATGAGAGCAATGTGGTGGGATTTTTTCTTTTATTCAAACTTTTTTGCAGTCACATTTTTGTAGAGAATGAGCTCTTGAGCATATCCAATCTGATGTTGAGCTTGTCATCCATCCAGAACATGCACGGTGGCTACCCAGAGGCAACCTTGGAGCGTTTCCTTAGAGCACGAGATGACAATGTTCTCAAGGCTAGCAAGATGGTGAGTCTTTTTGTGCATTGCCTTTTCTTTGCATCATTGCAGGTTTCATATGAAGCTTCTTTTGTATATTGAGCGTCTTCTGCTGTTGTGCCCTCTATAGTATGATTTGTTCCCAGAAACTCATTGATTGGATGTCTCATTTACATGTGGTGTGCAGTTAATTGACAGTCTCAATTGGAGAGTGAAGAATGATATTGACAATGTCCTTGCGGTATAAATACTTAACCATGGCCAGATTGATGTCATCTACTTGAGATCTTACAAGTTGTTGCCTATTGAGCTGTGTTGCCAATGAGATTCAAAAGAGGTATTTGAGCACATAATTGAGCTGAGTAGCATGGTTCATTCAATAGCAACTCATACTCATAGCAAGAATTAATGAGTTATGCTAGGCATGCGTTGTCACAGTGCTGGGTGTCATATTATGAAGTCAGCCTTAGCTTGCATTTGATATGAGTATCACTTTGGTGTTTGCAGAGACCCATTATGCCAAAGGAGATATGGGATATAATTCGGGAGTCACAACTCATTGGTTTTTGTGGCTACTGTAAGAAGGTACTTTCAATTGGGTTATCCATCTAGCAGATCTGAAGATGAAAATTCTGGACCTGTTTACAGTGTGGTGTCTTTTGCCAGCTTTGTTTGATTTCTTCCATATTATATCCCCTCTAATTTTACTTCATTTTTTTGTCCCAATGTATATTGGTTTTATATGGCTGAATGGAGCCCTGTTGTGTGATGCTCTCAGGGCCGACCTGTGTTCGCAATTGGAGTGGGACAAAGTAGTTATGACAAGGCTGGGGTAAGTATAGAGTCTATCAGTGCCAAATGTGCAAAACTCTTTAGAAAAAGCTCCGACATAGGATATGCAGCTTGGGTTTTGAGTGACACCATTCTGGTTTCAGCAGTTCTCTTCTAAACTTGTAATCACTCTGTACCTTAGAAAGTGGGAACTCATCATATTGGCATGGGATATAGTAGGTGATGACACATTAGATTCAATGGTACTGACAAGTTCAACCCTCCTGTGATGTTTGTCCAGGTTGACAAATACGTTCACTCACATATCCAGATTAATGAGTACAGGGACAGGGTTTTACTTGTAAGTCAATGGTTCTCTCAACCTCATCCATTGGAAAGGAGCCATGTAACTATTGTATGAGTAGGAATAAGTCGTGGGGTTGTTCTGTGCAGCCAGAGATCAGTGAAAAGAAAGGACATTATGTGGGATCTTGCCTGAAGATCCTTGACATGACAGGCCTCAAGCTATCTGCTTTCAGCCGGCTAAAGATCTCAACAGTGATTGCAACAGTGGATGATTTGAACTATCCAGAGAAGACTGACACCTACTTCATTGTCAATGCTCCACTTATTTTCTCTACCTGCTGGAAGGTGAGGGCAACTTAACTCTAGTAGATGGTTAGGTGCATCCACTAGAGCTAGAGCAAAAAGCATTTGGGAGATGATACATTGATAGTTGTTATGAAATGCTATATCTGAGTTTTGGTTTTGGACTTGCAGGCAGTGAAGCCAATGTTGCAAGAAAGAACAAAGCAGAAGGTGCAAGTTCTTAAGGGTAATGGAAGGGAAGAACTTCTACAGGTAATTTCTTGTAGGTCTGAAAAGGCTCTTTTTTCTGTGCCATTTCTTAAAGCATGATCTCCCTTGGCACGAGAAAAAAGTTAAATCTGTTAAGATCAGTTTTTGGCAAAACTTATTTTCAAGTGGCTTGGTCTCTCTTTGAATGGTTGCAGGTAATGGATTATGACACACTTCCCATGTTCTCCAAAATTGGTTCCAGAGAAGGGCATTCTCTTGCAGACTATGGGGATCCAGCTTCAAATGTTTTCTCCCCAGAGCACAAGTTCCATGCTGAGCTCTACCACCATATCAGTAAAAATTATTCTTTGTCAAGTCAGGCAAATGGCATCATCTCGGAAGGTTCAATGCACATCCATGTCCCATCTATGGAGGAGCAAGATGAGCCATCTGAGACTTGTGAAGTTGTCCATGTGATTGAATCTATATTGCCAACCCTCCAGTCAGCTCAAAATGGTCAAGATCAGCAAAAGAGGGACAAACTCACCACCAAGATGGCAGGCATACAAGTAAGTACCTAAGAAAAAAAGTGATCTAAATGCATTTGCTGCCTCATAGGATTGAAAGTGCTCCTCAGATTGCTCAAATGAGCATGACATTGTAGGCAAATACAGTTTTGTTGACAGTTGTCACGTGCACACCATTCCTGGGAGGGGTTATTATTATGTTCATATAATCATGGATATCATTATAGACAAGGTGCAACTGGTGATGAATTCCTACACAAACGAAGAGAACCTCTGCTCCACCTGGATAATACTGGCAATTTTTATGTTAGTAGCTGTATTTTCACAAAGTTAAATTTTTTGATTTGTAGACTTTTTAATCTTCATGAGGTTCATCAATGAGCCATTGCTTCTCATGCTTATAATTATATGGCAGAATTTTTTTTGGACTTGAATTTCTTGGCTATAGTTCTTTCACTATGTGTCGTCTCTCTCTTCTCAGACTCATTCTCTCAGATGCTCAAATCAAAACTCTGCAGTGGGTAATGCACACTAGCGAGACAAGTTACCTTGCCTTTGATCCCTAGTTTGACCCTCAATTTGTGGTTTATCATCTCCAATTGGATTGGAACAAAATCAGAAAGTGAGTGAAATTGGGTACCATTTTATCAAACTGGGTATCACTTTGCAGGATTGTAATCTCATAGGATTGTATGAAGATAGGCAATCTGGTATGAATCTGGCAAAAGTTGAAGGTGGGCAAATTCTCTGCACAATTGGTGCCTACCGGGACAACCAGTTTCTTTCAGAAGTGGAGTTCTTTGCCCAATTTTTCCCATCACACTTTTTGAATCCCCACTTTTGATCTGGTCCCAGCTTGTTGTTGTTGAGAGGTTCTGATACTCAATTTCAGGGATTTGACGAGGTGAGCCTAAAGAGTAGGGATTTCAGGAAATGAGGGCCCACTTTTATGATTTTGGGTACTACAAATTGATCAAAATCAACCTTCCCAACACATTTTAATGATCTGTTGACATTATTCCCACATCCAAATTCTAAATACCAAAATGATCCTCAACTTCTTAGGGTGTTGGTTGGCCTTTCACTCCATGTTCAATTCCTTTGTGTATTTATTGGCATGAGATGAAGCATAACAAAACAAGGTTTCATGCTTGCATTGTCAGGGCAGAGAATTGTCGCTATTCAAAATTTGAAATTATATGTTGTTTTAATCATTACAAAAAGTTCTGTAGTGCAATGGTGAGATACTTTTTCAATTTTTAAAATTCTTGCCATTTTTGGTTTTGTGACTGGGGAACTAGGTGGTAGGTAGTTCCATGAAATGTAAAGCACTTGGAGAAATTGCCTAGTGCATTTTGAGAGTACCTTATACCCCTAATACCCCTCCTAGACAAGAGGAGAAATATCATTGCTATTCCATATGAGTGGGAAGGATGTTATACCTATAATATCCACATTAGATCTTACATTGCATTGGAGCTTCCCGAGGTTGTAAAGTTGAGAGGGTGTAGTCCCACTAAGGTGACTACAATTCAGTGGCAAATGAACTATGGACCAGGTAACCATCTAGAGGCCACTCATTACTGAAAATAGTCAAGGCATGAGGGAACATGAGGTAGTGCCCAGGCTATTTTCAGTAACTTATGGCCTCAAGCAAGCAACAACAATTGTAATGAGAGTCTAGATGCCCTATTTTCATCTGTGAGGAAAATGATTATGATATTTTTATCCAAGAAAGCATAATGTTATGGAACCATTGGGCCACCAAGAGCTGATGTGGGCTTCGAAGTGAACTAAAGCATGAACCACACCTAGAGTTCTCTTGATGTTAAAGGGATGCTAGGAATTGGAATTACAAAAGAAAATTCAGACCTAAAGTGTTTAGTAAGATAAATATTAAAGTGGCATCCTATGTGTCATGTTAACTCAATGGTAAGGCAAATGTTTATATCATCAAAATTTCCTAAATTGTATATTTAGGATGTAAAAACTAATGTTATGAATCTTGTCCAAAACTAGGCCTATAATTCA
>Ga0209208_10002999_pt1 | contig 24296 bp, 26 predicted proteins | sample S1TSphfallax_3_FD_187694 | JGI IMG/M metagenome (GOLD analysis project Ga0209208, IMG submission 187694) | Host-associated microbial communities from peat moss isolated from Minnesota, USA - S1T2_Fd - Sphagnum fallax MG (SPAdes) (version 2) | ecosystem: Host-associated > Plants > Peat moss >...
AAACAATTCCTAGATGAAATTCAGCCCTTAAGCAACAACTTCACAAAATTGTAGCACCTGATCTTCCCTAGTTATTTAGCTAAAAATTTGACAGCGCTTCCGCACTAGGTGTGCACAAACTAGAAAAAACCATCACCACAAAAACAAACATAACGCATAATCCGCTCAACGAAAACACAATCTGTCTTTGCTGTATTATAGATTGGCTCTCTAGCTACACTCCTACCAGTTTTCAGCAACTTTCTTCAAGGATTTTCACTTATCTGAGAAATTAACGTCGCTGGTAAACCGTCACTAAAATTGTCAAACCTTAAACTAACAACTTCAAATGATCATAACTTTTGATCAGCTCAACGAAATCCAACATTCTTTGGTGCGTTGGAAAGCTCTCGCCAAGGCGCTCCTTTTGACACCACCTACTCCTAATTCGGCCACACAACCAGAGAGCGAGATCACAAAAACCCCCACGGTTTAACTACTCCAAAAAAGAACATAGTTCTTTGAGTGAAAATGTCACGAGAAAGATCTACTATCATAAAACTCGTGATGCATACACATACAGTCAAGCCAAGCCCTACTCCACTCAGAGAATTTAGGCTGATGCTAACGTGACACCATAGCTCGAAGCTCCACTAACTCCAACTACTCCCAACGCTTTAGGCTCAACTCAAAGAACTATGTTCTTTGAGCCCTCTCTCTCCTTTTATACCCCCACTCACAACCTGAAGGTGGGTCCTACCAAAAGAGCCACTTTCCTCTAACCCTAAACCTAGAAACCCTAAATAGGCACTACTCGCTACCATAGCACACTATATGTTATGGCTAACACACATATGGTCATGACATCTACAACGATGGGTGTATGCATTCCAATTCACCAACAAATTCACAAACAGTCTTCAAAAATTGTGGGCACCACTCCTTCATTTTGACAGGTGAAAATTCTCAAACCTCCTCCCTCCTCACCATCATTCTTCATAAAGATGTGTCAATCCTCTCGTTCCACCTTGACTCCTTTCATGTTGACTTGATGTTTCATGAATGCTTTTAATTGCATTGATCCTCTGTTTCTTCCTGACCTCGTGTTTCATTAATGCTTTGAACTACGTTAATCTTTTTTGTCTCCTCCCCAATTCTCCTTTAACTTTTGTTTTATGAGTGTTCTTTGAGTTATGTTGATCCTCTTTTTCCTCCTAACCCAATGTTTTTTTATTGCACTTACACATCAATCCTTTTTGTCCTTCTTGGGTCCTCTCTTGTGTTTCTCGTGTGTTCATAGTTGAGTCAATCCTTTCCTCTTCGAGTGCTCACCTTCTAGTCGTGAGTTTTGGTGGTGGTGGTGTTCCTCTAATGCTTTGAACATTTGCATCTAATGGCAGTGTTCCTCTAATGCTTTGAGTTGCATCAATCTTCTTCCCAAGTGTTGATCTCATGGTGTTGTGTTTTGGTGTTCCTTTAATGTTCTTTGAATTGCGTCAATCCTTTTCCTTAGGTGTTGATGTCCTCTTTCTAGTGTGTTCTCCCAACAACGCCAATCCTCTTTTCGGTTCACATGTTTGATCCTCTTTCTAATTCACATGTTTTCTTAGTTATGTTGATCTTTTTTTTGGTGTGCCAATCCTTTCCTCCCCAAATCTTCTCATCTTGATCGTGTCTACTAGTGTTCTCCCTAGTTGTTCACCTCCTAGAAGCTCTCCAAGCTACATTAATCTTTTCCTTGTGTACCATCAGTCCTCTTAATGGGGTTTTTCTAATATTTTGCATATCTAATCGATCTTCTTGGTGTTGTTTCCTTGGTGTTATATGTGTTCATTTAATCCTATTGGTGGTGATTCTCAAGTGCTCTTGGTCACCAAGCTCCTTTGGGGCTCCTCTAATTCATTCATGTGAAGGTAATAACTTTATTGGTTGGTGGCCTTGTGCTATTTGGCGACTATTTGCCTGTTGTCAAGCCTCATGTTGAAAGATTTTTCCGCATCCAAGATTCGTGCCCATGTACTTGTATGAATTTGCTTGCATGTCTGCGCAAAAATTATAATGAAACTTATTACCCACTTCCTTCATAGATGTTGAAATCTAGGCTAGACAAACTATGTTCTAGCCCATTTCTCAATTTTTTTTGACCTATTCGATCCACGACAAACCCCAAATTTGTTGCTCTCTTTAATCTCTTCTCCTCCCTTTCCTTACATTTGTCTTCTTTGATTTTTTCTCTAGTTGCCTTGTCCATGGCATTTTTCTACACAATATTTAAATATTAATTAGATGTTACTACATGGGATTGGGAGTAATCAACTAACAATTTTTTCCCTTTTGTTTGTCTTGTAGGTAAATGAAGCAGTGAAAACAAGTTGTGCATAAACATGGATCCCTATGTTAGAATTCACAGAGTAGACAAAATTTCTTGCAACACATTAGGGCTATCATCTAGGTTTACAACATTGGGTTCCTTTGGCTACTCTTTAATGTTAGTAGGCCTATGAGGGATGTCTACACAATAACGATGGTCATGTTCAAACATGTTAGGAAAATCTTCAGTTATTGATTAAAAAACCACTTCATCTATATGCAAAACTTTTGTAGTTGCACATTTTTCTCCCAAATTTTCATTCTGATCAACTTCATCATCCATTGTGTTGTCTTCACTTCCTTGATCATTGATTGGTTTTGTGATGTATATTTGTGAAAGTTGAGTCTTGCTGTCCATTGCCTTGGGATTGAAAGGCCATATACATGTGGCCTTAAATCTAGACTTGATTTTTATTTTTTTTAGTGATTGTTTTAAAGTTTGATCTACCCACCCAACCAATGTTATTTTATATGGTTCCATATGATTGTATTTCTAACCTTTTAAAATGTTGTCTTAACTAGCTTCAAACAAGATACATCTAATGGTTGGAGATCATGTGATGTGTGGGATGATAGGATGATCATGTCTAAACCCATCTCTTGTGTTTGTAATATTGCTTTTAAAGTAACATGACTACCATGCCGATCTATAATTAGTACATGTTTGTTGGTTAAGGAAACTCCACTTGAAACAAATTTCTCAAAGAAAGAGAAGAACTTTTTGAACAAAAAAGAAATCCATGTCTTTTTTTGCATTATCGTGCAAGTCCTTGGCTTATAGAATTTAATGTAATCATCCCCAATCTTTCTCCTCTGAAAATGTAAAACCTTAGCAAAACAAATCTTGTAACATTCATTACATAGTTTATAGTTAACCATTCATGGGACTTGGGGATGGTATTGTAAACAACATTTAAGGTGAAAACACGTTACAAAGGGGCCACTTTGGGCACTTTCAGGACATGTATGTAATGTATATTTTTGAAAAACATGGGTTTCATTTTAAGTGTTTGAGTTTGATATTTTGATTGTCACAAAGTTAATGATATATAATAATATTTGAAAAAAATAATTAAATTTTAAAAGATTAAATTCAAGGAATAATGGGTATATTTATGGTATATGCAGTATAATAAAACTTGTTTTTATTTTTGGATTGCACTGGGTTTGGGTTTGAATTAGTCAACCAAAATTGTTTGAAATGAAAATTTTTAAATGACCCACTTCACATATCTTTTCATCTTCAATTTGAAAGTGATAGTTTGTCAAAATGTTAATTTACCACATATTTATGGTCATTGCCCCCAAAAACACCCATTGTGATATGATAATTATCAAACTCTTCACATGGTTCACAAACGTATCCCAATCGTATGGAATCACAATGTTTAATAGATACTAAAAATTTCATAAAAATTAAATTTCAATCATTTTTTGAGTATATTTTTCATTTTTCAATACATTGCGACATTTTTTTTTAGCACAAATATATTCCAACATCACATCATGTTAGAAATTTAAATGTAATTTATTTGGAATTTGACTTATTTGGGTTTTGATCTACCATAATATGCAAAAACATTGTGAAAATCCTTCATAATAATGGCATGGTTGAAGTTCAAACATGGGACCCCTTAAAAAAAAATGCATGTGAGAAAAAAATTGGCCCCCTCATAGTGTGTTTTCAACCTTTGACCCTTTCTTAGCTTAGACCTATGCTTTTGCTTATTTTTCAGCTTGAATTTAAGTTTCATATGAGTTCCATAAATGATCTGGAGCATAAATATGTTGATTGTATAATGCTTGCAAGTTAATGTAGAAAGATTTGCAAGTATTGGGTGTTAATCCATGTTTTACAAACCTCCAATCCTTATGCCTAACAAATGCTTAATTTTCCAAATGCATGTGCTTGAACCGATACCACCAACTATTACTTAGTATATCTCATCTTGGAATGGTGTAGGCCTTGTTTATGTCAATTTTACAACCTTCATCTTCAACTACTATAGATTAATGGATAATTCACATTCCTACATAGCTAAGGTCCACTTAATCATTTCATTGTCATTTTTTGCTATGAGCACACCTCTTGGCCCCATCTTTCTAAATTTGGTTTTTCCATTTAGGTGATTAAAAAGTGAACTTAAAGAATGTTCCATACTCTACCAAGGCCCTCCTTAATGAACTTGTCCTTCTTTCAACAATATCCATTGTTGTTTCCAGTGCATCATCTATTCACATACTTCTTTAGCATGTTGTAGATGCTCGATTCAACTAAATTGTTGGTCTTCTATTATTTGATGTAGGCTTAGGGGGAAAATTCTCCTTGTTTGCTGAATGGAAATCCAACATGTTACTTCACCACCTTTGAAGCATAGTTAAGTTCATGGTTGGCTTCTTCTTGGTCCCAACCTCCAAAAATTTGGTGGGGTACATTTTGGCCTAATCAAGGGTATGCCTTTCTCTTTCCTATACATAACCCAAGAATCCAAAAAATGTAGTTAGTTTAGAAATTGGGCCAATGCATGTTCTAATAGATATATAGAAAAATACATGAGAATGTAAAAATCTATAAAATCCTCCCAAACTAAATCAACATCTTTTGTTGTTGTGTAGGTTGTTGGAAGAAATCTAAAAAACGATTTATGTAACCAAGTTGATCCCTTGCTCTTTTGAATCTTTGCCATCCAACATTTCAGATTATAGATTGTTAAATCAAGTGATAGTTTAAGTACTCTTGAATTTCTAGTTGTAGATATGACCTATGAATATGTCTATGAACCTTCTTCTACTTTGATATTTAGATATAGTTTATGCAGATTTATTTGTTCCTTTACATGTTCTACTTTATTTTTCAAATCTAATTTTTGTAGATCTACTTGCTCCTCTACATGTGCTACTTTGATTTTCAAATTTGGTTTCTGTAAAACTACTTGTGGAGTTGGTGCTTCCCCTTCTACTTGCTCTACTTTGATTTTTAGCTCTATTATTTGCAGATTTTTCTTTAAACATGTTTTATGCAAGAAGAATTTTAGACTTGACCTATTTTCCCCTACTTTCATTAGTAGATTTGTAGTTTTCAATGCTACATTACTAGAACCCAAAAACTATGAGTAAAGTTGCAATTGTTCTTCTATTTTAGTTCTTGGAAATGACATATTTAGAAAATATTACAAAGATTAAACCAATGTTTTGGTTTCAGTTTATGTATAAACTTAATTTTTCACTAAGGTTTTTTGGAGGGAATTATAAATGTTTTAGCATAGGAGGAATCTAGAAAAAAGTTTCCTTTGGAGGACTAATCAATGGATTTTTTCGAATACTCAAGCATTTGATGTCCTATTGATTTTTGGGCACAATGTTTTTGTTAGGATTCAGGTTATATTTATGAGTAGTTGCATGCCCTTCAATGTGATAAACAAACTCCCATAACCAAATGTTGTCTTTGAAATTTTCGTTATTACTTTTGTAAGACCAACCCTAATCCAACCATTGGATTTGAAACGATTTATGTTTTGCCCTTAATAATCTATTTCAAAAGGCACTTATAAACAAACACTCCATACTTGATAATAATATTAACCATTCCTTTATTTTTAGTGTAGTGCTTGAAGTTGTTTATTACTTTCCCATGACCAATGGGATGATATAGAAGTTCATTTTCTTTTAAATGCCAACCACTCTTGTGCCCCAAAACTATACACTAAATCAATATTCCATGTGAATAATTAAAAATAACTAAATAAACAAATTTAATACTAGGCGTTGGGCTATAGGAACATTTTAAAACTCTAGTAGCTTCACCCACAACTGTTCACAGATGTTGAGTTTATTTATTGGGGTGTCTAATTACCAAGCTTTGTTTAGTGAGGGGCATGTTTACCCTACCTTGCAAATAATATAAAAAAATCTTGTGGATTTGTCAATGTATGAATGCATAATCTACTTGGTTTTTTAAAACCTTCTAATTATTGGGTTTTGGTGTTTTCATGGAGATTTGAATTCCTTCTTTTTTAGGCAAAAACCCTAGTACCTAAGCTAGTTTGGCCAACAAGGTGCTTGATAATAATAATAATTATTTCTTGATTTATGTTTGATAATATTAAAAATACTTATTATATTACAATTTGACATTTATATTCAATAATAAAACTAATGTGCTTGAAAGTTTCTTTCAGATTTTCAACATCACAAACTTGTATTTTTTTCAAAAAATTCAAGAATTAAAAATAATAATAATTAATGCCTAACCAACCAAGGTACAACAATAGTTTAGAGAATAAGGTTTTATTTTACCATAATATTTGGATATAGATTTTCATTTTTTTTAATTACAAGAAGAATTAGATATTCATAATTTGAAAGTTTGTTGCTTATGTTTTTTCTTTTTTGGAGATTTTTTTTGGGGAGTTTCTTTTGTTTATAGTGCATAAAATTGTGTTAATTAGGGTTTATGGGCTAGCACATTTTGTTCCAGGTGCCTAATCTACTTTAATCCATAGTTATTTTTCCAAAGAGTCAAGGAAATAATGGTTTTGACAAGTATTATGGTATAGGCCACTGTTGGGTTGTGCTCGCAAAATGAGGTGTGAATTAGCTGAATTTTCAGGCTGGTTTTCACCCTTAAAATAGAGGGGCATCACAAATGGTGGTTCTTGCCCTAAAAATCAACAATTATCACAAATGGTGATACCTTGAATGAAAACCAACTCGTTGGTTCTTTGCGGGTTGAAAATCAACTTTGTAAGAATGGCCCGAAAGTATCTAGATGTTTAAGGAATGAAAAAAATTCATGGGTATTAGGACATGCCAAGTTTCAATTCTCAATAAAATGTGTCTATTTAACATCTAAGGTGTAGGATGGTTGGTAATGTCTATTAAGTTGATTTTTAGGTTAGGAGATTTTTAAAATTGATATTAGGGTTAGGGGCAGCACCACATTTAGTAATTGTGTGGTTAAAGATGTCATTTGTAGCCTTCACACTTCATGAATATAAATAGGGTCAAGCAAAATGTTTTGGCCCCACTTTTTTTTGTCATTTTGTTGTTGGTTGCTTGTTGTTTTGCCTAATTATTTTGTTTTGTTGTTGTGATTTACTATTTCACCGTATTCCTTCGCTTTGTTGTGTTGTTTTGATGTTGTGTCTTGTTGTATCACCTTACTGTCACACCTTGTTGCCCCACCTTGTTACGTCACTTTGTTATTTCACCTTACTACTTCACCTTGTTACATTGCCTTGTTACTTCACCCTATTGTTTTGCCTTGTGGCATCACCTTGCCAATTTGTCTTGTTGCATCACTTTGCTATTTCCCTTTATGGCTTCGCCTTATTGCATTGCCCTATTATTGTTGCTTTGTTTCATTTTGTTGAATCCCCTTATTACATCACCTTAGTATCGTTAAATACATTTTTGGCCCTTGTTGCTCCACCTTGCTTATTGCTTCCCTTTACTTGTTGTTTTGCACTTTAGTTTTGTTAAACCAATGTTCACTATTGGAAAACATGAAGGAAACATCTTGTGTGATTTGGTGAACTATTTTTATACATCATTATTAAGAGCTTAAGATCAAAGTATTTATATAGTTGTAAAGGTAGATACCAAAGGAAACTTCCTTTGGTATCTTTGGAATGTACACTAATTGTCTACAAATAGGAATATTAGTGAACTATACTTCATATCCCTAACATTCCCACTAGTTGATTAGTGTTCCATACATGCATTAAAAATAATGTTTTGGTTTTCTAAGGTTTGTTTCAACATTCTTCTAAGATGGTATAGAAAGTTATAACTTTACTGTGTGTTTGTAAACATTTTGAATGTTGCATGGTGCTTTTTTTTTGGCTTCAAGGACCCACACCATTAATGTTTTGATCAAAGAAAATGTTTGTTTTGGGGTAGATGGGTATGCAACCATGCCAAGTGCATCCATACAAGATATATGTTTAGTTCAAGGAAGACTTTTGGTTAATATATCAATTGTCATCTTTGTAGTAGGAACATAAACTAATAGAATTTTTTAAACTAAAATTTAATCACAAGTGAAATGATATTGAGTGTCAATATGTTTGTTTCTTGAATGGAATTTAGGATTTCTAGTGAGGGAAAATATTGCACTTTGATTATCAGAGTAAATAGTGGTTGGTGCAATTTGAGGAAACCCTAATTCATATAGTAATCCAAATAGCTTGAACAATTGTTTTAGATAAGGCCATGTATTTAGATTTTGTACTAGATAAAACAACTATGGTTTTGTTTTGCTAGCCCAAGTCACAACACCACTTGCTAACATAAATTAATAACTTGAAGTGGATCATCATGTATCTTTATCATTTGCTCAATTTGCATCAAAAAAATTGTATAAAAGATTGCCATTTTTTTTATGTTGGTATTTAAGTCCCATGTTCAAGTTGGCTTCAATATATCACATTGTGCATTTTAATGTTTGCCAATGAGTGAATCTTGGATTGGATAAAAATTGAGCTAAGGAATTAATTGTGTAAAAAATATCTAGTCTTGTACTTACACTGCTATGCATTAAGTTGCCAATTGCTTGAGCATGAGGAATTAATGTCATTTGTTGTTTGTTTTTTCAAATTTGGGGGGCATCGTCCTTGGATAATTTTTTGTTGGCTTCAAGTGGTGTTAAAACTAAGTTACAATTAGACATGTTGTAGCATACAAATACATCTTGTAAATAAGTTTATTGCATGATCATGAACCATTTTTATGTGAAGTTTCGTATGATGTGAAGCCCCACATAAGAATTATTTCACCTTCATAGATCATGTTGAATTCCTTACAAGAATAATTTTTAATTCATTTGATAACTTGAGTTTAAGGGTGACCACAGTGCCATCATCTACATAGATGGCCAACATTATGAAATCCACATTGACATAAGACTTGATATAAATGTTGGGATCAACTTTGGTTCTTTTGAAGTTGATGTTGAGAAGGAGAGTGTCAAGCCTTTCATACCAAGTTTGAGAAAACTGTGTCAACTCATAAATGGATTTTAGCAATTTACAAACAATGTTGGGTTAATTGGGAGGTGTTAAACCTTTTGATGTTTCTATATAGGTGTCTTCATGCAAGATACCATTTTAAAATGTTATTTTGACATCAAATTGATGGACTTTGTAATTGTAGTGGGCTGCCAAAGCTAAAAGAATTTGAATAAAATTTATTTTGACTATGCTTGTTGGATTGGAGTAGGCTTAAGGTTCATTAAAGTTTGATGGAGTAAAACTTTTGGGGTTTTATTTTTGTGTGATGATCACACTTCAATTGTTTCAATCAATCGGGATGGCTTTTTACATTTCTCATCGTGAACGACTTGTATTAAACATTTGTCATTGTGCATGACTCTGCTCATGTGTTGTTTGATCATTTCTCCCACTTCTTGAGGTGACAACCATTTCCTCTTGGTCATGAATATTCAAGCTTGAAAATTCTTCAATAAGATCAAGGTTTGTACTATTTTACAAGGTAAAAAAATGAAGAATTTGATGTAAATTTGTTGTATAATAGATTCAATTGGGGAATTTGGAAAAGTGTTTAGTTGTGATTGTGAATTTAATTGAAGTGTTGGGTTTGTCATTGGCTTCAAAAAATTGGGGTCAAAAACAAATTTTTCTTCTTGAACTTCCATATTTGATGGACAATGCATTTGTGCATCATAAATGGATGATTCATCAAATTTCACATCTTGAAAAATTATGATTCTTCTATTTGATTTGTCCATTAATCTATTTGCTTTAGATTTTTCACTATAACCTGAGAAAATACATTTTATGGAATGAGGGTTTAATTTTTGTCTATTTTCTTTTGGACTTAAGGCAAAAGTTTTGTAGCCAAAAAATTTCAATTGTGTTAATGTGGGCTTTATTCTATACCATACTTCGAAAATGTTTTTTTATTTAAAGCTTTTGTGAGACTTCTATAAATTGTAAGTAATTGGAAATATTTAATGTTTCACCCCAATATGACTTAACAAGATTAAAATGGAAAAAACATTGCTAGAACAATGCTTACTAAAGTTCTATTTTTCCTTTCATTGACACCATTTTGCTAAGGACTATAAAGAGTAGTAAATTGTCTTGTTATCCCATGATCTTGACAAAAAATATTAAAATCATTAGACTTGTATTCACCTCCATTGTCCAACCGTAAGATTTTGATTTTCTTATGAGTTTGAATTTCTACTTGTTTTTTTAAATGTTGAAACTTTTCAAATGTTTATGATTTATGTTTCAACAAATAAATAGTAGTATTTATCATCACTGAAAGTTATAAAATATGGACATCTCGTGTGAATATGTGTTTGAAAAGGACCACAAATATCACTATGAATAATTTCTAATATTTCCGTTGCCCTTGAGGTACTTTCTTTCAAAAACTTAACTTTATGTTGTTTTCCTTTAACATGTGAAGGACATTGAATTAAACTTTTTTTCATCAAAGGACTCCACACCTTTGGACATAGATTGTATTTCTTTCAATCTTCTTTGATTGATATGACTTAATCCCATATGCCATATATTTGCTTTATTCATATCTACTATGACTAGATTAGCATTTTCATTCATCTTTTGCTTGTTAGTGACCTTAGCTTATATAGATCAACTTCAAGAATACATTGGGCTATTTTATTTCCTTTATAGTTTTTCAATATATGTTTACCATATTTTTATAATGATTTATCATCTTGCTTGGTCAAGTTGCATGGTTGAGAATAAGTTTTTTCAAAGGCTAGGCACATGCAATACATTTCCCATTTTTTTTATTTGACCATTATTCAATTTAATAGACACATCCCCTTGGCCAATTATTTGGTGTGTGGTGTTGTCCCCTAAGAACATTAGTTGTCCTTTCTCCCATTTATTATATGTCACAAAGGACTCTTTGTCATGTGACATGTGTTGGGTTACCCTAGTATCAAGATATGAAATATTATCATTTCCACCTTCAACTACCATGGCAACAACAAATCTTTTTTTTGTCTTTAGTAGCAATATTTGATTACATCTTTGTTGTTTTTTCAGCATTAATTTTTATTTTGCAATATTTAATTGCATGACCAGGTCTTTTGCAATGGAAACACTTCATCTTTTTCTTTGTTTCTAGTCTTTAAAAAATAGATGTTGAGGCATTTTCTATTTCTTTCCCCTTAAATTTTTTGTGAACTTCAACCTTTCCTTTCCAAGCTCAATAAGTTTCTCACCTTTCATTTTTATTATTTAAAAAAAATTTATGTTTGTGATTTTTTTCATTTTGTGTATATGTTTTATTTACTTTCATTGCAATTTTTCTCTCCCTTTCATTATTCTTTGTTAACATATATGTGCAAAGGTTTTTGGCTACTAAAAATAATTGCATGTTTTGCACTCATTATACATTTACAGTTATTTCATGATGTATATGAACAAACAATTTTATAAATGATTGTAAATTTTTGAGCTCTATTTTCTTTGCTCTACATAGTTCATTAAATTAAAATATTATAACATAACCCTTTTGTGAAACACATTTAGTTTTGGTGGCTTGATCCCATCAATATTCTTTTGTGAAAAATGTTTTATTTGGAAATGGAATCACCAAGTGAAAATGAAAATGTAACAAGAATTGAAAATGAGTTTTGTAAAATTCTTCCCAATGAAGTTTCTATGGAAAAGGAACATATGATAAAAGCTTTAGAAGAAAATTCAAGTTTTCAAATAAAAACTAGCTCCATTCATGAAAGGATGTAAGTCAATATTGAGAAATTGCATGCTCAAAGAGTATTTTGGAGACATCATAACAAATTTGCATTATATTGGGTTCTTTACCATGTAAATGATAATAGGTAGTGGATAAAAAAATTCCTTGAGTTATGTATTGCATGTTTTGTTACAATAGTCCAATTAATGCATTTAGTTTGGTAAAAACTCAAATAAGGAAATGAATAATTCATATTATAAAACCAATGGAATAATGGCCTTGAAAAAACATGTGGATGCAACTCATGTTGTGATTGCAAAAAAATGTGAGGGGGAAATCCTTCCAAAAGATCTTTTCAAAAACAATGATGTGCAATAAAAATAATTCTTACAAGATCTTGGCCTTTTGGTTGTCAAAAGTCACTTACCTATTCAAATTGTGAAGAGTATATGGTTAAAGCATGTTGCAATGCACTTATGTCCAAGAGTTATGTTTCATTCAATAAAGTTTTATTCACAAGAAGTGTTGCCCAATTTCATGGAGAAGAAAAAATAAGAATATGTTTTGCCAAAATTTGTAGAATCTTATTATACCGCAACAAGTTTTAATTTATGGATTTCAAAAGGGAACACATGACATTTTTGCTCTAGTGATAATTTAAAAAAAAGGTTGATTGGCAACCGAAACATATCACAATAGGTTTGTTTGATGCAAGTGAACTACAAGACAAGTTTTGGTAAGAAATTTAACTACATTGCTAGATGTGTATGGATTACAAAAGAGATCGTTACTTATGTTTAAAATGAAAGGGCAAACTTGAATGCAATAAAACAATGGCACTAAAGTTTGTGGCTAGTTGTGAGACTTTGGGTTTGAATGAAAGTTTTTCAAGTATATGTTTTTGCCTTGAGTTTTTCGAAACATGCCATATGGGAAAATACAGGATTTTTTTTGCAAAAACTTCAAATGTGTGTCCATTAAGGCTTTTCAATTAAATCTGCAAAAAACACATAACATGGCCCGAAAATCCAGGAAAAAAAAATGGAGCAAAATTTGTATGGATTTTGGAATTTTCCTAGGAAAGTTGAACATTTGAACCAAGATTTAAAAATCTTCAAATTTTGGTATCTTCATTCCTCTCATGAACAAGGTATTCTTATTATGAGGAATAAAATACAAAATCATTATATTCTACACCTGTGAAATGTTATCATCACTTACATCCATTGGTAGATAATGGGAATGCTTTTGTAAAGGGGCCATTCAAAATTGCAATCCAAATATTTTTGAAATGTTGCTAACAAAAGTGAACCAACCAAAGAACTATTGATATTAAAAAAATATCAAATGGATGGAATGTCCTTTTCAATGGTGGCAAAAACATGAATCCATGTTCCTTACAATGGGGTTTTTTGCTTGCCAAATATTAAACATTGTGAAGTCACAAATAAAAACTAAGAAACTTTTTTCTTTAGTTGATATACTCACCAATTTTAAGAGATGTCATTACAATTAAAGAATTTTAAAAAGTTAATATTTGTTAACAAGAATTGGTATAATGATCTAAGAGTTGGTTGCAAAGCACCTTTTAATTTAGTAGAGATCATTGAAATGAATGTAGACTTAAAAAATGAGTTGGAGGAATTTGAGACTAAATTTGAAAGGGAAGAAATTGTGGACATGTGAAAGTTTGGAAAAAAACTTGATTTTCCTCGTCAAAAGTTTTGTGGTAGTTACATGTTTTTATTTTAGTTACCATGGTTATTTTAAGTAATTGAAGATAATTGGGGTTAGAATTGGTTCAAGTGGGAATGTGGTTTCAAACATTTTGTGTTTGGGATATAATCCTTTTGTGCGAGTAAGTGGTGTCAATCATCAGTTTAGATGGATGTGTTAGGTTTATGAAGTGTTATGTTATTTTGTTTATGGAAGTTGATAATGATGGTTATAGGCGCTGACATTGGAGCGCACAACATCCCATTTTCCATTCTTTGGGCTAATAATATTGATTATTTTAATTTTTGTGAATTAAAAAAATCTCAATTTTTATAATCTTTATGTTGATAACCTAGTTGCGGGAACTGCCCTTGAAACCCACTGGTTAACAAATTTGTGAAAACTGGCAATGTGAGAACCAGGTAGGTAGTTTGATTTCCAATTTCCTTAAACCCTAGCTGGTTCTCTGAAGTAGTTTATAAAAATTCAAAAAAAGAACTTGCCAGTTTCTTTAAAACTAGGTTAATGACCAGAACCGGCAGTTCTCATGAAAAAGAGAGAACCACCAAACACAGGTATAGGCCACACTGGACTCATTCCACCTAGGAACTTGTCAAGCCTGGTAGCGTGAGATGGTGTTCTAAGAGCTTGGTAGGGTGAAACAGTGTTCCAAGAACCTGGTAGAGATGGCATTCCAAGAGCCCAGTAGGGTGAAACAGGGTTCCAAAGATCCTCGTAGAGATGGGCTTCCAAGAACCCAGTAGGGTGAGATGGCATTCCAAGAACCTGGTAGAGGTGATGTTCCAAAAGCCCGATGGGGTGAGATGGCATTCCATCAGATGGTATGCATAGGGCCAGTTTCACACTTTTTTCCAAGTGTCTTCCCAGCCTCTGTGGCCAACACTTGACTGACCAATCAAAAGCCCCCTGTTAAATCAGTCGGCTATGCGTTATACCCATAGAACCCACACCCAACAAGATACTGGAACTGTAATGTGTCAGCACTGTACTGTCTCCACTCTCTAACCCTGATGCCTAGATATGAGCGCTATCAGGTGTGTCAAGTCCATATGCAAGTCCCATTCATTCTTCAGAAGTCAAAGTCTCTTGAACAATAGTGAAAAAAGAATTATATTCTTACATAGACAATTGATGTTGGTCACTCTGTAAAGCATCAAACCACTGACTGTGTCTTGAGGGCAAATAAAATCAAGCCCAGCTCACATGCATCTCTGTTCCCAGTAAGATTTGATCCCTGGCAAGCTGTCCAAACTTGGGGTTACACAGTGAATGACAACAACCCATCAAACTCCGAGGGAAGAGATTGGGTCCCTAAACCCATAAACCCTACACCCTACACCAAATTTTTACAACCCATAGACTCTGCAGGAAGAGATTGGGTCCCTAAACCCATAAACCCTACACCCTACACCAAATTTTTACAACCCATAGACTCTGCAGGAAGAGATTGGGTCCCTAAACCCATAAACCCTTAACTGTACAACCCAAATTTTGGAAAATTCTGAAAGCTAATCCTTCTGCATCAAATTTCAAGACAGGCTGGAAGGGACGTAGAACTTCAGAAACCTCTTTTATTACCACCATGGAATGATCTGTCAAAGGAAAAAGATTCAGTCAGAGTACTTATGCCACAAATTCCACAGGAATCCAACTAGAAGACCAGACTTGCCCAGAGATTGATTGATCATCTACCTTCCTCCAACATTCCAGTGATGAACACCCAACCACTCAATGGTTGTCATGAGCTTCAAACCATCTTCCAACCAAGTCTCTCATGTAACAAATTTTCAGATGTACAACAGCCTGAGGCCATCACTCTTAAGAAACTCTTGTTCAACATGACAGTTTGCTGCGCTACCAAGAAGATCCTCACATACCCAGATTGTCATTGACTAGAAATGTAGGGCAGCTGGCTTCCCTGACAGTTTGGTGTCACAGAAAGGGCACTTCTTAGTCTTCTCCCAAATATTAACAGCACACTCAACACATGCCCCTGCATGGTTGCATGGCCTGAAACATGCTCGTTGCTTCAACTCTTTGTTGTTGCCACCTTTCTTCCGTTTTCTCTTAGAATAGCTGCCTTCCAGTTCCTCTGCGCAGATAGCACACTCAAATTTCTCCAGAACTCGTGAGATCCTCTCCTGTTCATCTTTTAGAGCACTATGGAATGTCTTCTCAAGTGCAGCTTTTTCAGTCTGCAGTTGTCTCAAAGCTTCCTTTTTGTCTTTTTGGAGTTGTCTTGTCTGCTCCTTGAGTGCATGCACTGCCTGTGTAGAAAAACAAACATAACACTCTCATTTGTATTAATAATTTTGCTTGACAGATGTCTGAGAAACACTCAGAACATTTGAGCTCAATGTTTGTTGGAACATTCAAGCTCAACCTCAAATTACCAGGCGAACAAACATCCCAATCCAAAATGCAAGGAACAGAAACAGATCAAGAAGCAAAACAGATTTGTTGTACTCTCATGGCCGTATTGAGATGAATGGCTAGTATGTTTTTTTGTTCTTCAAATTTCCGACTCTCTTTTTTCAACTGTCGTTTCTCTTTATGAACTTTGTCTTCTGCCTGCAATAAGCATACGACTTCTAGTCAGACACTCAAAATATGCACACAGAAATCTGCACCTACAGTTGAGCAAGATTTACCTGTCCAGGCCATCAATTTAAAATTGAAAAAACACTATCCACAAACAATGCAATATCTGATAGACATATTTTGTCTGGAAGATAGGCAAAGAATTTGCACCAAGTCTCAGAGAGAGATTGATAAAGAGAGAAATAATGACATGATGTACTTACATGTACTGCATGTACAAGACTTTGAAGCAGTTCTGTCTGTCCATCCAGTGACTGCTTTGATTTCCAAGAATCCCTGGACTTTGAATCACCCCTTGAATAATAATCCTGGGGCAAAATGTCAGAATCTTTTGACTTGGCATCCCCCGTGTCCTTTGACTTTGATTGCATTGGAAGTTTCGTGGAGGAGTCATCCTCTTTTTCTTTGCCTGCTCTTCTTGCCCTTTTCCCATTTCTGTTGAGCTGCCCATCAGCTGCCACCTTGTTGTTCTTCCCTTGTACCGACTGCTTTGACACTAACTTGTTCCAGACCTAAAAAAACAAAGAAACACAATTTTATGCAGGAAGCATTTATTATTGTTTCAAGCTGACAATTCAATTCTTTCTTTAAGAAGAGCATCCAACCAGGGGCTACTTATCCAGAGAAAATGAATTTGCAAAAGAAGTGGGAAGCAACTCTTGCTATTGTCTAACACAGGAAAAATGTGTGAAGGAAGGGGTTTGTTTTGTACACAGCTTTCAGAATTTGGGGTTACAGACAGAGAGGGGATGATGATGATGATGCTCACAATCTCTCTGTGGCCAGAATTTGGACCTCTGCACTTGGTACATCTACAGATTCTCTTTGTGGATCGAGAGGGGCTCATGTCCTCTGTTGATGATGGCCATGGCACATTCTTCATCTTGCCTCCTTCCCTTGGCAATGCTGCTGCTTCTAGATCATTTGTATCGAGGAGTGTCAGTTCCAGCTTCTTCTTCTGCTGGCTCCCTAGTAACAACCCAGGCCCTAGTAGGATTGCAGAAGAGACTGTCAGCGCCTGCATCAAAAGGAGAGTCTAGAGATGAGGGGGAAAAAAAATCTACACTTGCTTGCTTGATTCACTGGCACAGACCTGCTTCAGCAATTGGCTTGGCAGCAGATTCAGTCACCACCTGCAGGTTGTTGTTGCTCATCACATTCTTGTTTGGCGTGACAGAGCCGGCGGCCTTGGCTTCCGATTGTTGTTGTTGTTGTTGCAGCAACTCGTTGTTGTTGTTGGACACCCCCTGCTGCTGATGACGACGACGACGACTGGCGCTGGAATCGCTCTCACTACTACTACTGCTGCTACTGGCCTCCCTCTTCTGTCGCTTTAGGCCCCGCCGGCCACCACCTTCACCATCATGCTGCTGCTGCGGCTGCTTCTTGGCCGTCAAAGACGACATGGAATCCGACGACCCGGTGTTTAACGAGGTCACTTCTTTCGACATATTTTCTGCTCATGAGTCCTCCCCCCCACCCCCCAAAAAACAAAATCCACAAAATTTCGATTATGCGAAACAAGAACCCGAAAAAATGTCGCCTCAGATACATACGTAAAATGAAAATCTTTCCGCGCAAATCAAGAGAGATTTCGCTTGCACTCGCGCTCCACAGATAGAGAGCGAGAGAGAAGAGAGATGCACTAAGTCGCAAGCGATGCGCGCAGTTGCCGCCCAACGGACGCACAGTTTGGTGGCCGAACTCTCGCTCTCTTCTCACTCCCTCAACCGGCGCCGGGCGGGCGGGCGAGCGGGCGGACTGGTCGGACGGACGGGCCCCCCGGTTCATAGTAACTGGATAAAACGTAAAACTTAACGACCAATAGGATGTCGCTATTGGAGGGTGAAAACCGGCGTTGTGCGGGTACCCGATTTCAGTTCCGGGTCCGGGTCCGGTTACCCGGAACCTAACTGGAACCGGGTCCAATCTGTGGAACCGGGACCAGGTGTAAGGGGGTTAGGGGAACCGGATTGGAACCGCCCCCGCCCTTTCCCCGTGGGGTTTTTTTTTTTGGATTTAAAAAGCAACTGGAACCAGGCTTGGTTCTTTAGTGGTTCAAATAATTGGAATCGGAAATGTTTTTTTTTTGAAAAAACTCGGTTTTGGTTCCAATCTTAGGATTTGGGGTTTAAAGTTCTCATTAGGGTCTGTTGTTTGAAGTTTTCAGTTTTGAGTTGAAGTGCTGAAGCTCAAAGCTATCTTTTCTTTTGTCTTGTTACATTTTTCTTCTTGTCGGTGGTGTTCTTCACATTGGTGTTCTTTTTCATGTTAAGGTTTCACGCCAGTGCTCAAGGTGTTATTTTTCATGTTGGTTTGGTGGTTTTTAATTTTCATGTTATGGTTGTGGGTGTTGTTTTTCAAGCTCGTGTGTTGTAGGCCGCCATTATTAGGTACGTTATCACTTTTTTTCGTTTGTCACATTACAAATATTTTTGTTGTTACCAGGTGTTGTGCGTAGTCTTATTTTTTGGTTGTTTTTTTTTGTTCTTGGTTGTTTCCTTCCGGCCATCGTTGTGGTTATTTTCTTGTGTTCCTGGTTGCATTATTTTTTACCATTGTTGTGGCCATGGTCATCCTTTTCTATTCCTAGTTGCGTTCCTCTTGAACATCGTCATGTTTTCTTGTGTTCTTGATTTCGCTTCTCTTGGCTATGGTTGTGGTCATCCTTTTGTGTTTTTGGTTGCGCTCCTCCTGGCCATCATCATGGTTGTCTTCTTGCATTCTTGGTTGTGCTCTTCTTGGCCATTGTTGTCATCCTTTTGCGTTTTTAGTTATGTTCTTCGTAGCCATTGCCATGGTTATGGTCATCCTTTTGTGTTCTTGATTGCTTCTTCTCGGCCATCGTTGTAATCCTTTTCTTGTGTTATTGGTTGCCTTTTCTTGGCCATCGTCGCGGTCCTTTTCTTGTGTTATTGGTTGCCTTTTCTTGGCCATCGTCGCGGTCCTTTTCTTGTGTTATTGGTTGCCTTTTCTTGGCCATCGTCGCGGTCCTTTTCTTGTGTTATTGGTTGTCTTTTCTTGGCCATCGTCGCGGTCCTTTTCTTGTGTTATTGGTTGTCTTTTCTTGGCCATCGTCGCGGTCCTTTTCTTGTGTTATTGGTTGTCTTTTCTTAGCCATTGTCGTGGTCCTCCTCTTGTGTTCCTGGTTGCATTTTCCTAGCCATCGTCATGGTTGTCCTCATTTTCTTGTGTTTTTGGTTGCCTTCTTCCTAGCCATCACCATGGTTATGGTCATCTTCTTGTGTTCCTAATTGTTTATTTTTAATCATTGTTGTGGTCATCCTTTTATTTTTTTGGTTCCGTTCATCCTAGCCATTGTTATGGTCATGGTTGTATTCTTGTGTTCCTAGTTGTTCTTGTCTTGGCCATTACCATGGTTGTTTTCTTGTGTTCTTAGTTGTTATCCTCTTAGCCATCGTCATGGTTGTCTTCTTGTGTTTTTAGCTACACTCCTTTTGGCCATCATCGTGGCCATGGTCGTCTTCTTTTATTCTTGGTTACACTCCTTGCCATTGTTGTCGCCGTGGTCTTGTTCTTGTGTTCTTAGTTGCTTCTTTTTAGCCATTGTCATGGTTCTCCTTTTGTGTTCTTGGTTGCTTCTTCCTAGCCATCGCCTTGGTCTTTTTCTTATGTTTCTAGTTGTGTTCCTCTTGGCCATCGTTGTGGTTCTAATCATCTTCTTGTGTTCCTAGTTGTGTTCCTCCTAGCCATTGCCATGGTTATGGTTGTCCTTTTGTGTTCTTGGTGATCACCGTGGTCATCCTTTTGTGTTACTAGTTGTGTTATTATTAACCATCGCCTTAGTTTTGGTTGTCTTCTTATCTTAATAGTTATAACATTTCTAAGCCTCTTGAACTTGGTCATCATTTTGTTTTCTAATAGTTGTAGTTAACAAGAATTAACAACTAGCCATCTTGGTTGGCTTTTGAGTTTTTGGGGGGTATAGAATTGAACACCATGGAGGATAATCAACTTTCAACAAAGGAAGTGATCTTTCCCACTCAACCACCATTGGATCATGATTGTTGTGGTTCTACATCAGGTCCTAATGTAGGTGACACACTCCTAAGTTCCTTGTTAGACCCACCTGAGGGTCTAACTATGTTGAGTTGCAGAAAGTTGGAACTTGGGGGTCGCTTCCGATTTCTAGCATTAAAGGGGGTAAGAGGGGCGTGTTAGAAGTCCCGGGATTAGACTAGGAAGAGGGACAATTATGTTGTTATATGGTCCTGCATCCAAAACCAACCCCAAGTTGGTTAGAACTCACTCTGTATCCATTTGGTGTTGGGACAAGCCACGGGCGACCTTAGACTCAATTGATTCACCATGGCCCGGATTTGGGGGAAGCCACCACCTTCCCCCATATAGTATTCTCTGCGTTACTCCATGGGAGCCACATCCGAATGGCACTTTTTCCCGGGACTCCCAAGGAGGAGTCCCGCAACTGTCCCGGGTTGAACTCCCGGGACTTTGGACACTCATATCTTTTGGCTCCAACCTCCGATCGGAGTGAGGTCTAAACCAAAGTTGTAGCTCTCCTCGAGAGCTTTCCAATGCCCCATCGAATTCCTTCTGCAAATGTCGGGTTGAGGTCGATTCCTGACTTTTAGTGGTCGGGAGTCAAACTGTCGGTTTGACTCCTGGCCCTTCTTTTGCCCATAACTTGGGCTGCAGATGTCCAAATGGCTCATGCGAGGCCATTTTGGACATCTAAACTTCAAGACCTTTCCAATGGTATAAAAAAAACCTCAAGGTGAGGTGTTTTGCCTTCTATTGTTGAGCTCTGAAATTGTGGGAGTCCCGGAGGACTCCAAGTCCCCACTTTTGGGAGTGTGAGTCTCATCTTCACACTTTGCCCAAAGTGGGGTTGCGACAGTAGGTGCAAGCTCAACAATAACATAAAACTCTACAACCACAAACAATACACACGTTTAAACTTTGCTGGGAAAACAACGAGAGTATTAGAAGCCTAAAGGCCATTTTTCCCTAGCTTGGGCATTTTTGCAACCATCTTCTCATGAAGTAAGCTTAAGTGAGAATGAAACAAACTAGCTTGAACAGTTAAATGTGTTCATTGTTATCCCATTACCTATGTTACAAGAATAGGAAGGGCATTATAAATTATAAAATAACAAATGGGATTTATGCACTTCGAAAGCACACTAAAACCTTTCATCAGCATGTGTGGAATGAATGGCAAGAACGAAAGAAGGATGGACCCAAAGGACCAAGGTAACCTTCAAAATATAGGTTCAACCCCATCCCAACAACTTTTTTTTTTTTGGGTAGTGTTATGCTTTACTCAAAGAATGATCCTCAATAAAACAATTTGAAGAGGATTTGACATTGTTCATAGCTAAGGAGCTAGTGCCATTATCATTTGTCGAGGCTCCATTATTTTAGAGGCTAATTTTGAGACAACATACTCATTTAAATTTTCCATTTAGTCAAATGTTAGTCGATGAAGTCTTACTTAAGATTACAGAAAAGATGAAGGAAAAATATATTTCTTCAATTCTTGAATCTTGTAATATTTGCATGGTAAGTTTTGATTTATGGATGCCTAGAGTGGAAATGGACACATTTGTTCTTATTGTGCATTTTTTGAATGACAGTGGGAGCCTTGTCATGCAACCATTGGTTTTTTGAAACAATCAAAACTTTTGGGAATGCCATGGCTTTGCAAATCAATGAAGTCTTTGCAAAACATGGGCTCAATGCTTGGTTATTGCGTATGTCAAAGATGAGGGGTTTAATCTCTTAACCATGGCCACTGCATTGACTTTTATTGTATCATGTGAGGTATTGGGGTTGACAACACCATTTGTGGGGCATGCAATGTTTAAGTGTTGCCAACATGCTATTAATGATTCTAAAGTTTGTGTTGGCCTAACCTCTATTTCTATCAAAAAACACAATCCATTTTGTAGAAAACTATCACATGGACCAAAAGTAATGGGAAGGGACGAAAAGAGTGGCTTAAGGCATGTATGGACTCTAGTGTGCCCCCATGGAAACTCAAGACTCTTGTGAAAATCAAGTTTGCTTCTCGAATCATTTTGTTTCAATAGGCTTTGGAATTCAAACACACAATTGCCTTATGTTATGGAAGGCAATAATCATTGGCCCTTCAAGGTCGTGTGCCGAGTCCACAAGTTTGGGCTATAGCTCAAATTGTTGTAGATACTTTTGGTCTTATGGTTCAACAATGTGTGTTGAATCAAAGTCAAAGTTATTGGCTACTTTTAGATGCCCTTGTTGCGGCAATTTCACTTGTATGTTAAATGCAAAATTGCTTGACATTCGATTCCATGAAAACCCAAGACTTTGATGGTGATCTTCAAGTCTTTTGACAACACATGCAAAAATAGGTTATACAAGTTCTAGTTTCCTTTCATTCATGTTTTGTTTTCGATTTTGCAAAGCTCACAATATGTTAGCAATGATGTTAGACCCTCGTTGCAAAGGGTTAGGGCTAGTCATGCAATATGTTGGCAAAGAGAGGGCTTTTCAAATTCTAGGTGAGTATGATAGATTAATATTGTTCATGTTCCTTGTTTGTGCATACAAGTTTTTAAACCTAACTAATGTAAGTGAAAGAGTTTTATATTTTGCATCAGAAAGTTCTCAATCTACAAGTTTGTATGATCTCATGGAAATTGATGAGAATATGACATTGTCAGTGGTGAAAGAACAATTGACTCACTTCAAGATCAAGAAAGTCATTGAAGAGGAATGCAAAGGATCCATTTGCATGGTGGAGAGCCCATGAAGTACATTATTCATATGTCGGGTTTGTAGGTTGACAAATTTTGGGTATTGTAGGTTTCCAAATTCAGGTAGAAAGAGTTTTTAGTATTGCAAGCACTTGCACAAACTTACGACACTCTTGGTTAGGCATCGACAATTTTGAAATGCTTCTAAACATTTACAAGAATTGGCCCGATGATGCTTGTATTGGTGGTTCCTAATCCATGGAAATGGAAGAAATCTTAATGGATGAAATGGAGGATGTAATTGCATCACTCGGGCTCTTGGAGTTGGATGAAACCAACAATATGATTTAGGTTGTGCTTTACGACCTAGGAATTGGATATGATAGAACCTAAAATTTTGCTAGGTTTCAAGTTTTTTTTTTGGTTTGTTCCTTGTTATGCCATTTGCATTTGAGGTCGCTTGTTCTCTTGAATTCAGCAAAGGGAAGGCAGAATTTTAGGGTGTTTTGGGGTCAACATTGCATTTTTTTAAAGGGTTCAATGAGAGCAGATTTGGGGACTGTTCTGATTTGGGCTCAAAGGGGATGCACGTGGGGTTTTTTAAAAGGGTTGAAATAGGACGGATTAGGGCACTGTTTTGGGGCTCAAAGGGGGTGCATTTGGGGTTTTTTTTAAGGGTTGAATGAGGACAGATTAGGGGACTGTTTTGGGGCTCAAACGGGGTGCATTTGGGGCTTTTTTTAAGGGCTGAATGAGGGCAGATTTGGGGCTCAAAGTGAGTGCACTTGGGTTTTTCTTTAAGGCTTAATTAGGGCAGATTTGGGGCTGGTTGGGAGGATTTTTGAAGGCTGAATTCAAGAGTGACAATACTCACATTTCAAAGTTGGCATACAAGTGCACGAGACTTGAAAACATGGAACCCAGTGCATATAAAATGGTACTGATCCATTAGAAATTAGAATTGTTAAATTAGTTTTAGAATTTAAAAATGGATTACAATGGCCTGATTTGGCCTCCTAAAAGCTTTGTAACAAACCTCAATTTTTTTATTAACAAAAATTTAATTTTTAAATTGTTTCCAATGATTTTTGGCGTTGTGGAACCTAAACCTAACCGGGAGGTAACCTGGAACCTAACCTACCCTATCCTAGAACTGGGAACTGGCTTGAATTGAAAAAAAAAAAAAAA
>Ga0209208_10003000_pt1 | contig 24284 bp, 16 predicted proteins | sample S1TSphfallax_3_FD_187694 | JGI IMG/M metagenome (GOLD analysis project Ga0209208, IMG submission 187694) | Host-associated microbial communities from peat moss isolated from Minnesota, USA - S1T2_Fd - Sphagnum fallax MG (SPAdes) (version 2) | ecosystem: Host-associated > Plants > Peat moss >...
AATGCGAGGTGTTTTGGGCCTTGTTGTCGAGCTCTGAACATTCAGGAGTCCCGGGGGACTCCAAATCCTCACTTTTTCCAAGTGTTGGGCTTCACCCCCACACTTGGCCAAAGTAGGGTTGCGACACTTATGGCCTCTCAAATTTTTAGAGAGTAATTTCAGGGGTCAAAAACTATTAGATTGTAGATTTTTTTATATCATTGAAAAGCTCTTGGAATGTAGATGTCTAAAATGGGCTTGCATGACCCATTTGGACATTTCAAACACAAGTTATGGCCAAAAGAAAGGCTGGTCACTAAAAGTTAGGAATCGCCCCAATTTCCATGTTTGTAAGTGACATGTTACAAACTGTTGGAAAGCTTTCGACAATGGCTACAACTTTGCTTTAGACCTCACTTCAATCAAAGGTCTGCACACAAAGTTATAGGCCTCCAAAGTTATGGAAGTCCCAATTTTGGGACTTCCATTTGGGAGTCCCGGGACAAAATGATATTTAGGTGTTGGCCCATGGCTAGGCACATAGTATACTATAAGGGGGAATGTGGTGGCTTCCCCCAAGTCTAGGACATGGTGAGTCTTGTGAGTTTGTGTCTACTTGTGGCTCGTTTGTGCATCAAAGGTGTTCTAGCTATGCACTAACCAATTTGCTATTTGGTTTATGTAGGTCCATGTGAATAATTAAGTTGCTTGTCAATCTTCCTAGTCCCCATTTCGAAGCCCCAGCACGCCCTTCTACCCCCGAAGTGTTGTGGGCAAGGGAGCGTGCCTAAACTCCTTCTCCTTCCATTGTCTTCATCTTTGGACTCATAGTTGGGTCCATCAAGGAGCTTGGGGGTGCATCAAAGGTGCATCCGTAACCACCACAAATGATGGGCGTAAGGTTTTTAACCATTAAGAGGTCGATGATTCCTTTAACAAATAACATGAGCACAAGTTTGAGCCAAGGATTACTTGTTTTGAACATGCTTTTAGGAAGGAGAATTCAAAGAAAAAAAAAACTTTGAATTGTAAGTCGGTAGAAGAAAGACCTTTGAAGAAGGGTTTAAAAAAAATAATTTTGAGTATGTTTGATTTACTACCAATATGTGCATATTGAATAATGATAGTCTACTTATTTATGGGCATATTTGTCTTTTGGCTATGCCTAAGCCTATATTGTATCAGCACTGTGGGTTGCACCACATTTTTTTGTTGCAAAGTTAATTCACTCTTTTTGATTGATTTTTTTTCTAACTATTTGATCAATTTGATTTTAGAGGTGTGATCAAAGTTTGATTGTGATTTTGATTTGCAATAAACTATGTAGTAGTGTTTTGCTCAACATCAGGACTTAGTAGATTGTTGCTTAGACATTTCAAGTGGGCAAAAAGTAATGCCCATACCTTTAGGGTTAATGATGTAATAACTACCTCATTACCTATAGACTTTGTGTACATCACGAAGTACAAAATTCATTGTATTTCACACTTAAAGTTGGCCATAAATTATAATGTGATGAGTTTGACACAAATTGTGAAAATCGTAACAACATGGCTCTTGTTATTGGTTGCAAATGTGCAATTAAATATGGAGGTTAATTTGCATATACTAAGAGTGGGCATTTGCACGCATAAGTTCTAGTTAAGGTACATTTTGTGCTTTCAAAATGATGTTTTAGATATAACACTCTAAAGTTGAGCATGGTTTCAATACCTTAGTTTCATGCCTTTTAGCGCACTTGTACATGATAAGCCTTGAAACAATGAACATTCATACAAGAATGTTCCAACAAATGTGGGTGTTTCGTTGATTGTGCAAACAAAGTTATGCAAAAAGGGATCCAACTTTGTCTACAAGTATGAAAATTTCATACTATGCAATGTACTTTGATCATATGAATTTGATTCTTTTTGTATGTGTAAATAATATGATTTCGGTAGTTAGGAGATTTTGGTGTAATAGTAGGATAGTACTAATCATACTATTTTTTATGGATTTTTTTAATGTTTTCAAATGTAGTATGAAAAGGGAAATTGTTGGGCTAGGTTTATTAGACATCAATAGGAAAAGGATGGGAATAAGGACTTTGGAGGATATTCAAAATTGGTTTTTTCATTTTCAAATTTGTTGGAAAGATCATTACAAATTCTAAGATGGCACATCACAACCAAGTGTATGTCAAATGCCTATAACATACTTCAAAATGCTAATGAAAACTTGTTAAATGATGAAGAGGTTTTGTGCTTGGATGGAACAAGATATGACAATGTTAGTAGATTTCTGAATCACCAATGCCATGAAGCAAGTTTGATATCCCTATTCAAATTGGTACAAATGCCAAGAACTTATACCATGTAAGATGTTAACATCCTTTTTGTAATAATTTTGTCTTCATTGTACTTGCTATTGGTTTGCATCCAACAAACATAAATTACATTATCCTAATTTTGTTATTTATGGTCTCATGTGCAGGTGGCATTTTTTACAACACAGAAGGTGTTTGCCATGGAAGAATTGACTTGGGTATGTTCTACTCCTATTTACATGACCCCATACATCTTTGAACATCATAAGATTAGTATATTAAATTTGGAAAAATGGCATTTGTGTTTTAGTAGTTCTTCATCCAACATTTGTTTGATTTGATTGGAACAAGATTATGGTATTGATTTTATTGACAATGAACATCCAATCCTAGCTTTCCAATGTCAATGTGGTAATGCCTACTATAAAGGTACATAGGACCCATGTTTATAGTAAAGATATAATATTGAGTTCAAGACCTTGAACAATTAATTTTGAAATTATAATATGTCATCAAATATGTGGGTATGTGTGTGTTTATATGATATTCTAGACTTGTATAGTCAAATTCTTTTGTGAATTTTGGATGGTGTAATGCATTGACCATGTCAACTAAATAGGTATTTGTTATTATGAACTTATTATCTCACCTACAGAAGTTTGTAATGTACCTACCTTTTCACATAGATTAACACATGTTTATCACATGGATGTAGTTTAATGTTTCAACTACTTGTACACTTCATTTGAATGCCATATATTAACCATGATCTATCCATACAATGGACCTACCACCTTCAAGTGAGACAACACAAGCATGTATGCACATGACCAACACCCCATAAATGTAATAAAGTTTAGTTGCACACCTTTAAAATGCATTTGTTGAAATATTTCTAGTGTGGGTTGGCCCACATTTAACTAGTAGTTACTCTTAACACTAACTTGGATGGTGTGGCTAAAGCTTTGCAAGTCTACAAGGAAGGGAATAAAAGACACAATTAGGGTGCATATCATGACTATCTTAAGGGACTATGAGATTTCATGATCTATCCACAAACAACAAGCTTGCAAACTGCTTAGGATAAAAAAAAGCACAATATTTTAGTTGCATAAGATTGAAGGACATGGTAATTTGTTCTTTGTTATCCCATGAATTGGAAAAATCAAGTTATGGGAAAAATCAAGTTCTGGAATATCATGGGTGCCGCTTGTAAAAAGTTATGGAAGAATGACCTACATAGTAACAAAATTTACATTTACATGGTTTACATTTACACTTACAAAATTCAAAATTTAGCTAACCCTTAAATCATAGTTGCAACAATGTTTGCAAATACAATGTTACATATGTTTGCAGAAAAATTTGTATTACATGGCATGAAAGGTCATGTCGTTAACCACAATCCTTTTGACATGATCTATCCAATCTCTTGCACAACAATAACATGTGTATTTCAATAAATGTAAATAATTTAACAAAATTAGATTCAACAAAAAAATGCAATTAGTTGTAGAAATTGGCATGTTACATGGATTGGAAATTCCATCGTAGTGAGCATGGTAAATCCAAAATAAGTTTAAGGTATGTTGCCAACCCTTCTTACATTAACGTCACTTGGCACTGTTTGTTTTACTGCATCATTTGTAATTTCTTGCAAAGTTTGTTTTATGCTAGTAGGCATGTCCATTGTTTGGGGTGGTTGATAGACTACAACGGTTTGAGTAGGATTGTTAGGTGTAGCTTCCATTGGAACTTGGTTAGAAGGTTGACAATCCTCCGTGTCATGTGACTATACTAATTTTGTAGCATATCCATTGCATACCATGTTGTGGTCTTCCAATTTTTTGCACAATTATAGTCGATGCTTATTTTCACCATCTACAATTGGTCCTAGATTGCTTGCAGTGCCCAAAATTAATGTGAAAAGGTTAGAACCCGAAACCCCAACAATTTTTAAAAATTAACTTTCTATTAATTTAAACCCACTTTTTCTCTAAACTTAACTACAACATTTAACTAAACTTAACCCCAACTACTTTCTACACTTAATTGTAACTTTTTTATAAACTTAAGCCCACTTTCTCTTTAAACTTAACCCCAACTACTTTCTACACTTAATTATAACTTTTCTATAAACTTAAACCCACTTTCTCTTTAAATTTAACTATAACTTCTTTATTAACTAAACACCACTAATTTATAACTAGCAACGAGGAGTAATGCTATGACCAATCTAACAACTGTAATAGTCTTCCATGTATCTCAGTAGGTTGGACATGTGTTGTTGTAATGCATTATCTTCATTTGGACTATCCTTTTGTTGCCATAACTCGGTGAATTTCTGCATGTATCTAATAGCCATTACTTGTTTTTAATTGGATAAATTATATCCAAACAATGTACAAATCCCACCACAGTTCGATAAGGCCTTTGAATGTTTTAAATGCCACTTCCACTTGCTGCCTCCAATCCGAGCATGAAACATGAACAGTCATAGCATGTGCAAACAAAAAAATACCCCTCCTTTTGTAATATCTGTTTGACTACACACCATAAGCCAACATTCAGCCCTACTTGCATCCATTCTAGTGTGTTCTCTTTCATCCCTCCTTTAATAAGGTTAGCAAGTGCTTGCCCTTTGCCTTATGCAAACAAAAACATTTTTAGCAATAAGACATTGAATGGTGTTGGTTGCACTGTAACTATTTTCTCCATGTTACTAACACCATAGTATTAGCTTTTCATTATTGTGTGTCCACAAGATTGGTGGCGTAACATTTTGTAGAAGTGGCACACTTGTCATGATATAGTACATAGGATGCCACCCCCATGTAATGTGTTCCAAATAAAAAGCAATGGCTTCTTCCTAGGCTGCCATTTTCTTGTTGATGAATTCATGCATTTTTTGTTGTTGTTTGTCCTTCCACTGGACTTCTAGGCCCAAAATTGTTTTCACAAGGAGTTTGTATTCAACACACTCAACGATTGCATGGAATTCCTCATCCATGGTGGCCAAATTACAAACACACTCAACACATGCAATTGTGGCATTCTTGACCAAATCTAGGCATTGTTTTAATTTATGAAAATAGATAGAGAGGAATCACATTACTACCTACAACAAATAAATTCAAACATGTTACATCATGTTATAAAGAAGTTCAAATATGCTACACCCTATAGTACAAAATTTTGAATTAGGTTAGATCATGTTATTACTTGTTACACCATAGAACAAAAAGGTTGAAATGAAAAGTTGTTATTGATTCTAAAATGTCCAACTCCCATAAAAGCTCATAAACACGTCCTCCACCCAATCCTCCCATTTCCCCTCCTTAAACATTCTATAATGTTCCAATTTGGATTTGAAACCATAAATCATATCCTTTTCCTAGTCATAATTCTGTAACATAAACAACAACAAATGGAACAATGGGGACACTCATTTCAAGAATGGAAGAGGGCAAGTAGGTTGGTAACTTCTTGTTTTGCTATAACTTTGGTAGATGCCAAGGTGACCTTGTGTTATGCATCAATTGTAGCAAGTTGCTAACTAACCACATTCTCAAACTATAAATGATCAGATTGACCTTGGGAGTTTGGTAATGTTTGATCAATAAGATAGGATGGATGTGATAAAAGCATTTAACATTTTTTGTAATAGAACCCCATAAATTTTTAGTGACCTTAAACCCGTTGCTTGTTCCATCCTCATTAGTAGTTGTTTTTTGTTGGGCTATGATCTCAATTGTTATCATTTTTTTAATGCCGTTAGATGTTATAACATTTGGCACATCCATTCCTTCAAGGTTTGGGACTATAAAGGTAAGCAAAATGAGGTTTATTGCAACATTATCATTGTCTTGAAATTGTTTTTACAATCATCATTGTTTATTACCTATAAGTGGAGGATTTTTCCTTTTGTTGCGATGGGTATGCTTCTGAGCCATCTCTTGAACAATAACATCCAAGTTAAGTTTTGGTCTTTTTGTTTTCTAACTAGTTTTTGAATGTTTTTTTGACGTGTCCCCAAGCTCCTTGATAGATTCAAGCGTAAGTCCGAAGTGAAAACATCGAAAAAGTAAAGAGCTGGGGCATGCTCCCTGGTTTGCAGCACTTTGGGGGTAGAGGGGCGTGTTGGAGCTTCAGATGGGACCAGGAAGAATGACAAACACTTACTCACTAACATGAACCTGCATAAAACCCAACAAGTTGGTTAGTGCATAGTTGGAACAATTTTGGTGCTAGGATGAGTCACGGGCAAACTCGGATTCACAAGACTCACTACGGCCCGGGCTTGGGGGAAGTCACCACCTTCCCCCTTATAGTGTACTTTGTGCCTCTCCATGAGGCCCACATCCAAATGGCATTTTGTCTCGGGACTCCCAAATTACTAAAGATGGATTCTTGTGATTTTGAGGCCACATAACTTTGCGTGCAAACGTCCAATTGAGATGAATTCTAAAACAAAGTTGTAGCTCTCATCAAGAGCTTTCCAATGATATGTAGCACGCCACCTGAACGCAAAGAATTTGGGTCGATTCTTGACTTTTAGTGGTCGGGAGTCAAATTGCCAATTTGATTCTCGGCCCTTTTTTTAGCCATAACTTGTGTTTCAAATGTCCAAATAGGTCATACGAGACCATTTTAAACATTTACGTTTCAATAACTTTCCATGGATATAAGGAACTCCTCAATCAATTGAGTTTTGACCCCTAAAATCACCTTCTAAACATTTGGGAGTCCATCGGAACTCAAATTCTCAAAGTGGAAGTTCCTTTGGGAGTGTGAGGGTTCATTCCTTCACACTTTCTTACACTCCCAGGAGCATGTGGTGTGATTCCTGGGCTTCCCTCTTGGCTCACAACCTTGCAACCCTTTGCTTTGGTCACGAACCCAAAGTTAAGGTTGCAACATTTTCCATAACATCATTGTCCCATTTGCACTTACAATGATGTGCATCATACTTATTAATTAGGCATAATCCTACTAGGGTTTTGAGCTAGCACATTTGTTTCACTACCTTATGACCTACCAATATGATTTGATCCTATTCCTAATCAACTTCCAATTGGGTTTTCAATGGCAAATCCATGCTTCCTTTATCATCTGCTAACATCTGTTTCAACATTTTGCTTTCTTGGGGAGTCTTGAAGTTAGGGTAGACAAGTAATTGGATGTGCTTCGCTAAGTAAATATAAAATGGTGAATTGATTCAACCCCTATGACAATGCTCTGAAAGTTGGAGCTTGTTGGGCCACTCCCCACCGCAATAAATGTAAATGACATCGTATCACCTTTTTGCTACTTTCTCAACATCAGTAACTATTACTTTATATGGAAATAGATGTCAAAATAGATTGAGAAATTTTTTTAAACTTAACTACCTCTCTTTAAACTTAATTAGATTTCTTTATATATATTTATCTACCTCTTTCTAAACTTTATTGTATTTATTTTTAAACTACAATTTCAACTTTTACTCATTTGTAGTTTGATAATCCCACCGAGCTTTTAATCTGCACATAGTTAGGAGGACACAAGCATCAATACTAAAAAAAAAACAAAGCTATCATTTGACTCTTCTTGAGTGAACACTACACCATGCAATGCCACAAATACTGCAATGGTGCAAAGTGTTTACTTTTATGGTGAAAGACTCAAGTTTGAGTTCGTTGTATAGCTTTGCAGTCGCAAATTGTTCCACCCATTTTTCAAATCCCAAATTGACACAGTAATGAGGCAACCTATCTGCAGCAAGATTTGTTTATGCTTTTATGCATATTTAGTTTTCACCCTCGTTGTCAATCTTCTATTGTGCCATTGAAAAACTTGATATACTTATAAACACAACTTTGTGAACAAACCCTAAACACAAATAGACTTTACGTTTCATTAAACTTAATTATAATTAATTTGTAGTTACAATTTGAATGACATCTTCAAATTCAAAATACTAATTATAAACACTGAAACTACACTTTGGTTTTAGTTCAATTATGGTTCAAGCATTCAAACAATTGTATATGTTGATATTAAACCTAGAGAAGTAAAATTACAATTGTAAACTACAACATATAAATAGTTGTTTAAGTAAAGAACTTTGTAACATGTTCCTTTATTAACATTTATGCATTGAAAGATGTTTATCCATTCAAGCATTTCATGCAACCCAAGAACGCCCTAGCAAAATGTTTTTTTACTAAAGGTGGGCATTTCCACAAAAATTTAAATGCCATTGATTTGTAGCAAAAAGTTAAAAAGCTTACCAAGCAACAGAATCTTTGACTTGCAAGCTTTCATGCACTTTCACTCCACTACTTTTACTGCTTCTAGTTGTAATAAGTTGACAATGGCAAGTTGAACTCTCCTATGACAACAACTAGGACAACAACTTCAACATAATGGGCCGTCAACTTGTACATTGATGACAATGGCAATGCACATAAGCAAGATAAGTGAGAGCTTTAGGGTTCAAGGTTTTGGATCTTGGGAAACGTGATGTGCATGAAATGGCTACAACTTTTGAAATTTAGGGTTATATAGGTTAGACATGGGCCATGCGATGGGATGGGCGGGGGGCAATGGACATTACGCGGGGTGAGGACGTAACATGCCAACATGGCATTTATGCAAACAATGTAACAGGTTATGGGCGGGTGGGTCACAAGTTATGGGGCGGTGGGGGTGTTGCCGATATCATGGATGCGTTGGCGGTGCTTTTGTACTGGACACATTCATTGGCCTGTTTAATATCCTCCTCAGTAATCGCACCCACCACCTTGTCTAAAATGCACAACGGTCAGACGGTCATTATCTAAAATGTCCCAGAGATGGACAATGAATGAGATTGACTTATTCGAAAGAAAGCCTTTTGTTTTTCAAGAAAAGAATGGGCCTACCAACTACCAACCCTCATGCGCAACACGTTTTACCTGAAATGTAGAAACTTGAATGCTATTTGTCTGTTCTATTTGCTTGTAGCTAGGTAAATAGTGTTGGAACGCAGTTTCTGTCAGACACAGTAAAGGATGTACTTGACAAGTACGTTGTAACTTCGTTTGTTTTGTCACGTTCTGCAGTGCTCTGCACTCTTGGTGCCATTGGAAAGCCCTGAGTTGACAGCTACGCCATGGCACCTCATATCAAGATAATTGAAGCACAAATTGTGGAGATCTTCTATCACAAACCAGATACCACCCAGAATGATGTAGCGAGAGAAATTGAGAATCACAACTCAGTGATCAAGAGTGTACTAGGCTCTAGTGTCTCCCGCTGGGATATATTACCAACGCACATGCTCATCTTGGAAATCTTCAACGCGCATCATCTTTGAGTTGGCATATGCGTCTGAATCTCATGAATCCATTCGCTACTGATGAGATATTGCCCTGATGTACATTGATCTACGGTCGACAAGTTACGCTTCGAGCTTTCGCTCTCTAAATATCGATTGTTATACGAAAATTTTGAAAGACATACATCTGATACTGTTGCAAACGTTGTGAGATGGTGCATTTTGAGATAATGCAAAACTTTGCTTTTGGCATTCCCTGTAAGGAAAATAGTAGAAACCTCTGATGAATCAAGGTTCAATTAAAAAAACATAGGGAAAGATCTCCAAGGGTATCGTGGGACCGATATTTCCCTGTTTTCTTCTAATTTTCACATTGTGAAACAAGAGGAGTCATTTTATTTTTCCATTGTCAAACAGAAAAATTCATGTTTGCATAGGGAAAATTCTCATCCTTCTGGATGGTACCACAGGGAATCCTAAAAAAGTTTCTTGTGAACGTTTTATTCTAATTTCTACATTGTAAAACAAAGGGATGATTGTATTTTCGCACTGTCAAACACACAATTTTTTGTTTACATGGGGGAAATTCAAGTTCATTGGGATGGTCCCATAAGGAATCCTAAAAAAGTTTCTTGGGATGGTGTTGAGATGAAACATCTTGTTGCATACATTCCGAGATTGTGAACAACCACCAGCAACCATGAGTAGTTATTTACGTCTTCATATTTTGTACAACTCCTTCGATCAGTATCTTGGACTCACAAACCAATCACGAGGACGACTTAACCACACATCCACGAAACGTTTAATACTGCAACCACACTCTTCAGGATAGATCCGGACAGACCCAGATCATGATTTCTTTACATATATCTAAATATCTACCTTAGTACTGAGCAACAGATGCCAGAGTTGGCTGGCTGTAGGTGGTAATGGCTGCTGTAAGGGTGACCGAAAGGGAAGCGAATTGCGCGTTTGCAGCTGGCTTCTGGGTCGGAATGAGATCAATCAAATCGAAGGCCAAGGTGTCGATACCTGCCTCTAGATTTACAAGAGCCAGTCTGATGGGCTCGAAGAAAGGGACCAAGGTCAGCAGCCCGTGCTTGCCAATAATAACTTGCAGCAATGCCTGGTGGACCTGCACGAACGTGGTGAGGGCTTGTACAACCAACTGTGCATCGTCGTCTGAAAGTGGACCTGTCGACACGGAGTCCACCCTGGTGGTGCCTTCAGCAATCTTCGCGATGATGGAGGTGAATCCTTCGGCGATAATGAATCCGTGTTGGCCAGCGTTGAAGATGGTTATGGTTTGGACTGCAATTCGGAGGTTGTTAGACTGCGTGGTGACGTTGTCAAATCCCTCCAGAATCTTTACCGTAATGGGGTCTGGGTCGGCAAGTGCTAGAGTTGGCTGGCTATAGGTGTGCTGGGCTTGTTTAAGGGTGGTCGATAGGGAATGAAATTGCTTGTGTGCAGCCAGTGATTGGGTGGGAATAAAAGCAATCAATTTGAAGGCGAAGGTTTCGATGGCCGCCTGTAGACTTGCAAGAGACTCAGACACCCTGATATGCTGCATGGAGGGGACAAAGGTCAGGAGCCTATTCTTGCGGATGACAACATTGAGCAATGCCTGGTGAACCTGCACGAATGTCGCGAGGGATTGCACAACTAGCTCGGCATCGGTGTCTGGAAGTGGTCCTGATGTCACCGTGTTCATCTTTTCGGTGCCATGAGCAATCTTAGCAACGATGCGGGTGATTCCGTCGGCGATATTGAGTCCCTGCCGAGGAGCGTTAGCAATGTTGATTTTCTGGGTAGCAATTCTGAGGTTGTCAGCTGTGGTTGTGACATCATTAAATCCATGGAGCATCCTTTCTGTTACGGTGTTTCCATCCGAGGAAGCATGACACAATGCCAGGGCTGACAGGAGTCCCAGCAGGAAGACGGCTTTGGAAGTGAATGCCATGTCAAGAGAAGTACCTGCAAGGCCATAGTCCCGGAGAAAGCATTGGTCATGACGGTTTTAGGCAGCCCAACCAAGCTAGTAATTTCAGGAAAGCAACCAAAAGATCGTTGATGAATAAATGTATGATAGAAAAGAATGAATGATCCGTGATGAACAATTCTACGACAAGCGATCCAAGATGAATAATTCTACGAAGAAGTCAACAAGCCATCAGACAAATCAGGTATTAGACGAAATAATCCACAACTATGATCATAGAAAATCTCGACTATCGTTTTCTATCATCTCTAATCCCTTGGCTCTTTCCTATCATAATTTGTACCTGCTCTAATTCTCGTTCTATCATTACTAGTAATGCGAAACAAACTTGCTAAAAGTTTATGATCTCTTACCAACTGCAGAGCTTGCCACAGCTCAGGGAACGAGAGAAAACTGTACTTCAAGATGGATCAAAAGCTCACATTGAGCGAGACTTATCTACCCTATTCAGGCCTTGAAGAATCTTATCCAGGTGCATGGGAAGTCCGTGTCTGGCTAGTTGTAGGTACCTACGGTGGCTATGTTACAAATGAATTACAGAGATTGCAGAACTTACAAATTGGCCCACGTGAAGTACGCTTGCAGGACAATCCCTCCTTTCAGGTCATCGATGATCCGCTCGACAACTTGCTGTTCCCTGAAAGATACTAGGACACTGTAGCACGAGCTGCTGCTATAGTTACGTCTGCTGCACTACCGAGAGCCTTATCTCTGGATTTAGATCATCAGAGACAGAGTTTTTGGGGTTTTTCTTTATAAATTATAAAATGTGCACGAGTACAGGACGACATTTTGATATGCCTAACTGGTTTTTATGTAATTATGATGGAGGCATAGGTGATGAAACCCTGCCAAACTTTATAAAAAGAAAGCACCCAAGAAAGGGAGAGAAAAAGAAACAAGGGGCAAGGACCAAATTCCATTCAAACAAACAGCCCAAAAGGCATAGGTGGTTTTGTGGTCACTTGTTGGTTTCATTTTTGACAAACTTGGGTCTTTCAAAATAGGCCCAAGGTGACTTTTTAAAAAAACCTTTGAAGTTAAGTTCAATAGGCACTCAAAAAAAAACCAATGCAAAAAATGTGTTGAGATTATTCCCTGGGTAATTAATACTTAGGATCGAGATAAATACCTATCACTTTTAATATTCATTAGATAGTTATAATGTCGGATGAAGATCAAGTACGTATTACTTTAATATTCCTTGGGTAATTAACACTTAGGATGAAGACTAAGTATTTTTCACTTTTCAAAACGTTTTTGAATAAAGGTTCATTGTCCTCATAAAACTATCCATTATTTAATCTCACCTTTTAATGAATGTATTTATTTATATAAACTACCTCGAATTCCAATGCGAGCCCCTTTTGTTTAAAGAGAAGGAGATGGCACCTCCATCCCCAGCCATCTATGGTTGAGGTGACTACAGAAAATTTAGGATAGAGCAATGGCTATGACAGCCTATCAAGGGCTGGGACGGACTCGACTAATGGACCCACTTTTGTCAGAAAATTTCCCTTTTGCAGATCCCTTTTATTTCGTTAGCCTTTCGATGGAAATTCGCAAAAAGAAAACACTAATCAGAAATAATTGTATTCAGCCTTGATATCTGGGGCTACCGCCCTCAGCTTCGAGGCTTCAAATTAAGGAATGCATTGATGATGATGATGAGTTCCTCTATACATGAAAATTGATGCCACCACGCTTCAGTTCTGGATTAGACCGACGCCCAAAAGAGCAGGAGTGGCAAGAGAATGACTTACTGTGAAATGGAGTCATGTACACACCTAACGCTACCGTGCGGTCTGAATGGCAGTGTATAAACGACATAGCCCACGTGAAAATTGCTGATGCCCAATGTCATGGAGGGGCAGGTGTCGACTTCCCAGTGCCAACATATTTGCATGCAACTCATAAGCATTGCCTGCACAGTTTGTGTGGCCACGGTGATTGAACATGCACCCTCACACTTTGCCCTTTTTTTTATTAAGGCCTCTTAATGACCATTATAAGAAAAAAAAAAATTAGATTTGGATTCAGAGACCCTAATTTAGTCTAAGCATGGGATATTTCTGATGGAAATGTGACCTTAGCCTATTGGTGCATGAAAGAATGCATTTCAGTAATGACCACACCTGTTTTGTTGGTAAAGTAAGGGTGCGTTTCCATCACCTGCCAGTCACCCATGATGTGTACTATCCTCACTCAAATAGTTGGGGGTGTTTACATAAAAAGTTTGGACACTAGCCCCACTATTGCACTCCACTATTCTGATGGGCGCCATGGGGATCTGGAGACATCCATCACTCACATATATGAGTCACCTTACCTCCAAAACTAGTTTAGGGTTTGGACATAAACATTGCAATCACATTTACACTGCAATTGCTAGGTGTGAGTCTTTTTTTGTAGTGGGTTGAGAAATAGTGAGGTGAACATACAAAACCTTTTGCCATCATTTGATCAAATTAATTGGAGTTGAATAATGGGCGAGTGGAAGAAGTGGTGTATTTTGATGGGCTTACATATTTTTTCTTTGTGACAAATGATGTTTTCATTTTGCATTTGAATGCCATAGGAACTTTTAACAAATGCATTTCACATGACGGGTTGACATACTATTAACCTTGCACCATAAAAAGAAGTAAATATCAAAGCATATGAAACTAACAAAAGCAAGAAAAAAGTTTAACTTTGTATAATTAACCCAAACTGATTATTTTTCAGTTTTCCATGTGTCATCACACTTCCAACATAATGATGTTTATATCAAAGTGTGCAACTTTCAATCAAGAACTGATTATCAAACCGACCAAGAATTGGTTTAGTAGACAACCTAATTAAAAAACTAATTTTGGTATATGACCATGGTTTTGAATTTTTTTCCTTTATGACAATTGGTACTCTATTGGTTCTTTAGTGAAAACTATCGATTCTTTGCTTTTTCCAAAAAAAATTCAGAACATTTGATTTTCTAATTAAAAAATAATTAGACTCAATGATTCTTTGATTAAAGGGAAAAAAAGAATAGAAAATATCGCTTACTAGAAAATTCAAATAACCATACAACATTGGTAGAAACCTCAAACTAAATCAGGGTTCTTGAGTTTACCTCTTGTACAAAGGTGAAGGTACCAATGTAGGTGTGACTTCACCTTAACTTGAATGCATTGAATGCCTAAAAGCTCCAAAAAACATGTGCACAAACTAAAATGAACAAGGGTTGGGGTGTGAAGAATAAGAAGAATTGTTTTTCAAAAGTCACAACTTACTAATAACTTGGTAGAAAAATGTCTTTGTAACCTCATTCAAGGCTTGGGTGAACAATTTATCAGATGGTTTTTCTCTTGGGTTGCTTCTAAACATTACAAAGATTCAACTATTAAATCATGGTTCCATTATAATATTTGCCAAGTTGATGTAGGCTAACTTTTAAGAGGCCTCCCTCAAGAAGGTTAAGGTATGACATACCAATATAATTGTTGATTCATTTTAGCCTATCATCTAGTGATGATTATAGTTTTGGGTTACATTTTTGTACAGGCTATTTTTTACTTTGCTGAAATTCCATGTGATGGGCACTTTTTCACACTGCATTTCTCATTGACGGGCGTAATTTTTTTGGACTTTTGTCACCTTCCGAATTGCATGCGAGAGAGGTATAAAAAGAAGCCTTGAGTGGAAGAAATGAAAACATAACCTACGTATGGGCTAAAGGTGATTCGGGTCCCACCTTGGACACGGACCCCTAGTACGCACCCATTATGGCGCACCTTTGTCAAATGGTACTGTAAAATGAATTCACCCTGTATCTGTTCCAGGTGCATGAGACACATGTTAGCCAAACTGTTTCAAGTTTAGCTCATACTAGTGGGTACCCGTTAATTGCTTCAACCAATTAATAACGCATGCACGCTCTCAAGACCTGGGTTTCAGGACCTCAACGCGAGGTTTCAGGACATGGCTTTCAGGACCTGGGTTTCAGGCCCTCAACGCGAGGTTTCAGGACCTGGATCTCAAGACCTGGGTTTTAGGACCTCGAAAGCTCTCCATCCTACGGTCGTCTTATCTTTTTCCTGTCACTTTTCTTTACGTCCACCGTCACTTTTCTCTGCGTCCAGTGGTCACAGACGCACGCAAGTCTCTCTCTCTCACAGTCAAATCTCTCTCTCGTGCGCTCGCTGCCTAGTTCTTCCGAGATCTCTCGTGCGCTCGCTGCCTGGTTTCCAAATCCGACTGTCCGGGCCGGTTCTGTCGACGGATTAAAACGTGGAATTATCGTGTCACACACGGACGAACGCACTACGTGAATTTATATATAAGATTTGCATGAACAAAACACGTACCTAGTAGTACCTACTACCTAGTTGTACATTCTGCCACACTATTATTATTTTTTTGAAAAAAGTGGAAAACTCCATTGCAAAGAAAGATACCATACAGAAAGGGCAGAGGGACTGGGGCCCCACAAACCCATGTGAACCAAAGTCAGAAAGTTTATCAAGAATTTCTGCCACATTAAAGTACATTTGAGGTTCAGCGTTTTCAGCGGTTAAATGAGAACTGGCCTAACTTCTTGACCACTTTTTACTTCATTTTTGAAACCCACCCAACATTGGTTTGGGCCCAATTCTAGTAAAGCCCAAGATTAAGGGCTTTACTTAGTGTAAAAATCAACATCAACTTTTTCCTCAGTGATATTTGGTGCATATCAGAAGAAAACAAGGAAAACTTTGTCAAAAAGAAGAATTTCTGAAGTGGCAAGTGTTTCATTTTCAGAAACACTCACAAATAGCTAAAGAAATAATATGTTCTGTAAGGTGTTCTCCAATTACACTAGAAAGAGCAGTGAAAGTATTTACATCTTTGAACATGCTTCTATTCACCTTTGCCAATTATTTCTCCCAAAGAGAAAAACCATCTGATAAATTCCGTCATTGTTTGAATAGAAGTTTCATACAGACCTTGAATTTTTTTCTAGTGTATTTGAAGGTTGTTAGATAAAAAACTGTGCATTTGAGAAAATGAAGTGCCCACACAAACATAGGCATTCGGTTATCCGAAGTGGCCTGTGTAATTTTTTCCTGGTGATACCCGCTGAGTACCCACTGGATTCTGACCAGGTATCCGTCCCGGAAAAATTTAGAAAATAAAAAAACTTCATTGATTTTGATGCCGTGAAAAGCCCTCAGGGAGGAGCTTTACTTGGGTGGGGGAGTGGGGCGGGGGCATGCTGGGCTCCATCCTGCGGAGCCTTACATCCAATAAAGCCTGAGGGGGCAGGCTTTACCCTAAACTTAACTCTAAGGCCCATGGCATGAAATTCTCTTCACCTTGGATGTGGAATCTCTTATAGCCTAGGTTCTCTATGGAATTCATGGGTGCGAACCCACGCATTATAAGTTTAGAAAAAGAATTCCGCAATCATGAATGGGTTTGATCATCATTACCCTGAAATTGATGGCACGTATTCGCCTCATAATTTAGAAACATGGGGCCACATTGGGGAGCAGCTTTGCTCAGGATTTTGTTCCTTCGCCTCTTGGAAATGATCCATTGGTACCCAACCCCACACTTGTAGACATAGGTATGTTATATTCGACGACGCCTTTGGCATTTGGCTGTGAATTGAAAGCACGGAGCGGGAAAGCAGCATTTGAGTGGGCCTGGAGGTGATCCTACACGACTGGTTGAAATGTCTCTGTTTTTGACTAGCTACGACAAAATGGACTTCACACGGACTTCACACCTCACCCATTGCATTGGTCACGCGACTTATTGAATAGAACCTTCGCTAAAGGTTATGCTTTTGACTGGATACTTAGATTCTCTACCTCATTCCTATCTGCAAAATCCAAGCCAAATTACAATAGCCTATTTAGCTTGGTCTTCCTGGCAACAAGAGAAAGATTACTAGCCTGTGAATTACGGAGGTACGCGGCGCCTGCTCCACGAGACAAATCCAAAGGGGATCAAGGCCCCATCAGATAGCCTGTTTCTCGATATCCAGTTTCATTTATCAAGAAATGCTTTAACAGTATCCCATATAACCTCAAGTACAAAAGTAGTGCTGCATTCTTTCTCACCATTTGCCCCTTTAACATGCAAAGTGCAACAATGAAGTATTTTTATAACCTGCGATTGATTTGAACTTGTTGAAACCATTTTTCAAAACTTGAGCTCTTTTTAGTACATCACTCTTCAAATTCCCCCTCAAACCCCAAACTCTAAATGCAGTAGACATTTTATTCTACTTTTAAGAACATTAGGGCATGTAGAGCCAAATAAAGTTGGCTACTCTTGCAATAAAATGTACTGTTTGTTGGGGTTATTAGTTTTAACATATCAGCCAGGCCCAGATAAAGGTAAATTAAAAAAGTTATCTTTCAAAGAACCTTGTCTTTGGGCCCCATTTTCATTTTGAAATGCTTTGCACCCTAAATGTTGGCTATTTGCCCCTGAAAAAACAAAAAAAGCAAATGTAGAGCAAAAATAAATAGTTTATAAAAAAACACAACAGTTTTTTCATAAAGTGGCATTTATTGCACAACATTCAATAACAGAGACAACAACAATGAAAAAAAAATCAAAACTTAGGCTCGAGCTTTTTAGGGGGAAACTTTTGTTTATTACCAATCTACTTCGCTTTTGTTGTCAGGTGTTGATCTCAGTTTGAGCTCATCCCCTTAATCTGCTACCCTTCACCTTGAATCCTCTCCTTTTTGTAAAATCTCAAAAAATGTATTAGCAAGATAAAGGTTTCAACAACATTTCCAAATTGACTAAGGGCTTTACAAAGTGTCAGTCCAAGCGTGAAAATAAATGATGCATATTTACCCTACACATACCACGGTGCTATAAATGGGTAAACACAGGATAAAAAATATTAACACATATTCTCATGAAGAAATCAATTTGCTTGTGCAATTGGCATTGCAAACATAAACATGTGAAATTTCAATTGTCCTATAAAAAATCTCATAAACATAGAATAAAAATCATTCAATAATGTTAAAAATGCAACTAAAGCATTTTTGTAGTGGCAGGTGTTAGTACAATCTAAAGGGTTTGAAGAACATATGGCAAGAATTTTGTTCAAGGTAATCATGTAATAAGTACAAATAAAATACCAAATTTAAGCAAATGAGTTCAATAGTTATTCACTATAATTCAAACAAATCCATCATGACAACATGGGTGACAAAAAAATGCGTATATATTAATTAACCAGGTAAAATGAAGTCAGGGCAAGTCTGAACTATTTATGAGAAAGGGTGGGAAATTGAAAAGATGACTAAATATTTTTAGGGATCAGGTATGTCGTGTATTTTCCCTATTATACCTATTATATCAGGGTAAAACATTTACCTGCCCTTCCCTGGTTTGCACCCACCAATCAGCCTTTTATTTGCTGGCTATATGTAGCCAAAACGCTGCATTAAGAAATGAAAGTCCTAAACGAAAGTGGTTTTTCAATTTTCCAATTGCCATAATTCGACCAAAATTGAAGTAATATCACCATATTTCGATCCATGGTTCAAGTAGGTAGCCAAACATATAGAAGGATATTACAAATTTGGGAAATCTCCCTTTGGATCATCACCACTTTGGCTATATCACAAAATTGACCAAAGATAACACTGCCAGTAATATGTTTCCAACATACAGTACTATGATCCACTTTATAGTGATGGGGTTAGTAAAGACTCTCTTGATTTGTTTTTTCTTTGGGTTGTGTCTACTTGTGCTCTCATTTGCCTTATACTTTTGATGGATGGGTTCTCATCCTTGATTTTTTATAGACAGGGTTTTTCTTCTTCTTGTCTTCTTGCAGTACAGTTAACATCATTTCCAAGTGACCCAGCAGTCAGAGAAAAGTCAAAAAATTATTTCTCCTCACAAAAAGATCCTCAAATGTGCAGAGTCACACTGTTTTAACATCAGTCAAAACATTATTTCTCCTGTCCAAAAGACCCTCAAATGGGCCACAGAACCAGCAGCCCGGAGTGCACAATGAAGGATGAATGGTAAGTGGTCAGGAAACAGTTTTCTGTCAGGTTCCAGTTCCCTAGCTAACCATGGTGGTTAGCTCAGTTGTTCTTTTGCCTACCTACCTACTAACAACCCACAAGCAGGTTGTTAAATGGTAGGTAGTGAAAACAGCCCTTAGCTATGTATAAACCATCTACTTACCTAGGAGCTGCCTATTTACCTACCTACCTGCCTATATGAGACCTATTTCCTACAGAATTGGTTACCAAGATGAAACCAAATATTAGCTCAGTTGAGCTTCATCCACAACTGAGTAATAACAGATATCCAGTGGATGGTGCTCTGGTGGGTGCTGGTTCACTGTGGCCCCCTTCAAATGTACACAGTCAGACTGTTTTAACATCAGTCAAAACATTATTTCTCCGGCCAAAAAGATCCTCAAATATTCAGAGGCAGACTGTTTCAAGTTTCAACATAAGCCAGTGTCATTTGGATGCTGCCCGAGAAAATGTCATATACTTTTGAACTGCTTTGGTTCCTGAAATAGCCTAGTTGCATGGGTCAGGAGTTTTCGGGAGTTTGCCACGAGGGGTACGACCTTTGTCAACTACCTAGTACCCATGCGTTCGTAGCACACAGACTGAACTTTGCTTTGAAGTTATCTACAACTAGACACCAACTGACTTCTCATGCATGCACCTGGATCAACCCACGGACTTCTCATGTATGTACCTGGATCAATTTCTTTCCTGCTCGTATAGGATCAGGATAACGAGTCCCTCTCTGTGGTGATCAGTACTCCTGCAGATTCTGAACCGCCATCGCGACAAACAGTGTACTCACTTCTCACTTTTCGGTAGTGTCTGCATGTGCGCCACTTCAGTACGTTTTCAGGTTCGGCGTTGTGAATTATTTTGTGAAGGTCAATTTCTGTAGAAATTACGTGTTTGAATTTTGCAATGTTGATTTAAGGAAATTACTTCTGGATGTTGAAACTTAAAAATGAGAGTTTAAAATAAGAGTTTCTCAGGTGGAAATAACAAAGGTTAAAAAATAAAATGAAAATCATGCATGTAGTAAATTTTGGAGATAAATAATTATTTGGAGTTTGGAAATTTGGAAAAAAAACTAAAATTGAGACTACAAATAAGTGGGAGATTAGCAACCCACATGGACCAATCAAACTATCAAGCCAATCAACAGCTGGTGTTAAGATCTGCTCTACGTTTCAACAACCTAACCTCATCATCATGTGTGAAAATGCTGGGCTAAAACCAATTTGCTGAGCCTAAGGGGCATGTTTCGACTTTTCTTCATCCAATTTTCTTTTGTAGGGCCACATAATGAACACCTGTGGAGCTGCTATTATTTGGGACAGTGAGGTACCAGGGTAGGATTCATAAGTGACACAAACCACCCTAGCAAGAGAAAATACAGGGATAATTCAAATTTAGTTCTCATGGAAAGGAAGCACTGCCAGGTGAACAACTCTTAGAGCTCTCACACACTTTGGGATTCTTCTGCCCGTAAATAATGACCTCTACTGCTTTAAATAATGACCTCATGGGAACCACAATATTCTCTTAAGATTCAAAAAACAGCTCATGAGAAGTAGAGATAAGGCTGGGCAATTCACCTGAAGAAATGGGCAGGGAGCTACAGTGTCGTAGACTGTAGCGACTGTCTCTTTCTTGGCTTACAGGAAAAGCATACCGAGGATTATCGGAAAAGCTGCTCGCTGTGATTGTCCGCAGCATTTCTCACATGGGCTGTGTCTTTTACCTGCTGCAGTTCATTTTAGCACATTGTAGGGGCAGTAGGTATCTACAACTAGCCACCCACGGACTTCTCATGCATGTACTTGTATCAGATTCTTTTGTGCCCGAATTCCAGATAAGTAGCGCTTAATGTGAGCATTCGATCCAATCGAAGGCAACCTTCTCTCATCATCTGTTCTCTGTTGCAACCTCTGCAGCTGGTAAGGGATTTGCGACAAGTTTCTAGCAAATTTCTTTCACAATTCACTCTGAATGGTAGAACGAGAATGAGAGGCATCGAACCGTCCAGAGATCGGAGATGATAACATTGTAGTTCAAAGTTGAGATTTTATAAGATCGGGACTTGTGGAATAATTTGTCTATCAGTCGACTACGTCATTTGTCTGAGCAGTTAATCATTTGTCTCATACAATTATTCATCTCCGATCTCTTCGCTGTTTTCCTGCATTGCTGAATTTGCTGCCTGCCTACTACCATTCTAACCCATGCTTTTTTGGCGACTCTGACCCTGACATGCAGGTACATTTCTCGAGATGGCGCTCACTTTCAAGGCCGTCTTCGTGCTCCTCGTCTCGGCTCTAGCATTGTGCCAGGCTTCCTCAGACCCAGACCCCGTTACGGTAAAGATTCTGGAGGGATTTGACAACGTCACCACGCAGTCTAACAACCTCCGAATTGCAGTCCAAACCATAACCATCTTCAACGCTGGCCAACAAGGATTCATTATCGCCGAAGGATTCACCTCCATCATCGCGAAGATTGCTGAAGGAACCACCAGGGTGGACTCGGTGTCGACAGGTCCACTTTCAGACGACGATGCACAGTTGGTTGTACAAGCCCTCACCACGTTCGTGCAGGTCCACCAGGCATTGCTGCAAGTTATTATTGGCAAGCACGGGCTGCTCACTTTGGTTCCTTTCTTCGAGCCTATCAGGCTGGCTCTTGTAAGTCTAGAGGCAGCTATCGACACCTTGGCCTTCGATTTGATTGCTCTCATTCCAACCCAGAAGCCAGCTGCAAACGCGCAATTCGCTTCCCTTTCGGTCACCCTTACATCCGCCATTACCACCTACAGCCAGCCATTTGTGGCTCTTGCGGACCCAGACCCCGTTACGGTGAAAATTCTGGAGGGGTTTGACAACGTCACCACGCAGTCTAACAACCTCCGAATTGCAGTCCAAACCATAACCATCTTCAACGCTGGCCAACAAGGATTCATTATCGCCGAAGGATTCACCACCATCATCGCGAAGATTGCTGAAGGAACCACCAGGGTGGACTCGGTGTCGACAGGTCCACTTTCAGACGACGATGCACAGTTGGTTGTACAAGCCCTCACCACGTTCGTGCAGGTCCACCAGGCATTGCTGCAAGTTATTATTGGCAAGCACGGGCTGCTAACTTTGGTTCCTTTCTTCGAGCCTATCAGACTGGCTCTTGTAAGTCTAGAGGCAGCTATCGACACCTTGGCCTTCGATTTGATTGCTCTCATTCCAACCCAGCAGCCAGCTGCAAACGCGCAATTCGCTTCCCTTTCGGTCACCCTTACAACCGCCATTACCACTTACAGCCCGATACTTCAGGCCTCCCGAGTTGCTCAGTACTAGATTCACTCTTTAGGTATATGCAAAAGCATCATGGTGGGTATTTCCGGATATATCCTAAAGAGTATAGTTACAGTATATTAACGTTTCGGTGGGTCTGTGAGGAACTTGTCCTCGTGATTGGATTGTTGAGTCCAAATCACTGATGTAAGGTGTCGTAAGTTGGTTATATAAGTACAAAAACTTACTTAACTATCCAAGATTATTCATAATCTTACAATGTATGCAGGAAGATGTTTTATCTCAACAAGATTATCTTTGAAAGTACTATCTCACAATGTTAGCAACACGATCAGACGTATGTATGTATGGAGTTTCCTGTGAGAATCACTATCTACAGGGCGAATGCTCAAAACAAGTTCGTGTTGGCCTTATCTATCAATCTGTACATCAGAGCAATATCTCGCTAGTAGGAAATCGATTCTGGCGGCAGACGGCATGAATGAGATTCAGACGGATATGCGAACTGAAAGATGACTTCCTATTGAAATATGTGAATGCGTAATAGATTAGAGCGGCAGACGCGAGTACTCTTTTTTCTATAACTTGCGGTTCTCAATCTCTCTAGCTTCATCTTTCTGCCCGTGGTATGTGGTTTGTGAAAGAAGAGTCCCCTAATTCACCCTTCAATATTTATCTTGAGGTAAGATGTCATGGGCCAATGTGGCCTTGAGAACAACTCGGTACGCTTGATTGTGTCGGTGAACATCGTTATGTTTTGCTTTCGAAATCATTGAGAAGAGTCTGATCAAACCTCTAGACGTTCAGTAAACTTATTCAATTAGACCGAAAACTTGTTTTTTTTGTAAGAGTGTAATCAGATGGCAATCATGTGCAGTTCAACGAAGTGCTGGGGATTCACAAGAATGTAGGTTTGCTGCGAAATTCATGAAGCTCGAGAGCAGCTGCCGCGGACCGGTTATAATGCTAGAACGAGGTATCCACGCTCACATCACTTTCATCACTGCAGCAGGTCCACTGAAAAAAGCACATCGGTTGGATAGGCGAGTGCGCAGATTTGGAGTAATTTTTAACATTTGGATCCACTTATTTGTGCTTCAAAATTTTGAGAAGGATAGGAAACAAGGGCAAAAAGTTTATTGCTGAGATTAGTTGCCCATCATCCTCGGATGTCTGCTGCAGGACAACTCCATAAGATCGAATATAAACTACATAAACCAGTGCTGTTACTTTCAGTGTACTCAGAGGGCACCTTATAAGCATCAAAGTTCGTCTGCTGAGAGGAGGAACTTTTTAGATTTAGAACGTTCAGGAGCTTTACTTTACTCACTGTAAAGCCCTGGGGGAGGGAATTCTCAGA
>Ga0209208_10003001_pt1 | contig 24280 bp, 13 predicted proteins | sample S1TSphfallax_3_FD_187694 | JGI IMG/M metagenome (GOLD analysis project Ga0209208, IMG submission 187694) | Host-associated microbial communities from peat moss isolated from Minnesota, USA - S1T2_Fd - Sphagnum fallax MG (SPAdes) (version 2) | ecosystem: Host-associated > Plants > Peat moss >...
GGTGCCGGTGATACGGCCGCGGGTGACGGAGACGACGGCGCTGGGGGCGGCGTATCTGGCTGGGCTGGCCACGGGGTTTTGGGGCGGGGAGAGCGAGTTGCGGGCGCAGCGGCAGCGGGACGACCGGTTTGAGCCTTCGATGGACGCCGGAGTAGTGGCAGCGCGGCGGGGGCGGTGGAAGGAGGCGGTGGAGCGGTCGCGGCGGTGGGGTGTTGGAGGGAATAGGGAGTAGGGAATAGGGATTAGGGATCAGGGATCAGGGATCAGGGATCAGTGGTCAGTGATCGGGAATCAAAGATCAGGAACGGGTGGTGAACGTGAGAGAAAAAGTGCGGACCGGGCGACGGATGGTGCTTTGCGGCCGGTCCGCATCGGAAAAGCCGATTACTGTTGGTCGTTCTCGACGAAGATGCCGCCGAAGCCGGGGCGGCCGGTGATGTTGGTGAAGGCCAGAACGTCGGTCAGGGTGGTGTCTTTGTTGGTGAGCTGGGTGGGTGTGTAGTCGAAGATGCCGCCGGTCATGGCGGCTACGTCGCCATTGCCGCCGCAGTGGAGGTTGGCGGTGGATTCTCCGTAGCTCTCGTCGTTGATCCAGAGGTGATAGGGGGTTGCGAAGAGGCCGCCGGGGCAGACGAAGGGGCTGGCGGTGGTGCTGGAGGCGTTGCCGAAGAGGGCGTTGACGCTGAGGGCGCCGTCGACGACCTGGAGGTCGACGAGTTGGCGGCCGGGGGTGTAGCCGCCGACGCCGTTGTTGGCGACCCAGATGTCGCTGCCGACGACGGCGATGCCTTCGGGATCTTCAAAGATGCCGGCTACGGTTGGGCAGCCGAAACCGCTGGTTGAGACCAGGCAGTAGCGGGGGTTCTGGCCGCCGTTGCCGAATTGGCTGGCGGGCATGTTGAGGACGATGCCGTAGGCGTTCTCCGCCGCGTCGTAGACCTGGCCGGTGACCCAGAGGGAGCCGTCGGTGGCGAAGGCCAACCCGGCCGGGGAGCTGGGGGAGTCGCTCAACTGCTGGGTGATGACGGGGTTTGCGGTGCCGAGCGAGGCCGCGGAGATGCTGTAGACGTTGCTGTTGCCCTGGCTGGCGATCCAGAGGTTGCCGGACCCGTCGAAGGCGCTGCCGATCAGCTCGCTGAATTGGGTGCCGTTCTCCGCCGTTCCGCCCAGGTAGGTCTGAAGCGGGGAGATGGTGAGCGACCCGGCCGCGGCGGCGCGGATGGTGGCGGCGTTGTAGACGAGGATTTCGTCCAGGGTGCCTGCGTTGGCGTTGCAGACGACGAAGGCGTAGGCGGTGTTGACGGCGACGCTGTTGGGGTTGCAGGTGGTGGGGAGTTTGACGGTGGTGAGGGTCCAGGTGGCGCCGGAGCCTTTTTTGACCTGGAGGAGCTGGCCGTAGTAGTCGGGGATCCAGGCGATGGTTTGCTGGGTAGCGACCGGGGTGGCATTGACGGCGGCGGAGAAGTTGCTGGTGCTGACGCCGTCGGCGGCGGTGTCCTGCACGGTGAAGGCGTATGACGTTCCGTTGGTGAGACCGGTGAAGACGGCGCTGGTGCTGGTGGTGGCGATGGTGCCGAAGTACGGATAGTTGGCGGTCTGCCAGTCGGCGGTGTAGGAGGTGGCACCGGGGACGGCGGTCCAGGTCAGCGTGACCTGGCCGTTGCCGGGGGTGGCCTTGAGGATTGTCGGGATCAGCGGAACGGTCGTGGACTGAGGCGCGGAGAAGGCGCTGGTGCCGGCGTTGTTGCTGGCGGTCAGCTCGTAGTAGTAGGTACCGCCAGGAACCACGTTGTTGTCCGTGAAGTTGTAGATGTCGGAGGTCTCAACCAGGGTGTAGGGGCCGGCTTTGGCGGAACTGCGGTAGAAGTTGAACAAGACGTTTCCGTCGGGGTTGGCGGTGACCTCCGGAGTGCCGTCCTGGACGGTGATGGAGAAGGTCGGCACGGCGGGAATGGGAAGATTGGGCACCGTCAACGAGGCCTGATTGGAGTTGGGACTGGCGCCGGCGCTGTTGAGAGCCTGGACGACCCAGTAGTAGGTGCCGCCGGGGAGCGGAACGTCGTAGTACCGGAGATATGGGCCAAAGAAATTGGAGGCGATCAGCTTGTACGAGCCGCCGTTGACGTTGGAGCGATAGATGTTGTAGCCGGTGGCGCCGCTGACGCCGCTCCAGGTAAGGGTAGCTCCGCCACCGCCCTGGGCGAGATAGGCGGTCAATCCGGTGGGAGCGGGGAGCTTCTGCGCGACGGTCTTTGCCGAGACCGGCGGGGAGAAGGCGCTGCCGTCGAAGGCGGCTGGGTTGGTGAGGATGACGTAGGCTTGCACGACGTAGTAGTAGGTGGTTCCGGGGAGGGCTGTCGCGTCCTGGGCCGTCGTCGCGGTTGTCGTTTCGGCGATCTGGGTGCTGTAGGGGCCTCCGCTGACCGTGGAGCGCAGGACTTCGTAGCCTTGCGCGTAGGGGACGGCGTTCCAGCTCAGGTTGACGAACGCTCCGGAGACTGTGGCCGTGAATCCGGTGGGAACGGCTACGAGGGCGGCGGTGGGAGCCGACTGGATGCCATAGCCGGCACCGACGCTGTCGTAGGCCGCGACGACGTAGATGTAGGCGATTCCCGGAGGGGTGGTGGTGTCGGTATAGGTGTTCGCGGTGGTGCTGGCGATCTTGGTGGCTCCGCCACCGCTGGCGAGCGCGCGGTAGACGTAGTATCCGGTTGCGTATGTGACAGTGGGCCAGTTCAAGACGATTTGGTTCTGCCCGGCGGTGGCGGTGAGGGTGGCTGGATAGCCGATCATGGTGGGCAGTGCCTCTCCGCTGAGGGCGACTGCCTGCTGGCTTCCGGGGAGGTTGAGGGCGTTTTCGGTGAAGGTGAGGGAGCCGGGGGTGGTCCCTGGGACGGTGGGTTTGAAGACGATGTTGTAGGTGCAGGCGCTGAGGGAGGGTATGGCGGCGGAGGCGGTTCCTTCGCCGATCTCGCAGGTGGCTCCGGCGGGCGCGGCGAGGGGCGCGACGACGTAGTTGGCGGAGATCTGCGGATTGTAGCTGGTCGCGGAGCCGGGCAGCGTCAGGGTGGTGTTTCCGATGTTTTCGACGGTGACGGTCTGGACCGCGGCGGTGCGGTTGATTTCGGTGGGGGGGAAGGCGATGGTGGGCGGGGATTGGCGGTTGAATTCGAGCAGGCGGCCCAGGTCATCGTCGCCGACGTAGATATTTTCAGCGGAGTCGACGGCGATCGGCCCCTGGTAATTTGTGTTGCTCAGCACGGACCCCTGCAAGACGGTCACTGGAGGCATGGCCGGCGCAGCCGGATTCCACTTGAGGATCTGGGTTGTGGACGAACTGTCGATGTAGAGGATACCGCTGCCTCCGAGCGCGATCTGGCCGGCGGCGCTTGAAGGGACCAGCGATCCGACTCCGGCGGAGGTCAGCGCGACGATGCGGGATGAGCCGCAATCGGAGATGTAGAGGTTGTCGCTCGGGTCGACGGCGAGGCCGCAGCCGTTGGTGACGGGGGCGCCTCCGATGACGGGGATCAGGGTTGTCTTTGCCACTCCGGTGTTCAGGTTGAGTTGCTCGATGGAATTGGGCGTTTCGTTCGTGTAGATCAGGACGAAGAAGAGGTTGCCGGCGGGGTCGACCGCGATGCCGCCGAGGTTTTCGACGCCGGTGGTGGTGGCGAGGATGGTTTGCGTACCGTTGGGCTGGATTTCGCCGACGAGGAACGGGTTGGTCGCGCTGGTGTAGAAGAGGTTGCCGGCCCCGTCGATGGCGATTTGGTTTGCGCTGATCTGGGCGTAGGTGGTGAAGACGCCAGCCGGGGTGACTTTATAGAGGAAGTGGCTGTAGGCTCCGGCGGTGCCGGTTTCGGCCGCGATGTAGGTATTGCCGGCGCCATCGACGGCTACGCTGGTGGGGTAAAAGAAGCTGGCAAGCGCGGCCGGGGGCAGCCATTGGGAGGGAGTTCCGGGGTCGAAGGCGATCTGCGCGCCGGTGCCGGAGCCGTAGATGTAGAGCGGTGCGCCAAGGCCGGCGACGGCTCCGGCGCGGATGCCGGAGGCGGTGGGGGTGAAAGTTACTACCACCGTGCAACTGGCTCCGGCGGCGTAGGTCTGGGCCGCGCAGGTTCCGGAGCCGGCGTTCTTGAAGTCCAGCCCCGGAGCGCCCTTGGTGAGAACCTGAATCGCGCTGACGGTGGTGGCTTTGGCGAAGGTGAAGGTGAAGACGTGGGGGGCGCTGGCCACGCCGATGGGCTGGGCGCCGAAGTTGGGAGAGGCGCTCAGGGTGGCTCCGGTGACGGTTTGAGTGACGGAGGCTGAGGCAGGGGTGAGGTCGGCGGTGTCGGTGGGGGTGAAGCTGACCTTGAGGGTGTTGGCTCCGGCGGGCAGGAAGGTACCCGCGGGTGGGGTGTAGACGAAGGTGCCGGGAATGCCGGCGAGGAGGCCGGGGACGCTCGCGGTGGCGTCCAACTGGGTGGCGCTGAGCGGCGTGGCGGTGGTGATCGGGGCGGGCGTGGGCCAGGAGACGACCGTGGTTGCTTTGCTTACGGTGATGCTGACGCTGGCGGTAGCGGTGGTGTAGGCGGCCGGGTTGGCGGGGGTGAAGGTGACCGAGAGCGTGTGCGTGCCAGCGGTGAGCTTGGTGCCGGCGGCGGGCGAATAGGCGAAGGTTCCGGCGACGGTGGCTCCGCCGGAGGAGGCGGTCGCGTCGAGTTGGGTGCTGCCGAGAGGCTGCAGATAGACGATCGGCGCTGGGGTGGGCCAGGCGATGGTGGGCGAAATGAGGGTGGCTCCGGTGGTCGCGGCGATCACTTTGGCGATGCCGGTGGGGGAGGGGCCGAAGGAATTGATGGGTTCCACCTGGAAGTAATAGGTGGTGCCGGGCGTTAGAGCGGAGGCGACGAGGGTGGGGCTGGCGACGGTGCCGATCAAGGAACCCTGGGCGCCGGCCGTGGTGGATTTGTAGACCTGATAGCTGGAGGCGTAAGGAGCGGCGGTCCAACTGAGCGAGATCGAGGTGCTGGAGGGGGTCGCCTTGAGGCCGGTAACGGCGCTGGGGAGGAGATTGGCCATCTGGAAGGCGGCGTTGAGCAGGGGGTGCTGGGCGCTTGCGGGGGCGGTTGGGCCGGCGTAGTCGCCGGAGAGCTCGAAGATCATGACGCCGCCGAGGGTGCCGAGGGTGGGTTCCTGGGCGAGCAGGTCGGCTCCTTTTTTCGCAATCGACTGGGGGCTGTCGTAGGAGACGAATTCGTCTTTGGCTTCGTTGGTTGTGCCGGTTCCGGAGGGGTCGTAGCTGAGCCAGTTCTGGTCGGCGGTGGAGTCGAAGTTTTCGGTATAGCCTGGCGTCACGGCCAGAGTGGCGATCATCTGCCGGTAGGGGAGGGTGTTCCAGTTGGGCGCGCCGGAGTTGTCGCTGTTGCAGTTGTCGTCGGTCCAGGTCTGGTAGGGCTTGGTGGCTCCGCCGGTGGAGGTGCCGGTGCCGCCCTGCCAGGTGGCCGCATCGAACTGGATGCCGATCGACATTTTGGACATGGGAATTCCGGCGGCCGCGTAGCTGGCGATGAGATTGTTGGCGGTGGGAAGCGGCTCACCGGGAACGAGCAGGAAGTCCTGATTGCCGTTGTTGAGGGGGGCGTTGTACCAGGTCTCCCATCCGCAGTAGGGTCCGGCCATGATGTAGGTCTGGATGTTGAGCTGGTCGAAATCGGAGGCGACGGAGGCGATCAACTGCTGGGTGGTTTCGGTGCCGATCAGGGCGTAGGTGTCGGTGACGGCTGGGGCCATGGTCAAGAGCGCGCCCGGCTGCGCGGTGTTGATCTTGGTCCGGAGCGCGGTGATAAACGCGACGAACTGGGCGTTGTCGTTGGCGTTTCCGGCACCGCCGGAGTTGGCTGAGGCGTCGATTTCCTCCCAGTTGATGTCGACGCCGTCGAATCCGAGGCGCTGCATTTCGGAGACGATAAAGCTGACGAAGCCGGCCAGCTTGGCGGGGGTGGTCAACGCGCTGAAGCCGGCTGAAGCTCCGGAAGACGCGTTGCCGCCAACGCCGAGCAGAGCTTTGGCCCCCGCCGCGTGGGCGCCCGCCACAACCGCCTTGGCGTCGGAATCGAATTGCGTCTGGGAGACGTATTCCGTTTCATTGAGATAGCCGTTGGTGCTGGAGGCGCTGGGGAGGGCCGGCCAATAGATGACGTGAGTCAATTTGGTGTAATCCAACTGGCTGGGGCTCATCACGCCGTTGCTGTTGTATTCGGCAAAGTAGCCGGTGAGCCAGTGGTCGGTCTGGGCTTGCGCCGGGACGAGACCGAGGGTCAGCAGGATCGAAGCGGCGGCTGGGGTGCATAGAGCCTGAATCTTGGCAACGAAAGACGAACGGGACATGACGTTCTCCTGAAAACGGACTGCGGGAACTGCGGGACGTGGAAACTGCCGAAACTTGCACCGTCGGGGTGGAACGCAATGGAAATTGCGTCAATTTAGGGCGAGTATGGCACGGAGGCTACCGAAACCCGCCTCAATTCTTCTCAAAATTTCTTCAATTTCCTCTCATGCGCGAGGATTTCCGTTGCCATAGTGTCCGCAGGTGGGTGGAGCGTGACAAAGAGGCGCTCTGGGGCGCGTTTCGAGTGCGCAAGCGCGGGAGGATTTATGGGCGGGAGGCCTCTTCGAGCATTTCCAGGTAGGAGCGATAGGGTTTGCCGGTGGCGCGTGCCATGCCGATTTCGCAGGTGCGGCTGGAGGAGAAATAGCCGTCGTGGCGCTGGGGATCGAGTTCGGCGGCTTCCGCGGCGGTGGCGGAACGGGTCAGCTCCGGATGCAGGAAGCCTCGATCGCCGGCGAAGGCGCAGCAGCCGGCTTCCTGGGGCACCACGACCTCTTCAGCGCAAGCCTGGGCGAGGGTGACCAGCTTGGGGGAGATGCCCATTTTTACCGCCGAGCAGACCGGGTGGAGTGCGACGGATTGGAGGCGGCGGCGAATGGGCAGTTTGGGAAGAATCGCTGTGTGGACAAATTCGATCGCGTCGAGGATGAGCAGCTTGTCGAATTTCCGCTGGTTTTCGGAGGTAAGTTGAGACCGGCAGGTCTTGAGGCCGTGGGTGCAGGGGCTGGTGTCGACGACGATGGGCAGATGGCCCTGGTTGGACCAGCGGAAGAGGCTTTCGACGGTGCGATTGACGGCGGTGCGATTGGCGGCTTCGAATCCCTTGGACGAAAAGGGAACGCCGCAGCAGTGGCCGGCGGCGTCGCGGGGCAGAAAGAGCTTGATGTGGGCGCGGCCGGCGAGCAACAGGAGCGCGTCCATCGTTCCCGCGGCGTGTTCCTGGCGGGGCAGCGCGCCCATGATGCGGGAGATGCAGGCGGGGTAGTATACGGCGTCGGCGCCGGGGGCTTGCGTTGCCGGCGCGGGTCCCCGGCGCGGCAAGGGCATGGGGTATCTCCAATGCCAAAATGGGGCATCGAGGAACTTGCGCGAGACGCGATCCAGTTGCGCGGTGAGGTTGCTCATCGCGTCGCGCCCGAAGCGGTTCTCGATCCAGTGGCCGGCGGCGAGGGCGAATCGAGCGCCCACCTCCGCCAGCGCGAATTGGCGCGCCGCGGCATCTGCCAATCTGGCGGCGAGGGGCGAGTGGCGCAGCGCGCGAAAGCGCTTGGTCAGCTTGCCGGTGTCGATCGAAACGGGACAATCGGTAGCGCAGAGGCCGTCGACGGCGCAGGTGTCGAGGACCATGTAGGGGAAGTCGCGATCGAGCGCGTCGTAAGCGGCGGCGGCTTCCGAGTCTGCCGAGTCTTTGAGGCGTTGCATTTCGCGGCGGACGACGATGCGCTGGCGTGGGGTGAGCGTAAGGTCGCGGCTGGGGCAGCTATGCTCGCAGAAGCCGCATTCGATGCACTTGTCCACTTCGGGTTCGACGACCGGCATCTGCTTGAGATCGGAAAGATGGGCGAGTGGGTCGGGATTGACGATCACGCCCGGATTGAGCAGGTTGCGCGGGTCGGCGACGGATTTCAGCTCGCGCATGATGCGGTAGGCTTCCGGACCCCACTCGGTTTCGACGAACGGGGCCATGTTGCGGCCGGTGCCGTGCTCGGCTTTGAGCGCGCCGTCGTATTTGTGGACGACCAGGGCGACGACATCGTCCATGAAGGCGCGGTAGCGGCTGACTTCGCGGCCGGAGTTGAATCCCTGGGTGAGGACGAAGTGGAGGTTGCCGTCTTTGGCGTGGCCGAAGACGATGGCGTTTTCGTAGCCGTGTTTGGCGAAGAGGGCGCGCAGGTCCGTGGCGGCATCGGCGAGGCGCTCGACGGGGAGGGCGATGTCTTCGATGATGGCTGTGGTGCCGCTGGCGCGCACGGCGCCGACGGAGGGGAACATGCCTTTTCGGATCTTCCACAACTTGGCTTGCTTGTCGGGGTCGGCGGTGAATTCGGCGGGGTGCAGCAACGGCATTTGCGCCACGGCGGCTCTTGCGCGCGCGGCGCATTCGAGGCGTTGGGCGTCGTTGGGCGCCTGGAATTCAACGAGCAAACCGGCGGCGGTCGCGGGGGCTCCGCGCAGGAGGGCGGCGATTCCGGGCTGATCTTCCACGGATCGGAGCGCGGCGCGATCCATCAGCTCGAGCGCGGCGGCGCCGGCCGCGGTGAGCGCCTCTATGGCAGAGCAGGCTGCGTAAAGGTCGGGAAAGAGCAGGAGGGCGGTCGACTTGAAGGGATAGTCCGGCACGGTATCGAGGACCGCTTCGGCGATGAAGGCAAGCGTGCCTTCGGAGCCGATGAGGAGATGGCTGAAGATATCGACTGGGCGATCGAAGTCCAGAAAGGCGTTGAGCGAGTAGCCGGTGGTGTTCTTGGTCCTATATTTGGAGCGGATGCGCGCGGCCAGGGCGGCGTCGGCTTCGATTTCCGCCTTGAGCCGCAGGAGGGTTTGACAGAGTTCCGGCTCCAGCATGCGGAAAAAGGTGTCGGCGTTGCTGTCGGCGGTGTCGATCTGTGTGCCGGAGGGCAGGATGAAGGTGAGCGAACGCAGCGTGTGATAGGCGTTTTGCGCCACGCCGCAGCACATGCCGCTGGCGTTGTTGGCCAGAATGCCTCCCATCCGGCAACTGGCGATTGAGGCCGGGTCGGGACCGATTTTTCGGCTGTAAAGCCGCAGCGCATTGTTGGCCTGTTGGCCCAGCAGGCCGGGCTGTACGCGGATAGTTCTGCCGTTTTCCTCAACGCGAACGTGCCGCCAATAGCGGCCGATGTCTATCAGCATCCCGTCGGTGATGGATTGGCCGGATAGGCTGGTGCCACCGGCGCGAAAGACCAGCGGGAGGGCGACCTCGTGGCTGAAGCGGAACAGGTGCTTGATCTCTTCCGCGTTTTTCGGCTGGATTACGGCGCGCGGCGTGAGGCGGTAAAAACTGGCGTCCGAGGCGAAGGCTGCCAGCTCGATGGGCCGGACGAGAATTCTCTCGGGGCCGATCCGATCCCGCAGCAAATTGCGTATGAGCGAGGAATCGAGCGCGTTATCAGCGCACACCACCGCAGATTCGGATTGCCCCAAGGCCGGCATCGCTTTCGTTGTCCTCATTCTTGCGCATGGCGCCGAAGTTCGCAACACGGGTTCCGTGAAACGAGTTCCCGAGTGCGATTCTCAATCGTCCAGTACGCGTCGTACACTGGCTGAGTCTAAACTCTACGCCTCAAAAACGACGAGGTCGAATCTTGCGCGTTTCCCTTTTTATCGCCTGCTACAACGACGCGCTCTTTCCTCAGACGGGTAAAGCGGTCGTGCAGGTGCTTGAACGGATTGGACACCAGATCGAGTTTCGCCCCGAGCAGACCTGCTGCGGGCAGATGCACTGGAACACAGGGTACCTGCGCGAGGCGGTCCCAATCATCCGGCATTTTGTGCAGGTGTATCGGGATGTGGAGGCGGTGGTGATTCCGTCGTCCTCTTGCGTGGCCATGATGCGCGATCATTACATGAAGGCGGCGGCGATGGCGGGCGATGCGAAACTGGCCGCGGAGATAGAAGAGTTACTGCCGCGCATCTATGAGTTCTCTGAGTTTCTGGTGCGCAAGCTCGGCGTGGAGGATGTCGGCGCTTCCTATCCGCACAAAGTTACCTATCACGCGAGCTGTCATTCGATGCGCAGCCTGCATTTGGGCGACATTCCGATCCGGCTGCTGAAGCAGGTGCGCGGGCTGGATCTGCAGCCTGTTCAAAATATGGAGGAGTGCTGCGGATTTGGCGGGACGTTTGCCATCAAGAATGCGGATGTTTCTTCGGCGATGCTGGCCGACAAAGTGAGGAATGTGCTGAATACCGGCGCGGAAGTGTGTACGGCCGTGGATAACTCCTGTCTGATGCACTTATGTGGCTCGCTCCACCGGCAGAGGACATTTGTGCGGACGGCGCACCTGGCGGAGATTCTGGCTTCAGGGCATGAATCGGTCTCGGGGGCGGGGGTATGAGCGAGGTTCACGCAATCGAATGGAACCGGCAGGATTTTCCCGACGCGGCGCGAGATCTGCTCCAGAACTCGCAGACGCGGAAGAACGTGCGGCACGCCACCGACGTCATTCAGGCCAAGCGCAACAAGGTTGCGGCGGAGTTAGCGGATTGGGAGGAGTTGCGCGAGGCCGGAGCGCAGATACGCGCGCACACGCTGCGCCATCTGGACCATTACTTGAAGCAGTTTGAAGAAAACTGCATTCGCGCTGGCGGGCATGTGCATTGGGCCGCGGATGCCGAGGATGCGCGGCGCATCGTCCTTGAATTGGCGCAGCGGCACGAGGCCAGAGAAGTTATCAAGATTAAGACGATGACGTCGGAAGAGATAGGGATCAACGCGCATCTCGAAGCGCATGGCATTCAGCCGATCGAGACCGACCTGGCGGAGCTGATTATTCAGATGGGCAAGGACCGTCCTTCGCACTTTATCGCCCCGGCCATTCATGTGAACCGCGCGCAGGTGCGCGAGCTGTTTCAGCGCGAGATGCATTTGCCGGAACTTGGCGACCGGCCGGAAGACCTGACGGACGCGGCGCGCACATATCTGCGGGAGAAGTATCTCCGCATCAAGGTGGCTATCTCGGGGGGTAACTTCTTGATTGCGGAAACAGGTGGGATGTGCATTGTCGAGTCTGAGGGCAACGGGCGGATGTGCCTGACGCTGCCGGATGTGCTGATCTCGATCGTCGGCATTGAGAAGGTGATTCCGAGATATCGCGATCTGGAAGTTTTCCTGCAAACGCTACCGCGCTCGGCTACCGGCGAACGGATGAATCCGTATAACTCGACCTGGTGCGGCGTCCATCCGGGGGATGGGCCGAAAGAGTTCCATGTGGTGCTGCTGGACAATGGCCGCAGTCCGATCCTGGCGGACAAGGAAGCGCGGCAGACGCTCCAGTGCATTCGATGCGCCGCCTGCCTGAACGCGTGTCCGGTGTATCACCAGACGGGCGGACATGCGTATGAGTCGGTGTATGCGGGGCCGATCGGCGCGATTCTGACGCCGCAACTGAATTCAATGAAGGAGGGCCGATCTTTGCCGTATGCGTCTTCGCTTTGCGGGGCGTGTTATCAGGTATGTCCGGTGAAGATCAATATTCCCGAAGTGCTGATTCACCTGCGCGGCAAGATTGTGCGCCAGGATCAGGCCACGCTCGGCGGTAAGTTCAGTTTATGGAATATCGGCATGCAGGCCGCGGCGTTTCTCTTTCGAGACGCTAGCCGGTTCGCGATGGCCGAGCGCATGGGACAGATAGCGCAGAAGCCTCTCGTCTCGAAGAATGGATTTATCGAATGGATGCCCCTTACGCTGAGTGGATGGACGCAGACCCGCGACTTGAAAGCTATGCCGGAGCAATCCTTTCGGGAGTGGTGGGCGAAGGAAAGAGCTTCGCGGCCACATGGGGAGCAGGCGAGTGGCGGATAGCTCGAACTCTCGTGGACGCGTTCTAGCCAGCATACGGATGTCGCTGGGAGAGACATGCGCGCCTGATGCGATTGCCGCGGAGTATGCGGCGATTCCGCGCAACTACCTGCGAACGAGCGTTGCCAGCGCCGATACGCGGGAGGACTTATTTATCGACAGACTGCTCGAATACGATGCTGGATTATATCGATCCCGCCGCGAATCGATTGCTGAAACTGTAGCGGAGATACTGGCTATTCGCGACAAGCACAGGCTGGCTATCCCGGTTGGGCTACCGGTGGAATGGTTACCTGAGGGATTTGAGTTCGGAGTTGCCGATGCTTGGAGCCACGATCAACTAGACAAAGCCGAAGGGACGCTCAGCGGCTGCACGGTTGCGATTGCCGAGACGGGAACTATCGTGTTGCAAAACGCCAGCGGACAAGGGCCGCGCAGCTTGTCTCTGGTGCCGGATTACTTTCTTTGCGTGGTATTTGCGGAGCAGATTGTGGCAACGGTCCCGGAGGCGTTTGCGCGCATTGAAACAACTTCCGCTTTGCCGACCACTTTCATTTCCGGCCCATCGGCGACGGCGGATATTGAGATGACGCGTATCAAGGGAGTGCATGGTCCGAGGTTTCTGGATGTTATCCTGGTGGCCTGACTGCGAACGGCTGGACTAATCGAGAACGAGCGGCTTTGACGGAATCATGAGCTGTAAGACAGTCCAGGCAGTCATGTATGCCATTCCGGCGACGATGAAGATGCCGGAGTAGGTGTGGTAATGCTCGAGTGTCACGCCCACGAGCCAGGCGACGATCATGCCGCCGATGGCTCCGCCGAAGCCGGCGATGCCGGTTACGGAGCCGACGGCGGCGCGGGGAAAGACATCGGAAGCTACCGTGAAGATATTCGCCGACCAGCCCTGATGCGCTGCACCGGCCAGCGCGATTACGGCGACAATCGCCCACAAGTTATGCAGGCTGCCGACAAGCATGATAGGCAAGACGGCAATGGCGCAGAAGAGCATCGCCGAGCGGCGAGCAGCGCGAATTCCCAGGCCGAGTTTCAGTCCTAACACGGGGAGCCATCCGCCGAAGATGCTTCCGAAGGCGGCGGCAATGTAGATGAGCATGATAGGCAGCGCGAGGCCGGTCAGTTTCAGCCCAAAGGCGGAGGCGAAGTACTTAGGGAGCCAGAAGAGCAAAAACCACCAGACGGGGTCAGTCATCCCTTTGCCGATGAGCAGCGCCCAGCATTGGCGGTAGCCGAGCAAGCGGCTCCAGGGCACTTTGGCGGAGGCTTCGGCGGTATCGCTGCGAATGTGGGCCATCTCATGCGGGCTGAGCTTGCTGTGATGCTCGGGACTGCGATAGGTCGTCCACCAGCAGATGAGCCATAGGAAGCTGAAGCCTCCGGTGAAGAGGAAGGCGGCCTGCCAGCCGAGATGCATGGCGATCCAAGGCACGGTAAGTGGGACGAGGATGGCGCCGACGCTGGTGCCGCTGTTGAAGAGGCCGGTGGCGAGCGCTCGCTCGCGCTTGGGAAACCACTCGGCGACGGTCTTGATGGCGGCGGGGAAGTTACCCGATTCACCTAGCCCAAGAAAGAAGCGCGAGACGCCGAAGGATAGAGCGGAGCGGGCGAAGGCATGGCTGATGGCGGCGGCGCTCCAGACGACGATGGTAACTGCGTAGCCGAGGCGGACGCCGACCGCGTCAATGAAGCCGCCGACGAATAAGAGGCCGAGCGCGTAGGCCGCCTGGAAGGCGACGACGATGTAACTGTACTGCGCCTCGGTCCAGCCTATCTTGACTTGGAGCATGGGCGCGAGGAAGCTGAGCACCTGACGGTCCATGTAGTTGATGGTGTTGGCAAAGAAGAGCAGCGCGCAAATGCGCCAGCGGATGCCGCCGATGCTCAGGCGCGGCGGGGCGGCGGTGGGCGCGTTGGAGGTTTCGGTCATCGGGCGGCACTCGCGGCAATTGGCGCAGGCAGCGCGAAATAGCGGTTGGCGTTGGCGAAGCAGATGTCGCTTACCATGCGGCCTACGAGCGCTTCGTCGTTTGGCAACAGGCCTTTTTCCATTTCGTTGCCTAGCAGGTTGCAGAGAACGCGGCGGAAGTATTCGTGGCGAGGGTAGGACATGAAGGAGCGCGAGTCGGTGACCATGCCAACGAAGCGCGATAGGAGGCCGACGTTCGAGAGCGCATTCAATTGCAATTCGATCCCTTCCTTCTGATCCAGAAACCACCAGCCGCTGCCGAACTGCATCTTACCCTGAATGCCTTCGGCGGAGAAACTGCCGGTTATGGTGGCGAAGGCGTAGTTTTCGATCGGATTGGAGTTATAGACGATGGTTTTTGGCAAGGATGCCTCGGATTCGAGGGCATCTAGGAACTTAGCCAAGGCATGTAACTGCGCGATGCCGCCCATGGTGTCGAATCCTGTGTCGGGGCCGTGGATGGCTTTAGCGCGGGAGTTGACGTTGCGGAGGGCGCCGAGATGGAGTTGCATGGTCCACTCATGCTTCGCGTAGAGGCGGCCGAGGAATTGCATGATGTAACTGGCAAACTTGCGATGTTCCTCTGCGTTGGCGGCTTCGCCAATCTGCGCGCGGTCGAAGATCTTAGCCGCCTGATCCTCTGTGCATCGGTCGGCGTAACAGAGGTCGAGGCCGTGGTCGGAGAGGCGGCAGCCGACGCCGTGGAAGTCTTCGAGGCGTTGCTCGATCCCATCGAGAAACGTTGCGAAGGAGCGGATCTCTGTATTGGAGGCGGCGCTGAGGCGGTCGACCCAGTCGTTGAAGGCGAGGGGCGCGTCGACGCGCAAGGCCTGATCGGGACGAAAGGTTGGGAGGACGCGCGTGGCGAGGGAAGACGCGGCAATCTGCTGGTGATATGCGAGCGAATCGGCGGGATCGTCGGTGGTGCCGACGGTATGGACGTTGAATTTTCGCAGGATGGCGTGGACATTGAGGCCATCTTCGAGGATACCGTTGGCGTGGTCCCAAATGCGCGGCGCGGAGTTGGCATCGAGCAGCTCGGTTATGCCGAAGTAACGCTGGAGTTCGAGATGCGTCCAGTGGTAGAGCGGATTGCGGAGGGTGTAGGGAACGGTGCGCGCCCAGGCAAGGAACTTATCGTAGGCCGATGCGTCGCCGGTGCAGTAGCGCTCGGATTCGCCGTTGGCGCGCATGGCTCGCCACTTATAGTGGTCTCCTTCGAGCCATATCTCGAAGAGATTGGCGAACTGGCGGTTTTCGGCGATCTGGCGCGGGGATAAGTGGCAGTGATAGTCGAAGATGGGCTGGTTTTCCGCGTAGGTTTCGTAGAGAGCAATGGCCGCATCGTTGTCCAGGAGAAACCTTTGATCCAAGAAAGCCATGCTTCACTCCTTTGAGCTCATTGAGCGGGTCTATCGGTCTAAGTCAGAGCTTCCACCGCCGTGAGTACACCGCGCAGTTCGGCGAGTCCGCGCAGGCGGCCGACGGCGGGATAGCCGGGGACGCAGGGACGGTCGAGGTCGGTGAGTATCTTGTTGCCGTGATCGGAGCGGAAGGGGATGGGAATGTTATCTCCGGCGGCTGCGCGGCACCTCTCTTCGTGGACCAGCACTTTCATCAAGGCGACTATATCGACGTCTCCGGCCAGATGTGGGGCCTCATAGAAGGCGTCGCGGCCGGTTTCCTGCTTGGTGGAGCGCAGATGGACGAAGCGAATGCGCGGGGCGACGCGTTGCATGATTGCGACTAAGTCGTTGTCGAGGCGGGCGCCTAGCGAGCCGGAGCAGAAGGTTATGCCGTTCGATGGTTCGGGCGTTTGATCGATCAGGAAAGCCAGGTCTTCCAGGGTGCTGGCGATGCGCGGAAGGCCGAGCAAGGAACGGGGTGGATCGTCGGGATGGATGCATAGACGGACGCCGAAGTCTTCGGCCGCGGGACAGACGGCGCGGAGAAACTCGCCGAGGTTGGCGCGGAGGCCGTCGCGGCCTATCTCGGCATAACTCGCGATGGCCTGGCGTACATAGTCGAGAGAATAGATTTCCGCGGTTCCAGGGAGGCCGGCCAAGACCGTGCGCTCCAGCTTGTCTCGCTGGTCTTGTGTCATTTGCTCGAACCGCGCGTAGGCGCAGCGTTGCTGTTCTTCGCTCCAGTCGGCTTCGGCGCCGGGGCGTTTGAGGAGGAAGAGGTCGAAGGCGGCGATGGCATCGGCTTCGAAGCGCATGGAGATGGAGCCGTCGGGGAGTTCCCATTCGAGATCGGTGCGCAGCCAATCTAAGACGGGCATGAAGTTGTAACAGACTGTACCGATGCCGCATTGGGCTAGGTTGCGCAGTGTGGCGATGTAGTTATCGATGTGCGTCTGCCAGAGTTTGCCGCGTTTCTTGATCTCTTCGCTGACGTTGACGCTTTCGACGACGGACCAGCGCAGGCCGGCGGCCGCGACGACTCTTTTGCGCTCCTCGATGGCTGCGACGGGCCAGACTTCGCCGGGAGGGATGTCATGGAGCGCGGTGACGATGCCGGTTGCGCCGGCCTGGCGCGCGTCGGCGAGCGTGACTGCGTCGCGAGGGCCGTACCAGCGCCATGTTTGTTCCATGCGACTTACTCCAAGTATGAGATAACTTAGGCGGACTCGAGAATCAGGTTGGCGTATTGCGTGGTGTCGCCGGTGCGGATCAGGCCGATGGCATGGGGGACGCGCCTCTTGAATTCGACGTGCAATTCAAAGGTGATGGGGATGCCGAGCAGAGCGTCTTCGAGGGCGCTTGCGACGGGTGGGGTGTTGACGGCGAGAAACTCCTGGGCGGCGAAGACGCGGCCGACGGAGAAGTTCCGCTGGATGGCCGATAAGACATCGAGGACGCGGGGTATGTCGTCGACGAGCGAGATATCGACGGTTTCGATGTGGGGCCAGTAGGGAAAGCCGCGGTCGGCGATGACCAGCGTGTTGGTGTGGCGCACGCGGCTGAGCAGGGAGTTGATGGCCGGGTTGAGGATTCCCGTTTGTATCATCGCCGTCCTCCTATTCACGCTTACGGGCGAGTTGCAGGGAAATGACTTAGCGGTTAGCTTTCCGTGGTTAGTCTTGTAGTGCTCAGAGGGAAACGCCGCGTTTCCAGGGGATGAAGTCGTCCTGGCGGAGTATTTCAGCCTTGGATTGCTTGTTTCCGCTTGCGACTTCGACGATTAACTCGAGAATTTCGTCGGCCATGGCTTCGATGGTGCTTTGGCCGTCGATGATGGGGCCGGTATCGACGTCGATGATGTCGGCCATGCGCTGGGCGAGGCGGGTGTTGGTGGCCACTTTGACAACGGGAGTGATTGGATTGCCGGTGGGTGTGCCGAGGCCGGTGGTGAAGAGGACGACGTTGGCTCCGGCGCCGACCTGCGCGGAGACGCATTCGACATCGTTGCCGGGGGTGCATTGCAGATTCAGGCCGGGTTTTGTGGCATATTCCGGGTAGTCGAGGACGTCGTTGACCGGCGAGGTGCCGCCTTTGCGGGCCGCGCCGGCGGACTTCATGGCGTCGGTGAGCAGGCCGTCGCGGATGTTGCCAGGGGACGGGTTCATTTCAAAGCCGGAGTGAACGGCTTTGGCGCGGGCGGCATAACTGCGCATGAGATGGATGAACTTATCGCCCACCTGGGCGTCGGCGGCGCGATCGATGAGGTTCTGCTCGCTGCCGCATAACTCGGGAAACTCGGAGAGCAAAGACTTACCGCCGAGCGCGGCGACGATATCGGAGACGTGGCCGATGGCGGGGTTGGCGGAGATGCCGGAGAATCCATCCGATCCGCCGCACTTGAGGCCGACGGTGAGCGCGGAGAGCGGCGCGGGCTGGCGCTCGATCTGGTTGGCTTTGACCAGTTCGGCGAAGGTTTCGCGGATGGCTTTCGAGAGCATCTCGGACTCGAGGCCGGACTGTTGCTGGTCGTAGATGAGGACGGGCTTCGAGAGCGCGGGGTCGCGCTGCTTCAACTCTTCGAGGAGGTCGCCGATCTGAGCGTTTTGGCAGCCGAGCGAGAGGACGGTGGCTCCGGCGACGTTGGGGTGGTGAATGTAGCCGGCGAGAAGGCCGCAGAGGGTGCGGGAGTCGTCGCGTGTGCCGCCGCAGCCGCCGGAGTGGAGTAGGAATTTGATGCCATCGATGTTGGGGAAGACGCGCGGGGCGGGTTGCTTGCTCGCGGGGGGGGGCTCGGCGCTGGCGTCGCGATACTCGCTGAGCAGCGCGCGGACCTGCTGGCGGTACTGTTTGGGCTTGCCGTAACCGAGCTCTTCCTCAAAGGCTTCGCGGAGGGCGTCGACGTTGCGGTTTTCGCAGAAGACGAGCGGGATGACGAGCCAGTAGTTGCGGGTGCCGACCTGGCCGCCGGGCCGATGGTAGCCGAGAAAGGTGCGGTTGGCCCAGCGGGAGACGTCGGGCGGGGTCCAACTGGCTGTCGAGACGGAGTCCGCCGTCTTGCTGTGAAAATCGGCGGCGTCGTGGACTACGTTCATGGTGGTGAGCAGGCCGCCGCGGGCGATGGGCTTGTGAGCGCGGCCGACGGTGACGCCGTACATGACGATCTCGGCGCCGATGGGGAAGTCCCGCATGGCGAACTTATGCTTGGCGGGGATGGCCTCGCGCAGGGCGTAGGCGGTGCCGGCGTGGAGGATTTCCTCTCCCGCGGGCAGGTCGGCGAGGGCTACCAGCACATTGTCGCGGGGGTCGAGTTGGATGGCTTTGGGAGGTGCCACGATGGTTGTTTTAACCTCTGCGCATAGGGCCTGTCGCCGGTTCGCGTGGGACGGGCGCACCCCATCAATTTATCATCCTCGGGGCGCGCGGCTGGGCCGACGGCGAACCGCTGAGGGCGTCTGCCCTTACGTTCCCTTTACGAAAGCATTAGTCCAGCCTCATTCGGGCGTGTGGACAATGAGCACAGGCGTCGTTCGGACCGGATGCTGTGCGGGCGAGCGCCTTCAGGGCCGCTGAGCGGTTCGGATGAGGGTGCGGGATGCAGGATTTTTGGATGGTTGTCTTTACGGTGGTCTTCTTCGCGCTGGCTTTCGGCTATGTGCAGGCCTGCCAGAAGTTGAGGTAGCGATATGAGTTTCGTCACGATCGTGGTGCTGGTGTTATCGGTGTTGCTATTGGGGTATCTGACTGCGACGCTGTTGTTTCCGGAGAAGTTCTGAGATGAGTGGCAATGGTTGGTTGCAGTTTCTGGCGTTTTCCGCAATTTTGCTCGTGTCGATCCGGCCTTTGGGCATCTATCTGGCGCGGGTGCTCGAAGGCGAACGGACGTGGCTCGATCCGGTGCTTCGCCCGATTGAAAAGCTGATCTACAAACTGTCGGGCGTGGATGCTTCGCAGGAGATGACGTGGCGCGCCTACGCTTTTGCGCTGCTGGGCTTCTCGGCGGTGAGTTTGCTGCTGACGTATGTGCTGGAGCGGGCGCAGGGCTGGGGCATGCTGGCGGTGAGCTGGCTGAACCCGCAGAAGCTGCCGGGCGTGGAGCAGGCGCTGGCCTTCAACACGGCGGCCAGCTTTACGACTAACACCAACTGGCAGTCGTATGCGCCGGAAACGACGATGAGCTATCTCACCCAGATGGCCTCGCTGGCGTACCACAACTTCGCCAGCGCGGCGGTTGGGATCGCGGTGGCCGTGGCTCTGGTGCGGGGGATCAAGCGGACGGGCGCTGCGATGATCGGCAACTTCTGGGTGGATGCGACGCGCAGCATTTTGTATGTGCTGGCGCCCTTCTGCGTGGTCTTTGCGCTGCTGCTGGTGTGGCAGGGCGTGCCGCAGAATCTGCATCCGTATACGACCGCGACGACGGTGGAAGCGCAGACGCAGACGATCGCGCAGGGACCGGTGGCTTCGCAGGAAGCGATTAAGATGCTGGGGACGAATGGCGGCGGGTTTTTCAACGCCAACAGCGCCCATCCGTATGAGAATCCGACGCCGCTGACGAATCTGATGGAGATGCTGGCGATTTTTCTGATTCCCGGCGCGCTGACGGTGATGCTGGGGCGGATGACGGGGTCCCCGGGGCACGGCTGGGCGGTGCTGGCGACGATGTACTTCCTGTTTTTTGCGGGATTTGCGGCCGTTTACTGGGCGGAGTCGCAGCCGCATCCGCTGATTCACGGCGCGGCGCAGGCGACGACGGCGACGGCTCCTGGCGGGAATATGGAAGGCAAGGAGGTGCGCTTCGGCATCGCCAACACGGCGCTCTTTGCCACGGCCACGACGGACGCGAGCTGCGGCGCGGTCAACGGCATGCACGACTCGTTTACGCCGCTGGGCGGGCTGGTGGTGCTGACCAACATCATGCTGGGCGAGGTGGTTTTTGGCGGCGTGGGCGCGGGGCTTTACGGCATTCTGATCTTTGTGATCCTGGCGGTCTTTATTGCCGGGCTGATGGTGGGGCGGACGCCGGAGTATCTGGGCAAGAAGATCGAGTCCTACGACGTGAAGATGGCGATGCTGTACGTGCTGATCTTTCCGCTCATCATCCTTTGCCTGACGGCGGTCTTCGTGCTTTCGCCCACCATTGGGTTGAGCAGCCTGAACAACGCCGGGCCGCATGGGCTTACGGAAATTCTCTACGCCTTCACATCCGCGGTGGGCAACAACGGTTCGGCTTTCGCGGGCCTGAACGCCAACACCTGGTGGTACAACGTGGTGATGGGCGGGGCGATGCTGGGCGGGCGATTCCTGATGATTATTCCGGTGCTGGCGCTGGCCGGGAATCTGGCGCAGAAGAAGAGCGTTCCGCCGTCGCCGGGGACTTTCCCGGTGAATTCGCCGCTGTTTGCGGTGCTGCTGACGGGCGTGATTTTGATTTTGGGCGCGCTGACTTTCTTTCCGGCGCTGAGTTTGGGGCCAGTGCTTGAGCATTTGTTGCTGCATTCGGGGACTACGTTTTAGGAGGCGTCCTTCAGGGGCTAAAGCCCGGTGGATTGGGTGGGCTTTTTCGGCACGACTGAAGTCGTGCCCTGTTACAAGGCGTGGGGTTCTGTTGCGGAGCGCGAGAGCTGTTGCAAAGCGCGGGCGGAGACGAGGAACTTCGGGTTGAGATGGCGGCAAGAAGAGGAGCTGCGACGGCGCGAACGACAGCGGGTCCTTCACTGCGTTCAGGATGACAACTTGTTTCAAGGGATTTCAAAAGCGGGTCCTTCACTGCGTTCAGGATGACAAGATTTTTTCAAGGAATTGCAAACTCGGTCCAGGAAACACAACGATTGAAATAGGTAGCTGACTTTTATGGCGGACAAGAAATCTCTCTGGAGTACCGGTATTCTGCGGCAAGCGTCCGTGGACGCGCTGCGCAAGCTCGACCCGCGGCTGATGGTGAAGAACCCGGTGATGTTCGTGGTCGAGGTGGGCAGCGTGCTGACCCTGGCGCTGCTGATTGCCGACGCCGTCAACCACCGCACGGGGTTGGGGTTCAACCTGCAGATCACGGCGTGGCTGTGGTTCACGGTGCTCTTCGCGAACTTTGCCGAGGCGATGGCGGAGGGGCGCGGCAAGGCGCAGGCCGACACGCTGCGCAAGGCCAAGGGCGAAACCATCGCGCGGAAGTACAACGCCGAGGGGGCGCTGGAAGACATCACCAGCAGCCTGCTGCGGGTGAACGACGTGATCTACGTCGAGGCCGGGCAGTTTATTGCCGGGGACGGCGAGGTGGTCGAGGGCGTGGCTTCGGTGGACGAGTCGGCGATTACCGGCGAGTCCGCGCCGGTGATTCGCGAGGCGGGCGGCGACCGGTCGGCTGTGACGGGCGGGACGAAGGTGCTTTCGGACTTCATCAAGGTGAAGATCACGTCGAATCCTGGGGAGACGTTTCTGGACCGCATGATCGCGCTGGTCGAGGGCGCGACGCGGCAGAAGACGCCGAATGAGATCGCGCTGAGCATTTTGCTTTCCGGCCTGACCATCATCTTTCTGCTGGCGGTGGTGACGTTGCAGCCGTTTGCGATTTATTCGAAGGCTCCGCAGACGGTGTTTGTGCTGGTTTCGCTGCTGGTTTGCCTGATTCCGACGACGATCGGCGGGTTGCTTTCGGCGATTGGGATTGCCGGAATGGACCGGCTGGTGCAGTACAACGTGCTGGCGATGAGCGGGCGGGCTGTCGAGGCGGCAGGCGACGTGAGCACGCTACTGCTGGATAAGACCGGGACGATTACGCTCGGCAACCGGCAGGCGACGGAGTTCTTTCCCGCGCCGGATGTGAGCCCGGAGCGGCTGGCCGACGCGGCGCAGCTTTCGTCGCTTTCGGACGAGACGCCCGAGGGCCGCTCGATCGTCGTTCTGGCGAAGGAAAAATACGGGTTGCGCGGGCGCGATCTTTCGAATATCCACGCGGAGTTTGTTCCGTTTACGGCGCAGACGCGCATGTCCGGCGTGGATTTGCCGGGAGCGTGCATTCGCAAGGGGTCGGTGGACGCGATTGCGCATTTTTTGGAGGCGCAGGGATCAAGTCTGCCGCGCAAGGTGCGGGATCAGGTGGAAGAGATTGCGCGCCAGGGTGGAACGCCGCTGGTGGTTGCGGAAAACGCGACGGCACTGGGCGTGATCTATTTGAAGGACATCGTCAAGGGCGGCCTGAAGGACCGGCTGGCGCGGCTGCGCGCCATGGGGATTCGGACGATTATGATTACCGGCGACAATCCGCTGACGGCGGCGGTGATTGCGCGCGAGGCGGGCGTCGACGACTTTCTGGCGGAGGCGAAGCCCAAGGACAAGATGGACTTGATCAAGCGCGAGCAGGCCAAGGGCAAGCTGGTGGCGATGACCGGCGACGGGACCAACGACGCTCCGGCGCTGGCGCAGGCGGATGTGGGCGTGGCGATGAACTCGGGCACGCAGGCGGCGAAAGAGGCCGGCAATATGGTCGATCTGGACTCGAATCCGACCAAGCTGATTGAGATTGTCGAGATCGGGAAGCAGCTTTTGATGACGCGCGGGGCGCTGACGACGTTTTCGATCGCCAACGACGTGGCCAAGTACTTCGCCATTATTCCGGCGATGTTCGCGGGGGTGTTTCCGGTGCTGAATGCGTTGAACATCATGCATCTGGCCACGCCGCAGTCGGCGATTCTTTCGGCGGTCATCTTCAACGCGGTGATTATCATCGCGCTCATTCCGCTGGCGCTGAAGGGTGTGAAGTACGAGCCTAAGGCGGCGGCGGTGCTGCTGCGGCAGAATCTGTTGATCTACGGGCTGGGTGGGGTGATTGTACCGTTTATCGGGATCAAGGCGATCGATCTGGTGCTGACCGCGCTGCATTTGGCGTGAGCCCGAGTCCCGGCAGGGGCTAAAGCCCTTTGGCTTCCGCGGCTTTTTCGGCACGACTGAAGTCGAGCCCTGTTACAAAGCGTTCTGGCGTGGCAAGGCGTTTCGAGGTAACAGGGCGATTCGGCGTGACTAGGCGTTTCGAGGTAACAGGGCGATTCGGCGTTACAGGGCGGTTTGGCTTAATTCGGCGTTTTGGCGTTGGTTTGGTGGCAAGGTTTGAAGGAGATTCACAATGCAATCCGTTTGGAAGACATCGATTCGCTTCACGCTGGTGACCACGCTGCTGTTGGGACTGGCTTATCCGCTGGCGCTGACTGGGATCGCGGGGGCGATGTTTCCGCATCAGGCCGCGGGCTCGCTTATCACGCGGGACGGCAAGGTGATTGGCTCGTCGCTCTTGGCGCAGAGCTTTACCAGCGACCGGTATTTTCATCCGCGTCCGTCAGCCGCCGGTTCCGGGTACGATGCGACCAGCTCTGGTGGCTCCAATCTGGCGCAGTCCAACGCCAAGCTGGTTCAGCGCCTGCAAGGCGATATCGATAAATTCGCCGCCCAGAACCCCGGCAAACCTGTTCCGATCGACCTGATCACCACTTCGGGTTCGGGGCTGGACCCGGATATTACGCCGGATTCGGCCTATTACCAGGCGCATCGCGTGGCGATGGCGCGTAAGCTGAGCGATGAGACGGTGAACAAGCTGATTGCCGCGCATATTACGCCGAGGACGCTGGGGCTGCTGGGCGAGCCGCGGGTCAATGTGCTGGAGCTGAATCTGGATTTGGATGAGCGAGCGAAGTAGTTTGGCCGTTTCGGCGCCGGGGCGCGATGTCCAGGGCATCCCGCGGGGCTAAAGCCCGGACGGTTTGCTTGGCCTTTTCGGCACGACTGAAGCCGTACCTTATTACATGACATGGACGAGAGTGTTTTCCGCTGCCTCAAGAGCCCTTGCGCTTCGATTGGCGTTATCGGTACGAGGGAAGCCGTGTCCTTGTGCAAAACGTTGCGGAGTCTGTCTTTGCGCAGCCTGTTACTCCGCATTCTGGGGCAGGCGAATGACGAAATGCGTCGCGCCGGGCTTGGAATCG
>Ga0209208_10003002_pt1 | contig 24276 bp, 22 predicted proteins | sample S1TSphfallax_3_FD_187694 | JGI IMG/M metagenome (GOLD analysis project Ga0209208, IMG submission 187694) | Host-associated microbial communities from peat moss isolated from Minnesota, USA - S1T2_Fd - Sphagnum fallax MG (SPAdes) (version 2) | ecosystem: Host-associated > Plants > Peat moss >...
ATATGATTGAACTAGTTAGGAATCAAACCCTCACTTTTATCACATCCAACTTTTTCCTCTTGGCTCAAAATCCCAAATTCAAAATGTGATTCATTTCATCATTCATTTTTAATACCACAACTCACAATCTTTTTCCTCAACTTGTATATCTTATGTCATGACCATCCTATTGTTGCACTTTCATAAACTATGTGTCCAAATCTATGAATAAAACTACCTAATTGTCACACTAATCAACAGCTTGTACTTTTATTCAATCCCAATTCTCATTTTTATTTTCCACATTTAGGTTCATAGGTTTTATAAACAATCCATAGTAATAAATCAAAAAATCAAATTTACATTCACTATATGTTTGATCTTTCACTACAATGGTGTTAGTACTAAAAGCTCACATTCATTTTTCAATCATCATTAAAAAGAAACTAGGCAATTTTTGTCGCAACCCCACTTTGAAGCAAGTGTGAGGATGAGTCTCACACTCCCAAAAGTGAGAATTTGGAGTCCTCCGGGACTCCCGCAATTTCAGAGCTCGACAGCAGAGGGCAAAACACCTTGCCTTGAGGTGTTTTTTATACCGTTGGAAAGGCCTTGAAGTTTAGATGTCAAAAATGGCCTCGTATGAGCCATTTGGACATTTGTAGCACAAGTTATGGGCAAAAGAAAGGTCGGGAGTCAAACTAGCAGTTTGACTCCTGACCACAAAAAGTCAGGAATCGACCCAATCCTGGTGTGTGTAGATGGACTACGACACACCGTTGGAAATCTCTTGAGGAGAACTACAAGTTCGCTTCAGATCTCATCACAATCGGAGGTTTGAGCCGGGAGTTATGAGTTCCCAAAGTCCCGGGAGTCCAAACTGGGATAGTTTCGGGACTCCTTGGGAGTCCCGAGAATAAAAGTCATTTAGATGCGGGTGCCATAGAACAACGCAAAAAATACTATATGGGGGAAGGTGGTGGCTTCCCCCGAATCCGGGCCATGGTGAGTCAAGTGAGTCCAAGGTCGCCTGTGGCTTGTCCCAACACCAAAAGGGTGCAGAATGAGTTCTAACCAACTTGTTGGTTGGTTTTGGATGTAGGACCGAATAACTAAGTAGCTTGACCCTTTGCCTAGTCTAATCCCGAAGCTTTCAGCACGCCCTTCTCACCCCCTTTAGTGCTGGAAGCTGGGAGCGTCACCAAGTCCCATCTACTTCCGCTTTTTGACATAGTTGGACTATTTTGAGTCTAACAAGGGACTTGGGGGCACGTCAATTTTTCTCATAACTTCCCAAACTACTCTTTTCACAATTCACATTACCTTAAACCCCAACATTCATTCAAGCCTTTCAACACAAAAACACATTCATGCCTTCTCACACAATAAATGATGCATAATTCCATATGCCCAATACTTAAATGCAATGTCATAGAGCCATGAATTTTCCTTTTTCATTGTCCCATCCCAACCAAGTTTCTAGTCTTCGTTGCAAAGTACATTGCAAAGGATTTTCAAAGCCTACACAATAGAAGAATTTAAATTGAAACTTCTACAATTTACTTCTATTCTTATAAACACACAAAAGTGCATTTAAAAATGTATAAAACAATGTATGTATCTCCCAAGGTGGAAGCACATTACAATGGAATTTTATGGATGTTACAATGCTAGTTTTTTCTTGGTAACACAACTTCTATTGTGTATGCATTACTCCAAAACCTAACATTCATGACTAGGACATTTTGCAACCATGTTTTATCTTTAGTCATGGAGGACATGTCCTTGGGTGGGTTAGTAATTTTTACTACATGACTATAATACATTACAATCAATGACTATAATAATTTACAATCAACAATACTAGTCATAACTAAGACTACATGTGTAATATTGATCATCTCAAGGCCAATTTAAATTAGGTAGGTAGGTATCTAGGTAGGTAATTAGTTATATGTAATAGGTAGGTAGGTAGGTAATTAGACTAGGTAAGTACATACCTAGCCTAGTTAGGCAAGGTAAAAGGCTATAATATGCCAAAGCCTTGGTATTATGACTACATCCATGATTGCATTTGCAATCATGTGTGCTACTCATGACTACATGACTATGTAGTCAATATGGATTTGTTACTTTTGTCATCTAGTCATGAACATGTCATAGTCGTAAGTGTTAGTCCATGTGACTTTAATGACTATGGTCAAGTTTGATGTATGACTAAACACGTGACTAGACATATGAATATAAACATGATTGCAATGTGACAAAACATATGACTATAGACATGACATGTGGCCTCTATTCAAACTAACCTAACCTAACCTAACCTAGGTAGATAGGTAGGTAAGATTCTATTTATTTTGTTGGGGACATCCTAGTCTTTGATTGACTCATCCCAACTAGAATTTAAATTTTGAATATTTCTAATGCATACTATGTGTAGTCTATTCTTTCACCGAACTTTATACCATAGTAGCTAAACAGATTTGGCATAAATTAAATTATTTTTCGTTTTTCCAAATTTATAAAAAAGAGAGTTATTATTTGTGCTGAAATTTTAAAAAATCAAAAGTTCAGCTATCAGGTTTGAATCGTAGACCTTCAAGTATTGAGATTTAAAACCGAGACAATTTGGACACACCAGACTATTCCACAACCTTGAAAAAAAACTGTTTTATTATTTTATATACCCAATACCTACCAAAATTTTCAGAATAAAAAAATCAAGTGCTGAAGTTAAGATTTAAGATTTACTTAATTATTTAGTAGTTTGTTGCCAAAATTGTTCAAGTACTACAATATTTCACAAAATTGAAGTTGTGGACAAGGATATGGGGTAAAATCTAATGTTCAAGAGAAACATTACAACATTATCCCACATCCTTTGTCCCATACGAAAGTTGTCTATGTACCTCCCCCATACTATTTAGCCCACTTAACTTACTTGCCTACTACATACTACCTACATAGCTTAACTAACTACCTATCTACCCATAGGCTACGTAGGTAATTTACACCTAGCTATTATGTATTTAGCCTACCTATATACCTAATACCTACAAGGCTAGGTAGCTAGGTCAATATGTCAAACAGTTAGATAGATAGATAGATTAGGTAAATAGGTGAGTAGGTAGGCTCAATAGGTTATGTAAGTAGGCTAGGCTAGGTCAGCAACCTAAGATAGGCAAGGTAGATAGCCTAGGCTACCTACCTACAAATACCCACTTAGGTTAATGTAGCCTAACATACTAGCAATTTGAATGTGCAATTTTTGTTTTGGCAATTTTGTTCAAATCTAAGAACCTTTGAGGTTGATCGAGCTCAATTTGAAGAATTGAGAATTTAGAGTATGTGTGTACTATACATGTGTTGCGCATACCTTATATATGTACACTTAAAAGATTTTGAACTACATAATCTTCACTCATCACTATAGATTACCTATTAGATTATTAAAAGTACCTAGTAGTATTGTTAGTTGTATTAAATAGTTGTGAGGGTGCCTCCAAAAAAAAGTTTAATTTTAATTTTTGTAATTTTAAGTTCACTTTCATCACAGAAAACACTATGTACACTCCTGACATTATAGATTATGTACCCTTTCCCTTCGGTGTATTCAGATCATAATCAGGATCCACCACCACAACAAATCACAGGCCTCTTTCAGCCTCTGCTACTTGGAAAATTTCATAAATCACCTTTTCATCTCTGACCGGAGCTCACAAAGGAACAAAAAGGATTTCTGAATCTGAATCTTGAGTTTTGTAATACAAAAAGCTTCTGAGAGCCCCCAGAACTGTAAACACATTCTCCCAACTAAACAGTGCACACAGTTTGAAGCAATGCATGCAGAAGGCGTGGGGACATTACTTATGTATGTGTTGTCTTTGCTTTTCCCCAAAAGAGAAAGGGAAAACATTTTAACCACTTGCAAACTACTCTAATAAGAGTCCAAGTTCAGTGAGAACCCATTTCATTTGGCACTAACAAGAAAGTTGGTTATGTTTTACACATGATGTGGACAATTCAAAAAAAAACTGGCAAACTTTTCATTTTTGGGCACATGTTTCTAAAACTCTATATCCTCACCTCAGGAGTTATGCAACTATACACCAAGAGAAACACCATTTAAGGCAGAGTCATTTATCAGAATGGGGTTGCGATGGGCAAGGTCAGGAACAAAAATGTAGCGGAATCCAAAGCTGTAAGGCACCCATCGAAGGCAATGTGCTGGGTTTTTGTGTGGATTCAGTTTGAGGCAGTGCTGAATTTGTGCCTCAAGCTTTCCAGGTACATTTTGACACACCCATTCCAGCAAACTTGTTGAAGAGTTTATCACAAGTGCCCGTAAATACCATTCCAAGATTTTGGGTAACAACACCTGAGTCATCCAAAAAACTTCCATGAGCTTCTTCTTCCATGTTACGCATCCCAGAAATCTTTGCAAAACAACATAATGTAATCACAGATCCAACCTAATTTTCCAATAGGCATGATTGAAAATGTGGGAGGGCCTTGTAACTGTATGGGGACCAATGCTTTTCTGCACAACTGATGTGCAAATACCTGGTATGAGGTTGGAAGATGAACAAAAATTGGAAGGCAAAAAAAGCTATATAACACTAGTTCACCCCTTCTCCTGACCCCATTTACCTTGCTGCTGCCATGGATCCTGACACTGGCTTGCAAGAACTCACGCTTAGCAACCTCAAGTTCAAGCCACACATTCTTTGCTGTGTACACACGGACCTGAAATAACAGTTTTCACTCTTGTGGTTTAGTTGAAGAAATTGGCTTTGAGTCTCAGATTGCCCCAAAAAGCTCACAATTACAACATGCTGCCCCATTTAAGAACCTTCCAAAGTTTGAGAAAGACTTGTATTGCCAACCATGTTGTGTCCCAAAATATCCTCTTATGACAATCATGAAAAATGTACCATGTGAGTGGTCTAAATTTGCTCTGGATGTATACAACAGAGATTGGCAATGAGGATTCAGGGGACATTACAGCAGGATCGGAGTGTCCACCACAACAAAGTGCAAAGCAAACAGCGGGCTCAGGTGTCTGTAAAGCATAAGCCTGTCGCTCATCACCCACTTTGAACATTGTACCTGGCTTCAAAAATGCTTGCAGCCACTTCATGCACCCACAACACAATTAAATAAACTCAGTCAAGGCAATAGATAAAGTTATCACAGATGGATCTCTGCCAGCTAGCTCAACTCTACATCCTGCTAAGCCTACAGATGGATCCTGGTAGTTATCCATGCTGCTTAATTCCCTCACTTTCTAATATTAGTTAACCTTGCTGTTAGGCCAGCGGCCAGATTATTCATGGCACTAGCAGATCAGTTCATAGCTAGGCTAAGCTGGTATAATATCAACAAGCGACAGAAGCATATGCACATTGTGCTCCACACATCATATATAATCAGAATATATCGGTGATTATGTTTCCATAAAATTGTAGGATGTTTTTCCAGTTGAAGCAAATAGTTGCAGAGCAATTTGGATTTGAGAGGAGGCTTTTTTTACCGGAGCAGTACGGTTGGAAGGGCAACCAAGAATTGAATGCTCAATTGTTTGAGCATTGATAGAGTAGGCTCCCACTTTATACGCTGCCTACATTACATTCTCAACAATCAGCTTCCTTCAATGATATCATAAAATTTGATAGAGTACCTCATGCAGCAAAATCAAAATCTGTTGAAGCAAATTCACCTCTACAAAGGTTGGTGAACAGGGATGTGTCCTTTTTCATCATGGTGAACCGGTTGAGAGTGGATACCTTCTGTAGCAAATTTAAGCGCTTTAATCGGTTCTGGGGAATGCCATAAGCCAAATATGCCTGTTTGCCCATATAATATGCAAAGCATTAGATGGTACTCAGGATACCCTAACTCCCTAGTAGACCATGGATTGACCCAAAATGGTAGCTCTTGGCCTTTTTGGATCTTTCAAGCCAGATATAAAGAGCTCAAGACGCCAACAGGTTAAGAGGGTTGATTACATGCATCATGAGGGCATTGTAGATGTTGATCCAGAATGCAAGCTTCTGTTCGTGTGTCATTTGCCTTGGGTCCACTTTCTCCAATTGCTCCACCATCAATCTAGTGCACACCACCAGGTTAACCTTCTCATTCACTACCAAAAGTTCTGGTCATCAGTGATAGCCAATATAGTTAAATGAAACAAAATCAGCTATGAGTGGCAACACTGTGGATTTTACAGAATCATGAAGGAATCAGGTTTTAGTTAGGCTGCGTGGGTTTCTTTGTTTGTTCCCTTATGGTGATTTAAATGGTTATTCTAAAGCCACGGAGAATGGCTTAATAATTTTGGATGCAAAGTTATTGGTGGTCACAACTGACAAATTGAGTTAGGGTCTTGATACAGGCCCCCTTGCCTTCTGGCTCTAAATGTCACTGATTAAGATTCACATCCTTCTGTGGATTGGGTACTTCAATGTCTTCCTAAATGCTGTGGCAAGCCTGACTGGCATCACAGGGTTGGTAATTGTGGAGTCATGCTAACTGTTCTATTCATTAGACTTGATGAATCTGATGGGTCTGAACATTACCTGAAATTGTGAAGAGCCTGGGTAGCATATGTGAGACGGTCCTTGTCTACACAAATCCAGGGCACTTCCACCATTGAACAATATGGGCCAACATCCTCTCCTCCCACATCCTTTACAGAATATGGGTCAGGCATTATGCATCCATCCATCTCACTAGATGTGTTATCAGTCTGCGACCCAGGGCTCCAACTACCATGCAAATTGGAGAACTCATGTGAAGATTCATGTGTTGTTGTGGAAGAAGACGATGATGAGGGTGACAAAGAAGAAAATTTGGGTAGAGGTGGATTGGCAAGTTTGCAGTAAATTGCCGCCATGCACCGAACAAGCTCCTCAGCAAGCTGGTTCGGTGTTTTTGATGAAGGCTCTACAACATCCTCAGAAGTTTTCTTTGGTGTCTGCTTGGTATCAACTTTCACAGGGCTTGAGCTGCTTGATGGTTTCAGGATCTTGACTTGAATGGCTGGGCTCATTTGACTTTGCAATACTTGCTGCAAATAAACTTCCATGGATCAATCAAGCAACCATAGAGCACCGAGATTTGACAGAAAGGGAAATAGGATTGACACAATGAATACAATCATTACAATTGGTAATGCTAGTCCCTCCATTTTATATCAGATGTAGTTTGATAGAATGGAGAGATTCTTATGGCACCTGCAGTTGGGAGCATCCACATGCATCTCCAAGGATTATTGTGAAAAAAATTGGATACAAAAAGTTCTAGCATCAAAGATTGGAAGAAAGATCAGAGCTTACAGGTGATGCAGTGGAGCCTTGAGGCTCTCCATCAGATTCGGGTTCTTTATCAACACAGTAGAATGAATCATTAAGAAGAGACCTATGTTGTGTCTTGACCTGGCCTGCACCAGTAGAAGAGTGCGGTCTTTTGAATCCTTGCATAGCAACAGATCCAGGGTGTCTGTGCTGTGGTGAGGAAGGAGGAAGCTTTGTTTGTCTAAGTTGTTCAGCTCTGAACCTTGATACATGGTACGATGACTGTGAAATCACAATGCTAGGCTCTTGAGCTTCTGAACTGCGGAGGTCAGTTCCATATTGGTGGGTCGACAATCTTTGGTCAAAAACTTTGCGGTAAAGTGAGAGCACATGCTGCTCCAGATGTGAAACTTCCTTTTGAAGTGAGACAATCTCTGTGATGAGATCCTGAGCCTGCCACCACATCCCAATAGACAAATAACAATCACAACAAGTCTATTTCCAGTCCAAACTCTGCATAGCTATGGTAGGTTATTTCACTACCTACAAAAAAAAGCACCTGCAGTGCAGCAGCAATACAAGATGAGGACATTTTGGTCCTATCCATGGGGCTTACTTGGGGTGCAAGACCTGCAGATACATCTTGAGGTGTGCATGGATCAGAGGCTTCTCCAAGTGCTTGCTCAAGACCCATTCTGAGTGTTTTCTCATCATGCAACCTGGTTTGCAGGTGTACCACCTACATAGACCCAAAATGAAAAAAATGGAGACCATTATCTATTCCATATTCATGCTTGGAAAATCTAAGATGTATCAGAACACAAAGTAACAGAAAACAGGAACAATTTAACATGACCCTTGAATGTTTCTAAACCAGATATCTTACATAGACCTTACATCTTTCTCAAGTATAGCTCGCCGGCTGATGGGGACCTGCTTCTTCTTGTCCTCCAAGCCCTTCCTCTCCATCTTCCATCTCCAGTGCTGCAAACTCTGAATGGACATAAATGATTAAATTCCCATGAGAAAAATCCAGTACCTCCAAGAGATTGTTGATAATATACATTTTGCAAGAAAACCAGTCCATCTTCCAGAGCCCATATTCCACAATTGTTAACTGATATCAATACAACATTATTTAAGAAGCTGAGAAAGCTTAGGAGGCACATTGGAGACAAGGGTTTGAGCTGAAGCTTCCTAAGAGTGCCAGACTCAGTGGTTCCACCTCTTTCAGAGCTTGCTTTAGAGAAGCTCGAGGTGAGAAATTCCAAGAAGTTGGCCCAGATGCTTTATTAGGAGCACTGCAAAACCTCAAATACACAAAGAAATCTGATTAACATAGATCCACAGCAATGTTCCCCAGCAACTAGTGCATCTTCTTGAACCATGCATCTCGGATTTGAAGATACAGATGTCTGAGCTTTCGATAAAACCTGACAGATCGACAGTGTCTATGACCAAGATCGTTGCTGTCCACTGCTGGAAAAATTGCCTCCGTTGTTGCAGGTACATGAAACTCAAATGACAAATCCTCAGGAAAATGGACGTTTGTACACATCTTCTTGCTTCCTACCGCCTTCATCACTGCCATTGCAAACAAGCACCTGCAATTGAACATGGCCAAAAGCACCATCAATTTTTTTTATAACATTGATCCAAAATCAAAACTCAAGAAGTTCAAACACCACATCTCGAGGTCTAGCACATTCTCTTTCTAGAGGCAAAATTGGGACTTTCTCCCTGGGATGATTCATCAACATGCCTGTCTTCAATACCCCATTTACCCTACCTGGGTCAACATGCAGGCACATCTTGAGCTATCTCGACTGTTTCATAAAACTTTGAAATACTCCTAATTGTATGTTCAATGCTAATCATGAATGAGCCCATGTACAGTTTACAGACAGGAGGATTTCACCATATGCGGCAAACTGGTGAAAAGGCCCAAGATCATAAGCTATAGACTTTTCAGAGTTTATCCCTAGACTGACAGCAGCACCATTCTGATTCTAATAAAGGCTTCACAAGGTTTTTTTCAAAGTGAGTCGCACAAGGAACTCAAGCTATGGAGACAAACAGTCTAAAAGAATTATCGGGATTTTAAAAAATGACTGGATCCAGACTACTTAATTTGCACACTTGAGCCCATTTTCTGTTGTACTGTTGTTGTGAGCTTCTGCTTTCCTGCATACTTACTACACCCATGTGCCAATGCGCATGATGAATGAAAATTATCAACCTCTCCTCTTATCTTTCTCTTGTTTCTTCTTGGAAAAGGAGATCAGAAAGAGATTGAGTTTCTAGACTGATCACCAAATTCGTCAATGCTCAAGAGTTGTTCCGGAAACAAGCTCAGAAACTCAAGGATATGGATTGGATGCATAAATACCTATTTTTTGTATCCCTGTCAATAATAAGCCGATCATGATGTGTCTTCGCATTCTGCCGAAATTTGTGAGAAACTGTTTGATGAGAACAGCTGCTGCCATCACAAGATGATCATGCTTGCGAAAGAGGTCTTCTGCATACCATGGCACTTTGTTCAGAGCTGCTGGCACCCATGCAGCAGATTACGCCTAGCTACTGCGGAACCTGCTTTGCGATCGATCTGCACACACCATGATACTGAAGAGTTTTACAAGCTGAAGATCTTGTCACCGGTAGTGTGAGATTTGGACAGCATGAGCTGAAGGACAAGAAGAAGTTATCAAACGAAACTCTGAATTTAAGCTGAGACCCAGCTTGTTTGATTCAAATCAAAACAAAAGTTGCAGGGAGAGGAAGATCTAAAGGAGAGAAGCAGCAATTGCTGTACCACAAAACAGGGGATCTGTTCGACTTGGATCAAATTTATACTAGAGGAGGTCTCTACAAACAAACGAGTGAAATCGGAGCCTTTCTGAACCAAAGACAGAATACTCAACCATCCACCGATGGAAGAAGTACTAAGGATCAAATGGTTTACAATCTGGACTAAGGCTGGAGCTTTCGAGCTCAACAAGAACACTAACTGTGACTTGGTCTTGGATTTGATGGCAGGTGCACCTAAATGCTCAATAAGTACAAATTTATGTGCCCAAAATGCAAAAATAATTTCTGGCACTTGGGAGTTTAAGAGCCACGATTAATTAATTCACTACTACTTAAAGTTAATATGACTTAAGCACCTTAGGATTAACTCCAAACTATTTGCCTCATTAAAAACTCAGCTCTTTAATGTCAAGGGAAAGGAGTTTGCAAAAGCATTGAATGTAATGGTAATTTGTTGGGTAGCATGATGGATTAAGCCATAGTGTGATTTCCAGTGGGGAATGCTATTCAGTGATAAACATTCTGTACTGCATACATTAACTGAAAATCAAGCTTTTGTTGTTCTCTCCCAAAATGTCTAGTTTCATCGACTGTAGATGTAGCTTGTTGAAATAATAATAGTTTTTTGAATGCTGAGTTGCTGACCAGTGTTGTTACCACCTTGTTTGCCGGCATGAGACTGTAGTAGAGAGACTGTAGTAGAGAATTCAAAGATCTGACTGAAGAGATGGAGGGCCCAAAAGAGGGGGGAAAAATGATGACAACACCAAGTGCTCCATGTGTTTGTGTTTTTTTGGCATTATGTGGCTGCCTCATCTCCAACACCTCACCTCCAACAATACACATCTATTTGCACTACCATCACCCCCCTAACACTCTAAACAAGTGCTCTAGTGATGATGGGTGGCGTGTGAAGTGGAGAAGCTCCAAATTCCATGATTGCTGATAACCTGATAGCTATGGGTCATGATGCTCTTGCAAGTTACAATCTGCCTTTTTTTCAATGTCTTGCAAACAAAGATATCATGTGCTATATTGAAATTCTCTATTCCACCCATCAACCCAGCAAATTTGTGGAAGCTGGTAAGTTGGTAACAAACTACCAAGACACACCCAGTGTCTAGATACACAGAATCTCACAACAAAAACAGTTAGCAATTCACCTAGGGGTTCCTCTCCTCTACCAAACACATCTGAGTTGAGCTGGCTATGCCCAAATGCTGCACAAGTTTGGGCCCTAACATTACACATGCCCATAGTTGTTAATGCAGTCAGTACAAGAGCACTGTTTCCCCTTAGTCTGCCCTTTGCCCTGGATTTTTCTCACCTTGTGATGTCTTACACCCATAACCTCCCAAGTTACGAGTGCCGAGGGGCACATAACATGCCAGGTAGCATGTGCCAAGGGGCATGTAGCATGTTATATACCCCCTAGTGCTCGTAACTGCCCAAAACATGTATGACATGGATCCAAAACATGTCTAGAAATGCCAAGGTGGAAAACAATGGGGACAAAGGGTAGACCGGGGGAAAACCATTGCAACCCAACTCTTGTACTGACTGCATTAACAGTTATGGGCACATATGTAATGTCAGGGGAATAAAATGGTTAGCAATTCACCTACGTTTCCTTTCCTTTCCTTTCCTCTCCTCTACCAAACACATTTGAGTTGAGCTAGCTAGGCCCAATGCTCCACAAATTTTGTCATAGCTCCCACTAGGCTATGGTGGGTTCTTTTATTTTTTTCTTTCCCCGATTGATCATGTTCATACATCATCATAAAGTGCAATGCACTTGGCTACCCTTCTGAGCTGGGTACCTGCAGTACCTATTGTTGGTTCTATTAATTAGTTATGGAGGTGTATCTCAAAGTCTTTTTTGTTTTTTGTGTTGGGCAATGAGCCACTTTGATTGGCCCATCACCAAAAAAAACCCAAATTTGAAACTTTGGACACTTACCCAGTAGAAGTTTGCAGTCCCAACATTGAATTATCATGGAGAGAAAGGTCTCACAGGGAATGATGGTCTGGTGTCAAAATAGTTGGCTGATATTCCGTAAATATTTCACTCACACACACCCCGCCGATCAAGGGCACTATAAAAGCCCTTTCCAGTTTGGGTCTTTACTAGAATGTTCTGACAAATTCTTCCAAGTTTCCTCACGCAAAATTTGAAGTGGTATGGAATGGAGCTGGAACCTGGCAAATCTGTTAGGGAAAGTGACCGTCAGCTTTAGGTGGTTACCGGGTCAACCAGGGGCTGTTCCAGAGCACAATGGGCAGCTCCAGTATTGTTGATTTGGAGCAACACCATTGATTCACAATTTGTGAATACCTGCAAGTTTTTTTTCCCTTTGTATTTTGACGCACTTCACCAAGCAGAATGTGCCTCCAAAGCTTCAATACAACTTCTGTTTTTGTGGAAGGTGTGTCCATCATACATGAAGGTAAAATATCCCATGAAAAAACATTTAGGTATTTACAAGGGGAAAGGCATGTCCTGGAGGGCATGCCCCATGTCTGAGGCCTCAACACTCAGGCTATGGCCCGCGGGGCTCGGCCATCACCCCATGGCATGCCCTAATGGACATGTCTTCTTCCCCTATATTTTAAACCCAAGAGCACAACTGGGCAGAAAGGAGAACATACTTTACCCCAACCAGGTCAGCTTAGAAAGCTTACAGCCACCTGCATAACACAAGACCTAGAGGAGCTGCCCAAAATGGCGGGTCAAAGTTTTGTGAGCAGCATAAATTGCCTGCTGTTACCTTCACAGGTCAATATGTTTGACACACTGAAGTAGAACCACAAGTACACACCCGAAGACTTGCAACAATCCCATTCAAAAAGAAAACCTAAAAAAGTACAAGAATGCTTGTACAAGCAACAATTCCGATCTAGAAAAAACCCTACAAAAGTACAAGAATACTTGTACAAGCAACAAGCCAATTTAGAAAAAACCTGCAAAAGTAGAAGAATTGGGCTCCAAAACTTAGTTATTGGCCTTTTGGAACCTTAACCAACCAAGGCCAATGATAGTTATTGAAAACTTCAATTTAGGGTAAGGCCGGAGGTTACCAGAATAAGGGATCCAAGACAACAGCTGCAGGCAGACACATATTCTGGTTTCTCCTTGGCATGAGGGATGAACTCAATGGAAAGCACCACTAGAAACATTCATTTTATTACAGACAAACATTTCAAAACAAATTTGTTCCTTCTTAAAAGCATAAGATGCCCTTCCCTTCTGCAGAGTGAGCCTTATGTTTGGAAGATCTCTTACAAATACAATAAGAAATATGTACTTGTAATCATAATCTGTAGTACATTGGCCGTTTCAACACATGTCCGTTGAACAATTAATTAATTAATTAATGTTGAAATTTTCATTTCAACAAATGAAATATTCCTAAATATTCACTATTATCCTTCACAATATTTTTTTTGATTTGGAAGAAATAATTTTTGAAAATTTCAACATTTGTGTGGCTCTAACCTTCCACAATGAACAACCGCGAGAAACTATGGTGGCCTACCCTCCACTATTGGCAATAGGAAACTTAACCTAATTGTTCAGATCTTGTACCCAATTCATTCTCCATAGGGTTTCAGCTATTTCATGTTTGGCTTATCCATAGCAATGGCTATAATAGATAGAGTCTTCTATTTGGTTAAACTCTATAATGAGGTGCCAATGCAAACACATGACAATTGGTGAAGGAAAAGTGAGTCCAAAAAAACTAAACACCTAATGTAAGTTGTAGTTGTGTCAAAGAACATTCTTCTGACCCTACTATACACAGGGAAAATGTAAAGACTCCAGCTCATTGGAGTGTAGGTAGTAGAGTATAAGGTGAGAAATGCATAATGTCATCTTAGTTCACAATATCCAGGTCACTTTCACACAGCAAAATCCTCCTCTCTAAGAATGCATCATCAAACATCAAACTGTACTATGATGTGAAAGCATGATTGAAGTGAAGACTAAGTTGAAGAAAGACTTATGTCACAAGTGTGGCTCTCAAACTTGTAAGGTACTAAAGTCATCCATAAAGTGAGACAAACAAAGCACCAGAATCATGTGTTTGCCCAATTCATGGGACTGGATGAAGAAGACACTCCAAAAAAATTTACAATAAGGAGCCCAAGTGGGCCCCCAAACTCAAAATAGCTAGCTACTTGAGAGTCAATATGAGTTCATGTCAAGTTCCCTACCTAATTGAAAACAATGAAAGGCCATCACTTTCATCTTGCATCACAAACCAATAAAATCTGAGCTCAACTATCGCCACTTTCTTTTGTTACAATCATGCATCTTCATTAGCACAATTAATATTTACAAAGGAGAGAGAAGAGAGATGTAAAGTAAAGAGTAAGGGAGAGGTGAGGTGCAAAGGATATAGATAAGGTCAGCTCTAGAGCACTCATTTTTGGCTAGCACACTTGAGGGATTTGCTCCTTTTGCATAAGAGTTGGGTTGCCAACGCTTTCTAGTAATGATCCATTTGCAACATTTACCATTCTTTTAAGGCAAAATGAGGCCCACCCAAAGAGAAATTATGGTTTTGGTAGCTCAAGCAATGCAAGAATATGAAGAATTTTATGAATGTCTCACTAAAGACCTTATTTTCTATCGAACCTTTTTCCTCTCCTTGTGGTCTTTTTTTCATTTATTGTCACATAGTTTGTGAGTTTTTGCAAACCTTAATTAGTGCATGGCTTAAAGAATCCTTGAAGCAATCTAAGCTTGCAAGACTAGACTAACTTGTACTACCTCAAAAAATAATAGCTCCAATTTTGCTTTTGGAAACACTAAAACCTTGTACCCCAAACCTCCCCATGGTCACAAACCTAGATGTCTATTCCCTCCTTTTACAAATACCTTGGTGATTGAGCATATGCTCATAAATTGCCTATGGACCCATCAATGATATGATGTCTTTGTTGAATGAATCGAATTGACATTGTTGTTGGCAATACCATGGAATGGCAAACCTTGAAAATTGTGAAACATTAAAATGTTTACTACCTCCACAATTGCAACCTAGGGCTTCTAAAGCATTCTTTTAAACAACATTTGGAATTTGAAGCCCAATGTTGAAATTTTTGCTTGACAATTTGTTTGTAAATTCATGTACATAAATGCAATTATGCAAACATCCAATTATTCATTTGTGTTTTGGAAGTTTACAACTCATTAAACATTTCAATTAGGGTTAATCTTGGTTTATATGGGTCTTTTTTTTAACTTGAAAATGTGAAGGAGGTTTATATCCCATAAAACATTTTAATTAAAGTACATTTGATGTGTATGGGCATTCATTTGAATGTGAAACCTACATTAGAGATTGTGTTCAATTGTATGGGTTTTCATGTGAACCTAAATATTTTGTTGGAGGCCTACAACTCATAAAACATGTTAATTTGGTTCGATTATGGTGTGTGTGGGTTTTCATGGGGACCTTATTTTTATGTTGAAGGTTTGCAACCCATAAAATGTGTCAATTTGATTCCATTTTGGTGTGTATGGGTTTCCATGTGAACTTGAATCCTATGTTGAAGGTTTGTATCTCATAAAACCTTGAGATTTGATTCCATGGGTTTTTACTTGAAAGTCTCAAATATTTTTATGGGTTACATCTTATAAAACTCCTCAATTAGGTTGGCTTTCTATGTATGGGTGTTCATTTGAACTTAAAACCTAAGTTTTAAGTTTCAATTCATAAAACATTTCATGAAGATTATGTCTAGTTTGTATGGGTAATCATTTGCCCTTGAAATCATATTGGAGGTTTGTAGTTCATATAACATATCATTTTGGCACCATTATAATGTGTATGGTGTATTCATTTGATCCATATTTCTCTTGGTCCAAGTCTACAACTCGCAAATTAGGGTTGATTATGGTGTATATGGGTGTTGATTTGAACCTAAGATTTATGTTTTAGGTTTACAATTCATAAAACATTATAGTCATGGCCTATTTTAATGTGTCTTGTGTATTCATTTGAACTTGAAAATATGTCGGTTATAATTCATAAAACATTATAGTCATGTCTTATTTTGATGTGTATGGTGTACTCAGTTGAACTTGACACCTAATATGTTGGTTTGTAATTCATAAAACATTCCAATCAAGGTTTATTTTATTGTGTATAAGTATTCAGTTGAACTTAAAATCCTATGTTGGAGGTCTATAGCTCACTAAACTTTTCAATTGTATGGGTATTCATTTGAACTTGAATCCTATGTTGGATGTTTACAATTCATATAACATATCAATTTGGCTCCAATCTAGTGTGTATTATTGCAACCATAAATTTATGTTGGAGGCTTACAAATTAAAAACATTCCAGTTTGGTTCCATTATAATTTGTATGCATTTTCTTCTAAATGTTAAACTTATTTCTATGGTTTACAACTCATGTCAAGCCTAAATTCAAACAAAAATTTAATGTGTATGGGTGCTCAATTGAACTTAAAAATCTAATTGGGTAGTTTACAATTTTTAAAACATGTTTATGATGGATTGTTTAGTGTGTATCAGTATTCATTTGAGCCTAAAACATATTTGGACAATTTGCAACTCTTAAAACATCTTATTTGGGACTATATGGTGTGTATGGGTGTTCATTTGAACTTGAAAAATTTGTGGTAAGCATGTAACTCTTAAAACATGTCAATTTAAAACTATGTAAATTGAACCTAACTTCATTGAACAATTTGCAACATTTAAAACATGTCAATTTTGGACCACTTTTGTTGAATCTAACATTATTCTAATCTAAATCATGTTCGGGCAATTTGTAAATCAAATTCACAACTTTGTATGCATGTGTGGGGTCTATGGTTATGTTTTTGACCTTGATACATGTAGAAAATGTATAGTGAATTGTGCGCACATGTGAGTGCACGAGGGTGGTCCTAAATGGTTTTTTTTGGTTTTACAATATGTTGAAATTTGAGATTTTTTTGTGGAAATCTAGTGACCAAACTATCCAAATCCCAAAACAACTATGAAAACCTAAATATTAAATTAAGGTTTAAATGAATTTGGTTTTTTTCTTTGATTAAAGGGATGGCAACCCTCATGACAACCATAAAGGTCATGGAGAATGATGATAGGTTCAAAACACAATAATTATGATGCATTCTAGCTTCATGTGTGGTCATGTGAACTTGAAACTTAAAAGGCAAGTTTGTAGTTAACAAGGCCCTTCTATATTGAACCACTATGGTGTGTATGGGTGGTTATGCAAACTTGAAATTTGATTAAGTTTGCAACTCATTTGGGTTTCTAGTTTTTATCCATTCCACTTGTATGGGTGGTTGTTTGAACTTGAAACTCAAAGGTAGTTCACAACTCATTTGGGTATGTATTTACGCAATCTAGTTTGTATGATTAGTTTATTGAACTTGAAACTTGATTGCAAGTCTATAGTTCATATGACAACCCTCAATAGCTTTGTATGGGTGGAAATCTAAATAGTCTTGTTCAAATCTAGTAACCATTAAAACCTTGAAATCCAAAAAATGGGTTTGGAGATCAAATGATCAAATTGTCTAAATTTAAAGATAAATTTGAAAATTCTAGATATTGAACATGTGATTAAACGTGACTATGTATGTTTATTTTGGTTTGTTGGCATGATTGAAAGGATGAAAAAATCCATTGTAGCCATTGAGGTCATGGATAATGATGATTAACTTCAAACATAATAATTTGAATCAATAGTTTTGCCCAATACAAAGGCACCTTGAAAAGAAAAATTGCCTAAAAAAAAAGTGGAATTTTTCACATTAACACCATGCCCACATCCTATACCACACATTTTTCCATTTACAACATATGTAAAAAACAAATGACCCAACTAATTCCCAATGCAATTTGGATATCAATGTGTGTTAATTAAGAAATATTCAAATTTTAGGTTTGTGAAAGGGACATTGAAAGACCATGTACGTGATGTTTTGAAAGAATTGAAGTTAGGAAATTCCAATTAGGGGAGTGAAAAGGTAATGTTTTAATGTGATGGTGCTAGAGTGTAAATGAAAGTCATAGATGGACATTATTTAAGGAATTTTTTGAAGAGTTAAAAATATATAATAGATGGCATACCCATACCCAATTCTAAGATGTCTACTCCTATATCTAACACCTTTGAATCTTAAGTTTGCATACCTAATTTTTTTAGATCCTTTGATCATAAACAATCTATGGATGATGGTGAATGGATGGTGAACAAAACAAAAATGCTACATAACCAATCCAAGAGCATGGCAACAATGGGATGTCCCAATTTGCCTCCACATTTGATATTCGAAATGTTTTCCTAATAAGCAAAATGGAAATCAACAATGAACAAAAAAAGAAAGTCAAGACTAATAATATAAAGGCAATTAGAGATTTAAGTATCATATCAAAAAAGGAATTTAAATAAGAGGTTAAAGCGATTTTGGACCTTTTGTTAAAATTATTTTAGTTATTAACCATGTCTAGTTGGATCAAGATTTTGGTCCCTAGTCACTTCAAATGTGAGGTCCATATGCCTCTTATGTAGGAAGTTAGTGAGAAAAATTACAATTCAAAACAAATGTGTATACTTTGGCTTAATTGAATTGAACCTCTTCATTAGGCATCTTCATTTTATTTTCAATCGACCAATCCCCATTCCATTTGAACCCTAAAACCTACATCCATTTTATTGACTATTCTCATTGCATTTAAAGCAAGTCCCCATCATCTTATTTTTGCAAATAATGAACATTTTTTCACCCATGTACTTTGGATCTCCTAAGAGATACTCAAAGTTGTCATCTCCATGAATGAAATATCGATGTTAGTTTCGGTAAATGTTCAAATGCTGTAAAATGTTCACATCATGATAGGACCCAAAGGTAGTTGATGTCTTTGTATATGAATAATTCATGATGGTCAAGAATGATTGTGTTATTCATTGAATAGATTTTCTTCCAACTATTAAACTAGTTGTTGTGTAGTTTGTTATTCCCTGATTTCGAGTCTTGACCAAATTACCATCGATGAAACCCAATACAACTTGGAAACTTTTGAAATTAAATACCTAAAGCAACTTTCTCCTCAAGTGTTGGCCATCCAATATTATTTATAAATGCACCATTAATGCATGATACAATGAACAATGTAACATCACACAAATCAAATTTTGACCAATTCCACATGAAGGTAACATACATCATGAAGTTATCGTGCTTCATGTAAAAAATGAAGTTCAAGAAGTATTGTTCTAATATCAACTTTGATGGCTTGTACAAACAATTGGAACCTCCTTTGTTTTGATGGAAAACAAAAAATCAAACCACAACCCTATAAATTTGACCCTAAAAGCTTTAATTTTGACATCAAGGCATTAAACTTTAATTTGAAACCCTAAAGTCAGACCTAAACCCCAAACCCTAGTAAGACCCTTTTAAATCAAACATCAAAATCATAACTTTAGTTTTTAAACCTTAAACCCTAACCCTAAACCGTAATGATCAAGTCTAAAAACCCAAAAAACTATACCTAAACCTGAAACCCTAGGTTGAAACCATCAAAATCAGACTTAAAAGCTTTAACCCTAATTATTAAATATTAAACCCTAACTTTCAACCTCAATGATCAGGTCTAAAAACCCTAAAACTAGACTCTAAAACCTTAACCCTAATTTCTAAACCTTAAACCTTAACTCTAAACCTTACGACCAAGATTTTAAAACCCTCAAACTAAAACTTAAACCCTGATCCCTAGGTTGAAACTTTCAAAATTAGCACAAAAAACCCTAACCCTAATCCCTAAACACCAAACCCTAAGTCTAACCCACCTATATCATACTTAAACCACCAAACCCTAAAAATCAGACCTGAAACCTAAAAATCAAACCTAAAACCCTAACTTCAAACCTTAGTAACCTAGTCTGAAGACCTTAAAATTAGAGTTATAAATTGTAACCCTAAAAAAAAACCAATAAACCTTAAAAATCAAGCCTAAACATTAAACCCTGAAAGGAACCCTAAAAACAAACTTGAAATCCTAACCCTAAATCCTAATTACTAAATTTTAATTTTGAACCCTAAAAATCAAACCTAAAACATTAAACCTTAACTTGAAACCCTAAAAATCAAACACTGAATTCTAATTAAAACTTTTAACCGTTTAACCTTAATTTGAAAGCTTGATTTGAAGATTTGGAAACCCTTACCTTAACCCTTAAACCATAACCCTAAACCTAAATTTGTAAATAAACCTAGCCTATAATTGGAAATACATATGAAATGAGAGGCTAACCTATGGATCTAACATGGGTTTTTATGGTAAGGACTACAAAAGAAGCCAACTCATTAAACTCCTACAATGTAAAATTTGTCAAATGGGTGCAAGTACATAGATAGGAGCCAATGGGATTACTTTACAAAAGGAAAGTGAATCCTTTTTAGTCCTTTTTCATATTTTCATATGAAAGAATTTTTGAATGAAAGCTTTAGCAACTTGTTATTAAAAATACATATAATTGCTTCAACTATCACATGTTTTGTGTTAATCATTGTTGAATAAATATGAAAATTTCAAAGTTCGTAAATTCTACCAAGTTTTGCATTTCATCTTGAAATTGTATCATAATTTTGAATCATATCAAAATATATTAATTACTTTAAGGGTTTTTTTTTGATATCATAAACTACAACTTTGTTTTATATGTGATGCATATTACACCCCATTACATGTGGTAAAGGACTTTCGAAAAAAAATTAATTGAAAAATATTTTGAGTTTTTAAAATTTTAAAATTCCATATCTTTTAAATTGTGAGTGTTTTTTGAACTTGGGTAGTAGTTTGTTATCATCTAAAATTTTTACCATCAAAATTATGTTATTATAATAGTCCTTTACTTAGTCCTTTGTAAAATTAACCACGTCTGATGCAAGACCTATTCAAGTTCAAGCATTTAAGAAAAAATCAAAACCCAAAATTTAATTTAATAAATTTTTAATTTGAATTCCTCAACTTTCATATCAGTCATTTAGTACAACTTGGAATGATTAACATAACTTTAAAATACTTTTAAAAAAACACATGTAAAAAAGTTCACAATTTTTCATCACTATCCAACATGGTTTTTGATTTCTATCTCTATATTTGCACCCAAACTATTGAATAATCTTGGTGTGACTCACATTGTAGCCAATATGTCCCAAACACTAGCAACTATGTCCACGGATTGCCCTATCCTTTCCTCCATTTCATGTGAAGTGAAAAATTCATTGAAATTGCAAATTGTTGTTAACATCATTTGAAAGATCATGAAATCATCTTGATCCATATCCTCTAGGATCTTCTCATTACTTGAGGTAGAAATAAAACCATCACTACTTGAAGAAGAACCATTTGAAGAGCTTGAAAAAGACATTTTTCAAGTTCTCAAATGAAAATAGGAAATAGTTTACAAGAATGATCTCTTACTTGTATACTTGCCATGAGAATTTAAATCTACAAATTCCAACTTACCTTAACCCCAAACCACCTTTTTAGGGCTGATTTTTAATTTCTTTGTTTTACATACACAAAAACATGAGCTTAAAACAACATTTTTCATCATTATCTTTAATTCATAGTTGTGTCTTTTAATTTTAACTATAACTTTTGATTTTTAACTCCCATATTCTACACAAACCATGTTATGTTCCAAAAGTCCAAAACCCTAAAAATCAGACCATACTTGAAAAACCATAACTCTAAACCCTAAACATTCAAACTCACATGAAGCTTGTCCTAACCCCAAACCCTAAAAGACCAAACCTAACCCTATCCATATAGTCAATAACCATAGCCACATACCCATAACCAACAACTAATATCCAATACCTATACCCAATTTCCAATTGTCAATAGTTACTACCCATAGCCAATAGCCACACAACTAATTTCCATATAGCCAATAGCAATAGACATAGACAATACCGATGTAACTAATGGCCATATAGCCAATAACCATAGTCCCCTAACCTCCTAGCCCAAGCATGTATAGCCTCATAGCATAGCCCATAGGTGGGCAGCCAGTAGGTGACACCCAAAAAATTTTATTATGCCTAGTTTGAGAATCCCATCCTGGGTTTACCCCCCATTTTGGTGCCTTATTTGGATGCTTGAGGGATAACACAACAGAAGGATGAAATTTTTAAAAAAGAGGTGGTGAGAGTGGGGCCCAACTGGGGTCCACTTTAGAGACATCTTTAGTGTATCCAGTCTTTGTGTTCATGTTTTTATTGTCAGTTCTCACTGTGACTTGCAAACCCAATAATGGAGCTGGACAATGAAGGATCATCATGGCTACAGGTGTTGTCCATACACTGAGGCTTATTAGCTTATGGGATCCAAACAAGTTTTTCAAATTGGCAGGTGTTTAGTTATCAGAGAAGTATGTTCATTCTTAAAAGACATTTATGGACAATATATTTATTTAACTTAAAATCTTCTTGAATTTCCCCCCTTTTCATGACTTTGAAGCCTTTTTTTTCTTTTTTTTTTTGGGTCAATTTTGTTTTGTAGCCAAAGTTACGATCATCCATTGGAAGATTTAGCCAAATTTGGTTATAAATGATATTAGCTTGACCTTTGAGCATGCTCCGTGGTTTGTAATATTGAATGAATTGTGAAAGATAAATAGTATACCTTTTGAAACCAAAGTCTAATTTTATTTTTCATTATAATGAAATTTTAAAAGTTTTTACTGAATTTTCAATCACAAAAAATACTCACAAATTAAATGTCTCCCACACACTAGGTTTTTGATTTATGAAATCCCTTTCATGCAACCCTACTTATCAAAGGCTTTCCAACAATATCAAGAGTAGGACCCAATTTGCATTTTTTTATACAAAAAAAATTCAATGAAAAATTATTCAAAATTCAATAACTTCTACACTTTAGGTTTAAAGTTTAAACATTACAAACCCATGCTGGTGCACCCCTTACTCATCAAGCGCTTTTAATGGTAACCCAGAGCATGGTCAAGGTGTCATCCTTTGAAAGATCTCATCACTTCAAACCAGCATTCCTTTTTTGGTGACTCTGAAGTAGAGACATACAAGTTTCCATATGCAATTGCTAGTTTTGGTAATATTGTACAAATTTGAATCCTTTAACCCCTACATGCCTATAATGACAAATCTGGCTTTTTAAAAAGAATTTTAAATTGGGTATGGATAACATATATTTAAATGTTGTCTTTGTTTTGGTTGGATGCACAAGAAAAAAATCTTTTCAATTGGGGGGAAAGGGGGGGGGTGAACCATTTTCCCATGTGTGAAGAGGGTTGCTCAAGGCTCGAACTTCACTTGGTTAGGCTTCCTAGCCTAGCCCCTGGTTGTCTTAGTGCAATGTAATTGGTGTTTGGTCAATCCCAATTGCAAGACAATAATGGGCTAGAGATTGATAATGGGGCAACTATTGCAAATGCAAACGTGGGAATTGTTTTTTGAAGCACCAAATTACATGAGCATTCATTCATTGGAAGTGTTAAATCCAACTCATTCTAGCCTTGCATGATCTCAAATTTGCGCATGGGATAGGTAAGATGTAATCGGTTGTTGCAAGGCTCGAATGCATCAGTAGCAGACTTATTTTTACTGATGAAATTTTTGCCAAAATGAGAAATAAAAAGTTTGAAAATGAGGTGATTTTGAAGGTTTCTATCACTTTAAGCGCACTTTGAGGGAAAAAAAGAGTAAAAATTGCCAGATTTCTATATTTGGCTTTTAATGTGTAACCATAAATATAGAAGAATAATAAAATATTCACATTCCACATTTGATTTATAGCCAGATTTGGCTAAATCTTCCTAGGGATGATCACCTCTTAGTTTACATAAAGAAATTTTCCAAGAACTCCCTAATGGGTAATGTCTCACTATTTTTTTTACAAGTGCAAATTTAGTGTGCTCAAAGTCTTACCATAGCTTCTTGGGGCCAGAAGCTGCCTTCTTCTAGATTGGTGCATTCCATATGCTTGACCTTGCTCACAAATTTATCAAAAGTTTTGAAACTTTTACAGCTTGTTCTTTATAATATATATATTTTCAAATCCAACAGTGCATTTTTTTTAATCTCTTAATATATGCATAGATTCATGAAGAAGTGTGTTGAAAGCTCTTTTTGGTAATGAAATTGATCC
>Ga0209208_10003003_pt1 | contig 24275 bp, 22 predicted proteins | sample S1TSphfallax_3_FD_187694 | JGI IMG/M metagenome (GOLD analysis project Ga0209208, IMG submission 187694) | Host-associated microbial communities from peat moss isolated from Minnesota, USA - S1T2_Fd - Sphagnum fallax MG (SPAdes) (version 2) | ecosystem: Host-associated > Plants > Peat moss >...
CATGATTCATAAACCATGTAAATGAACCCTACTTGTTGTTTCCTGCCATAACTTGCTTGACACACACTTGGCTTGGCTTGTGTAACAAGCAAAGCAATGGTGGTAAATAAGTGCAGTTCCAATTTCTATGTTTCAGAGAGTCAGATCCAATCCATAATGGGTTTTTGCTTTTGGAGAATGATTATTTTGACACTTTTTTTTTGGTACTATGCAATAGCCGTAGAACTTATTGTGTTCAAACTTTTATGGTTGTCTGATTTATCTTAAATTGCATTTAGTAGTAGTCCCTTGTATTTAAATATTTTTTTTAAAAATGAAGGCAACTTTAACCTAAAACATTCATTGTGTTTTCATCACCAAGGTATGAACAAAAATTAGCTCATTTAGCCATTTCTAGAGTTGAATAAAATTTGAGTAGCCAATTTGGAATCACTAACCTCCAAAAAAAAAACGTTGCCATGTATACCACCAAAACACATGTTAGCAATCCATCCACCTTACTTGGAGAAATTGAAATTTAAAATTTTTTAAAAAAAATTTAAATCAAATTTATAATTTATAATTTATAAAAATAATTATTTTTATTTTTATTTTTATTATTTTTAAAACCCTAGCTGCAACCATTAGTCTTCAACTTCTCCTTTCCCCAGTTCCTCTACCCCCTTAAAATTAAAATGAATGTGCCTGCCATTTCACACATGAGAACTATGAGAACAACATAAGGAACACATGGCGAAGCATAAGAGAGAAATTTTCAAAATAACATGGAAGAACAAAATTGGGAACACCATTGCTTAAGTTATTGGGAACAACTGGAGGAACATAACCCCTAAATCCAAGGAAATTTTCAAGCTCATCTCTCTCTGTCTCTCTCTCTCTCTCTCTCTCCTTCCCCACACCTACAAGGGAAACAAAAACTGGGCCTCTTTTATTTATTTTGCCTCACATCATTGGATGCCTAGAAAAAATAATTTTTCCTACTCCTTTTCTAAATGTTTCAGTGTAGTTATTGTTTCTTGAACCAATGGTTTTTTGAACTGAATGATAAACTGGAGAATCTTGGAGTGATATACAAATTCCATTTAATTTCACACCTAGAAGGAAAAAAAAAAAACCAAGTGGGAGATTTCTTTCTATGTATTTGTCATGCAAATTATGGATTGTCACAATTTATCATTTACCTTTATTTTTGTTGTCTTACTTTTGTCTTTGTGTGCAATCTGCTTGTTTTCATTCATAATTTCCCCATTGTGATTATTACCAAATAAATAAATAAATAAATAAATGGCATAGGAATAACTTAAATCAATTGAAAACGGAGACTCTCAATGTAATGAATAGGGTTTTAGTAATTTATGAGAGACACCAGTTTTTTTTTTTTTTAGCTTAAGAATTTTGTACAATATAAAAGGTGGATTTTAAGTAAGATGGATTGATTCCTCATTTGGATGCAATTCATCCAAACTATGAATGAGATGCGAACCTTGTGTTTCAATGAATCTCATCCATATTTTGTTTTAGCCAAAAGAAAGCCTTTGGAGGGCTTGTGCACCACATCCTGAATAGGCTCACCCTCATTCTAATAAACAGGTTCTGGCGTGTTAATTGTGCTTGCTTGCTTGCTTGACTGCTTGCCCTTGCTTGGATGGCAACAAATAGCTTGAATCAATTTTAGGTGGGGATTATGTTATTAAACTAAGGGTACTTACCTTAGTTACCTCGGCAATTTCAACACATGTCTGTCAAATAATTAATTAATTTTGAAATTTTCATTTTAATAAATAGAATATTCATGAGGAGTCATATATTTTTCCTTAACACTTTTTTGTATAATTCCAATAATAATCCATTTTTGAAATTTTCAACATTTTTGAAAATTTCCCACTACTAGGGTCCAAAGATGCATGGCATCTTTGATGATATTCCATACCATGGTTTATGGCCAATGATAATAGCCTTTTTCCTATTTGATAGTTATGCCATTTTTCTATTCCATAACCATCCATATCCATCCTCCTCACCAGGACAACTTAACTTAACTAACTTGCCGAGTTTCAACTTGGGTCACATCTCCTAGAAGTGCTTTCCCATTTAGGTACACAAGACTAATGAGATCATTGCAGTCTTGCATTCCATTTGCTATCTTCAACGAGTGTAATGTGTGTAATATTTTTCAATAGACCTTTTGGCATAGATCCCTTCAAATATGGCAACTTCACATATGCTTTCATTATTTCCATTAGTGCTAGTTCAACATTAAGAAATGAGACTCAAGTTACATTGCACGCTTTTTTGCACATGAGGTTAATTTGTGTTTTGACATAGGATTAAGAAGACTTAAGAAGATGAACATTTTTCTTTGTACATGAGCTTTGGTTGCAAGTTCATATATAGAGTTTCCCTATACCCTTACAAGTGTTTTCTTTGGAGTTTAACCTCAAGTGAAAGAATGAAATGTTTCAAGCAAAGCATTGCTTATGCACCCCCTTGCCTTAGACCCATCCTCACAAAATAGAGTTTTTGTTTGGTTTCTCCCTCCTCATTGTCACAACTAAGTTCCTCCTTTGTTAAAAGACATTTGATTTGAACACCAATGAGGACAATATAAACCACCTTTTTGGCATACATGCAACTTTGTGGCATGCCTTATCAAGAGGTTCATGAAAATTTAGGTAATGTCTATTGATTTATGCATACTAAGATGGTAGTATATTGTGACTCATATCAATTAGTTGTGGGGACCCCAAAGTTTTCTTATTCCTCTTCTCCTCCTCCTTAAATGTGATGAGCATCTTTGATTGGCCCATTACAAATAAAATCATTATGTTTTGGATAGTCCCAAAATAGATATGTTCTAATCTCTTCTTTTGAGCTACTTATATAAGTTACGAGAGTAGAACATAGGGCGAAGGGTATGGAATACATTGAGGAGGTATTGGGAACATGTTGAGGAACACATTACAAACTTGGGGAACATGTTGGGAATCCATTGGGAACTCCATCGGAACCAAAAAAAAGAAACCTAGGACCTTGGGTTGAGGTGAACCATGAACTATGGGTGTATATCAAAATTGAACTCATTAGAACAAGTGATCTAGTTCTCAACTTTGAAATGTGCCTTCACCATCCCATACCCTAGAAAACCATTGGCATCCCTACTATTATATATAATAAATGTTTTAATATCAACTTAGCTTTGGAGCATATTTCCAATCAATTTTGGTGACATTTTTTTCCAAAAAGTCATTGAGTTTGCAAAAAAATCAAATTCAGAAAAAAATTAACAATGCAAAATTTTGAACCAAAAAGAAATCCCTACTTCCGATGTATTAGTGATAGAATCTTTGAGTGTGACAAAAATTAAACAAGTTGTGCTATGTATTCCAAATGCAGGAGTATTTAATCCTTTGTTAAAATATTGATTCCAAAAGTAATATTGTGGTGATGAAAATTGTTAACAAAAAAGAGTTGAAAATGAAATATTACTTGAAAAAAGGCTTTGATTAAATACCACAAGTTACCATACTTTATAAGTCTATTATAGCTAGCAATAGCTACAAGTTAAGTCAATAGTTACCCAAGTCTTTTAAAAACTCATGGAACACCCACCATTCAATAACAATAGACTTGTTCGCAAGAATGGAATCAAGGAACAAATTTAATTTTCCAATTTATATATTTTTAATTGCTCTTAGGAAATGTAGTGTAAAAAGAGATTTGGGAAGTTTAGTTAAGCATGGCGTTCAAATTCTGGCATCACATTACCACCCATCAACCATAGACAACACTTGGCACCTATTTCTCCCATATATTCAATTTTGTTGAAACTTATCACTATCACAATAATACTTTTTCTCAAAGAATGTAAACATGTCAACCACAATAAAACATGATCCTAAAGTTGAGTTTGAATGGTCATATTAGTTATACTTGAAAGGGAGGAAAAAAAATTTATAGCATTTCATAGCCCCTTTAGAAATTAAACTTTGAGATTAGAATGTAGATAAGGTTTGAGATGATATTACATGCCACAACATGCAACATTTCAACAATATAAATTACAAGTGCAATTTTGTTGTTGCATTCTAAAACTTATATATGCATTGCACTCACAATACTATGAAAAATTGTCATTAGAATATATGATTGAGCAAATCGGCATTGTTCAATTTGTTGGAAGAATTTAAAGTTAAGAACCATTGGATCATTTTCCTAGGAATGCAGACACAAGAACAAGTTTGGTTTGGAACAATTCCGGGAGATGTGGTGGAAAAAATACTAATACTCCTACCCACACGCGACCTAATTCAATGCCGAGTTGTGTGTAAGGAATGGGACACACTTATTTCATCGGGAAGATTTATCAAGTTGTTGTGTTATGCCCATGACAAGCATATAAACACACTAACAAGCATCCAAGTTGATTTTCTAGATGGAATTTTTGTACAAGATGGGTTTTTAAAATATAATGTTAAGACTAATTCTTGGACAACAATTTGGGAAAAACTTGTGGCTACCATGTGCTAATGATCCCATGATTTTTCATGGCCTTTCATGTTTTTTTCTTGAATTTCATACAATGGAAAAATGGTAATGACTTTTCAGTAAATGTAACATATGATTTCTATCATTATACCATTTTGTGTATTCTACTATCCATCCTACAAAGTGTGTAATGTAGAATCACCAATTCAAGAATTAGCACATTGTTCTTCAAGTTTAATCAATTAGAATCAATTACATTTAATATGATGGGATGATAGTGAGAATAATCACTATATAAATACTCACATGGTTGAATAATTAAATTAAACTCATAAACTTTTACATGTGATTGTAGAACCATGTTGTTTCTTATGCTTTGATTGTAAATTGGAAACAATTTGTTGTAAAAGATATGTATTGTAATTTGTGACATCTAAATTCAAAATGAAAAATTTATCTACAACTTAGGATTGGCTTTGGAATTATTGTCATAATGAATAACTATTTATTTTTACACAATTACAAAAAATTTACAAAATGCATAATGTTGCACTTTTGTTTTGAAAATCCTTAAACATGTGTATCATTCTTTTGGGGTCAATTTGTGTTTTTAGTGATAAAGCACACCTTTGTGGTCCAATATTGAATGTTGATTGAGTTGCATTCAAATTGTGGGTCTATTGAACATTGTTGTGTAGCAACTTCAAAACAAGTTCATAACATTGCCCAAGTGGGCATATAACCCTTTATACAATTTCAATTAATATGATTAATATGTGAACTTGCAACACTTCTTGATGTGAAATTGTTTTCATTATCACAATTACAATAAATTGACATTGTTGTAAAAGTTTAAAATTATCCAAATGGTTCATATTGTCATATAATTTACAATGAATTAACTAACATTCACCTTGATAAAAATTAATTAAATTAAATTGTCCCCAAAAAAAAATCACTTAGATTTTGAAACATGTGGAGGTTTTATACAGATACAAAGAGTTAATAATAACACTCCAAACTACTATTACCATTATAATTCAAACTACTCATTTCTAAACTAGAAACTCTTTGGTACAAATTATGGATCACATTATTGATGTTACATTGATCAACATTATTGTTGAAAACCATACCAACATAGGTTAATTCAAACTTGAATTTCCAAGGTTCCCAATGGGATTTTGGTTTGTGTTCCATTTACACTAGGTATATCCAAGTTTGTTGGCTCTGCCCATAGGGTCTTGACAATGCATAATTTTGTATAGGATTTTGGGTATGAAATTTTGGCCCAATCCTTAAACCAATGTGGAGAGGACAATTGTTTCCAAGATGTTTGGTTGAATGTAACCCAAGGTAATAAGTTGTGTGCCAATGTGAATGCCACTAGTGCAGTGGTTGCAACATTTAAGCTTTTGTTCACAATTATGTCTTTTCCAGTTTCATGAAATAAAGGGACAAGTGACAAAAGGGCATCAACCTCAAGGTTGATCATGTTCATGAAGAAGAAGAAGAAAGGAAACCAAGTAGCAATGTTGCAGCAACAACATGCAACAAGGAACAATGTAATCTCTAGTCTTGGGTGGTGTGGCCAAATGTAGTAACAAAGAGTTATGACATTTCATGAAGCTATTGAACTGAACTGTTCAACAGCAGCAAACCCCGGGCTGACATATTACAACCAACAGAGTGCACACAAGAGTGGAAAAGGTGGATCTAGAGGAGGAGGAAGTAATGGAGCTCTCCTCTTCTTCAACGTTGCCTCCAAATGCTGGTATGTCCAATCATTTGATCCTGGACTATACTCCTCATAATATATTTCTGACAATCTAGACACATGATGCAAGGGGGCTCTTTACCCTCTTGCATTTTTCGTTGCGTCCCTTGCGATTATGCACCCAAAACTCTCTATGAAGCTTCTGTGATCACCATAGTGAATCTAGTAGAAGAGTAATACTTCTGGCCATGGTGCATCATTGTAAGAGGATCATCATTGGGGCTCAAGAAGTAACCCTATATATCTCTAGAACATCTGTTGTGTTGTGGAAGACAAAGATCACATCAAAAATCCCCCAATCCATAGCAAACCATTATAATTACTTGAGCCAATTCTATTGTCGAATAAAGTGCCTTTCTAAGGATTGGCGCTCCTCACAGGTTCTCATGAAAACTAGAGAATGTTCCAAGGATGGATATTTATTCCATAGTGGAGGTCTTGATGATGCTGCAAAAAATAATGTAATTTGTGGCATGCAAAACCTAAAATGTCACAATGTATGTGGCTCTATGTTGTGTCAATTCCAACTTTAGGGAAAGCGATGACAAAAAGAGGGGGGGAAAGCCCCAAGTGATAAAGAGCTCAAGGAGATGGTGGTGATTGCAACTTTTCGAGTTCACAAAGACCATGAGAGGGTGACACCATTTACCCAACATTTTTTTTATCTCATCAACCCAAACCAAGTTAAAGGTTGAAACTGTTAATTTTGTGTATTCAAACATGCTATTAGCAAGAGATCAAAAAGAAATCATGAGTCAATTGCTTTAGTGTTGTTTGGGTGTTATTCGCAAAGTGTGATTTGGTCTCTTTGGTGCCAACTTTGAAGAGCATTTGATTATTATTAACTCAATGATTTGCACAATAGATATCATTAGAGGAAACCTTTTGATGCAATGGGACATTTGCAGGTTTATGACCTATCGAGCACAAAGCTAAATAATTTGATATGCTATGGTATTGGGTGCCTCAACAAGGTAGCTACTTGAAGGGATGAATGTGCCCAGTTAACTTGGAGCAACCTTTGTATCATTGTATGTCACATTTTCATTCTTGGCCCTTTTGACAATTTGAGCTTTTACCATTTTCTCTTACGTTAGCATTTGGAACAAGTAATATGTTTCATATGCTGTGAAGAAAGTGATAAGGCTATTGGAGTGGAGAAGTATTGAAGGTTTGGTTTCTTAACCTATGTAATGTGCAAGTATAAGAGGGGAGGGAACACTTGGGTGGGTACTTTCATGTCTTGGTGAGCTATAAACATCATCACCTAGTGGCAATGTTCTTCTGGTTGGCATCATTCTTCTTGGAACCCATACATGGCAATGATGTCTCCTGCAACTTTTGTTGGGTATGTAGACTTTACCCATCGATTTTGAGTCTTTTCTTAAGTTGCTTCAAGTTTGGGTCCAAACTCTCTGATGGTGAAAGGGGATGTTTTCATTATGCAACAAAGAAGATTTTTTTTTAAGCACATAATGTAAAGATATTGACTTCATATTTGTTCCAAAATGTTTTAAACACATAATTGAATGTTTAAAGTATTATCAACTTGGTGAAGGCATTTTGAAACTTTCAAAATTGTATAAGTACACCAATTTTTAGTTCCTACTAAATTTGCACAATGGACAAGATTCATGAAAATCACACAGTGTTTTGTTCCAAATGAACTCCAATGCATTCTTCAAAACTACAGAGTTTGATAGGTTTTTAAAATGTGTATGTTGATGTCTAATGAAAGAATTCACAATATTATGCACATGTAAATCAAAAGTTTAAACACACATGACTGGCAGGAGATCAAATTTCCTCACAAGTCCTATCCCTTGTCTTGAACACATTCAATATACTTTCTTGTCCAACATTAAATCAGGACTTGTGATGAAAAATCTTTGATCTGGTGGATTTGTTTTAGACAAATTTTAACAACAATATGGTGGATTACTATGGTGCAACATATGGGCAATTATGATTTTAAAGCTATAAAACTATGCCTATGGTCAAAAGCATTGGGGTTGTCCTTTAAAAAATACTAGGAAGATGGTGTGAATTATTTCATGAACATTTACTTCTTGCATGTTTGTTTATTGAATGAGTAATTATTATCTTAAAACGAACTTAATTTATAAATCTCTTGTTTAATACCACCATCCCTCTTTTCATCCATCTTTACAATTCATTTGAAAATTATAACCATTCCATGATTAACACAACAACTCCTAAGAATTAGCAAATTAAAGAGATTTTATTCATGTTGCATTACTTAGTTCTAGGTGATTGAATATGAGTAAGTACACTTGGGCATGATATTGATAGGATGTTAAAAGGCCAACTTAACATATGATTGTAAATAAATAAACTCTTATTTAAAAATTCATGGATTAACTAAAAGTTTGAACTAATCTCTACATGATCCAGGGGATTTGTAAAAGCAAAGTCTTAAGGATGGGCTACTAGAAATCATGAGGTTTCAAATTTCAAAAAAAATTGGATCAAACACTAAGTTTTGTATTTTCAATACATTTTAGTTTTGTTTTAAAGTTGAGTTCTCCAATTGGCATATTTTTTTTAATTTCTATTTATTCCCTATCATTATATTTCATTTAGCAAATTGACATAATTCATTTTTCTTTTCATCCATTTTTTATTTGGTGTACTACTACAACTCATAGGTGAGCCTTTGAATTTTGTGGTCCTTCTCTTGCTTATTAATGAACATCTATAGTTATAAATAACTATTGCAAAGTCATTATTGGATTTTTGCACTTCTTTAAACAATGCTTGTTCTTTTAACCCGTTGTAAGAAAATTTGTAATTCATAGTGGAGTCTACATATTTGTTCTTTACAACCTTGATGGTCTATAATATAAGTTGTAAATAATTATTTCAATTCATTCATTTAGCATTATATTTTTTGAATCAATGCTTGTTTTTTAGAGTTGAATATCATCGCCCCTTTTTCGCAATGTTAATATTTTAGTAGTTCTCGCTCTAGCACAACTCGTATTTCTTTGTGTCAATGCTTTACTATTTAGACTCTTTTGTTAAAAGTTGGTTAGAAAGTTTGAGAACCTCCTCTTTTTTTTAGTTCATTCTTTTTCATACCTATATTAAAGTTTAATACTTTTCTCAATTCATTAGAACCTCCCCAATCAAACCTTTTTTAATATGTTTTCTCTAGAACTTAAATTTCTTTTCTTTCTCTCTATGTCTTATAATTGAATTTATTTTTCAATTTAGGGATTATGCTTTGCTTATATATTGCTCATATTCAACTATTTAGAATTTTAGTTGATAAAAAGTCAATCCTCAACTTTCAAAATTCAATCACTTTTATTCAATGAATATGGTTTATTTCTTTCATTGGCAAGGCATTACTTGAAAGCATTCTTGAATGAACCTATATATATATATATATATATATTCACAAATGTAATTGGCCACATACAACTTGAATATTTTTAATTTCATCAAAATGCAATCGTATGTAACTCATAACTTGATCATGTTTGGTCAAACAATGCATTTGAACAATAGCAATTAACAAGATTGAATATGAGGAAATGGTTGAATCAATTTTGAACAAAAGCAAATGATGTGTTTGTCAATTTGAGCTCATGTTATTTATTGCGCACTATCAATGCAATGATCAATTTATTTTATTTTATTTTATTTTTAGTTTAGTTATGTTTATGTTTTCATATGGTTTTCAATAATTCATCATTATTTATATCAATGTCAAATTTAGTTTAAAATTAATATACATATCATGGACATGAAAAGACAAATTGTTAATTTGCAAGTGGCTATTTGCAAGACGATTGCAGTTCCTGAAGAGAAGTGGGCTGGCCTGTTGAGAGCAGAGAAGAACAGAGCACAAGCCAGTGTCCTTCAAGCTCTCATCCGGTTGCCAAAGCAGCTGTTCGAGAGAGCGAGTTGGAGTTGAGAAACAAGAAGGAAAGGCTAGAGGATCATCTGCAAAGAGTAATTTTTTTTGCACTAACTTCCTTCTTGCTGGTCTTTTTGAGCAGGTTTTACTAATATTTTTTGCAAACGGTTGCATCAGATCCCCTTTCTTTGAGCTGAATTTGATCATTTGTTCCTTCAGGTACGAAGACAACAAGCAGAGTTTCTGAGACAGAGGGGTGGGTGTAGGGGTGTATGCCACAACCATGGTCACAAGCTTCATAAGCATGGAGATTGTCTTTGCCGCAAGCTTACCAGGTTAGGTTGAGATTCATGATCATGCATGGAGCCAAGTATTTAGAGGGTTGCAGAGATGGATGTCCTTTGAGATAGGGAGTAGGTGTAACTAAGTGTTGGGGTTTGAACTAATTGTTCGTAAGGATGCACACAGATGCTGGAGACAGTTTTAGGAGGTCAAGGTGCATGGCATATGTATTAGCACAAGATTATGTGGCATGTGCAATCAATGTTGCATCAGTGACATCGATAGCATTTGAGTAACTGGTGGCTTGCATAACATCACCTTTGACTTTGCACACTAAAGGCTCTCCTGGGGTGCATAGAAAGCTGCCTTGTGCTCTCCGCAGCAGGTCATGCCACTAAAGTTGCACAGATTGACCATCTTCTCAGACACTTGTCACCACCACCTAGCTGTAGAACTGGAGCTTCAGTTGCAAGCACATCAGGGTAGATGCTCGCACCACAAGGGGGACACAAAGGGGTTGTCAAATGGTGGCCACTGTCCAGCAAGTGGTGCTGGAATCTCAATGGGTAAGGATGTGCCAATGTGTGAAGAGAAGGACAAGGAGTGGTATCCTGCTTGTTTGTTTCTTTGTGCCTATGTGATTCAAGGACAGCAAAATGTTACATTCAGCAGTCGAGGCAAGCATGAGACTGCACTTGCAGCAGCAGCAGCAGCAGCAAGGCTGCTGCCTGAAGTTGAAGCTTTAACCACAACTATCCTTGATGGTCCTTTGACAACATCCTTATGCCCCTCCTCTCCCAATAGTACTGCCGAGAAGTCATCTGACTGGAGCCCTAAGAGCCCTGCTAGTACTACACCTCTTCAACCACCTCAATTGAGGCCTTTTGTTGCTCAGCTGGCTGCTTTTGATTCTTCATGGTGTTCATATCTGTATCACTTTGTTGCCTGGGAGGTGAAAGACGCTCAAGTGCTTGAGGCAGATTTGACACAGATGGCATGCCAAAACTCTCTATGTTGCAGAAACGCAAAGTTCTACCTGATGGAGATCCATCTGGACTAAGCCATGATACCAAGGCCATTTACAAACAGGTTGGTTTTCCCTTGTGGCATTTACTTTGGACCCCTAGCAGGAGAATTCATTACTGTAGGACACGCAAATAGTTGGAGTAGCAGCAAGTTGTGTGCAGAAATTGGCTGAAATGAAAGTAGCAGATAGTTGTGTGGCAGGTGTTTTGAGGATCAAAACTTGTCGTGGGATCACATTGTGCATCTCACTGGCAGAGCAGGCTTGGTGTGATTGGAAGATGCCTTGGTGGATGCTTGTGTGAAGTTTGAGGAGGCAGTGAAGAATGGACTTCCTCTGCCTTCACCAATTTCATCCCCAGTTATGTGCAAATCCTACCCTGCAATGCCCAATTTTCCTGTCTTTGTATCTCCTGGAGAAAATTCCTAATAGATCTGTAATGAGGCTGGCTGGAATTCTCAACCCAAAGCTGTCTGCTCCCTGTTTCCTTCTGCTTCAAAAGTAGGTGACAGCATGAACTCCAGTGAGGGCAACACAAAGGATGCTCAAGCACTCTTTGGGGCTGCTCAAGACACAGGTTTTTCCAATGAGAGAACTGTAAATGAAATGTTGCATGACTCAAGTCAGCAGTTCTTAAGTGCTCTGATGCAGCAGAAGCTCCTGCATCTAGAATATTCCTAGATTGGTGGAGCCAAATGATTTGAACTGGCTTCAAGAGGTTAGAAGTCAGCATGTCCACTTGCTCCTACAACAAGAATTTATGCATTGATATTAATTAAATGAAATAAGAGCACAACTTTTAGAGATTAACCACACAATGAATTCACAAAGCAGTGTGAAAAAATGCAACATGAATCCTCCCCATTGACATGGAAGTGCCAAAAGTTCAAGGAGTTGTTAAGCTTGTGAATTGTGCCCTTGTTCGCAGGTTTCAAAGAGTACCACCAAGATGAAAATGTAGCATACCAAAGGTTGGCCTCTTTCAAGGATGTTGTGATCTTATATTCCTAGCAGAAGGCATTGTGCATATTTTGGAGCTTGGGTGCAATCAATTGTTTAGTGTGTCTTTCAAGTGATTGAATTCAATGGAAAAAGCAAGTTTGCTCATTATCAACTATCTTCACAACAAGATCTCTAGTCCCATAAATGATTCAAATAGCATTCCAATTCACTTGCAGACTATTTGCCATAAACCCCTTGAAATTGAGATTTGTAATGCCTTTCTTTAAAGCAACCAATTTCCTCTGCAATTTGCATTGGACTTTTGTGTTCCTTGATTGCATGTCATAGATTACAATCATCATTACTTTGCAATAGACAAGGTTGTAAACATGGCAAGCCATGGTTGTCCAACTTTGAACACACTTGACATGATCAAACATAATCCAAGAATTTTCCAAATCATGCCCAAGTTGCAGTCATTTCATTAAAGTGATTCCACAACCATCTCCATTGACCAACATTTTGAAAAGACAAACATTTTCTTTAAAATATAGCATGCGAAAATAATTGTCTTGAATGTAGTTGTAAAGGTTGAGGGTCTTGACCATGATGACGTAATTAGTGGAGCCCATGTTCTTGGGATGATGCTTGAAAGTTGCAATCAAGTTGTGTATGTTAGGGGGAGCACATGGATGCAAATTTTGACATGGTTTGGTCTAATTTTTTACCTTTCAAAAGTTCCATAGGACCTTCACCATGCTCATTGATCAAGTGATGAAATAGAAATGTATTATTAATAGCCAAAGCAATTGTAGAGGATGTAACATTGGGCATGTATTAAACCTCCTTTGCAACCATGTTCTTGATTGCCTCCATCGCCTCTTTACATTTGCCTTCTACATCAAGATGGGCATGCATGTCAAGGTGGTTCACTACTCTTGAAAGGTTGTTCAACTTGTGAACAATGTAATAGATGCAGCATATGTAAGTCTTTAACACAAAAAGGTGATGAACCACAAAATTTATAGGAAATGGTGCAAGGGCGGAAGACCTAAAACACATTGGTTTACAAAAAGAAGTTGAGATGAGTCGTCGTTCCAAGCAACTCATTATGAACACCAAATCACAGAAACATGCAAGAAAAGTCATTTTGACATTGTAAATGGCTCAAGCATTTAATGGTTCTAAAACCCAAACCAAAAGAATTATTTATGTTGGTCATCTTCAACTTGCACTAAATGTGATCATTATACTTTTGCATCATGCCTTGCATTTGTCTAGAATGTCCTAATGGCAAATTGGAGAGAGCTCAAAGAAAATGTCACCATTGAATTTGGTTGGAAGACAACTAACATTTTCAATTTTCTTGGTTCCATAATTCAAGGACCTCAATTCATTCAACACATGTGGGGTGTGGAACATTGCTTTGAGTGACTCAACAATTTTTCAGACAACGATTGTATGCAAAGTTGACGTCTCTAGAACGGGCTCACTCCCACATTGCAAATTAAAACAAGCATAGAGGCTTGAAATATGGTATTCAAAAAAAGGAATGTCCCATCTTCATTGGAAGAATCACAAATATCAATGAATGTTGTTCAGTAAGTGGAATTGATGGCTCACAATTCAATAGTTGATCCTCAAGTTCTTTTCTTGCTTGACCTCAATACCATGCAAGGCATTATTAACAATGGACACAATTGTGTTTGGCAACAATTATATCTTAAGAATTTTTTAACAAGTTTTCATTAATTATTTTATGCATCATAATGTTAACCATCCAATGCAATCCTTGAGTGCCAAAGAATGGAACTTCATAAATGGAACTAATGATGACCTTGTTTTCCAGATATGCAACATCTCTCAATATGTGAACTGAACCATGTTAAAATCGAAACATTACATAAAGGCATAATTCTATGATTTGAACAAGTATGAAATCACCAATCAACATAGCAAAACTATATTTTCCTTCAACATGAAAATTTACCATTGCTTTAACTATAAAATGTGAAAGATTATGAAAACAAGAAAAAAACAAATGACTACTCCCAAAAAATAACAAATGGCATAATCCTAAGAAAGAACAATGATTATTGTATGTTTAAATTGGTTGAGAAAGATTGTGTTTATAGTGAAAATGAACATACAAAATGATATAATAGCAATATTGTCAAAAGAAATGAAAACTAACTTTGATGAGCATGAGGAAACAAACAATAATTAATCTGAAAGTCCATTAATTAAAAATGAGGGGAAAAGTTCTTGGAATAGGGTCATAAAATAATCATCAAAATTTGATCCATAAACCTTTAAAATATGAATGTGAAATTATGTTACAAAAAAATATTGTAGGAATAAAATTAGTAATGAGAGTTACTACAATATGTTGATCTATATAATTCACTACAAAAAATCACGATTTTTTAAAAGGTTCAACTTAACTAAAGTGTTCACATTAACCAAAAGGATGTTCACTTTGACTAAAATCATGGGGCATGAAAAACACATGGTTCTTTTGATTGAAGTGACCATTTTGACCAAGTGTTAAATCATACATATCATCAAGAAGGACGAATTTTTTAAATGTCCCTCAAGATGCCCATGACCTAGTCAAATCAACCACACTAAATGGCCATGTTTAGTCAAATTGGCCATATTAATTTGGCTAACTAACCTACTTGCTATGCCTACTATATATTTATCTACCTACCTACCTATTCATTTATCTATCCACTTACCTATAATCTACCTACCTACCAAGGTTCAATCCCCTTTATCAACATATATTATGTGTAATATGTATTTTCATATATATACCTTGTACATGTGTGTAAATGTATAATACCTAGGTAGGTTGTGGATAGGTAGGTAGGTCATGAGTGGTGGGTAGGTAGGTAGGTACTTACTATTCTTTTATTATTTACATTTTTATATTTACAATTTTATTTTAATTTTAATTTTTTTTTGTTGCCTAATTTTTTGTTCGATTTGACTAGTCAAAAAGACCATTTTGTAATTAATCAAAAAAACCACTAGTCAAGTTGGACATGTTCAAATTGACTTGTTCAATATGACTAAATGGTCAAATTGACCAAATGTCAAAATGATTAGTTTTTTTTTTCAATCAAATAATTTGTGATTCTTGTAGTGATTATATTATTTATGAATGTTGATGATGTTTATCCCTAAAATCCATATGGATAATGACAATGAAATAAACATGTAGATGATTAAAATTGGGAAACCAAATTTAGGTCATGTGGAAGAGTATTATAAAACACAAGACCTATTACAATGAATCAAGCTAAAATAATTGCATAACTAAGTTATGATTGCTTTTGTAGCTAATTTGATCATCTTAAATTAAAAGTTCAAAAATTAGTCAACATGGAAGGATGGAAAATTTAGTAGTCCCAAATTAGTTGCACTATAATCACAATAATTGTAATAGATTAAAAATCATGGTGACTAATTGTAAAAGTAACAAAACATAGTTGTAAATGGCAATTAGTCACATATAGTCACAAATTGAATGGTTGCATATTACAATATTTCTTTTAGTGAATATTAATGGTTTGTTGATTAAACATTCAAACCAAGGTTGCTAATAAAAAATCATTATGGCAATTTGATTGATTAATAAATTGTATAAGTAATTCAAATGATAATACAAATCAATCATTATTATCACACATAATTTTCATGATGTTTTTGATAATTATCCACATCACATAATCAACAATGTTGTTTTCAGTGTTTTCATAATCTACTGAACGAGGGAACATGAAATCATGACACAACATCACTGGTGACAACCTTTTTGACAAGTTAGGAAAACATCTTCTTATCTAATATTTTTAATTAAAATATTCCTCAAAGATATCTTTAAGAATAAACTTGTAAAATATCAATAGCATAAAGTGATCCATTTGCTATTGTTATTGTTAGGAGTGATTTTTAAGTAATTTCAATAGTATCTAATTTGGTAGAAATATTTCCCAATATCTATAAAATTATATGTGCAACTTGACCAAATTCTCTTAATTTTCATGTTAAATTGTACTTTGGAATTTCATTTGAGATATCATATACCAACCATTTTTTTTTAATATAAGATTGGAAATTTGATCCAAAATTTATCAATTACTTTATGTAGTTGAAAAGTACATGTATATGTTTCCAACATGATGAAAAGTGGAAAAAATATTATATTTGGCCAAATTTCATGATTTATTATAAAAAAAAATTAAATAACTTGTTCATCATATCATTTTGCGTTCACAATTGAAATTAATTTGATTTGATTTTGATTTTTATGTGATGATGTGCATCATTCATATTTTTAAATTGATAATACAACATTAAAAACATTTTCAATTCACAAAAACTCAAATGTTATAAAGATTAAAAAATGTTACATGTCATGAAATTTAAAAAAACATTTTTCAAGCATTAGACGTTAATTATATTGAACATAATCCAAATATTTATTCGATTTAATTATTTTCAATTCCTTCCACCTTTTAAGCCTTACATGTCTTTTATATTTTCTTGTATCTGCATTATTTTCTAATTTCTTATTTGAGGGCTTTCAAAAGAGACTTGAAGTCACTACTTTACATTGGCTCTATAGGCAACTTTTGTGATTTATGGTATCAAATAAGTTTTGCAAATGACATCTAAATTTTCTATTTTATTTCCTTATAAAAGAAACCATAGTATTTACAACATACAACGTTTAAATGAACTTGGGTTATGCACTCTACACATTACCAATGATGATTAACCAATCAATTGATGAAAAAAATGAATTGATTTAAGATATTAATATTGTGAATAAACTGTCGTTGGGATTTTTTTATTACATTGAATTTTTTCCTGGCCTACTTTGTGTTCATGCTTTTGTTTTTCCATTGCAAATCTCAATTACCAAAGGAAAAAATGCCTACCATTAATGTTTCACACACAAAGATTCCCTTCGAAATCCATTATCCTCACTAATTTTGCCTTCAAATGCATAAACAATTGCTTAAGCTTTGGTGACACCTTTTGCATCCTCATTTTCTCCATCACATGATTATGATGTAAAAGGATTTATAGATGATGAGGCAAATCATGTTAATTTTTGTGGTGTTTTTCTCATTTTTTATGTTTGAGCTTAAAGGTGGACCATAGGTTGGGATCAACATTTGTTTGGTCCAACAATTGGCCATAAAACTATAATAAAGAAATTTCCTTCAACATCAAACTTTTAAATTGAGCTCTTAGATTTTCCTCTAACAATTCCAATTTGTAGTTGCCACCAATTTGTTGTTACTTTATCATAAGCATGCCATTTTGCAAGAAGTTACTAAATAATGAAAGGTATTATTATACATAATTGGAAATTCATGAAAAGTAAACTAGATCATTTCATATGCCTTGGATTCTTTAGCTTCCATGTTATCCCTAGGCTTTCCCATTGCATTTCCCAATGGATTTTTCAATTTTTAATTAAGTTCCTTTATACAAAATAGGTATTAAATATTTTGTGCAAACCTTCCACACATTCAAACACATGCATGAGACTTAAAAATCAAATTCCTTGGTCATTGTTCTTTTCCTAATTATTTTTATTTGTATTTTCCTCCTTCTTGCATTGAATGTTCATTTTCATAATGATTCATTGACGTATTGGGAAGCATTTACGATTGGCAGAATAAATAAATTACAATTTCATGTGTTTGATATAAAATGAGATTTTTTATACAACCAAATATGTGAATGTGTTTTCCATGTTATTTTCTACCTACAACCTTTATGGGTCCAAACAACATATAACGAACCAATGTGTTTACTTTGCATTTAGGACTATTGACCTTTTTGGGGTCCATTTTCCCAAAAAAAATTATCCTAAAGAGGAATTTTCAAATAAAATGTTTTGAATTTTTTTCTATATTATATTTATAATTTCCACAATATGTCATTTTTTTTTACAATCAAAATTGGAGAAATATGAATTTTTGAAAATACACAAATTTTGCCGAATTTTTTGTTTCATTTTGAAATTTTGTAATAATTTCAAATCATCCCAAAACATGTTAACACTTTGAAGTTTAATTTTTTATGTTATAAGCTACAAGTTTTTTTTAAACAACGTATACATTGCATCACATTTACATGTCAAAAAAGATTCATGAACTTCTTTAGAACCTTAATTTTTTCTAAACAAAAAATCAAAAAATATGAAATTTTGAATTTTTTAGATGTGTCTAATAGTACCCTATTCTATAAAAAAATTTGAGGATGAAATAAATTGTATTATGAAAATTAAGGGGCCATTTATGAAAGTAGTGTCATTGAATGAAATTGTTAAACATCCTTTATTCAAACCAAACTTTGATATTGGAATTTTGTTTGATCCATTTTAAATTTTCCATGTCCATATTACTCAATAAACACAACTTTCCATGATTCACATGTCATTAAAGTGGCACCACATAGACAAACATAACAAAAATTGTAGAAAAATAAATGTCTTGACATCAATTTTGGCCCGTTTAAGCTCATCCTCACCCTTCCCACCCTCCTTAATGTTCCTTGTAAAATGTTTTAAGTAAGTTGGTTTCAATAGATTGAAATTAATTTTTATTATGCCTATTTTTAAGTTAACATTGCAAAGTCTCAACAAATTGATGGAATATTTTCCTTCATCATGTCTTCAGTTTTATTGATTTTCAAGATTTTCCACAAGCACACAAATTAATTTTTAATTAAGATTCATACAACCTACATCATGCCATTAATTCGAATGCAGCCTATCATAATACTTGACACACACTATGCATATGTTACTTTTCGTCCATTTTTTGGGATTATTGCTTGTTGTTAACGTTTTTTTTCAATAAGGTACTACAACATCCTATCTAGTTTCGTTGTAATTTGACTTGTCGTTCTTCTTGAATTTTTCTTGCTAGAATTTTTGTTCTTTGGTCCAAGTTGTCAAAATGATTTTGTAACATTTTATTGTGTAAATAATGTTAATTATTTTTACATGTATTACATTCAACACCCACCCTTTGTTCCATGGATGTTTCATACACTAATTTTGGTCATATTTCATTATATTGTCATGAATATATTGTCAATTTGGAAAAATTTGTTTCTTTTAAGCTTTTTTTTACTCTTTTGTTTATTTTGCTAAACATTCTTACAACTCAAACCTAGTGTTTTGTGATCATAGAACTACTTCAACAATAGCTTCTATTATTTGTGTTTTTCCCACAATGCATATGTTGATAACATGCAATTATTTTTTTCAATAATTTGTTTGGTGGTTTTATAACTTGTTTAATGTCAATTCCATCATATTAAATCTATGATTTATGTTTAGATTAATATTACTAAGTGTTTTCTTCCTCAAAATTTCATAAAACATCACAATTTTTGCATTTTAACTTTCAATCCATTCTCTTTATGTATTTGAATTCCTTGCCATTGTATTTTATCAATATAAGCTTCTCAAATTCAATAACATTTAGGGAATTCAATGATTCTTTTCTTTCACCACTCATTACACCAATTGTCACGTTGTCTCCTTCCATTTCAGTTTCCTTTTATGGTCATGCATGCATTGATTTTTTATTTCATTCTTTATTGGAAGTAGGTTAAAATTATTGGCAAATAGTTTCCTAAGCTCCTTTATGACATTAAAAAAACAATGCAATCAAACTTTCAAACCATTAAACTTTTCACTTCGACTTCGATCATCTTTGACCACCTCACTTCTTTGAGGGCCTTTTGGAATGGTGAAGTAGTTATCACTCTTTATTTTTCTACATCTTTCTACTACCTCCTCGTCATAATATTGTGACACGTTATTCTCCTTCACATTGTTGATTATCCGTTCATGAACTTTGCTAAACTTATGCACTTGCACCATTGTTTATAAACAAAATATACATTTCTAGAAAGATTGTACATAATAACCCCATTATTTCGTATACATGCACATTTAAAGTAAACACAATGTATAGATTCAATTCAAAAGTTCACAATACAACTTTATGAATGCATTACCAAATGAAAAGGAATGACAATAGATTCAAACTTGCTTTCTTATACAAGCTAGGCGGTTCTTGCTAATAACTAAATTAATAATCAACATTAAGAGTCCAATCATGATAAGAAAGACCAAAAATATAATCCTTTGGGCTCGAAAACCTAGAATTTTGAAAACATGCGTATAAACACAAGAAAGTAGATTCAAAATATGTGTAAGTAAATGTATGAAAAAACATGTCATTGCATTCAATTTACATTAAAAGATTAAACAACTTTGATATTATAAAAGTATATAAAAAGTATGTTTGAAAAGGACTAGTTAATATGGTGTTCAAACTTACTTCACATTGAAAATTTGATATATTATAATTATAAAATGCATAGTTTGACAGTACATAAATATCTTTTAGGTTTTCATTAACTTGAATTATTTTTCTAATCAATATTTCATCTACTTGTAACTCATTTTGTAAGATAAAACATATCATGTTAGTAGGTGCATTTTTTTAAAATGTATTTAAATCTACTTTCAAAATGGGGGTTTTCAACATTATAATCATTAAAATGAAATATTATCATTATTTAGTCATTGTATAAAATAATATTTCTACTTTTAATACATTAAAGTTTTTTTATGGTTACTTGTTTCTTTTTGACAATGAGCAAGGATTATCTACCATACTTTGCTTGAACCTTTAAGGACGAATTAATTCAAATGTAAATTACTAATTATTAATATATTGAATAAAATGATTAATCATTAATTAGTTAACACTTACAAAAATTCTAACTTGACACTTATAAATTTCAAATTTGTATTTAATACATGGGTAACATTATTTCAAAATATGTACCATAGCTATAACTAGTAAAATAACTAATAACTAATTAATTTACACTTATAGAGGTCAAATATGTACTTAGTACATAGTTAATAACCATAAATTTTTTTGAAATTTTTAAGTTATTTTTTTCTTTATGATATATGTTACATTGTCTATAAATATTTTCTATTTGATTACAAACAATCCAAACAAGCAAAACTACCATTTTGCTACAGCACATTGTCATTTTTCTATTGACCAACAAATAAGACTATTTACATTATGTGGACAAAAGATGAGCAAATGAAAAAGATGGCGATTGTGTCAAGTAATTTGCAAGTACTTCATGAATCCACCCTTTTTTTTTTCCCTCATTCAATTTTACAAAACAATATTATTATGTTAAACCCACACAAATATATTTATACTTTCAAAACCATTTGTTGAAAATGATTGTGTTCTTGAAGACATTTAATTGGTATCTATTTTTTTCAATTTGTCATTCAACAATCCTATTTATTTGTTATAGCATATTAAATTATGCTTCAACTACACAATATTTGATGTCAAATTTCAAAAGTTCGTTCAAATTAACAACTCACACCCCATGTTCACCTATTTGTTTGTCTTAAATTCAAATGAACTTTTGATTCAACAGTGGAAAGCATTTCAAATTAGGCACATCTACAACTTTAATTCATCTTTCCTTGACAGTAATTGAACATATTTTTATTTATTTTATTAAAAGTTATTATTGGTTGTTCTATCATAGGCTATTGCTAGTTATTTCATCTTAAATTATTATTGGTTAGTCTATCGTAGGTTATTGTTGGTTATTTTAAATTATTTTACCTTAAGCTATTATTTGTTATTTATTACTAGCTACTTTAAATTATTTATCATAAATTATTTTTGGATATTCTATCATAAACTATTGTTGACTATTCTAGGCTATTTACTATTGGCTAGTTTTGGCTATTTTATCATAGACTATTTTTGGCTATTCAATGTTATTTACCATATGTTATTATTGGTTATTCTATCATAGGTTATTGTTAAGGGGTGAAAATTCATAGTTAGTGCCAAAAGCAAACTAGTAACTAGTTAATTACTAGTGGTAGAATTATTGTCCCTTACCCAAAAGGTGAAGCTAGTGGGATTAATTAATTCATGTTGATGAATGGTTAGTTGTAATCCACCCAATCACCTAAGAGATTTATAGTAAGGATTATGATAAGAACCTATTTTCATGGGGTCAATGTGAACCTTTTGCAATTGTGTGAAGAAGGAGGATTAAAAGAGGACTTGGGAGGATTTTATGGAATTCGAGGAGTTGGGGTTAAGAGCTATTTCTTGGAGATGTGTGGGTGTGTGACACTAGAAAAGGGCGAGTAGTTTGGAATTATATTATATTTGTGTTATTCAATGGAAAATGGTTGAAGGATCTTAACGTGTTTTGTGTAAATTTATTCTATTAAAAAATGAAGAAAGGTAGTATAGTTTAAGTTTGCATAATGTTTTGTTATATTTTATGTAATAGTTTTGCATTTCTTCTACAAAAGTAGTGATAATGTACATTTTGTATAGTCTCTAGAGTAAAAAGTTTCTTATTGCCACAGGAAGGTAATAATTAATACATGGAAGTAGGAAAGGTCTATGCATGGTAGGGTGGACCAATTTTGGAGTAACACAATCCATTTTTCTACCACCTAAATGTGGTTCTAATTATTCTTTTTCTTTGTACATCATGGAATTGTTAAATGGGATTCATTTTGAAATTATAGGTTTCAATATTTATGTAATGAAATTGATTGGTATGAAAAATATATAAAATGAGAGGAGCTATTGACTTTTGAAATTGAAAATCAAAGTATGTAGCGCTAGGAATGATTAAGTGAATGGACTTTGATTTGGTTCTATGATGAACTTCAAAAACATTTAGGGAATTGGTTTTTATTTTAAAATGTAATAATGAAATCAAGCTTGATTTGATTTGATTCATATATAATGAATTTTATGATCTATGGATTTTTATTTGGTGAAAAACAGGCACATTTTCTCAAAAGTCCATTTCATCTTGAAAAAAACTTGATTTATTTTGAATTTTTGCAAATATGTTTTAATTAATGAACTCTACAAGAATAAAAAATGTAATGGAAAAAAATCTTTTGGAATCAATGCATTATTGCTACCTAATTACAAAAAACATTTCGAGGCTCAAAAAAAAATACAAAAGAAATGAACTTTCAAATTCGTAAATTCATGTTTTTTTCTGTCCACCCTACCATGCACTTACTTGGAAGGGAATATATTTGATGGTTTAAGTCTATGAGGAAAATGGGATTGTTGCAAATGGTAGGCAACAACAGCCATGAAGGTCTATAATTTGGCTGTAGACGGTAAGCAATGTTTAAAAGGTTATCTCAAGGACTACAAACACTACTACAAAATGTGTCCTAATTCACTCTAGATTTCACTAGATTTTGAGTGAATTTGGACATTTTTACCTAATGAAATTGTTTAACCCCTTAGTGAACATGGACTAATTGCTATGGACAATGATTTGTTTCACTAATACTTAGTGAAACAATGTTACTTTCAAGTGAAATACAAATTTACTAAACCATTCACTTACTAATTAATTAACTAACTAGCATGGAAATCAATTAAATTTTAATTATTTAACCTTTATTAATGTAGAGGCTGAAGTTTTAAATCCATCATAATTTCCATTTTCATTTTAGTTTTTTTTGTTACTTTTTTGAATTGTTTTGTTGAACTCAAGGCACTAGTAGAAATCAGTCAAAATGTAACCATTCCATTTACAACTACATGCGACTTGTAGTCGTTTGCGACTAGATTTGAGAATATTTGCAACTATAAGACCAAATTTCAACTATTTTGGTCATTCTCACAACTATGATGCAATTATTAGAAATTTCATCCTATTGGTTGGATCGATTTTACATTTATTTTCATCCATTAATAGGTTGATATGTCTCATTAGTT
>Ga0209208_10003005_pt1 | contig 24263 bp, 23 predicted proteins | sample S1TSphfallax_3_FD_187694 | JGI IMG/M metagenome (GOLD analysis project Ga0209208, IMG submission 187694) | Host-associated microbial communities from peat moss isolated from Minnesota, USA - S1T2_Fd - Sphagnum fallax MG (SPAdes) (version 2) | ecosystem: Host-associated > Plants > Peat moss >...
ACGAATGCCAAGGTGTGTGAGGGTGTTGATGTGGGGCAACCTGTGGCGAAGGATGTTGTTGTGGAACAACCTGTGAGATCAAGTGTGGATAGTCCTTGGTAGGCGGCGGTGGCTAAGATGGACGCATTACTAACTCAACTAGCCATTGATCGTGAGAGGCTTACACCTGGTGTATGTATGTTGGACAACCGAAGTGGTATTTTCCGGTTGGTGAGTCCTACATGCCAAGTGTATGGACTAGATCGGGTTTTGTTGGATTCCGGTGCCCAACCCTTGATGTTGGGGAGGGCAACATGTATTGGTTTAGGTATTTGGAGGTCAGAGCTTGAACTGTGCCCATTCCAAATTTAAACATCACTTGGTGGAGCAAGTGATAGGTCTCACTTCATGACATGTGAGCGATTGTCGGTGTAGATGAGACCAAATCATACGATTGATAGCTCCAGGTTGGGAGTGACTATTGTTGTTACAGCAGCTGAATCGTATGATGTACTAGTTGGAGGTGTTGTGTTGTATTCGATGGGTTTTCATATGGATTATTAGACAAAGACAATGGCTTATCGACCTGGTTGGCAGTCCAGGGATGGATGAATGAGCCAAGTGCCTGTGAGATTTATTTCTGGGGTTCAACCAGGAGGGTCAACCCCAAAGGTGTTGGCCTCAATTGATAGTTTTAGTGGAGTGGTCACTTGGCCAGATGACTTGTTGGAGGGCAACATTTTAGCCATTGACACTCTAGTTACGAGGATATAGAGGAGGTTTCTAACTTTGTTGTAACAGTGTCTTCCTCATTGGATGTTCCACTTTGGCATTCAAGTGGGGTGTTACGGCAAGATGCTGATCATTTGGTATCATAGGCTTAGCATGAAGCTTTTGTGCCTGTGGAGGAGGAGGAGGTTCCACAAAGGACTCCTATTTCTGGTCTTGTTGGGTTATCTCCATTGGATACTACACCCATAGTGTGGGAATATCCTTCCGAGGGTATTTGCATGTTAGATCTATTTGGTGGGATCAGCACTGATTTGGCAACAATGCTTCAAGCGGGTATTCCAGTTCGGAAGTACCTTTACGTGGAGAAGGATGAGACCGCGAGGAGGGTTTCATCGCACCATCTTGCATTATTGACGCGGCAATACCCTTAGTTTTTGCCGAGGTTGGTTATTCGAGGATATCAGTGGGCTTTGCCATCACACATTACATTGTTGGGGGCACAGGACCTTGTGAGAGTTGGTCCTATTGATTTGGTGATTGCTAGATGGCCATGCTAGGGTCATATTCGGGCTAGTTGTGGTGAGGGATTGTGTGACCCTCAATTTCATATGTTTTGGGAAATGTTGCTAATGTTATGCCATCTTTAAACACATCAAGCACGTGCTCCCATGTACATTTTGGAAAATGTACCTTTGTTGGGTGATACTAGGTCTCATGTGATGGCAAGTGTACATGAGATCTAGTCTTAGATTGGACTAGTGGTTTTATTGGATGCAACAAAGGTTGGCTCGTGTGCTCATCGTCCATGATTGTGGTGGACAAAAGTGGTGCCGAGGGAGGTGTTGAGATGGGCATATGAAATAATGCCTCGATCTTCTCACCCCATAGTGGATAGTATTTTGGATATTGGCCAATGTTATCAGGTGGTGAAAGTTGCTGATAGGTCACCCATGGTAGTGGTGAACCGAATGGGACAACCTAGGATGGCGTTACCCACATTTGTCAATTTTCCAATGTCACATGCCTATAGGGAGGGTGGTCTCGGGCTTGTATGGGATACTTGTTTGCAACAGTTAGTGGAGCCCAACGTCGATGAAAGAGAACGTGCAATGGGGTTTCCTATAGGAGTGACATCGGTCCTTTCTATTTTCGAGGCTTCACATCGATAAATGTTGGGTCAGGCTATGGACCTAAATTGTTTGACTTGGATTGTTAGCCTTGGTATGGTTGAGTAGCGTTAGCTCAGAGCCACATCTGTAGTAATTACACCTCTTATGAGCTCGCTGCCCATCGTGACAATAAAGGCATTGATTGGGGGCGAAGAGAATTGTACTTTTCATCCTTGGAGTACATGGGATGTGTTGGGAGAACATGTGGAGGTTGTGGCCCATGCTGTTGGAAGAGTTTGTTGCTCCAGTGGTGTTCCATTGGGTGACATGGAAAAGCGTGTGGCTTCTCCCAAGGTTCTTGTATAACAACCCATGGTGTCGTCCTCTTCCTCTAGTGTGTCTACCAAGGAGACTTGGGAGCCTTTGATGGGGCCCAAATTAATAAGAGGAGAGAGGCGATGGTTGATGTAATTCCTAAGAGTGTACAAGAGTTGTTTTACCTTTAGTACGAAGGAGTTGGGTGCTTTGATTGGACCTAGTATACAAATTGAATTAACTAGTGACACGCCAATCTTTCGTTGTCCCTATAGATATAGTGATATGGAAAGGGACTTGATTTGGAATCGGACGTTGGGTCTATTGGAGGTTGGATTAGTGGATTTGTCGCATGGTGAGTATGCATTAGCCATTGTCATGCTTGCCAAAAAGGATATACATGGCAATTACATGGATAGGTGGATGTGTGGAGACTACCGTCCTATCAATCGGTAGACTAAGTTTGATAAATATGCCATGCCTACACCTGAGGAGATCTTTGATGTTGTGGGACATGCAAAGGTCTTTAATACACTTAATCTTCGAGCAGGGTATCATTAGTTGCTAATTTGAGAGGAGGACAAGGCCAAGACTACATTTTGGGGCGTCAACTTTCACAGCAAGGATTATTTATACCAATGGAAGTTCTTACCCTTTGGGTTGAAGAACGCGCTTGCCGAGTTTCAACGTGTGATGGATAGGATAATTAGCAGGGTTGGATTTTGTCTGGTGTTATATCGATGATATTGTGGTGTATAGTGATACCGTGGAGGAACACCAAATTCATCTTCAGATTATGTTTGAACGGTTGAAGGTTCATGGTTTGCGTCTACATCTTAAGAAATGTAAGTTCTTCCAAGAAAGTGTGGAGTATTTGGGTCATGTGATCTACCCAAGTGGTTTGGGAGTACAACAAGCCAAAGTGGAGGCTATTGCATGTATTTCGCATCCCACAGATGTGAATAGGGTTTGCACTTTCATGGGATTGGCAAACTACTACTATAGGTATGTCAAAGGCTTTAGTGCAACGGTAAAGCCGTTGAACATGTTGTTGAAGTTGGATCAAGAGTGGCAATGGGGTGATGAGCAGGAGTGAGCTTTTGTGAAGCTCAAAGCCAGGTTGGTTATGGCTCCCATTTTGAGGAGACCTATTAGGGGGCATCCATTCTAGCTACACACTGATTGGAGTATGTTGGGACTTAGAGCGGTGTTGACATAGTGTGATGATGAAGGGAAGGAGTTTGTGGTGGTCTATGTGAGTCATTTGAACAATGTAGCAAAATCACATTATAGTTCATACGAGGGAGAGTGTTTTGCAGTGGTGTGGGCTATTGCACACTTCAGGTGTTACTTGTTTGGCACACAATTTACCATTGTCATTGATCACCAACCGCTCAAGTGGTTGATGGAGTCCAATAAGCTTACAAGAAAGCTTACATGGTGGGTTCTTATCTTACATGAGTATGGCTTCCAGGTGGTGCATAGACCTAGAGTTGCAAACCTTGATGCCGATGGGTTGAGTCGGAACCCATGCACTAGCCAAGAGGATAATACTGGAGCTAGATGGCATGGCAAGGTTCATGAGGAGATGGTGCCAAGTTGGCATGCATCGGCCCTTTTGTGTTTGTTGGGTGTGGACTTTAGTATGGAGGGCCACATGACATTTTACTCTAGTCAAAGGGTAGATGGTTAGTCTTCAGATCCTAAGGTTGGGGATGGTAGCACTGGTCACCATGATGTTCATGATGATACATTGGTGTTGGAGTTTTTATAGACCAATATGGTGCCATGCATGGTGAGTGCCAAGGAGAAAGATCGTGTTCTCCAACGAGCTAGGAGGTATTGGTTAGAGGGGACACATATACTCCAAGTGTGGGAGGATGGTAAGGTGCAGATTATACCACATCCAACCCAAAGAAGGCGTATTGTGCAGCGTGCCCATGAAAAGTGGGGGCATTTTGGAGTAAAGCGGACATATAGCTTGTCCTAAGTCAGTATTGGTGGCTTGGTATGCACACCAATGTGCAACAATTGGTGTCACATACATGGTTTGTGATAGGGTGAAGGCATCTTTCAATGCCCCTACACCACAGTTACACCCCTTACCTATTATGGGGTTAGGTTATCACTGGAGTTTGGACTTTGCGGGACCATTACCATTGACGGTACGACATAATAGATATGCGTTGGTGATGGTGGAGCACTTCTCCAAGTGGATTGAATTGGTGCCATCCCCCGACAAATCCAACGAAGGACTAGCGTATGCATTCCTTGATAGGGTGCTTAGTCATTTTGGTGCACTAGCTAAGGTGTTGACCGATCAAGGTATAGAGTTTCAGGGTGAGTTTTAGGTCTTGTGTGACAAGGTGTTGATTGATCACCGAACCATGTCTCGAGATCATCCTGAGGCAAATGGTTTAGCCGAACGTGTGGTACAAATGATGAAGAGGGCATTGTGCAAGTATGGCCTATAGAAAGGCCACTTAGGGGATTGGGATATTCAGTCACCATGGTTGGCCATGGGATATCAATTTAGTCGTCAAACATCCTTGGCTTCCTTTTCACCTTATTTTCTATTGTACGGCCAAAATCCAAACTTGCCAACGACAATTCGTCGTGAGTCAAGTGAGGTGGTGAACCTTGATGGCCCAGAGATGTGGTTGAGGGTGTGTTCTCAACATGCAGAGCTCTTTCAAAAAGTTATGCCAGCAGCATTTGAGAACCTTGCCATTGCTCAACACAAGGATACATTGTGATATGTAATTATCCGGGGTGGAGGTTATTGACCATTGATTCGTAGGTTCAATGTGGGGGGCTATGTTTATTTGCAACAGATTGCACCAACAACATTGGATGCAACGACATGCCACACTATCTTATGAGTGCAAGAGGTGTTAGCTTTTAGAGTTCTCATGTTGGAGGGTCGTGATGGTGTTGTTTGGAAGGACCATGTGCGTAATTGTGCGCCATGTCACCTCCCAAATGTGGATGGTATAATTGACCCAAGTTTGGTAGTGGTACAGGTCGGCTTGAGATGTATGTTGTGTGGGTCTAGAGGTGGATCAACCCATATGTTGGTGTGTGATAGATGTTATAGGGGTTGGCACATGGCATGCATGACTCCACCTATGGATGTTGTTCCCGTTGGATGGTGGGTTTGTCCTCGTTATACTTTGGAGGGGTAGATGACTTGATTTTCACATGGTATGGATTGCAGATGGGCGACTAATGATGGGGCAACATAACCCCCGGCCTTCTGATTCGTGCACCTACGAAGGTGTATAACATGTAGAAGATGCATAGGGCTACCTAGAAGTTAGAGGGATCTAACCACCAACTAGGAGGGCGAGTTGTGGTACACGAATATTTGTGTATGCTTTTGTCCATGTTATGTGTTTGTGTGTGTATGTGAGTATGATTTGTTAGGGATGTATGTTGTATGATGATATGTATTCGCACGACACAGTAGACACCTTGCCATTGGAAATGGAACTAGTAACTTCCTTTTCATTATCTTACTCGGTGTTGTCAAGCTTTATAATAGACAAAGGAAACTAATCCATAGGCTTTGAAATCCATACATGGGTTACAAGATTATAGCCGAATTTAGAAAAATGTTAAGTAAAAAAATCTAAATATAATGGGCTATGTCTACAAATGATAAACAAAATGTCCATAATACAATCTTTAGTTACATTAAAAGAGTTGCCTATTAACCTATGGCCACCACCTCCATTAGATTGTTAAGAACTAGATCCAAATTGTGGGATAATGGTTTTCTATGCTACACTAGATTTGTGGTGCATGGTATCACTAGCACAATGTCTTTTTCCACCTTTTTTATAACTTGACCTTCAACGTTTGGCCCCATATTGATTGTTTGCACCATTGAATTTGGCACATTTACATGCATGTAATGTGGATCAAAATGTTATGCCTAACAAAAAATGATTATGAACAAGAGTTGCAAACATAGCTACAAATATGGATCATAATTTGAAGTTCACATTTTCTAGTGTAGATTATAATAATCTCCAAAAGAATCAAATTATTGTTAATGTGAAAATTATAATGTTTATACTAAAAACTTGTGGCATGCAAATATATTCCATCAAATGGGAACATTACCATTGTGCATTGTGAGGGCCTTTTTAGGTTGTAAGGTTACAACACCTATAGCAACATGTGTTTTCAGTGGTGAATTAGCCTCATCATGGACCTTAGGAGAGGAAGGTGCACTACAATAAAAGGTGTCCCTATACGCTAAGTGATTTCATTAGATTTTGAGTGAATTCATTGGTCTAGTGAACGGGGACTAGTGAACTACACCCACATTTTGTAATGGTGGTGGTGTGTCAATTGCTTTTCCATTGTAAGACTTGAAGCCCAATGGGCTACTACTAAGTGTTCCAAGGCTTAGCCTTTAGCTTTGTACGTAGGTGAAACCAATTGACCCATATTCAATATGCTTGAATTGTAGTATGCTACTTGCATGCAAGAACCACAATGATAGATTTAAAATTCAAACAAATTCATAATGTAAGGAAGAAAAAAACAAGTTTAATGGTCCTTGTTTCAAATATGCCTAAACACCTCGAAATTATAACCAAACTATTGTCTATATGCATCAAAAAATTTCTTTTGCTAAACACCCAAATTAGTGTTGCAAATTATAGTCCATTATTTTCAGAAGCACCACAAGCATAATGGCACATTAAAAGCACTAAAAAAATTGAAAGGGTGTTTTGATTAAGTTTTGGCCAAAGCATAATAGACCACAAAACTACTTTTGATTAGCATCCAAAATAGTATAAATGAAAGAGGTGTTTATCATAGGCATTGATAGCACCAACAAGCATAAGCTTACCCTTAACATCCAAAACACTACAAAGCAAAATTGTGTTTTTCACAATAACTAGTGGTAACAGAAAGCACATATTAATTTTCCTTAGCATCCAAAGCACTATAAAACAAATAGGTGTTTTTCACAAACACTGATAACACCATAAAACACATATTGATTTTCTTTAACATCTAAAGCACCACAAATCAAATAGGTAATTTTCTCAAACACCAATAACACCAAAAAAATAGCTTTGGTTTTCCTTAGCATCCAAAGCATTACAAATCAAATAGGTACTTTTCATTAGCACTAATAGCACCAAAAAACAAAAACTTTATTTTCTTTAGCATCCAAAGCATTACAAATTAAAGTTGTGTTTTTCACAAACACTGATAAAACCTCAAAGCATAGAAATGATTCCTCATAACATTGGAAGCATTCATGATAAAAAAAAGGTGATTTTTGCAAACACCGATAGCACCACAAAGCATGGAATTGATTTTGAACCTTAGTATTAGGCAAGTAATGCAAATCAAAAGACTATTTTCATAAGCATTCACAACACCCCAAATCAAATAGTTATTGTTCATTGGCACTATTCAAATACCCACCAATTAAACAATTTTTTTTTATCCAAGTCCTTCGAAATCAATTCAGCAAAGATGCGTAGAACTCATGAGACATCTAAGATAATTTGACTTCTTTTTGCAAGGAGTTCAACTCCTCTTTTAATTCATCCAATCGTAAATTTATAGCATGTATGTGGAATTTTTCATTTCTTTTGTGCAAAATCCAAAGTTGGTCCACTAGTTTGGGTGAAGTGATTTTCCACAAACACAATATTTATTCTCATTCTTCAATAATTTAGCTAGACAAATAGGGTGGTATGTGTGTTTACATGAAGTGACTACTATGTCATAGTAGTTGTACCAAGCTTTACAAAACCCATAGGGTTTAACAAGGATGACAATATTTGAATTTGCATCAATAGGGCAAGCTGGGGGTAAGATTTTTTTTGGCCAAAATGGAGAACCCCCTCTTCTTTCCATGCTTCCCAATTGTTGTTGAATTGTAATTCACTACCTTCCCTAACATATCAATTGCTTTTTCATTGTATTACTTTTTTATTCAATTTTCTAAATGTCCACCTCTATATCTTGAAATAACATCACAAACTTAGCATTTCACGACTTAAAAATGGAGGTCGTGTAACATTAGTTCATTCATAATTTATATGTTTCACACACTAATATCGTGCATTGAAAACACATTTGACACATGGATTTATTACAAGATGCAAAAATTTTGTGACATTCATTCATTCATAGGTTTGTACTTCATTTGTTAACACATTTATTCATGTGTCAAAAGTGTTTTCAATGCATGAAATTTGTGTGTAAAATGTACAAACCTATTAACGAATAAACTTCACACAATTTGCATTATTTATTCGTCACATGCTTAAATTTGTGATGAGGTCATCTCCTTTTATTGCCCTTGACAAGTTGTCCCTTAATAAGGTCTTAGAGGTTTCCACTTCTCTTTGTGCTTGTTGTTGTTGTTGAACAAACAATTCAACTTTTTTTATTCATTTGCTAAGCCCTTTGCGTTCAATTTAACACAAAATGCAAAGTTGAACAAAAAACTCAACATTAACACATTAAGTTCAATGAAAAAGCACATTGAATCAACAAAAATAATTTCAAAACTTGCATTAATATTAGCACATGCAACTATGATATGCAAGGAGTAAAAAATGAAGGTGAAAGTGGCAACATGGCTTGAAGCACAATGAGGAGGTAAAAAGGGTGAAAGCATGGTTAGGTGGCTCAAAAGTGGCGTTTGAAAGTTCATAATCTAACATTAACGATTTTTTTTTTATAGTTTTAACAATTATCAAACCATAAATCCTATAATTATCCCCTATGCTTTTAGTCATAAACATTAATAAACCAACCTATGAATATTCTAAACATGTGATTGATAAAAAATACATGCAAAACATTAATTTTTTTAATGTGCAGTGGTATTTCAAGTATAAAAATTTACAACAATCACATCATTTAAAATTTTGAAAAATTAAAAATATATACATTAGGAAGTTTCAATGGACTTCACTAATAAATTCTTCATTTGATGTTGCTTTATTTTTAATTTTTATTTTGACACTACTTTGATATATTTTTTGATTCCATTTTTTGTGTGATAGACATAATGTTATCATTTCAAAAATTCATTATATGAGTCCATTATTTTTTTACAATTCATCCAAAATTTTTATGATGATTCCCATTAAAGTTTATGACAACATGAATAATTAAAAAATTGACAATGTTAATGACACATTCCCAAGCTCCTTGATAGATTCAACAATGAGTCTAAGGTGAAATAGTGAAAGGATAAAAAGTGGGGCATGCTCCCTGGTTCGCAACATTTATGGGGTAGAGGGGCGTGTTGGAACTTTGGGATGGGGAATAAGACAAGTGAAAAGTGGGTCAATTATTCACATGGACCTACACAAACCAAACAACAAGTTGGTTACTGCATAGTTAAAACACTTTTGGTGCACAGATGAGCCATGGGCAAACATGGACTCACAAGACTCACCACAACCCAGACTTGGGGGAAGCCACCACCTTCCCCCTTATAATATTCTTGGTGTTTGGCCACAGGGCTAGCACCCAAATGTCATTTTGTCCTAGGACTCGCAAGTTGGAGTCCCAAAGTTCTCGAAATTGGAACTCTCATGATTTTGGAAGCCCATAACTTTGTGTGCAGACCTCTGATTGAGGTGAGATCTAAAGCAACGTAATATCCTTTGTCGAAATTTTTTCAACAGTATGTTACACATCACCTGAACGCAACAAAATCAGGGCGATTCTCGACATTTAGTGGTTAGGAGTCAAATTGACAATTTTACTCTCAGCCTTTTTTTAGGCCATAATTTGTGTTTTAAGTACCCAAATGGGTCATACGAGCCAATTTTAAACATCTACGTTTCAAGAACTTTCCAATGGTATAATGAACTTTTCAATCCAATGAATTTTGACTTGTGCAATTGCCTTATGAAGATTCAGAAGTTCATCAGGACTCCAATTCTTAAAGTGAGAGTTCATTTGGGAATGTGAAGGTTCATTCCCTCACACTCTTTTACACTTTCGGGAGCATGAAATGTGACTCCTGCGCTTCATTTTTTGCTCGCACCTTCGTAAACCCTTGCTTTGGTTACGAGCCCAAGGTTAAGGTTGCCATAGTTAATTTTGAACGGGGTTTTAAATTTTATGTTTGTACATATCTAGAAAAATTACAAGTGTGATAGTCTAAAAATTCCATTTATTAATGTTTTTGCTTGAAAGAGGAGTTGATTGTAAGGGTTGTGGGACAAAATGTGGATGCCATGGAAAATTAATAACAGGTGTAGAACATTATTAACACACTAGATATTTTAAGGCATGTAAGTTTTCATTGGTGGTTGTTGTTAAATTCTTTTTTTCTAATTCAAATTTGTTTGAAGAAAAAAACATTACACAAAAAAATGGTTTTAATGACTAAGACAATTTAAGATTATTGTCCAAATGTAGATGTTAAAAGATTTTTAACTTAAGGAGTTAGGTAAGGTATTTTTTTTAATGAATTATGATTATTTTTATATCATGAGACTTAGAGGAAGAGGTCCCATAAAAGAAAAACTTGTTCATGAAAAAAATTGGAAGTTTTTGGATAAAGGATGCCAATAGTGAAACATTTGAAAATGTTTTAAATTGAAAACAAATAAGTTTTAAAAGTAGACAAAAAAATCCTTGTTTATTGATTGATAAATTTGTGATTGGGGAGCCTTTGAAACAAAACCCTCGATCAAATATACTTGGGTTAGGTTAGAATAGAAAGACCGTTGTAAATTGTTAACCCACCCATCAAAGATTTGTTCCAATTTAAAATTGTTAGAACATACTTCACAAGGACTTAACAAAAAACCACATTGTAATGTAGACTTCATAATCTACTTGATTTTTAAATTTACTTTCAACTTACTTTTACATGCTAGTTTAAAAACTTTCTAATTCCAACTTATTCTCCAAATTACAAAAACTAACAACATATCTATGCATTATAATTCAAATCTTGCTCAAAATTGGTTTGTACATGTGCACATTTATTTTTTGATTATGTTTTCAATTGTAAAACAAATCCAATCATACATTTGATAAAAATCACACTATGAGATTGATGTTCCAAAACTAAAATACAAAACAATTACATAATTTGACATGCTACATAAAATGATTTTTCTTCTCACAAGTCTTCCCCAATCTTGATCTACACATGCACAATCATATTTTAAACTATGTTTTCAACTTTGAATCAACATTTTGTTGTACCATTTGTGAAAAGTGAAAGATAATGTGCATGATGACAAAGTCTGCAATCATGATGTTTATTAAATTTGGAAAAGAGAAAAATTGTGAAACCATGGGGATGCAATGGTCCCAATGATCCAATTTTGAGGGAAGAAAAATAAGATTGAAAGATGCTAAAATAATTATAGCATTTTGCAATTGATTCTCAACTACAAAATTGTTTTTTATCATCCAGCTAACTCTAACTTATTAGAACCATAGTGCAATTTTGAGTAAAGTTCTTCAAATTCCTATGTCTTTGGCTTTAGCGGTTTTCAAAATATAATCCCTTTTTGAATGGGGTCTCAATCCATCTAAACTACACATAGCCCAAAGATTAAAAAAAATGTATACTACTAATTTGTTAAAATTTGACCACATGGTTACATCTTGCTTGTTTGTATGTAAGAGCTTTTTGAAAAAAATATTGATCAACTATGTAGAGCAGTGTAAATTTGAAAGGTAAAATTTTGCTAGATGGGGACTTTGTTTTGACAAATAAAAAAAAGAGTTTTTTTGGGTTTTCTACTTTCCAGATTTCAAAAATGTGTTTAAAAATATCGTTACATTTTTGTGTTAAGTTCCAATAGGCAGCAAACAATATAGAAGGATGCTTGAATATTGTTACTTCCATATTTTGTTTATAGCTAGATTTAGCTAAATTATCTCATGAATCATCACCACTTCAACATAACAAAATTGAAAAAGGGAGAACATGCCTGATTTGGAACGAATGTAAAGGACTGTAATAGAAATCATCTTTGGTTTGGGTTCAACTGGAGGCTAGGTTGCATGGTTCAAGAGATTGGTAGTATGGTCCATTTCAGGTTCTGAATTTAGCAAGTATAGCGCAAGCCCTGGGAGCATGGCATGACACACTTGAGACAAGGGCAAGTGTCTTCCATAGTGTGCAGAGAAGATTTGGAGTACGAGTTCAGTGGTTCATTTCAGCCAGCTGAGTATAAGTTTTGTGTAGGGTAATGCACCTGGGCTGGGGCATTCCTGAAATAATGGGTCCCCAAGGCTGGAGACTGGTGGCCTTTTAATTTTGGAACACCGCGTCTGGAGGATATTGCATGGCGTAAAGCTCCGTCACTCATTTTTATCTTTTTTCTCTTGATACCCAGCAGATACCCGACTGGTGCCCACTTGAGTATCATGGAAAGAAAAAAAAACAGGGACTGTGAGCATTTCATAAAACAGAATTTCCGGTTTTCAAAATGCCCGTGAGTTTTTATGCTCTATAATGGTATCTGCAAATACACTTACAAAAAACGAGCAGGGCGGCGGGCCTCTAGAGTCTGCACAAACCGTCAAGACCAAAAAATGGAGAAGGAAGTGTCTCATCCAAAAGGAGGTGCAGAACCTGCAGTTCATCCCTGCGAACGACTGACTGGCTATATCCAGTAACAGTTTTGAAAATCGAGGAAGCCGCGCCGGAAGGGCGGGTAGGGTAAATCAAGGTAAGTACCTAGTTCTCATTTTCAGAAAATCTATAAAGTTTAAATCTACTAGAAATGGTAGATTCTAGTCGAAGAGAACAGAAGAAACGGCACGGGTAGGTGATTCAAAGTTTCCTTTCCGGAAAATCTAGAAAGAATGGTAGATTCTCTTTGAAGAGAAATGGAGGGAACGTGAGTGGACACAGTCGTCGTCGTCTCCCGCTCTTTGTCGTCATCATCGTCGCTCTGTCTCCCGCCATCGCCATGGCTAGACTCCCGCGCTTCTCTATGCTCCTCTTTCTTTCCCTGCCACTTTCCACACTTTCCTCTACATCACGTGTTATTGATCATCTCTTTCACTTTCTGCCGATCTTTCTCGCGTCCTCTATCTCCCCCAAACTAGGCAGATTGGTTCGTTTTGTCTCCGGAAGAGATACTCTTTCTCTCCGCCGAGCAGCTTCCCAATTTCTTCACCCTCCCTTGTTTTGTTTATCACATCGGTCCTACAGCTTCATTTTCTGCTTGTTCCATCTGTTTGCCGTCGTCGTTTTTCTAAATTTCTCCTCCGCGTGCCTAGGCAATAAGACTTTTTGTTAAAATGGACATGAAGTCATTGCGAATGAGGTTAGGACTAGCAGAGGACGTGACAGTGGTGAGGAAGGCGCAAGAGCTTCTTCGTCTCAGCAATGTGCACTTCAATGCCTCGTCATTCGGTGTTGTAAGTTTTTTCTTTCCCTCTTCTTGCAGTTCCTAATTGCCACACAACCAAATCGCAGTCTTTGAGAACGATCAAAAGTGCTGCATGAGAAGAAGTTTGCTGTATGAAAGGAAGATCTTTATGGCAATGAGAGATCGATATCTGCGGATTAGAAGTAAAGATTTCAAGGTCATCAAACGCAGCTATTTTCCAGAATGCCATGGTACATGTTAACCTATCTGCTGACTCTGGGGATTGTGATGCTAATTTCAGGGTGAAGTTTGCAAGTCTGTGCTCTGCTTCGAGCTCGCGTGTTCAGTGTAAGTCTCCATCGTTACTGTATACAATCATCTGAACAACCTGCACGATTGAACTCATCTATTTGCATGTCTTGGAGACATTAGTATATCCTTGGATTCTGTCAATTATATCCAAATATACAGTTCTGACCGTGCCTCCTTGTGCACAGAACTCTGAAACTGCCTGCTAAATACAGGGTAACTGTCTAGAAGGAGATGCAGTTTGTTTCACTGATAATACTGGCATTGAGTCCTTTGGGAAGCTTGAGCAGTGATGTTGGATATGCAACCTTCAAATGATCACATCTAATGGCCTTTTCCTCTCTATTGTGACTCTAACACATGTTTACTGAATTTTCCAGCTTGCAGGTTTCTTTCAATCGCCAGAAGGGCATTCGTGTCAGTGGATTATCAGAGAAGGCATATGTCAGATCTTTGGCAGCCATGCAGAATGCTCTAGGGCTCAGGTGAGTTGTATGTGTAGAAGACAAGAACATGTACACCTAGAATCTGTTGCAAAGTTGTCAATTCTCAACAGCTCAATATGATCTTTATAGCTCAACAGGTCAGGATGAGCTTCCAACATCTGTGTAGAAATAGATGACTCCTATGCTCAGCTATATTATTCTTAAGGTATAAACGTTTGTGTGAAGCGTAAAATTCTGATAGGATACTTCACTTGTGCAGGTTAAAAGTGGACATAAGGGAGCTTGCAATTCAATTTGGCTGTGTCAGACTCATCAACATAGTTCACAAGGCTTTGGAAACGTAAGCAACCTTTATCCTCTCCCATTGCAGCACATTCTCTAATCCCAGTTAGCCTTTGCAAGTAGTTTCTTAGCAAAGGAAGGCTTAGGGGTTGAATGCTTGGCATATGTGAATAAACTATTTATCTCAATTACCGTATTTGTGCTTGTGGATACAGATATAAGCAGCGGTTTGTAGCAGCTTTGCCAGTATCACGCCGAAGTAGTGCAGACTTCAGCCGCTCAGTGTTTACAGCTGTTGCATTCTACCTCTCTGCCAAGAAGCACAAGGTTTAATCTTTTGTCTCCATATTTCTGTAGCCTTTGGTATCTTGGTTCCCAACTGTGTCAATGAATGTTGTGTGGCTTCTTGTCCTCAATTGTGACAGGGTATTGTGAGATAGTCGAATTCCCACTGCACAGGCCCCTTCTGAATGATAAGTGTTTAATTTCCTCACAGTTGAAGGTGGACAAGATGAAGTTGATGGAGATATGTGGCACTTCTGACACAGAGTTTGGAAATGTATGCCATCCCTTCATCTTCTTTTGAGCATTTTTCTATTTCCTTCCTTCCTGCTCCACAGTTAGCAACAAGGCCTTCATAGTTTTTTTCAGCTTTGTGTGGCAGTGTAACAGCTTAGGTTGTCCTGGTGCCTTTAGACATGGGACAGTCATCTTATGCCAAACCTTTGTGCCTAACAGGTAGCAACTTCAATGTTGGATCTCTGCTTTGACATTCTTGGTGTGGAGAAGGAGAAAAGGGACCCAAAGTCAATTCAGCAAAATCGAGGTGCTGTTTTATGCTCACTGAGGATGCAAGGAAATAGTACACAAACTCACCTAATGCAGCTTCCAGTAGCCAAGTTTGTCAAGGAGATTTATGTTACTATTGTGATGTAAGAGCACTCAACTAATCAGGTCATTCCAAATCAACCAAACGAGTAATCATTGAGCAACTGATACTGGAGGAGACACATTGCAGAGTGATTCTCTGTTACATTTATAAATGATGTAACTGATGCTTGTGTGCATAAAATATGTTTTTGTTTCTGCTGTCCTGTTTCAGAGTTGCTGAATGTGATTCCTGGCAAAAGAAGACATGATACAGTCACATCAGACAGTGATTCAGAGTCTGTTGATGATGAAGACGGGCTAGAGGTCAGTGTATTTCCTTGAAGTTTCTTTCCAGTAAGATGGGAAATAATAGTCTCATACCAAGGTAAAGTTACTAGCACTCCATAAATAGATAAAAGTCACTGTGAATCCCCGGTTGCTATTATGTGCAAGTGCATGTATTTGATTGTTCCCATTGTTTCATTGTGAGAAGGTGCCTGATATCAAAAGGTCTAGAGTTGCAATCAATAGCCGAGCATACAGTCAATGGAAGGCCTCCATCATGACAGCTCGCCAAACATCGAAGACTACTGCTGTTCCAGGTTCCGCTCTTTCTCTTTAGAATTTCACTGTTCAAGTTTATTAGCATGAAATTGTCGCTTCCCAATGGACAACAGAAAGGATTTTCATTGCATTTGGAAGTATTAAGTCTATTTATCTGTGCACCTTTGCATACTATGACTCTGGTACTGTGCTACAGATGGTTACAGGAAACCAACTAAGCAATTGACTTTGTCCTTTGTGGAAAGGGACTCACCCTCAACTATTCCTTGCAAGCTTCCCAAAGATTGTGTGGATGCCCTATCCATACAATAGCAGCAAGTTGTTTCAAATCTTACTGTCTTTGCAACATAATCATATGGGTTATATCTAGTAGACTTTCCAGCAGAATATGGAATTATTTTAGCTTATGAGGGTTGCTGCAATTATGTGGTTTTACACCACGAAGAAGCTCCCTGAAAATTGATTTCTTTGAATGTTCCAACAAGAGTGGACATTGGAAAATTCCTCCCTACACATTGGAACTTGCCAATTACCATCACTTCCTACTCCCCAAGCAACATGATGGCTTTTTTCTCTGAATCTGCTGCAGTGTTATAACCTCCAAAGATGTTTTTCCTTAAAAATTCAATTTCACTACTTATTTCATCTCTTTGTGCAATCATTTCATGTTTCCTCAAAAGTGAATGTGGTTTAGGATTTAGGCTTTTTGTTTTGAGGACAACAAAACATCATGACCTTATGTTCTTGTATGTCCATGCTTTTGCTGAACTGAGATGGTTTTTTAGAGGGACCTTGTGTCATGATTAGCAATGAACTTAAATCAACCAAGTTCTATTTGTGGGGCCAAAGGAAAATATTTATTTGTTGGATGAGCTCATTCCTTCGATATGGAATGCCTGCCATCTGGAATGTCCATGTTGATGAGTGAATCAGTTTTGTGTGGTGATTTTCCAAGAGTTTTTGCATGGTATTTGTTTCCTAAGCATTTCAAATCAAGTATACTGTGCACTCTACAAACCCATAATATAAACCCAACCCCCTAAATGCTAAACTATGGGACTTGCATACATACAGTAAATTCTAGACATTGTCATCATTTCCCGTCTCTGGTCTTGGGTCAAGGAATGCATCAAGAAAAACATTACACACACACTCTGTCCTACATCTCCCGCTTCCTGAATCCTACAGTGGAAGAAAATAAAGTTAGATACATTGCCATCCTGTAGAACAGAGATCAATTCAAGAACACAAACAAAAAAACATGTAACTTAGCTTCTCTGAAGTTCCTTTTAGAAACTCCTGCTTAAATCTTCCATCAATCCTCCTCATCTTCATCCTCAATCACTCCTCCTCCATTCAAACCCTCCAAACAAATCTTATCAACCAGCACAAAAAACTCAACAACAGAAGGTTCATCAAAGTGATGACATCCCTCATGCCACTCACCATTGCTGTCAACTCCATGAACAAACAGCCAAAATGCTAAGCATCACATCCCCATGCAGAAAGTTTCAAAAAGATAAAACCCTAAAGAGAATCCTGTGTGAAACTCATCAATGATTTTACTGATATCAGATTAATTGAGACATAGAAAGGATGGATTTCTGAGAATCTTCCATTGAGATTTTGTGAAGATTGTTCATAAAATAGAATCTATGCACCACACATTATACACATGATTCACAAAAGAAAGCCGGTGTTGAATCTGCTACAGTTCCATCTCTAGAGAAGCAGTTGTTGAAATTGCTTCTTTTATTATGCTTTTGCAAGCTCCTCTTTGTGTTGCCTTCATCATGAACCAACTTCTAACTCTGCCTAGTCAGACTTTGTTGTTTTTATTAGCCTGTACATATTTTCCTCCACCAGAAGATCCCTGCTCCACCCACCATGACTTGGTCTGTCCATGGATGATGTGAGTGAAACCCTGAAGATTGACATGGTACAAAATACTAAGACTTTCAACAAGCTGCATCCACACCAGGCATTAAACCTCCTGGACATGTAACAGAATCTGCATGTGCAATTGGCACTAGTGTGCAATAGATGTACATTTCTGAACATTATTAGTAGATCACATCAACATTAATTGGTGCCAGCAATGCTTTTGCTTGCACTACTGATTAAGCACCATGCAAATCTCCTTGTAGGTGTGTCATTGTGATACAAGACATTGGAGTACAATGTGTTGATTGCCACCTCCTCTCAGAACAACTTGCAGCCATAGTACATAATTCTCACCACAATTGACGCAGTTGAAATACAGATTTGGATCCTGCAATATGCCTAAATATTGAGCAGCGGTCATTTAGCCTGATGTGGTTGTGTACTACTAAAATCCAAGCTTGAAGCCCTTCACCTGCAAGATGACAAATAGAGTATAGAACTTTGCAAGTCATGTTCTCTTCCATTGCATAAAACATGCCAAGCTAACAATACCATGTGATGGTCAACAACAAAACAGTGCATAAGAATGCATACATTGGGTTGCACAACATGTCCCTACTTACAAACAGTTGGTAGGAAAAGAAGCAGTCACCAAGTGGGAGGTGCAAACTTTTTTTCATGCTACAGGCGCTGTGGAGTAACATCAAAAAAAAAATCTTTTGGATTTGCGGTTGGCTTCAAGGCGTAGCTCCCTCTGCAAGATGCACATTGAGTTACATTGAGAGACCTGAACATCACATAATTTCCACTGCAGGAGAAAAACATCTGCAAATACCTTCCAACAGATAGATGGTGGAGGTAAAGTTATTGAATTTGTAAAACACAAGCTTCATGAGATAAAAGGCCGAGAAGTTCCTTTGTAGAAGATGTGCAGCTCTTTAAAAAAGGGAAAAATGAGACAGATGCTTCATATCCCCCAAACCAACAAACCCCATTTTTTTCATATACCATTTCCTTTCTTAACTAATCCTAATCATGAATTCCCTACAAAATTTTCTCCTCTAACCCTAATCTTTGAAACCTGATCATCAATCATTTCATCTGAGATATGTGCATGCTTACTTCATGTTTTCTGCACTCCTTATAGGCATCAAAAAACTCCTGGCACTTGCTCTTGTCATAGTTTTCATCATCCAAGCCTACAATCCACAACAATATCCTATCTGAGTAAAGTCTTTTAGAGCCCTTTCAAACAAAAAAGGGAAGGAAGCACAACAAAAGGCGTGTCTGCTAAACAAGCAGAAATGATGGACCTTCTAAACCACTTACTCCAACTCCCTCCCCATTTGAGGTGGTCAACTTTTCATCCCTGTAACTGCAGCCACACCATGGTTGCTAAATTCTTCACACAAGAAAAACTTGATCTGGTGACTCCTCTCATTTAAAGCTGAGTGGAATTATTCTAGGATTACTATCGGGAATGAAAATTCCGGAATACGAGACAAGAAAATACTTGCAAGGCTGCAAAAGAAACGAGGGAAACATCACAGACTGGAAAAACACCTTAAGAGTTAAGGAAAAGAAGACACAGAGAAACCACCTTGTCAAGAACCAACGGAAACATATCTCTCATCAATCCCAAATCCTAAAGTCCGAAAACCAACCAAAAGAAGGGGGGAGAAAAAAACAGAACAAAACAAAACAAAAAATGAACGCAAGTCTTTCAGAAAGAACAGCAGCAGCGTGAGGAGCACAAGCTTAGTACTTACATTTGAGAGACGCTGCGTACTGAGGTGCACAAATGGAGTCAGAAAGCTTCTGCAGACTCGCTCCTGCAACAACAGGCTTCGGTGGTGATGGAGCTCGATCCTCCATAACCTGAGCTTGTATCCATAATGAGGAGATGGATGGGTAAACGTAATGGTCGTAACCCTAACGAGTCTATGGGTGGGTAAACCCTAATTCTCGTAACCCTAATGAGGTTTGGATGGGTAAACCCTAATGCTCGTAACCCTAATTCATGTTAGTTTCGCTTCGCTTGCCTTGCAGAGCATTTCTCCGATACCAATTCGACACTTTGTAGAATTTGAAATTGACCGTAACGGTGTCAGGCAGAAGCAGGAGGGAGAGCGAGGAGGAGGAGGGGGAGGTGTGTGGGAGGTCTGATCACGATGGACGAGTATCAGCATATGGAGCGCTTCAGTATGGAGAACGAGTATCAGGATGGGATGTGGATTGACGGGGAGTTTTTTGCGCGCAAGCGGAAGAGCAGCAGACGGCAAACCAAGGAAGAAGCACTGTATGGTTTTGAGGAGAGTGACTCTGATGATGATGATTCTTCAGCAAACAAGCGACGACGGGATGTGATGAAGAAGGGGGACTTGACGAAGCCGGTAAATTTCGTATCCACTGGAAAGGTGATGCCGTCAGAAGAGATTGATAGAAATGAAGAGGAGGCTAGTGAAGTTCGGGTCGGTGTGGGATTAGGGTTTGGCGCTCCTGGATTAGGGTTAGGTGCAGGAGTGGGTCTGGGTGTAGGAGTGGAATCTGGTGCTCATGGGAAGGCAGGGGAAGAAGAAGAGGAAGAGGAGGAGTTGTTGCCTTCGGCATTCGGAAAGAGAATTAAGGAAGGAGCTGAAAAGAAAGAACGGGAGAGGGAGAAGGGTAAGCAAGCTGCCTCTAAGGCAAAGTCATTGGCATCTGGTGGTCCCGGATCAGGACCGGTGTTTGAGATGCACACAAAGGGAATAGGCATGAAATTGCTGGAGAAGATGGGGTATAAAGGGGGAGGGCTAGGGAAGAATCAACAGGGCATTGCAATGCCAATTGAAGCCAAGCTCCGGCGAAAGAATATGGGTATGGGGTTCAACGAATTTAGGGAAACGACTGCAGGTTTGCCACCACCCCCAGGAATGGAAGAGCCTGAGGCCAAGAGCAAGGAGCTTAAACCCAAACCAGAGGAGAAACTTTGGCTGAAAAGAAACAAGGGAAAAAAGAAGCGGGAGCTGCTCACTGCTGCTGACGTTTTGGCACAGTCAGAGGCACAGGGTGTTGAGACAGTGCAAACTGTGCTTGACATGCGAGGCCCTCAGGTATGTTTGCCTTTCTGGTGTTGAATACAGCAAGAATTGAAGTATGACAATCAGCATAGCTTGAAGTCTGATTTCTCCACTTTTCCAGCTTACTGGTTTGTTGACATCTTGCATGTGCTTCTGGCTGGAGCAGGTCCGTGTGCTTACAAATCTGGAGAACCTGAATGCAGAGCAAGCAGCAATTGAAGATAACACCCCAATGCCGGAACTGCAACACAATTTGAGGTTGATTGTGGACCTGGCAGAGGCAGAAATCAAAACCGTTGATCGAAAGCTACGGCATGAAAGAGATACAGTCATAATTGTCAACAAAGAGAAGGAGCGTTTGCAGAAGGAACTGACTTCCCAGAAACATCAGCTTGATACAATGGAGGACGTTCTGTCTTCAATTGAACAGATTCAACACCATGTCTCTGAGGGAGGGATGACCCTTGAGACATTAGCTGATGCATTCAAAAGTCTTAAGATGAAATACTGGGAAGAATACAAGCTCTATGACCTTGGTGTGATTGCCCTATCCTATTCGTTGCCACTGATGCTGGGTCTCTTTAGAGGATGGGAACCTCTCCAGCAGCGACAACATGGAGTGGGAACGATTGCTGCATGGCGAGATTTACTGCAGGGAAATGACCCTCAGGATTTTTCTATGTTTGGGGATTCAGACATGACATACACTTCATCACCCTTCTCTCAGCTAGTTACAGAAGTTCTGTTCCCAGCGATTCGATCAGCAACCACAAACTTTTGGGAACCTCGTGACCCGGAGCCAATGCTGCAGTTTCTTGAGACATGGGAGAAGTTGCTACCTGCTGCAATTCTTCAAAATATCTTGGAGAATTTGGTGATGCCAAAGCTGGTTGTGGCTGTTGATGCATGGGATCCACGTCAAGAGACAGTACCTATCCATGCATGGCTACATCCATGGTTACCACTGTTGGGTGGCCGTATGGAGCCCCTGTATCACCCTATTCGATTTAAGCTTGGAAATGCATTACAGGTGGGTTCTTGAGGAGTGCATAGTAGTTTCCTGGTACTTGATAAGTGAAATTTTCTGGGTGCCATGTGCAAAATGGTAGATGAGACTTTGTGTGTTTACAAGGTAGGTTCTGTTGAGCTTGTATTTCACAGCACACATAGTTTACTTTATTATTACTTTGTTCATCATCTCTTTTAAAATATTTTGCTCCCTTAAAGATAGAAAGTTTATAACTGGAATTCCTTTTGGTTAGTGTTCTCAGGCGTGGCACCCCAGTGATTCATCAGCCTTAGCATTGCTGTCTCCGTGGCACAGTGTGTTCGATCCAAGCAGCTGGGAACATCTGCTGGTGCGGTCCATCTTGCCAAAGCTGATGTATGCAATGCAGGAGTTAACAGTGAACCCTGCACACCAGCAACTTGACCAGTTCAATTGGGTCATGGCATGGGTGTCTGCTGTTCCAATTCACCACATGGTAAACTTGCTGGAGATTGGTTTTTTTCCAAAATGGCAGCAGGTATGTTGTAGTCCACTCAGATTTTCCTCCAAATTAGTTTACTAACTATCTCTGGAGATTTTGAAGCTAGGGCAGATTGACTTACTCATGAAGGAGAAGTGGTGTTTTCATCCGCACAAGTTTAGGGGAATCTCTTGAATAGCATCTCTACATTGTTACACCATTTTTTGTCAGTAATGCATAACCCTTCAAATTGTTTGTGCCTACTTGATTAAGCAGGTGTCTCACAGAAACACATGGGTTAGGGGAATATAGTCAGTGTCATTGGTACTCACTCCCATACTTGCCTATTTCAGGTCTTGTATAACTGGCTGTGTGCCAACCCAAACTATGAGGAGGTGTCTAGATGGTACTTGGGGTGGAAATCTCTGCTGCCACCAGAGCTTCTAGCAAATGAAAGAATTCGTCATCAACTCAACATTGCATTGGAGATGATGAACCAGGCACTGGAAGGTGCTCCAATTGTACAAGCTGGAACTAGGGAGAATCTGAGCTTTCTCCAGGCCACAGAACACCGCTTGTTCCAAACACCAAGATATAGTGCGGCACATGGACAGCAGCAGCAGCAAGTGGCAGAAATGAGTTTGAAGGAGGTTGTGGAGGCATATGCTCAAGATAATGACGTGCAGTTCTTACCAAAACCAGGGCGTACTCATGAGGGGTTGCAGGTTTATGGGTTTGGAGCAGTTAATGTGATTGTGGATGCTGCAAAGCAAGTCATTTTGGCACAGAATGGCAATCACTGGGTTTCCACTGGCCTTGAACAGCTCCTGAAGATGCATCGGAGCCAGGCTGGCAGTAATTGGTAGCCAACCTCTTTCCTTGGCTTCACATTGGGCCACCTCACTATACAGACCGTTGATACTTCCACTTGGCAGACAGTGAACAGCAGAAGGCAAGAAAGAGCTTCTGGCCCCATACAGGTGAGAGTTACCAGTTTCCTTTTTCACAATGGCATCTAGGAGCAGGTGGCAATTCATCTTTAGGTTTCCAAAGCACTTTGGATCCATGGGTTTGATTGATGGTTTTTGCAACAGGGGAGCACTCTGCCTGCATGGTTCACCTTGTTGGCTGTGCTGGCCATCTACATGAAGCTGGGGATATCATCAATTTGAAATGTACTGGGAACCAGATGCTCCTGTATTATGGATTTCTTGGTACTTGTAGAGTAATTGGTGAGAAGGACATTGGAGAATGCAGCACAAAATGAGTTCTCGAAGCTGGATTTGGACATGTTGTGGGCTATGTGCTGCTATTGAACACCCATGCTGCTGCTGGCTAGTGGGATCCCAGGCCCAATGTTCAACCACAGAGCTTGGAAAGGGTTGTGAAGAATGAACTGGGTTGCACATGAATTGGGGTGAATCATGAAGTTCATTTTTTCACTGTATACAAGACTGTCCTAAACGCATTGAAATCCATGCTGAGCTAAAGAAATTATCTGGGAAGATTAAAGGTACTGGGGTACATTCCAGATACAAATTTTTTGCCATCTGATGTAGAGGTTAGAGAAAGGTCACTGTGTGTGACCACAGTGGGAAGATGGCCATTGCATATGGATTCACACCCTTGGGATTCAAAATACATTATTTAGAATCCATCCTGTTTCTTCTCAAAGTGTGACAAGCTCAGGATGCAGATTTTTGTACAATTGTGCTGGAAATGCTGGGTAGATTATTATGTACTTATCTACACCCACCATCAGGAGCTGATGAAATCTGTGAGGAGTCATGGCAACAGTCACTGCTTTTCGTGATGGAAGTAATGGTCCAATACTTTGTGAGTGACACTCATAAGGTTATTACCACCCTTCTTTGTGTTATGTTGGTTTTGGTTT
>Ga0209208_10003006_pt1 | contig 24257 bp, 11 predicted proteins | sample S1TSphfallax_3_FD_187694 | JGI IMG/M metagenome (GOLD analysis project Ga0209208, IMG submission 187694) | Host-associated microbial communities from peat moss isolated from Minnesota, USA - S1T2_Fd - Sphagnum fallax MG (SPAdes) (version 2) | ecosystem: Host-associated > Plants > Peat moss >...
CCCCCCCCCTCCTAAATGTTTGTTCCTAAATGTTTTTAGAATTATGAATTTCATATGTAAAATATGTAAATATGAATTTATTTTATCAATATTAAGGTTGAAAAAGGATTAATTTAATGCTTGTAACCACTCTGGAGGCCTTGAATAAGTCAAATATTAAAAAATTCAAATTTTATCCAAAAACCATTGAAATTTTTCATATTAAGCAAAATTGAATAATTATTACACTTTACATTATGATTCATGTAAAAATAAAATTTCAAATTCACAATCTTCATTTTTCTTTCCCATAACCCCTTTTGGATAAATTTAAACATAAAATTTTTAAAGAAAAATAAATTAAAAAACTCAAAATTGTAATTCAACATTTTTTTTACAATGGTTGAATGCCATGTCACCTTCCAATGTCAATTCCTTATTCCTATAATTTTGGAAATGGAGTTGGGTGTGACCCATTTTACCATGGACCTACCGTATCATATTTTGTTATGTGTAAAATATTAATACACAAGATATATATGTATGTATATTCCTAGCATTCACACAAGTGTATTGATAATATATTTGTATCAATTGTCTACATTGATTTTCATCCTCGTCTATCTTATGAAAGAACTTATGATTGTCTATCATTCAAAGTTTATTTTCCCTCTTATGATAATAGGTCATATTATCAAGCATCGTACACTTTTGATGCAACCAACACTTCTTTTTTAATGTGTTCAAGTTGTGAACTTGTTCACACAAAACCACATTTGCACATTTTTATGTTATGCCAATGTTGAGGTTGAATGTTGTTAATAATATTCATATTTGAGTGAATAGGTGAAAGCACTATGGGTGAATCACTTTTCACTCAAAAAAATGATGTATAACAAATATAATAGGTGTGCAGTAAATTGAAATCTTGATGGCATTTTTTAAAACCCTAAACATAAGAAAAAGAATTTTAAAATGTGAAAAACAACATTTTGGAACTCAAAGCTCATTTTTGAATCAAAGTTAAGTTTGATCCAATGGTTATATGAAGAAAATTGGATAAAATCAATGTGCATAAAGTATATAACATACATCTTTTCAATAACCATAAGGCTTCATGTTTACCAAACAAAAGAAAAATGAAAAAATAATATTATGCCCACTTGTAAAATATTCTCATTTTTCTTATGGTAATGGTCTTTTCCCAAAAAAATAATATTATGCATTTATTGTTCACAAAATGCAAAAAAACACATTTTTTGAATGAAATTTCAACCAAATTTTCTAAACTTCTAAATGGTCTTAAATTTTGTTGATATACATCAATATCACTCATCACCAAAAAATTCGTTACAAAATTCCACCCATAACTTTAGTTTTGAAATATATTTGCAATTTTTCATACTTTGTGATGTATATTTTTTCAACACAAATATACTTCATATGTTTAAATTTGTGAATGTTTGTTGGAGTTTCTTTTTAAAACCAATTTAAATCTATATTTAATGTAATATACTTAAAATGAACAAAAATAATCCAATATGTGATGTCCACATGTACCCAAAAAACCAAATGCAAAATTTCTATTTTTGTGACTATAATTTTTGGGGGGTGTAGTGTGCTTTCACTCGAATCTTGAAAGTTTGATAACTACTTTGATTAATAAAGGATGAAATTAAAGTTGTGTGATTTCTTGATAGTTCTTCCCTTCAAAATTTAATCAGAAAAAGGTGATAGGAACCAAACTTGGATCTACGTTTATGACCACATGACTATGAAGTGGATGCATTGCATAAAAAATAGGAGAAGATAATGATATATGTCCTATATGACTACAAATTTAGTCATGGATGTAATCGTAAAAAACACATTTTGACGTTTGTGGTCACCACATGTGTCTGATTTGTGCATTATCACATGGTTCCACAAGACCCCATTATTTCATATAGGTCTAAGAATTCATGTTATAATGTTTTCCATTTGGGACACAAATTCCTTCTTGTTGTTGCATAATGTTTTATTGTTATTGTTATCATGAATGTCGCAACCCTAACTTTAGGCTCACGACCAAAGCAAGGGCTTGCAAAGGTGCGAGCCAAGAATGAAGCCTAAAAGTCACATTTCGTGCTCCTGTGAATGAAGGAGGGTGTGAAGGAATGAACCCACACACTCCCTAACGCACCCCCAAGCTCCTTGATGGACTTAATTGTGAATCCAAATGTGAAAATAATGAAAGGAGAAGGAGTTGGGGCGCACTCTTTAGCTCGCAACACTTCAAAGGTAAAGGGGCATGCTATAGCTCTAGGATGGGACTAGGAAGATTGACACACAATTCAATTCCTCACACAAACCTGCATAAACCAAATAACAAGTTGGTTAATGCGTAGTTGGAGCACTTTGGTGCACCGAAAAACCACGGGCAAACATGGATTCATTAGACTCACCACGGCTCGAACTTAGGGGAAGCCACCACCTTCCCCTTTATAGTATACTTTGTGCCTAACCACAGAACCAGCACCCAAATGTCATTTTGTCCCAAGATTCCTAAGTGGGAGTCCCAAAATTCCCAAAGTTAGGACTCCCAAGACTTTGGGGGCCCATAACTTTGTGTGTAAACCTTCGATTGAAATGAGGTCTAGAGCAAAGTTATAACCCTCATTGAGAGCTTTTCAATGGTATGTGGCATGCCACCCGCACACAAGGAAATTGGGGCGATTCCCGACTTTTAATGGTTGAGAGTCAAATTGGTAATTTGACTCCCGACCTTTCTTTTGGCCATAACTTATGTTTGAAGTGTCCAAAATGGGTCATTCAAACCCATTTTAAATATTTACATTCCAAAAGATTTCTGATGATATAAGAATTTTTTTGATTCAATAGGTTTTGACCCTTGCAATCACTCTTTGAAGATTTGGGAGTCCATTGGGACTCCAACTCCCAAAATGGGAATTCACTTGGGAGTGTGAAGGTTCATTCCCTCACACTATCCTACACTTTTAAGAGCATGAGATGTGACTCATAGGTTTCCTTCTTGGGCTGCACCCTTGCAAGCCCTTGCCTTGGTCACAAGCTCAAAGCTAAGGCCGCGACACTCCCAAATGGGTTCCCACTTTGGGAGTTGGAATCCTAATGGACTTTCAAATTTTCAGGAAATGATTATAGGGGTCAAATTCATTAGATAGAATAGTTCGTTATACCATTAGAAATCTTTTGGAACATAGATGTCTAAAATGGGCTTACATGTCCCATTTAAGTATTTAAAACAGAAGTTATGACCGAAAGAAAGGTCAGGAGTCAAAGTGCCAATTTGACTCCCGACCACTAAAAGTTAAGAATCACCCTAATTTACTTATGTGTAGGTGATGTGCTACATATCATTGGAAAGCTCTCAACGAAGGCTATAACTTTGCTTTAAACTTCACCTTAATCAAAGGTCTACACAAAAAGTTATGAATTAACCGGGCCATGGTGAGTCTTGTGAGTCTATGTGTGCCCGTGATTCATCCATGCACCAAAAGTGCTCCAACTATGCATTAACCAACTTGTTGTTTAGTTTATGCAGGTCCGTATGAATAATTGACCCACTTATCACTCTTCCTAGTCTTCATCTCGGAGCTTCAACATGCCCCTCTACCCCCAAAGTGTTACAAGTTAAGGAACATATCCCCATTCCTTTTTCTATTGTTTTCACTTTCAGACTCACATTTGAGTCTTACGAGGAGTTTGGGGTGTGTCAATAAAACTACCAATTTGTATAAAAGTTTGAAACTTATTAAAACCAATAAATTGTGGACATTTTTGTCACAAAAAATGAAATTAATATAGTACATCCTTTGTGCCACATATTTTTTTAAAAATACAACAATTTAAAATTCCATAAAAATATTATAAAAAAATTTGATACCCTTCCAAACATCATTTTCTTGTGTTTTATGGACTACACGTGCCATTTTCTATCCACCATAGTGTGCGACTACCCAAGCCTAAAGCTAGGTAGCTTACATGGCACCAAGTTTAGTTAAGCTAGGTTAGGTGGCACCTAACATAACATAGGGTTAAGTTGCCTATATAACATATGTGGTTCTTAACCTAGCATAAGGTTAAGTAACCTAGGCCTAGCTAAGTGGCTTAAGGAAATTAGCTTAGCTTGCAAGTATGAAAACTTGAACTCTTCAATTCCATTCAAAAGAAATCAAGTCCTTAACTAATGAACCACACTTTCATAAAATGTGTTCTTTTGTCAACATATAATATATGTTCATGTTTTTAATTTTTTTGCAAGTTTACTCACATAGGTAGGTAGGAGGGTAGGAATTAGACCTAAAGGTACATAATTTAACACTAGGTATGTACGTAGCCTATGTAGCCTATGTAACCTATGTAGGCAGTTTATGTGGCCTAAGTTAAATAAGTAAAAAAATAGGTAGTTAGGCAACCTAGTTTAACTTGTTAAATAGTAGGATATAACCTAGCCTAGCCTAGACAAGTTAAGTATATGTAGGTTTACATGCAATCATGTAGCCAAATAGTCACATACACATGTAATCATGTAGTTGTAATGTTGTCACAATGTAGTTGCAACAATGACTTAAAGTATTACATTAAAGGATGTATGACTACATGAATATGCATTCTCTCATTTAGGAACCACCTTTGGCTTAGATTTGAAGGTGGTTAGTCCACAACCACTTGAACCAATGGGTTTGTGAATCAACTATTGTGACATCCATTTGCAAATTAGTTCATTAATCCAAGCTTTGATATGCTACTTGCATTTCACCAAAACAATTAGTTGATGATCTCCCAAGCGTGGGACATTCTCCAATAAGTACGCACATGAGTGCATTTACATTTTTTGCAAATATTACAAAACATGAATGCATTTTCAAAAAAATCGTAATATAAGGTTTGAAAGTCCTTAGTTAGTGTTAGCCTATGAAAGTCCTTGACACAACCATTTCAAAATGATCAATTCAATTAATCATGGCCAAATTTGATGCCCCCAACAAGGTGACATGTTTTTTGGTAATGAATGTTGGTAGCCTTGTATGGTTAATGTTGGTAGCAAGTTCTAATAATATTGTTGTAACATCATAATATGTTGCATGGAAGCTTGTTTGGCTTGTGAATCTCTTTCCACATAGTTGTATCTTTAAATTGGGACACCATATTGTAAGATTGCAATTAAACCAAAATTAAGGCCTTGAAACAATTTTAGTAGGCATATCCCATCCTTGGGGATATTCTAGTGGACCTAATTGGTTCAATCTTGATGGTTTGGAATTAACATCTAAAGTTGTTTATGGGCTTGGTGATGACATAATGTGCCAAGTTTAATGTACAAAATGATTAGTTGATGATTGGAGTTTGGTCAATGTGCCCCATGGTGGCCCAAGATCCAATGAGGAAGCCTAAATGAATGGGATTCTTTGTGACCTTAACATTGTCAATTCAACACTTGGGGGTGCATCTTCATCATGGATGTTACTTTCCAATTTAATCAACATTGTGGATTTGTTAGATTTTCCTATTTGCTTTCCAATAAATCTCATCAACAGTGAAGTTTTATAACTAGCTATTGTTTGCCCATCCTAGTTGGTAGTATGTGATTTCTTCACAAAAATCTAATGTAATCCTTGAGGGGTATAAAATTGCTCCTCCAACCCATATGTCATAAGATGTAACATGTGTAACCATTGTTCGAGCATGCACTATGGCATAATATGCTGGTCTATTGGAATTAAATTGGATCACAATTTCTTGTTTGGTTAATTTTGAGCCTTCTCCAATCTACCCATAAATGTCAACATTTGGTATGGGTGTGATTTGAGGTTGACATTGATCAATCCAAGACCATCCACTATTGCCTTGCCCAACATTAAAAGTTGAACACCTAAGTCCAATAGAACTTTCTAGGGTCAATATCAATGTGTCAACAACCCCTTCAACTAGAAGACGTCATCCTCATTAAACACTACCACCACACTAGGAATAAACCTTTTCAATTAATGGTGAGATGCATAAAAAGGTCTTGAAGCTTAGCCACAACCCCATTCCCAAATTTTAAATGAACCTTGGGCACTTTTGTTTCATTGGCCTTGAAAATATGTTGGGGAAATCTAGTTAATTTTGATAGGCTTTTTGATTTGGCCACCATCCCTATTGTCCTCACCTCACATAACGTGGCCACTAGGAAAAACACCATTGTTGATTGAATATTAGAAATGACCATTGTTTCGACAAAAAACAATGATGCTTGGTACATTACGCTTCTTGCCGCCAACAAACTACTTGGTTGCCTTGGTTCTCGAAGTGGAACTAGACACCTTCCTTGATGTAATTGGCACACCATCAAAAGTTAACACACCCATAAGGTTGGGAATTATGTCTATGTGAGACAAACTTGGCATTGAGTTTCATTATGTTGAGGGTTTAACCTCTTACCAACATTTTGAGGTTTTAGCATTTGAGTACTTGCTCTTGTCATTGGTGTAGTCATGTAAAACATCTTTATTGACTTAAAAACCCTAACTTGGTTCCCATCATCATGGTCTCTTGAAACATTTGGCATAGCTTCATATGGAGCCATTGACCTTGAAAATCTAGCTACACAAAGATATCATGGGTCAGCATTGGAATTAAAAGATGGGGTGTTTTTTCAATCCTTCACTTATTGTGATTTAGATGCATTGAATTTCACTGGGGTTGTCATGTTTGTAACTTTTGGTGATTCAAAATATATAACTCACATGTAATATTGTAGGAATCCAAGCCAAAAAAACATGATACAAATCACACAAACTAAATGCAAAAGATGCTTACATAAAACACCTAAAACTTGCAGTGACAAAACGTGCGTGTTCGGTAATCTCAAATCACCAAAAGTGATTTGAGACCTCACAACTTGGAATTTTATACTGGACATCAAATATTTTGAATCAAGTTTACACTAAAACTAGTTCCAATCTAACTTACCCTAGTTTACCTACAATAACTAGGATGTAAACATGGAACAAATTAAAAACTCTTGACATTTCCTTGGTATAATGGTTTAATTCTCTCCTTCACAACCAATTTACTTGAGCTTCACAACCAATTGTGAGTTGCACACTACCACTCACAATGAAATAATGAAAACAATGAGTTGATTTTGTGAAAATTAAGTTCCAATTGAATGAAGATATTGAATGACATTGCATGCAACTTAAATTGAATTCAAATACATTGAATCAAATTCATATTCCCTTGAATCAAATTCAAATTAAATCGAAAAGAAACAAGATGCGAATTGGTGCAAAATGTATTGAAAATATGCTCATCACTTCCATCATTCGTGATTATGATTTCTGAAAAGACATACATCTAAAAAGACATCTTTCCATTTCATTTGGAGCATTGAAAGCTATTTTGGTAGGACGGGACGACTAATGGACCCTAAACATGTCTACCCTATACAAGCTGCAATTACACCTCTTGCATGGTCTAAGATACTCTCTGCATTTTGTGAAGCCATCTTCCTCCAAGATAACAATCATGCGCATTCTCCATTAATAATATCCATGGATACAAAGCCCTGTTGATGACCTAAATGGAAGCTAATTGAATCATTGCCAAAAGGAGAGGACTCATTTGCTCCTAATTTGAACTTGAGTTAGTCTCTTTGTAATAAGTAAGGCATTGTGCCCTACTAGACTTCTTTGTCCTTATTGCAGCAGCTGCTGCTGATTATGCCTTCAAATTTCTCATTTTTGCAGCAGCTGAGATGGTCCAAGAAAGCTTGAGTGTTCATTAGGATTGAAATTTCAACAGTTTTGTGCATCTGATAGCAGCTGCTGATGCCTTCCAATTTCTCATTTTTGGAGCTGAGATGGTCCCAGAAAGCTTTTAGTGAAATCAGGATCGAAATTACAACAGTTTTGCATCTGATTTCAACTTGAGCGATAATAATTTGTGCTTCAGAAACTCAAGGATGATGAACTGCTGGCTTTTGAGCTAGTAGCTAATCAACTAAAGTAGTGACATAACTGAGGACCATGAGTTCTGAAGCTCCAATGTGCAGCATTTGTCCACATTGGGTGGCTTCAAACCTGTTGTGATGATAGCTCCAAAGCTTTGAAGACTGAAGAGTTTTGCAGCAGCATGATTGATGCACTCAAAGAGGAGGAAGAGACATGGGTTTGAATCTCTGGACATCATAGTGGTTCCTGAGAGATAGTGGAAGATGATGCGCCTGCTGCAGCACCTTGTTCCAGGTCAGTAGATGAGTTGTAAGGTGGTGCTGCTGTAACAACATTGGCTACAATGTTGTTACCTCTGCCCAACAAACGCTTGAGGCTAAGTTCCAGTTGCACCTTCTGCATCATGTGCAAGGACCTGCTGCTGCTTGGACCAGCTTCAGCAGCTGAACCTGCAACTGCCACTGGACTACTTGCAGGGGTAATTGGCTGCATCATGTCAATAGCAACAGAAAAAGCCTGACCTGAACCTGAACCTGATGCATGAAAACCTTGTTGTGCAGGAGGCTCCAAAGGTGAATTCAAGCCTGTTGCAGAAGATTGAGCATTTTCATGTGTGCTGCGCATCCCCCAGAACAACACATATGGTGGAATGTGAGCTGGTACTATGGCACTATTGTGGACATTAGACTGTTCTTGTCCTTTGGAAGAAGGCCCTGATGAAGAAGTTGTTGCCAGAGCTTGACTTTGCTGAGCCTCGTCCTGAAGCTGCTGCTGATGCTCCAATCGTAGACCCAAATTCACACCATGGTTGGCAACTTCCTCCCATGATTGATTCTGTGTTGAGCCTTGTACTGACACACCTGGGGTTGCAGAGCTGCCAATATTACTGTTCAGAGATGAGCCTGCCTGAGCTTCAGTAGTAGACACAACTGTGGATTCATTGACCCAGAACTGTTGATACGGACTAGAAGGGTTTGATTCCAATTCCAACCACAGATCATGAGCTTTGTCAATGTCAGGCTTCATGCTGGTTCTGCAAAGAGGGCAAGTGGAATGGGAAAGGAACCACATGTCGATACAGTCCAGATGGAAACTGTGATTGCACTTGGGTAGCAACCTCCCTGTCTCCTTCTCCTCAAACTCCTCCAGACACACAGCACACTCAAGCACAGTACCTTTTATATTTTCTGCTTCCCTGTAGTACACAAAAGTAGGCAGAAGCTCCACCACAGCCTTGTCCAATCCAAGACCCTGATCGAGCAGTTGAATCTGTGCTGCAAGATTGCTCTCCCCAGCACTGAGGAAATTCATCTGCTGCCATATTCTTCTCCAGCTCCAGCTGCTGTTCAAATATGAGAACATCGACTGTGTTGATGATCTACCCCCAGCTCCTTGTACTGCATTCTGTGTAGCACCAGTGTTTCCAGCTTGCTGCCGGGCCCGCCAGTACCATTTGGCATAGATGTGGATGCAGAGGATGAAGAGCACCACGCCAAATAGTACTGCTACTGCAACCACCAAGATCTTGCTGTTCACAATATAAGTACTTGCCAGGGAAGAATTCTCATTGCTAGAGGAGGTGCTGCTGCTGCTGCTCCAGGGAGCTTCAGGGCTGACAGGGGCCATCATATTATTCTGCCAAGAAGCTGAAGACATGGTACTACTACCCAAAAACCCACAGGCAAAGGAAATTTACAAGTTTAAAAAATCCACTCTCCAAGTTGTGACTGAATTTTGGTCGAAACCTGGACAAGGGCGCTCCAGTCTATGTGCAGAGAATTAGTAAACTGCAGCAGGTGCAAATCAACGACTGTGCACAAACGTCGTTGTTGTAGGAGATCACAAAGAATCAACACAGAATTCATTCATTAACAAATTCTTCTTGAACCCGTTAATGAGAAATTTTCCTTCTCACAAGGATTTAAAAAGAGAGTTGTGTCATTAAGTAATCCCAGCAGCTCACGAGAGACAACAGCTTCCTTCCTCCACTCATCATAATAATCATCACATCAGCTACTTCAGATGCTTCATCTTTTGCTGCTGCTGCTGCTGCTTCTTCTTCTTCTTCTTCTTGGCATCATTCCTCCTTATCACATTATAACTGGGGTGTGAGGATCATGATCTCCTTGCTTGCTTACTTACTTATCAAGCCATGATGTCAATTTACAAAGTCGTTACCACAAATACAAGAAACAGTTGAATTACATGAAGTACAACAAATTTTCCAATTTGGAAGCAAGCTCTGTCCAGAACCAAAGAAGCACACATAGCAAACAACAACAAAAACAACAACAACAAACAGTTGATCCAATCTGAAAACTGGGTTCTGACTCCCCAGTCTCTGGATTACAACAAAGTAATTCCAGTCAATACTTAGATCTGGACACCCACCCAGCAGCATATCTTCTTCACTCCCACCAGCTCCTTCTTCTTCTTGTTCTTCTTGTTCTTCTTCACACCCACCAGCTCCTCTTCCTTCTTCTTCTTCTTCTTCTTCTTCTTTTGAACTTTCTTCTCCCTTTCCCAGCTACAAAGCAAAAGTTTTCCTTTCTCTTGCAAAGAAGATTGGACAGGCTTATTTTTGTTTGCCTTTTGTTTTCTTCAGCAAAGCCAAGCTTCTTTCTCATTTAGGAAAAGGGGAAAAGGAAAGAAAAGAAGAGAAGAGAAGAGAAGAGAAGAGAAGAGAAGAGGACTAACTTTGTTTGATGACCAACAACACTTCATCTTTTTTTACTACATCAGGCACTGGAACCAGTGTTGTGCGGTAACTGGAGTTCTTAAATATATCCGGCGGTTCCGATCTTTAAACATTTCGGAATCAAAGACCCCATCAAATCCAGTTTTTTGAAAAAAAAAAAGGACGGAATCAGAGAACCGCCGGTTCTTTTTAATTCAGAAACATCGAAGAGTCAACAGTTTTCATGGAAGAACTGCAAACAATTGACAGTTTTCACGCAAGAACTGGGTGTGGTTAGAAAGGCCATTTTTTGGGAATTTTTCAAACAAAATTGAAAACCAAAGTTCTATTATACCAACATCAGTTTTTTTATTTTAAAAATATTTTTCACCCCCGCCGGGTAAATACGTATATACCCGGGTTGATAAATGCTATAGCCCCACCTAGGATAGTGGTCATTTAATGCTGGGAGGGGATCCTCAACAAAGCTTGATTAATTGTTTTTTTTTTTTTTTGTGATGGACCAATCAAAGATGCCCATCACAAAAGGAAAAAGAAAATTGAACTTTGGGGGGTTCCCCAAACTAATTCATATGGGTCACAAATATACTTTGAAAACAACATAACTACCATAGACTTTGAACCCCTAGTCTGGTTAGAAATGAAATTATGGTACTCACTTTTGAGGATTTCATCCTTAGTTGTGAGGACTGGTCCTCACTTTGATGGACTTTATATTATAGCTCAAAAAAGGAGGATGAGTGACACATTTAGGATCAAAGTGAGGGCTCAAACTAAGGATTATTTATGGATAAGTTTAATTGTGTCAAGGTGTATTTATGAGTACTTTTCAATGTTGTATGGGTATATATTTTTTGATATATATTCTTGACTAGAGGTATCTATCTTTTTTAATTTATTTACTCATCAAAGTAAAGGTATATTAATGGTCAAAAAATTTCATCACGTTAAAAGTTCGGTTATACAAAAAATAATTGTTTTGGTAGATGGGTAAGGTCTGGGTACCCCGCTTAACATGTACCCCTTTTTGGTGTTAAAAATGAGTATATATTTTTATTTATTTACTTATTTTTAAATGAAGGAAAATGTCCACATTTTGAAATTTTTAAAAAATGAATATCAAAGGTCAAATACAATGTAAAAAATGCAAGAATCAAAGTGTTTGATTCAACCTTGACTAAGATAAACATGCATATTAGTGAACACTTAATGATCCCAGTTTGATACCCAATTAATACCCTGCACAAAAACAAATACCCGCCACACATTGGTAAGAACCAACGGTTACCTTACCAAAGGGTTACTTTGGTCATTCAATAATTGTCTAAATATGGAAATGAATTCTTGTGACCATATATGATAGTAGACTACTCTAAATCATGAAAATTTTCGAAATTAAAAATGAAATGAATTTCTGAAAAAATTTATTATTAATCATTTTGTCATTGTGGAAGGTGATCCTAGCCTACAATAACTTACATTATAATCAAGTCCATTGATCAAAAAGACCGGTTCAAGTGCACAAAATTACAGATCCAAATTGCCTCCAATACATAACAACCTAAACCCTAAACCCAAACTCAACACAATTGAAAACATTTCCTAGTGTATTTGGAGGGCACCTTATATTTGTGAAAATCCCTTCTTGGAAAGAGGAACAAGAACCACCACTTGCTCCAAGTTTGACTCATTTCAACCTTTGTCAATAAAGTTCGAGGACCATCTTTCCTCTTTACTTGAAAAAATGTCTTGAAATCAATCTTCTCACACACGCACTTCAAAGCCAATCCCCAACCCAAAATGGCATCTCATTAGGTCCATCTTAAAGTATGGACCACGGGTCTTTTGGATAGTCACCAATTGGGTCCTAAGGTCCTAAACCAACAACCCAAATAAATTAAAATTCTTTAGAGGCTAAATGGGCCCATGGTTGGAAGCAGTTGTAAAGCCAACTTGGACCAAATTGAGGGAGTCAAAATAATAATAATAATAATAATAATAATTTTAAATTTTAAAAAATAAAAAATATATATATATAGGTATGAAACTTCCGAAACTCCTTCCATTTCCCCATTTCAAAGATACCCACATAGATGAACTGAAGAAGCCTTTGGGGCTATGGGAGTGATGGTCCAACCATCTTCAATATATGTGGGAATAAAATGTAACTCCGAGCCTACTCAACATTGCCACGTCAATATTTTCTTGAGTAAAACTTTGGATTTGATTTTCTTGGCAAAAAAATTCATCTTTAGTAGTCAAAATCATTCAACCAAATGTAAGAAATCTAATTAGTCTCTAGTGTAAAGCTGGCCTTGATGTAAAGTTATGGTGGTTTTTTCTACAATCCTTCTTATGGAAACTTGAGAGGAGAAAGTTGCCACAAAAGTTTCAAAGGTAAACCTATGTGCAGTTTGACCCCAAAAAAAAAAATGCACCCTAACATTTGCCTTTTCAACCAACCATGTGACACCCTTCTAGTAACTCCATGGACTTTCTTTGATTTTTGAAAAGCTCTCATTCTTTTGCTCAAAAAAGGTGGCACAAGGGATGCCCATGGATTTGGCACAAGGGATGTCCATGGATTTTGGGTTTCACAATTAGGAGTGAAGTAAAGTGCTATTCATTTCTTAATTCACATAGAATCACAATTGTTTTGGATTTTGCATCATATGAGGTATAACCTCATGTGAGAGGTTTATGGATATTTGCTCTACATGCCATTTCATTTTAGGTCTCCAACAATTTTGTCTGACTTATTCCTCACAATCTGGCATTGGTAACTTAGACATTGTAAGATTTATTCATTTTTTTTAAAAAGGTAATGAATATTTTATTTTATATTAATGTTTGCTAATAGTATATGGTTGGTGATGTTGAATACAAATCTCATTATTCATAGTTTAAAAATATATCAATTACTTGACATGTTTCACTCCCACTTAGTTTTTTCAATAACATGACATTTATCAAAGGAAATAATCAAATTAAGAACCTTAATTTAGGATAAATAAACTTCACCAAAGTGTGATTATGTTTCTTTTCATAGGAGAAAGGCTCCAAAATAGAGGGTCTTTTTATGCTCTCTCTTCCCTAGTCAGCCTCATGGCCCTTGTTGGCATCTCAAAAGCAAGAAAGCACCCATTTGCAACCCTTTTCCAGTACAGCACCACTAAGAATTTCTTGGTTACAAACAATGTCACCTTAACCCACGGAATTATAAGCCCTAACCTCAAAAGGATAACACCTTAAATGTCCACATAATAATATAGAATAGCATATGGAATAGGTTCCCCAATGTGCATTTTGCACTTTGGGGTGTGGTCTTTTGTTTGGACTTGGGTCCTTTCTTTTTTCTTCTCTTGTTCCCTTGTCGGGTGTTTTTCTTTGATTAATGTAATTATTTACTTCATAGGTTGTTGTATAATTTGGGAGGTGCCTCTTCTTATTTTCCATCTTCATCTACTTAAGAAAATCTTATGCAATTCTTTGCAATATGAAAAAGTCAGTGTTGCTCCAGTATATAGGCCCACCCCACGCACTCAAATTTAATCTGCATATAATCGGACGCACCAAGAAAGGGTGTGAATTTAACCAAAAAAGGTGTGAATTTAAAACTTTCCATAATATAATGCTCATCTAACCATTTCGATGTGTTTAGAAACCCTAAAGAACAATTACATATCTTGTTTAAGGTACTTTACGAATAACTATATCAAATAAAATGTTTAGAGATGATATTTTTGTCCAAGGCACATTGGAAATTGCAAAACATACATCTCACTCACACTTTCCACCACAAAAGTAGAAGCTAGAAACACCCAGACCCCTTTGACATAGAGTCTGGTTTGCATGCACAAGAGGTGTGATTCAAGGAAGGCTGTCTTGTTGGTGACACAAATCAAACCCCACCCCTAAAAAAATGCCTTCAAAAAGCTCAATCCTAAGTGCTCTCATTACAGCATCATCTCCAGCGGTGCTCAGTATGTGATCATGTCAAAATGTGCTGGTTTGGCTTAGGAAAATGGTTTTGGCTCGGCATAATTGCACACAAAACACTCGTAAAAGGCGCAGCAACGATATATCATGGGTGCTGCTCTTGCACATTAAATAATTTTGGTGCCATATCATTCTTGGTGCTCAATGATCCCTTTGAAGAGGGAGTGGGAGAAAAGACATGGGAGAAGAAGAGCAGAGCTTGGTGCTGCTTCTGTTTACTAGAAAGTGGGCAAAAAAGGCTACTGCCAATTCTGACTCTGGGTTTTCTTCTGGGAGAAATTTTGCCAAAAGTGGGCATTTTTTTTTCTCTTTTTTTTTTGTTTTTTTTTTTGTTGAAAATGGCGACTTAAAAAAAAAAAGTGTTTCCCAGGTTTTCTGGTCACCAGATTTCAAAAAAGAAATTTTAATTTCCATATTTTTGTAATAAGTTCTGGTAGGGTAGCCAAACAATAGAGAAGAATGCTCTTTTTTTGAAAGAAAATTTATTTCTTGTTTGTAGCCAGATTTTCTTCAATTTTCTTTTTTTAGGGATGATCGCCAGTTCAGCTACACTACTTTTCTTTTCTTTTCTTTTCTTTTTCTTTTTCTTTTTTGGGAAGGGTTTAGGGTTTAGGGGGAGGGCAAAACAAAACACTGAAATTTCTGACTATATAAAAAATTGGAAAGTTTTTCCAAGAAAATAGAAAAAATAGTCAAATCTACACTTGGAAAAATACATATATCCCAAAATTATCCCAATTGTTTCATAGAAAAAAATGACAAAATTGCTCCCAAAATAAAAAGAAATACTGCTCTGCACTCTTTTAAATTGCAGACCTGCGACTGGAAATACACCCATTACAGAAAGGGCCTTGAAATCACTCCTCAACTACAAATAGCTGATCTTACACGAGAAAATTCTTGAAGCTTCATATCTTAGAAATCTATGAGAAGAACACCACAAGTTTTGCAAGCAGTGGTTGGATACGTTTATGAAGGATACCCTTCACAATATTTTCTTCTTTACCAAGTAACATTTTGCACCAGTGTCGTGTGCTGTGTCACCAGCAAGGTACTTGCAGTTGCAAGCTCATCTAAGGAAATCTGAAACCTTATAGAGACAACTCTGCATGCAAAAAAATAAGTTCACCAAAAACAAAGCAGAACTTCTACTGTGCCTAAAACTGTGCAATATAGGGTTTCCTCTCAATCTGGCATCTACAATCTCCACCTTTGCGGTAAAGGACAGAATCTACCTAATATCACACAGCCTACTCAAATTTTTCAGTTCACAACAAAGTTCAATGCATCGAGCAATGCTCTATTGCTTCAACCGAGATCTATGGATTCTGATTTGACAGAATGCTGGTTTTGATTGTTGATTCCCTGCTGGGTTTCCATCAGTCAGCTCCATGAGCTTCCATTTGATTTGCTTTGCTTGATATCTGATCAGCAACAATTTTGGGTTTAGCCCTAAACCCTTACCCACTGGAACCCCTTCCCCTGCTGCCTCCATCCAGACCTTGGAGCTATAATCTTAATGCTCATCTTCACACCAAGGTTTCACTTGCTTTTATGCAAAACTCATGTATCACCTGCCCTCTGGGTGAACCAGCTGTGAGAAAATATCACCAGCAGAAGCATCTTCTGAACCAGTCCCCTCACTGACACCTAAGCTGTGTTCTGTGGAGAAAGTCAGAGATGGCTCAACTGACTGATTTGCTCTGGGCTGTGGATATCCTGGTTGAGATAAGCTGTCACTGGCAGAAAAACTATTGTCCATGGAAGCATTGTCCAGCAGTGCAGATGTTCCTTCAGATGTCCCTGCAAAGTTCTCAGAGGAGCTCTCCTGCAGTTGCAATGCATACTCTAGATTCCAAAGCACATCACCCATGGAAGGGCGGTCAATGCCCTGTTCTGCCAAGCACTTCTCGGCAATATCACCAAACTTGCGAAGTGATTCAGGGTTGCAAGCACCTGCTAGACGGGTGTCCTTGATCTGGTCCAGCATCCCCATCTTCTGCCACTTCAAAGCCCACTCTGCCATGTTCACTTGTTCCCGCGGCAGTGCTGGGTTGATTGCTGGGCGTGCACACAACACCTCCATGAGAACCACACCAAAGGAGTACACATCAGACTTCTCTGTCAGCTGTTGCCGGCGGAAATACTCTGGATCTAAATACCCAAAGCTGCCCTTCACAGCTGTGCTCACATGGGTTTGTTCAAGACTTGGCCCCGTCTTGGACAATCCAAAATCAGCCACTTTGGCTACAAAATTCTCATCCAGCAGAATGTTGGTTGTTTTCACATCCCTGTGTATGATGCTCTGTGCTGCACCTGTGTGAAGGTAGTGTAAGCCACGGGCAGCACCAATGCAAATCTCTAACCTCTGCTTCCATGACAGATTTGGCAACTTAGTGCCATAAAGATGGCTGCGCAAAGGGCCTTTGGACATGTAATCATAGACCAAGATCATCTCCTTGGAATCATCACAATAACCGATCAAGGACACAAGGTGGCGGTGCCGTAACTTTGAGAGCATTTCAATCTCAGTCTGGAATTCAGCCAGCCCTTGCTCTGATTGCGGGTTACCGCGCTTCACTGCCACCTTGGAGCCATCATCAATCTCCCCCTTGTACACTTTTCCAAATCCTCCCACTCCAAGAAGTAAAGACTCATCAAAGTTGTTGGTGGCTTCCTGGAGCTCAGCAAAAGTGAAGAATCGGCCCATATTTGATGGTACTGACGATACATAGCTTCCAGCCCCACTCTTCCCACTCTTGTGTGAGTGTGTCATCCCTCGGCTTGTGTCTGAGCTGCTTCCGTGCAAAGGCAGGGGCAGCCACATGGGGGGAGTGGGCTTCTTTGCCAGTTTTGGTTTACGAGAGCAACAATAGTAGATGAATGCAGCAAGCACAACCACTGCTGCTACACCTCCGACCACCACACCTATGATCACTCCCAGGTTCTGCTTGGAGCCCCCCCCTGTTGGAGCTACCACAGTGCTTGGACTAGACAGAGTGACTGAAGGGTTAGGTCCCGAGAGACCACCTGCACTGTTATTCATCTTAAATACCTCGAGACCATTCAAGATTGCATCCTTGACAGTTGCAGAAGGCGCCGGTCCCATTTGTACCCACAAATTAGCATCAGGGCCTGTGAACATGGGTGCAGCAAAGTCCTCATAGAGGACGACATCTGGATTCCCGACAACTGCAATAACATCAAAGTTGCTCAAGACAGTCTGGTTGTTGATGTACACATTGAAGACACGCTGATTGATGGCAGAGTCGATAATTTCACAGAAATGGAGTCGCACAAAGTAAGTGTAGCCAAGGTCAACAGGGAAAACCCAAGAGATGTTGTAAGACAAAGCAACAGTTTGAGAGCCTCCAAGCGTTCGAGCAGTGGCATAAACTGCGGGTGGTGCAATGTATGTAGGATCATTGCCATACTTGATGAGGCTGAATTGTACACTGCCTACTGCTCCTGTTGCTGCAGCAAAGATGTAATTACTATCTGGTTCCCAGCTGCGATACAAGCCTTGTGAATCATTCTGAGGGCTCACACTAGCACCTCCCACATTTATTCGGTACATCGTCTGGAGAGCTATTCCAGGCAACCCGAGTGTTTGTGGTGCCTGTTGACCTACCAGAGTTGCATCATCTGTCAACAAATTACTCGGCATCGACACTACCTCTAGAGCATTGATGAATGCATATGAGTTTGGCTGTGGTGAGAAAGACAGAACAAGGGTTGGGCTGGTAACATTGATGAGGTATTCTCTGAAGACCAAGGGTTTGTCAAAGGAACTGAATGCCACACAACTGAAGTTGTTGAGCAGGGTGAACTGATTGGCAGACAGAGAAAAGAAAGAGGCATTGGGAGTGAAATTCCCAGAAGGAAAAGGGTAGAAGTAAAGACGAACCCAATGCCTTCCTGATGACACCTTAAAAGTGTAGGAAGACTTCTCCGTGAAAAACCTTGCTGATGATACCAGATTAGGGTAATCTAGGTTTGCATTGTTCTGGACTGTGCTCCCCACCACTGTGGCCCCTTGCGGTGCAGTGAGGAGCGTGTTTGAGGAGGAAGAATTGTCTGGAACAAACACTCGTCCATCATCTACTGTGACATTGGCAGAAGATCCACAGCTCAGAAGTATGTCGTCCGTGGGTGTAAACACCTGTGCCTGCGTAGTACCCACACCACTCACGATGGCAAGAAACGCCAGCAACAACAACACTTGCATCATCCACATGCACAACAAACCCGTTCCTCTTCTGCTAGTAGTAGTAGTAGTAGTGGTGGTGGTACTACCACTACTACTACCCCTCCCACGATGATCTTCATATCCTGCCACCACCTTCCTAATGGAAAACCCCATGTACATGTGGTGTAGCAAATCTTGTGTTCCAAGCACACTGCCACGACTTGGCTCACATGAGGAGTTGTCCTTCTTCACTTGCTTGCTTGCTTGCTTGCTTGCTGCTCACAGACTCTCTCTCCAAACTGCATGCAAGAATCCCAAACGAAAAATAAAACAACAACAAAAAAAATTTAGAAGTTCGTCTTCTTTTCTTTTTGTGAAACAGAAGCAACAACTACTCAACACTCACAGAGCTTGACATCAAAAAGGCCCCGATCTTCCTCAAAGCTTGAAAACTGCAGTGGAAAAGATGACGGAAACAAACAAATGCTTAGAAAGAGCAGAAAACACGTTTGCCAGCAGCAGCAACGGAAGGCAGTAGTAAAATGCATTTGTGTAGTAATGGGGTAGTAAGTACTTTTTGGATGAAGATTTGCAGAAAAAAAACACTTTTGAAACTGCTTGGGGGGTCTGGAAAAAATCCCAGCTTCCTCCCTCCAGCTGGGTTTGCACTCTCTGGCAATGAACTGGATGAGCTCGAAACTGGACAACTGTTTCTGACACAAACAAGTAAATGCCAACAAAACCCAGTTCCTCAAAACCCATTTCGCTCGCGTGATGAATGAATTTGATGCCCGCCCGCTGACATGCAAGGACACCAACTTTCTCTCTCTCTCTCTTCCAGCCTTTTTTTTTCGGGCTATATATATAGAGCCAAAATGCTATATTACAAATTAAAAGTGCTGAAATCAGAGATTTTCAATAGCCGTAATTAGACCATAATTTAAGAAATTTCACCATGTTTTCTGGGGTATTTTTTGGATTTTCTAAAGTTAGTCCTAAGAGCAAGAACAAAGGGTTTTAGGATTTAAGAGCAAATGCTTTTGGGGGCATTATTATATTAAAAACTTGGGATAATTTTTTCTTCTTGAAAATACTATTTTGCATATTTACATCTAGCATAATTTAGATCACAAATGGTCTGAAATTATTATAGCTTAGGTTTGAGGATGACAATGGATGTTTTTTATTTTTAACAGATTGCCTATGGTTTTTTTTTTTTAATTTTTAATTTTCCTTTGGGCTTTCTCCATAGCGTCCTTGTTTCTAGCTACACAAGGAGAACAGAACAGGTAAGGTTAATTGCCAGCATGTTCATGGAGTTGGGTGGTTTAGAATTCATTTGGTGCAAGAGCTTTGGGCAAAACCCAAAAAAAAAACACCATATGTTGCTACTAATTGAAGGTAGTAGTAGGTTGAGGCAAGATGATCTAGAATTTTGTGTTGTTGGTTTGTTTGTTTGACATTTGGGGTGGTGAGGTGGGACACCTAAATCTTATGACTACTATTCTAAGACTCAATAATTGAACCCTCCTTCTACAACAGAGTGTTGATGGAAGAAGTGACGTCTTGTACAACATATTTGGGTCTTGAAAGTAAGTGGTGGTGCACTTTGGAAGTTGGAGTGCATAGCTATGCTTGTTGTTGGTATTATTTATTTATCAATCGGAAACCTACAAAATAAGGTCCCCCCACACCCCACCTCCCCAATAATGGGCATTGTAGAGGATACCCATTTATATTGGGGATGCTAAACACACACCATGGAATTTTGTGAAGCTTGTCATTTTGTGCCTAGCATCATTTTGTGGAGAAACTAACTGTGTGTTTCTAATGTTCATTGCAGAACAAACAAATTGCCATGTTCTGCAACCACCTCATGGGATTTGAAATCCATTGAGGTGGTTTTTGCACGGAATCAAGATCTGCTCATTTTCACTAGTTTTTTCTTCTTGCCAGTGGTTTTATTGAAGTGAATTTTCGCTTTTTTTTTTTAGACCAAAAAATCTGGGAAATTTTGGATATATGTGTTTTTTTCTAAGTGTAACTTGGACCCATTTTGCTATTTAAAGGAAAAAAATTCGCCAAAATTTTTAGACATCACAATTATGAAAGAAAAAAACACCGCTTCCTACTGCTCCTTGAATAAGTAGTAATCTCAAATTTTATAGTTATTTCTCACTTATTAGGGTTTTAATCAAACTGTGCAGCGTAACCATGCACCATCCTATGCCCAAGGCATTGCATACCTTTTTCTGACACCCCACCATCCCCCTTCAAGAATTTGATAAGAGGTGTTTATCGTTAGGCCCTTTATGCCAAGGGCGAGGACTCAATCTTCCAAAGTGAAAACCGAAAAAAAGAAATGTGGTTTTGGATTCATGTGAAAGGAGTTTTACTTCACAGAGCCGCATACAACAACAACAACAAAGATTTCATTTCATTGATGTGCATGCAAGTTGGAAATGTTCTTATTATTATTATTATTATTATCATTGATCCTTTCCTTGGCTTTGCTTTTTCCATGCTGCTCAGGTATGTGTCAATGAACTTAGAAGTTGCTTGAGAGAGTCTTGCTGCAAAACAAAGACTTCAATGCACAGTGAGTGCAAGGTGCAACTTTATTGCATGAAAACACACTACTACAACAACCACAAGGCAGAAAAGGGAACCGAAATGGAACAACACATAAGCCTTATATCTTGAAGCACATAATCTTGCTCTTTTTTTTTGGCCACAAATTGTTGCTTTTTTGGGTTTCTGACCGTCAATTTTTGACTCTTTTTTTTGTGCTTATTCACCAAGATTAAAACATCAGGTTTCAGTAAGTAGCCAGAAAAGAAAAGGGTTCAATAAATGAATTTACCATCATATTTTGTTTTTAAGTCAAATTTGGCTAAATCATCTTATGAATGATCACAACTTGTGCTACATCAAAAGTTTATTATTATAAAAAAAACTTATAAATTATTTTTAAAAATTAAAAAAAACCCTCCTTTTGATCATTTGGTTTCTTCATCACGAACAAGCTACATTGGGTTTTGATCGGGGTTTTAACAAAACTGACTTACAACATGCAAGACAAAATGTGTTTTAAATTTCTTGATCGTAGAAGATGGCACCTTATGTGGCAGAAATTGGAATAAGATGAGCAAAGCAAGGATTGCAGCTTACAGTGAAAAGGTTCTGCATTTGTGTTCTGTTTTTGGTTGGCGAAATTTGGCAACAAAACAAAAGCCCTTCCTTTTGACGTGTACAAAGGCTTTGTTTTGGGGGAAAAAATTAGCACATTGTCACCATGCTATGAGGAAATTGTTTTTGAATTATCCTTATTTAAGTTCTAGCATGTAGTCAACATATAGCATGATTCCTAAACTTTTCTATTTTCCTCTCTAACTTATAGCCAAATTTGGCCAAATCTTATTTTGGATAATTGTCAACTCACCTACCTCAACATTTTGGAAAAACAAAAATAAAATAAAAAATTGTTCCACATATTGGGTGTGAGGATAATTTACAAGAAATGAAATTTACATATTTTTGGGTTAGGATCACCCACCTAACACTTGATCCTTATGTGGGCTACAATAATTGGGGGAGCTCATTAGACGTGCTAATTGGGGGACCTTGTTTTACAAGGATTTGCTCACCAAAAACATGTATGTTTGTTCTTGTGAACAATTTCATAATAATAATAATAATAATAATAATAATACATAAAACTATTGTAGCGTAAGTTTATTAAACAAAAAAAACTTACCCCAAGGCTTAACACAAAATAATAAGAACTATGAAAAGAGGAATATGAATTCGAAACTTCAGCCACAACCCCTTGTATACTTAAAATGGAGGATTGGATAGATTATCATCCCCATTCTTTTACGTGTACTAATTAACGTTTTTGTTCATCAACACAAACCACTAATATTATTCAAGATTTTTTATGCTTTAAAAACTATCATCATTTTATGAACAAATGATTCAATTATTTGAAATCATTTTCCTTATGATCTAATCAATTTAACATAATTCATTTCTAACTATGTCCAACCCAAAATAGTTAACTAATTCTTCATATGAGTCCAAATTTTATGTCCTTAATCAAAGATCCTCAAAATAAGGCCCATAAGTTGAATTATTTATTTTCATACTTAATCATCCTTATAACCCTAGGTCACATTATTATTATTTTACAAATTTTACCCCTAATAACCCAAATAGATCTTACAAAAAACACCCCCTTAACCCCGCCACTCACAAAGAAAAACCCAATAAAAATGCATGATGTCAAAACCCCTCAAAATTAATTTTTAAATCCAACACAAGCCTAAGCCCTAATTTGGACGGATTCGGTGACAATATTAAAAGTATCAAAAAAGAATTTAAATATTGTCACACTAGCTCGACTAATTTAGCATGATTGATGTTGGTAGCTGGTAGTTGGTACCAAAACCTCTTAATAAATAAATAGATAAATAAATAAATATTTTATATATTACTTTAATATTGCATGATTGTTGCTCAACACAATTTTAGTGATGGCTTTTGAAGAAGTATTGTGACCCTTGGAAGAAGGTGGGGAAGGTGAACCAACACCCACATTAGAACCTTCACCTTCTTGAGCGGAGGCCTCTTCTTATGACCACATTAGACCCCAAGAAATGCTAGATTTCGATTAAGAGACTCTAATTTCTTCTAAGCAAGGGATATTTATGACACCAAAATTTATCTAAAAGTAGATATGAAATTAACCAATAATTTAGTATAAATTTGAACGGCCAACCTAACCTACTTATTAATTTTTGGGTTTAAAGTCAATTTTCTTACCTAAAGAGTCTGAGGAGCTTTGTTTTCAAAGAATGTTTTGTCATGGTTCCAATTTCGGCTTCACATCTAGCGAAAGCCCAATCCACTAATGAAATTAAAGTCTCGGTGCAAACCGATACCCTCACAACTCTGGTTTTCTACTATGGTACCAAGTGTGGGTGCCGGTTGACCCAAAGCAAGGCAAGGCGGGCAGAAGGTTAAAAAAAAAAAAAAAAAAACAAATGATCCATGAAAAATCCTTGGCAAAGGTGGAAATCATATTTTCCAGGTCAAGATTTTGCAAAATTTGGTAAAAATAATAATAAAAGTATTTATTTATCTATTTATTTATTTATTTTAAAATTTTTAATTTTTAAAAAAAAAAAAATTTTCAACACACTGATTTGCACCTACGTGCAATATGCTAAAACATGTTCCAATTTGCAAGTCAGAAAGAAGAAATGATGAGACCTGCAAACTACGCAAAAAATTGGGTCAGCGAATTTTCTTCTTAATCATAAGAGGGCCCCTCCAACCATGTAGACATTAACGCGGTATTGTGAGGGATCCAACGGCTGGAATTCGCCCACATGGACCACCCATCTCACGGTCTGCTGCTGTCGCTTGTAAG
>Ga0209208_10003007_pt1 | contig 24254 bp, 27 predicted proteins | sample S1TSphfallax_3_FD_187694 | JGI IMG/M metagenome (GOLD analysis project Ga0209208, IMG submission 187694) | Host-associated microbial communities from peat moss isolated from Minnesota, USA - S1T2_Fd - Sphagnum fallax MG (SPAdes) (version 2) | ecosystem: Host-associated > Plants > Peat moss >...
CAATCATTATTTTTTTGGAAGTGGTGACCTAAAGCTTTCAATGGAGAATCGAAAGTGTATATGTTTTTATCATTAGGCTTAGTCTTTTAATCAACATATGAATAAACTAATGTCCTAAACCATATGATAACAACATGGAGATATATCATGATAAAAAAAATGTCATATAGAAACAAAGTACAAACCAATTTGCATTTGGCGGTTATCATTTGGTATTAGATCCAAAAACAACATTCATGATTTGAATGATGAGTTTGCATTTTGACATTTTATGTTATTATCAATGGGGGGGGGGGGATACATTAGAACACTTTATAATTATTTAAATATTTTTAAATATATGTTCTTATGGTTGAAATATTTTGTGTCAAACTATATTAATCTACAAATATAATGCAAGTTTTTTTTTGGGTGCATATCATGGACCTAAACATGATGGTGCCACATGTTAACTTACAATTTGGTGTTGTGAATTATGCATGGTTGATGCAATTTGACAAAAAAATTGGTTATATATGTGATGCAACAAGTAATGACTTCATTTGAACACTTGTTTAGCAATCAAGGTATAGGGATTACTTCATGGGAAGAAGTTAAGGGATGTGGTCCAAACAACAATGAATTGCATTTGTGAACAACAAATCAATTGGAAGATCTTTGCAAAATGGCAAAGGCTTTCAATCACCTTGCATGCTCTTCTTCCCTTTAGATGATATATTTGTAGGGCTTGAAGGGGAACTCCACTTGGGTTTGCTAGATATTCACATTTTAGTGGTAAAAATATATTTTTTGTTTCAAGTGCCATTGTCCACCAATGATTTTTGGTCCTTCACAATATGTTGTGCCTCCATGATCATCTTCTTAATGCAAGTCTACTACAAAACATGGCATCAAATAATGTTCAATTTGAAAATTCATGGCATCCATTCATCTAAATTAAATCATGTTTAGCACTACAAGAGAATTTCATTTACATCACAAAGAGGTTGTGGAAACAAAATGCGTTTAAATGAAATGGCATATTGAGCGCACAAAATTACGATCTAAGGTGAAATGTACTATTGCAATGCAAGTACTTTTTGGGAAGATTTGCAAGGCACTCACTGTCAAGGGGGGGAATGAAAACCCGAGCTTCAAATTTATTTTAACCAAAACCTTATGTGAAATCACACAAGATCATAAGTTTTGGTTATGTGTACAAATGACATCCATAAATGTGTGGAGGTGCAATTGAGCATTCGTCTTACAAACATCCATCCTTGCCCATTGTCTAACTACTGATGTCAAACACAAAGTTCATAAATTTGGTGAAATTGTGAGTTTTGAAGAAATGGGGTTTTTTCTACCAAGATGTTATTGCCACATTAGAGAACTTTTTGGTAACATGGAATCTATTGAAGGTGATGATCAATACCGACAACCTCCAAGAAGCTTTGCAAGCCCCATTAAAATGGGATGGGAGGTTAGTTTGATGTAATGAACTGAGTGAACTTCATGACTACAAATGGGAGTTAGCCAAGCTAATGGATGCATTAATTTTGCATCACATCAATGTTCCTCCACTTAGGATTGGATGTGTGTACACAATTTCAACCATTGGTTCCATGTTACATGACAATGTTTTATGATGTCATAGTGGGATGTTACCTTGCTTGTACTTGTTTTGATTTTATTTTTATGTTACATCATCTTTTATTTGAAAGAAAGGTAATCACATTCCATGCAAGCATTTTTGTTTCATCTTTGCTAAAAGGATATTTTCTGATGCAAATTAGATATTTTTATCTACCACTTAAGAAGTTGGAATGAAATTCATCATTTGTTGCAATAGGATAAAATATGAACTTAATTATTAGCATACAATGGGCCTTTTTTAATGACAAACTATGAACTAAATTAAATCATTTATATAGATCTCTCTTGCTATTAATTTCATTTTGTAACCCTACCCGTATATTTTATAATTGGAAAATTAAGGTTTCCACTTCAAAAGTATTAGAGATTAAATCTTAATTAAGTTCATCTAGAGGGTAACCTAATAATTACAAAACTACCAACATTATGTGAAACTTATAACCTCTTACATTACCTCCATTGATGTAGCATATGACACCAATCAGTTTAGCTAAAGTTTGGATAGGATTGTCATCACAATCGTAGGAGGGAAGGAGGGGGAGTACCCACCTAGTTCAAGGTGAAGGGGAATGTTAAGTTTTTTCTTTATTTCCCATTGCTTTTTGGTTTTATATGTTGATAGACAATTATAATGAAAAAAAAAGTGTGTGGAATATTTTTACATTTTTTTTGTTTTGGCACACTTCAAATAGGAATTTTTAAAAATTTCACTATTAGGGATAACTATTTTATTTTATTCTTGTGTTTTCATATGGTTTTCAATAATTCATCATTATTTATGCCAATGTCAAATTTGATTTAAATTAATACACATTTCATGGACATGAAAAAACACATTTTAATTTAATGGATGTGGACAAAGAATGAAGTAGGTATAAAATGGAGATAGTTACTACAAAAGGTGGGAAATAGTTAGTAAGAAAGTTAATAGGAAAACGAAATAGTTGTTAATAGGAAAACAAAGTAGTTAATAAAAAAGAAATAAAGTAGTTAAGCTTAAAAATGAGGTAGTTATTTTGGAAATTGTTTGTGAAATGGAAATGGTCCATGGACTACCATAAGAGGGATTCCAAAAAATCCACCATAGACCAATTCTAATCACTTGTCATTGTAATTTTAATATGGTATTAGGTACTACATCCACAAGGCATCCACTCTCCCCCACTAGAAGAAGAGGTCAATGTCCTCATTGACACTTATAAATTATTTCCTCAATGTAATTGCTTTCATCTAGATCCTTGGCCATTGATTGCCAACTTGTGCGGCAGGACCTTGCTTCAAGTTAATTTAGGCATCCCCAAGTTTCCAACACTTTCTTGGCAAGTCCAAGGAGGGTCTCACAAAAACCCTTAACCTTTGCTTCGTCGAAAGATATAAATTAGCTTAATTGATGAAGCCCTCATTTGGGAGGCAATTATTCCATCCTTCCGTTCATGAAAAACTCAAGTCAAGTCTAATCTTGACCTAAGCTATTTGACATGACTCCTTTCCTAACCTTGCGCCTTGATCACAAGAATCAAGTTTAACTAAAGGTGTGCCTATCAAGGTATGAGAAGCAATGTTTAGGCTTTACAAAAGCCTAAGTCCCAAGTTATACGATTATAGTACGTGAACGGGGTCATGACTTCTCCCGTTGGCCGCCACTACCAACCAACCCTTTGGGATGCACTTTGGGCATGTGCATGTCCCCGCAAGCTCACCTTGCTTGCCTCCTCTTTTGGGGCCAAGATTTCTCTTAAGCCCCACGTAGGAGTCCGATTTTGATTTGGGCTTCCATAAGAGAGTTCCATTTGTCCATGCCACTTGACAATCCTTTTTTTATAATCCTCATTATGTTTATGATGCAATTTCTTGGAAATTTTTAGCCTTTATTTCAATTACAACTTGATGTGGTACATTTGTGCAACTTTCTGCCTCACTAAAAGAAAGGTGATGTCCTCATCACGTTCTATGTTTCTTTTGCTTCTTTGCCAATCTATTGTGGAATTCTTTTATGGCTTCTTAGGCATGTTCCATATCGGATTCGTTCACCTAAGATTCCTCTATTGGATGGTATCTTTTCCATTTGACCAAGTACTCCTGTTCTCGCCCTTTAAGTTACCTTGACTTGAACACAACTTCTATTTCAAATTCTAGTTCATTATGAACCATATCTGGTGGGGGCTTCGAGTTGTGCTTTCGATTAGGCCTTGAGGCATCACGAATGACCGGCTTCAAAAGCGAAACATGAAATACGGGATGAACTCTAATATTTTATGGTAGTTATAAATTGTAAGTGTCGGGAAATTTCTTTTCCAACACTTTGAATGGACCTGCATATGGGCCCAAAAACTTATGGCTCAAACCTTCTAGCAATCATAAATTCTTGATGTTTAACCACACTTCATCTCCTTCTTCAAAATTCACCTTTCGTCGGGACTTGTTCGCAAAATCCTTGTACCATTTATGTGCCTTTTCAAGGTTGGCTTTAGCCATCTCCCACAATCGCCGCCTTTCTTCATCAAGTTGCGTGACCATCGACACTTCCTCACTTGCATCACTTGGGGGTTGCCCAAATGCAGCCCAAGTTGTGGGCACAATTGGTGATTTACCTATCACCATTTGGAAGGGGGTCGACTCGATTGCCGAATGCTTCGAATTGTTGTAGTAAAACTCCAAATGGTCCACCCAATCTTGTTGATCTGCCGCCACATAATTCCTTAGGAATTGTTGGATAACCAAGTTCACCCTTTCGGTTTGTCCATCCATTTGGGGTCGAAATGTGGTGCTCATCTTGAGCTTCGACCCATGCATTTCCACAAGGTTCGCCAAAACTTGGTCGTGAACTTTTGGGTCTCGATTCGACATAATGTCCTTTGGGAGGCCATGTTGTTTGAACACATGTGTGAAGAATAACCTTCATGTTTCTTGGGCCGTGGCACTTTCCTTGGTGGGAATGAAATGTGCGATCTTGCTAAATTAATCCACCACCACCATGATCGCATCAAATCCCCTTGATGGTGGCAAACTCACCATGAAATCCATGGACACACTTTCCCACGACCCTTTAGGGATCGGTAATGGTCACAACAATCCCACTTACTTCTTATTGAGTGTTCGATTTTGTTGGCAAGCCTGGTAAATCTTCACGTATTCCTTTGCATTATCTTTCAAATTAGGCCAATAATAGGACTTCTTAAGGAATGTTGTGGTGTGTTTTGCACCACCATGGCCCGTAAAGGGCCCATCATGACATTCCTTCAAAAACACATCCCTTAGCCTCCTTTCTGAAACATAGAGCCAATTTTGTTTATACCATAGTAGTCCATTTCGCAAGTGGAAATGTGACTTGATCCCTTTTTGAATGTCTTGCTTCCTTTCCTTGGCAAACTCATCATGGCAGCTCCCAAGTCAAACTTCTTTTTGGAACTTTGTTTCCCCCACATACACCATTTTAAGTTGGTGTTTTCAACTTAACGCATCGGGCACCACGTTTTCCTTCCCGGGTTTATGCCGAATGTCCACATTGAACAAGGCCAACGTGTCTTGCCATCTCATTTGTTTTGATGACAACTTTGGTTGAGTGGCAAAATATTTCAAGGTCACATTGTCGGTCCACACCACCACATCCTTGGAGCCTATGTAATGGCCCCAAGTCTTAAGACAATGTATCACGGCCCACATTTCCTTCTCATGCGTTGGCCACCTTTGTTCCGTCTCATTCAACTTCTTGCTTTCAAATGCCACTGGCCTTCCATCTTACACTAGGATTCTTCCGATTGCAAAGTTGGAGGCATCGGAGTGGATCTCAGAATCCTTGTCAAAATCAGGCAACTTTAACACGGGCGCCTTCACCAAAATGCCTTTCAAGGTTTCAAAGGCCTCATTGCATGCCTCCTCCCATTCGTAAGTTCTTGATGACTTCTTCAAAAGGTTTGTCAAAGGTGTGGTTTTCTTTGCAAAGTTCTTGATGAACTTGCGATAATAAGAGGCTAATCCTAAAAAAGATTTTAAGTCCAGAACCGACCTAGGTGGTTCCCAATCCAAAATTGCCTTCACCTTGCGATCATCCATCTTCAAACCTTTTTGGGTGATCTTATGCCCAAGGAAGTCCATTTTCAAAACTCCAAATTTGCATTTCTTAAACTTGGCATACAACTTGTTTTTTCTCAACCTTTGGAACACCTTTCAAAGGTGCTCCACATGCTCCTCCATGGAGTTGCTATAAACCAAAATGTCATCTATGTAGACAACCACAAAATCATCAAGCCATTCTCGAAAAACGTTGTTCATGAGGGTGCAAAATGTGGTAGGTGCATTGGTGAGTCCAAAAGGCATCACCAAGAACTTGTAAGAACCATACCTTGTGCAACAAATAATCTTCTCTTCATTCCTTTCTGCAATTCTAATTTGGTAATACCCAAAGCGTAGGTCAATCCTACTAAACACTTTGGCTCTCGAGAATCAATCAAACAAGTCATCAATCTGAAGCAATGGGTATTGATTCTTCATTGTCACCTTGTTGAAAGCTCTATAATCCACACACATCCTCAACATCCCGTCCTTTTTGTGAATAAAAAATACGGGTGCCCCATATGGTGACTTGTTAGGTTTGATGTATCCTTTTGCGAGGAGTTCCTCAAGTTGAACCTTAAGCTCTTTCAACTCCTTATGACTCATTCGGTATGGGGTTTTGGCGGGAGGTGCCACTCTCGGCATCACCTCAATTGCATGATCAACTTGTCTTCTTGGGGGCAACTCATCAGGCAACTCATTGGGCATCACATTCGGGAATTCGTTTAAGATTTGCTTAATGCACTTGTGAAGATTTACCACATTGGTAGCCTCCTTTGGTTCAAACTCATCCAACATCCGCATCACACATATCATGCCATAACCTCCCACGTATTCTTTTTCTAAAGTCTTTCCCAACATCAAGTGGATGGTGGTTCCACCCACACTAGGCACTTCGTGTGCCTTCACTCGCACGATCCCATTTTTGGATGGGATCCTAATTAGCCTATTGTGCCTTTCTATGAACACATTATTACGTGTGATGAATTCCATTCCCAAAATGCAATCCATTCCCCCTAAAGTGGAAACTAACAAATCCATTTTTCCTTTCTAATTAAGCAATTGGAGAGGCACGTCTTTTGCTTGCAACTTAGTGGGATGGGGGATCCCATCCACAAAGTGCACTTCGATGGGTGCTTTGAACTCCTCCAACTAGAGCTCCATTCTTTCGGCACTCTCTTAGGTTATGAAGTTGTGGGAAGCCCATGTGTCCAAAAGACATAACACTTCCTGCTTAAAAACCTTCCCCTTTAAGAAAATAAGGTGATTACATTCACCTTGGGCTAGGTTGGCAGTAAGGGCAATTACCTTAGAACCCCCATTCCTCGATTTGGGTTTGGGACAATCTTTGGAGTAATGCCCCACTTCATTGGAATTGAAACACGCTCCTTTGGGTTTCCCACTAGCATCTCCCTTGGGTTGGTTCGCTTTGAAAGGAGCCCCCTTTTTGACGAAATTTCTTTTAGGTTTGAAACCCAAGCCTTGGAATTATTTGGGTTTTTCCCCCTTCGAGGTGTTTTGGCCTCGGTTCCATTCCCCTTCATGGCGTGCTTTCTTGTGAGGGAACTTGCTATCTTTTTTGAATCTAGACTTTTCACCCCGTCCCACATTCGAAAAGCCTTATACTTTCATGATGGTTTCGGTTAATGAGGCGAGCCAATTCTCTTCAAGCTTACGCTTGGCCCAAGTTGGAAGCCCCATCACAAAGTGGCACACACAGTCTAATTCATGCATATGCCGAATTTCAAGCATGAACTTGGAATAAGCTTTCACATATTGGTGCACGTTATCATTGTTTGCGTTCACAAGGTCACAAAATTTGCACTTTGAAATGTAGTCGAAATTCTTTGGAATGAATTCTGACTCAATACGTTCCTTGAAGAATTCCCATGTGTAGCCATGGGTCTTCCACCATGTGGAAGCATAGCCCTTCAAATAAGATTGGGCAAGTTCCATGGCCAAATGTTGCCCAACCTTGGCGGCATGAAGGTAATCTTCCATTTTTCTAAGCCACACATCCACAACTTTTTGATCTCGGGCCCCATCAAAATTCTTGGGCTTAACGGGCTTGAACCCCACATCTTTTGATGATCCTCCCTTGAGGGCCACAACTAACTTAGTGAAATTGGGCCTATTCATTTTGAGTAGAACTTCTAATTGTTCTAGAATGAAAAAGATTGTAGTTGGTTGCTCCTCTTCATTTTCATGGTCATCGTGGCTATCATGGGCTCCATGATCTATTGAATCCTCTTATTCCTCCTCCCTTATGGCTTCGGGTGGAACATTTAGGTCTTAGGTGGGTTCTTCCACCGTGGTTTCTTGCATTGGCTTACGCGACTTCTTTGGTGCCATCGGGACTCCCCAATGAATGGATCGAGCTCTCCCAGAATTTTGATACCACGTGACGCACTCCTAACTCCTTGAGGGATTCAAATGAATCCTAAATAAAAAACAATAGAAGAATAAGGAGTCGGGGCACGCTCTTTGGCTCGCAGCACTTTGGAAGGGTAAAGGGGCGTGCTGGAGATCTGGGATGGGACTAGGAAGAGTTGACAAGCTTTATCTACTTACACAAACTTGCAAAAAACCAACGCAAGGTGGTTAGTGCATAGTTGGAGCACTTTTGGTGCTAGGACGAACCACGGGCAACACGTACATACAAGACTCACCATGGCCCGGACTTGGGGGAAGCCACCACCTTCCCCCCTTATAATATACTTTGCACCTATCCACGGGGCCCACATCCAAATGGCTTTTTGTCTCGGGACTCTAAAGTGGGAGTCTCGAAATCGCCCAGGTTGGGACTCTTGTGACTTTGGGGCGTCATAGCTTTGTGTGTAGACCTCTGATTGAGATGAGGTTTGAAGCAAAGTTATAGCCTTCATCGAAAGCTTTCCAATGGTATGCCGCACACCATCTACACGCACGAAATTCGGGTCGATTCCCAACTTTTAGTGGTCATAGTCAAATTGCCAATTTGATTCCCGACCTTTTTTTTGATCATAACTTGTGTTTCAGATGTCCAAATGAGCGATGCAAGCCCATTTTAGATATTTACGTTTCAAGAAATTTTTAATGATATAAAAAACTTTTCAAGCGATTAAGTTTTGACCCTTGCAATCGCCCTGTGAAGATTCAGGAATTCACCGAACTCCAACTCCCAAAGTGGAACTCCCTTGGGGTGTGAGGGTTCATTCCCTCACACGTTCTCACACTTCGAAAATATGTTGTGTGACTCCCGACTTCCCTTTTGCCTGCAACCTTGCAAACCCTTGCCTTGGTTATGAACCAAAAGCTAGGGTTGCAACATCCATGGACTACCATAAGATGGATTCCAAAAAATCCATCATAAACCAATTCTAATTACTTGGCATTGTAATTTTAATATGGTATTACGTACTACATCCACAATGCATGGGCACAATTGATGTAGAGGGATGTGACGACATTCATTATTTCATCCATAGAGGTGATATGTTTACCTTTCTAAATAATAGAAAATCATAGTTGCTTCAACTACTAGGTGGTTATTGTTGGTGGTACTATAAAATCCACGGAATGCAAATGCCCCCAATTAGCTTTGTTTGCTTTGATTCCTTGTTTTATGTTTTTATCATTGAGTTGGGAATATGCATGAAAGGCTTGAAAGTTTTGCCAAGCAAATACTAAATGGTGGGTTTTGGTAATCTACCATCCAAGCTATATATTACCATTTCTCCAATAGGATTGCATAGTCCTATTTTTGTGGATTTTTTTCTTTCTTTATTTCCATCATATCCAACATTGAAATGCAATTTCTCTTGCACTAACATTTCCAATCTCAAACAAATTTTTTTTGAAGTTCATAATCCAGCAAGCAATCCATAGATTGCTATGGCAATCCATCTCATGTCTTGCACCAAAACATCTTCCACAGTGTTACCAAAACACAGTTCATGCTGCAGTGAAGAAGGTGAAGGACAATTGCTCTCTGTGTCATTCTGTTGTTTGTTTGTTTGTCCATGCCTCACTCCGAATTCTTCAGTTTTTTGAGTAGATTTTTCGTTATTCACACAGGCAAGGATTTACTGAAGTAAGGGTCACAGGTGCTGAGCAGGAGGATCGTGGCATCAATAGAAGACACAGAAGCCTTTTTTGAAGTTGCACAAGGAAGTCTGTTTGCAAGGACTCGATATTCCAATTCCGGGATCTTGTAAGTAAATTTCAAGCTTCTTTATCTAGCTTTCAGACTGTACCAGAGGCTTTCATTATGTGCAATCTGATAGGGATATTCTGCAGTGTTTTGTTGTTTGAGGTGAGGGATGTACCAAGCTTTGGAGCTTGCAAATTGTTGGTGTTTGTTTTTTTTATCATGAGGGATCTATCAAGCTTTGGACCTTGCAGGTTTTTGTTGTTGTTGTTGTTGTTGTACAGGTGATCTTGTCAAGCATTGGTGATATACACTAGAGTAATAAGGTTCGAGAAGTTACTCTTTGCAAGAAGGTTTGAAGATTTGTGTAGTAATAATCACAGGATCCAGTGTCTGGAAACGGACACGACAGAGTTGGAAAGCTTGTTACAAGCTCTGAGAAATGCTGCAGCAGCAACAGTAGTGTGTGCTGTTGCTGGTTTGTTTGGTTCTCGAGAGGTACTTACTCAATTTCAGCAAAAGCAAAGAGGATGTAACGCAATGCAATGTGGAGGAAAGTTGCAATGCTCAACAATGATGGACTTGCGATTTCCATTCCAGTAATATTATTTCACTGAATTTCACAGCAAGTCCTCTCTGAAATGCGGAAGCGGCGGCTATGGAGCATGAGGCATTGAGCAAGATTTGCCATCATCTTTGTGTGTTGGCTTCTCAGTGACGCCCCTGCTGGAGCTAGCAGCTAACACGCAGCATTGTCGTCGTCTTTCCTTTATTTGTGATTCCATCCACGCCTCAGCAACGGCCAATGTGATTCATGACATTCGAAAAAGCGGATTTCAGATCAGGTGATGCAATCTGCTGGAAGTTTTTCTACTTTTGTTTTGCAGTAATGATATATTCTTGGAAGAATCCTGCTTAGGAAAAGCTTGAATTACGTCCGTCCGTGTTACGCAGTGTGCAAATTACTATGTGTGAGTGAATCAGATTGCACTTTGCGCAAAACGGAAGAGACGAGGCGGGAAGAAGAAGAGGCCTCATCTGTGTGCCCACGACAGTCTCTTGTCGCACATTTAGGGTTTGATAGTGTCAAGACACGCATAGTCACAGCAGCGATGGCATCGGCACAACAGACCCTCTCCTTCTCCTCCATAGTACCGCCAGTCACTCCTCTCCTCTTGCCGCAAGCCCGTTCTCCCCGTTTCCGTGCTGATAATTCAGTGTCGAGCCATGCATCGGTTTCAGAAAACCGCTCCAGAATATGTCAGCGTTCGTCCTGCAAGCCCCATTGTCCTTTCTCGTCTTTTCTTCGACGAGAGGGGGAGGAGAGTCGCGGCGGCACAAGAAGGATATCAACCTCATCATCACCTGCTGGGAAGTTGAGGACGACGATCTCGAGACCGTTGTGTGTGCAAGCTTCGCTCAAACCGCAGCTGGAGGAGGCTGCAAAACAAGTGGTCCGTGTGACTCACATGCTTTGTGGAGTATTATTACGTAGAGAGTGACAGAAAGTGTGCCTTGGCATTCCGTTAGATGCTGGAATACGTCGTGCGCTGCGTGGAGCTGATTAGGGTTTTCTCGCAGGTGGATTACTTCGTGAGGAGCGGAATGGCAGTAGGATTAGGAACAGGGCTCGCATCTAGTATGGCTATTCGCTACATGGGCGAGAAGCTCAAAGATGGGTCTCTTCGGGAGATTGTGGGTGTGCCCATGTGAGCTTTCTGCTTTCTGTTAAACAAAATCGCTTCTTAGGAATGACTCTGTTAACTTTGGTGGAAAAAAAAACTCGTCTTTGCTCAACTTGTTGGAAGTTGTGCTTTCTTTGCTGTTGACTGTACCCTGGAAGCCGATTCTTTCTCTTCTCTGGGGCAATGTTTCTCTGGTTGCTTGGCAAAGGAACCTTCAAGGCAGTGTGGGATGGTTAACATGGGTTGTGTGACTGGTTACAGGACAAGTATGAGTGCTGTTGAAGCAGCTAAGGCAGGTGTCCCACTTGCAACTTTTCAAGATTATCCACAGGTACATGAAGTTGCATTTCACTTCTGAAATTCACTTCAGAGCTTGTTTCGAGCCCAGCAATTTCCTGATACTGTTTTGTTTGTATCCGTCCACAAGATTCCCAGAATTCTTGACTTCTGAGCAGGCACCTGTATAGGAAAAGCCTTGAAACAGCTTAATTGTTCCAACTCCCAGAAGTCTTGCAGAGCGCAATCTAGGCTGTTACCATTTCCATCATATGGAGATTGTTTGTTTTGAGTTCTCAATATCCTTCTTTGGGGTTTGGAATTGGGGTGTTGAAGCAGCTTGATTTTGCTTTTGATGATGCGGATGCAGTACAAGAAGGCACACTTTTTGCAATTGTTGGGCGCAAGGGGGTAGCAGGCCGTGAGTCCATTCTCAAGGAGAAAGTAAGGTGTGCTTGGGCCTCCATTCCTTTGAAAACCTTTGTAGTATGCTATTCTCCAGAAAGTGATGGAGCTCTGTTTCCCCTTGTAGCAGTAAGTCATGAGCGAAGTAATCTTGTCAGAAATTAGAAACACTAGGCGATTGCCATATAGAAGGACATTGCAACAGATATAGATGGTGTTGTAACTGAGCCAGTTTCAGCCATGGTGATGCTTGGACACAAGGCCATTACTGGACACTATCTATGAACTTATTGATTGGTTCAGCGGCCTTCTGCAAAAAAATTGGATGGATTTTTTCATGCTACTGGTCTTCTTCAGAATGCTTCCACCATAGAGGTGATAGAAATATGTTCTAAAGTTGAGGATCGCTTTTGTGTCATGGATGGGCTTGGGGGTGATGACTGACACAATTTGGACATTGGACAGGCAATAGCAAAAGCAGCAAAGCAGATGGTATTCATAATCGAGGAGAGCAAATTTGTTGGGCAGCTGAAGGATGCAGTGCCTGTCCTCATTGAGCAGGTCCCTCTTTCACCATGTAATTGTCCTTGAGTCTGCCAATCAAGTGAGCATGATTACAGCACAAAAATTTCATAGCCATCTTGCATGATGTCAAAAGATGGTCAGGAGTATCTTTTGCAGAACAGCCATGATGCATTATTGAGTGGTTACATCTAACTTTGTTTCTGACAAAGCTTCATAGCAGCAAACTATTTCCATTGGGAATACTGAAAAAGTTTTGCTTCTTTGTTGTTTTCATGTGTGTGCAGGAAGACTGGCTGGATGTGGCAGAGGAGATTGATGACCTTTTTTTAGGTGATGCAGAGGTAGATCCCACTCCTGTGATTAATTCTGGATCTATATTGAATTTGACAAATGGAAATGACTGCTGTCCTAGCCATAATTCACATGTCCATTAGATGTTGTAACTATTAGAACATGCCAGAACTAGTAGTCCTTGGTCCCAGTCATTTCTTCTAGTTCTTGCACACCAAAATGCATGAAGTAATTTTGTAGGCACTTTTGATTCATTGAAGATCCTGCTGATCCTGCAGTTGTTTTACTCCTTACCCAGGTGTGGAGGAGACCAAGTCATGGAGAAGCAGGTCCAATGGGAGGGGATTTTCCCCTTGTGACAGCTGAAGGCCACTTTGTATTGGATGTGATTTTTACGACCCCTATAGCAAATGCAGGTGGCTAGCACTCTTCGATATGTGTTTTTTGTGAAACAGAATTTCAGAGGCAGATGGTCCTAAGGAGTCTTGAATGCTTAAACAAGCTGCATGGTGCCTGAGGATGCAGTGGTTGCAGATTTCTGGTCTTCCTGGAAGAAACTGGAATCTGGGATGGAGCTTTTCTATCCATATTCCCTGATTGTCAAGGGTTTGAAGTGCAGTTGCAGATGTGGGCTCTGAGCAATTCTTGACAGGAAAATTTTCAGAGTTTCAAGAGAGATGTTAGGTGGAGGAGCTTCTGACTTATCCATAGAAATAGAGCCAGGATCCACATCCTTGGTCTGGCTAACTCTTATTGACTCACACTCATGGCTGGCCTGTGTCATGTGTAGTTGAGGTAGCACAGAGCTTGGAGGCAATAAGTGGGGTCGTCACTCATGGGCTTGTGTTGGACACTGCGTAAGTTTTTGAAGTTTTTTTTGCATCTCTAGCATCACTCCTGGTCTTTCTAGCTTGTTTGTTCCAGAGGGGACTGAAGCCATATTCATCAATATATGTCAGTTTGTTGTTGCTTCCATAGATATTTCTGGTTTCAGTTGCATTGATGTATCTGTCCAGTTTTCCCATCTTTGGGCATTGTCATTGCCTGTCTTGCTTTCTTGAAATTTATGTGGGTTGCCATCCAGCTTTACATGCCTGGTTGATGCTCATTGAGAGTGCCTTGATTTACATTTTGGAGGTAAATAAAGTTCCTTTTGTGCTGCAGATATGCAGCCGCGGTTGCAAGCAGCACTGGAGTCAAAATCAGAACATCTCTGTTCAAATCTGCTTTCACTTCAATGGAATGATGAACAAATGGGAGAGGGAATGCTTTTATAGGTAGCACACAGGAGGCAACTTCGTACTAGCACAAAGACAGGTCCGTATTGGAATTTACTTCAATAACTATATCATATACTCCCACTGGAGTTCTCTTCTATTTGCTATACCCAGCAAATTTTCTTGCTTGACAAATCAGTCCTGAGTTTATTTTCTCTTCATTTTTGGTTTAAAGCTCATAACAATCAAGAGGACAGTTGGTCCTACCTAATGAAGAAACTATTTTGTCCTTGGTTTGGTAAGCACCTCAGGGTCATTCGACGATTTAGCTGACAATGGAGAAGTTGTAAAAATGATCAAACATTACAGATCCATGGTTGCTTAGTCTATCGCTGTCAGGCAGGGGAGGGTTGCATGCCTCAAGATTTGCCTCAGGTACCACAGGTAAGACCAAACTCTTTTTAGCACCTCCATAGGTGTGTAGACAGGCAGCTTTCCTCTGCACAACCCTCCACAATCTCATGTTGAGTTTCAGTGTTTGGTCAAGTCCGCTTTTGGGACTTTGTGACAAAATGCACATGAAATTCAAAGAGAACCTCTTCTTCCTGGTTCTAATGTGAATTGTTGCTGGCAAGCTTAGGTTGTGAGAAAGAATTTTGCATTTTTATCATGGTGGAGACTAGTGCAACCCAAAACAAAAGATCATATAGTGGTTCCCTTTGGTCTATGCATAAAACTTAAAGGTTAGAATTTTGGGCAAAGGATATGCGATAAAGTGTGGCACAATTAGGAATAGCTTGGCGAATGCATGGGAAGAGTCGTTGGGAACCATTGTGAACATGGTGAGAACACCAAAATCCAAAAAAAATCTGAAACCCCTCCTCCTCCTCACCCTCTCCCAAAAGTTTTCAATTGGGCCCTCTTGGGTCATATTAAGTCATCTCATTGGTTACATGGAATTTCTATTCCTAAAGTTGGTTGTCACCTTTTTGGCTTGCGTGAATGCTGCTCCCCTTCCAAAAGGGAGTGGGGTATCTATTTATTCATTCACATTCACACAATGCTTGAATGTATTGTTGTATTGTGTTTTTGGAATACACCTAGTCCTTCAAAATACTTGATAGATCTTGTGGCATCTCATCATGGTTGCTAGTTAGGAACAAACTGCTTACCTGGTGGGTGTGGGACTTGTGATATTGCTTACATTCATAACAAGTTGAAGAAATAAATGGATCTTCTTCAATCCATTCCCCCATCGATGCATGTGTGGGGGGGGGGGCAAAGGTCTATGTAGATGATATTGGCATAATTTGACATTAATGTTTTAAACAGAGTTAAAATGTGTTGTGAAGTTCTAGTAATTCTCACAAGACTTGACACTCCTTTGAGTTTATGTTGTATTCAGCTCAATACCTTGCGTTGCAAAATGGGGAAGAGGTTCTTGATCATGTTAGACACAATTAATTTACAAAAATTAAGACACGGGTGTTTTTGCTTGTGCTTTTCAAAACCTTACCTACTAATCTACTATGTTTTGTATGAACTTGCATTTTCTCCTCTAAAAACCTTTTTGATAACTTCCTTGGAAAAAAGGTTTGGTGAACAATTAGTTATCTTCCTTCCAACTTGTTCATCCTTTGAAAGAGGTGGACAATTATTTACTTATTTATTTATTTAATTTATTTTGCTCCTCCGAGTTTTTCTCCTTTGAAACAATGTTGGACATTTCTTTTTCTTCTTATTTGGCTTCCAATTTTTTTCTCTTTTTTGGAATTGATAAATTGGGTTTCTTTTTTTCCCCTTTGCCTTCTAGTTCTTTCTCCTTTAAAGTGGATGGATAATTTTATATTTTCCTTGTCAACCTCATTTTTTTTTTGGAATAGGCGAACAATTTATTGTTGTGAAACTAAAAAAGTCATTTGTTAAATTTGGAGAATCAATCACTACCTTCAAATGAGGTTGTGGCGAATTTACTCTATTTCCAAAAGGATAATATTTTTGGAAAAAACTTCGAAAAACATGTTCTTTTTATGTGGAATGTTCTTTTTCAGCAAAAAATCACCACTTTTGTGAAATTAAAAAATTAAGAAAAATCAAGGGAAAAAAAAAAAAACCTACCATGTGAACTTATCAATCATTTGGAGAATATGAATGCAATACACACATAGACAAAATCTATATAATAAAACATAAAATGATGTTTGTCGGTTGATGTCATCTGAACTTATCTCTTCCGAGCCTAACTATCTCACCACCTTTCCCCTACCATGTAAATGGGAATTAAGAATGCAAGATTATAATTAAATGTTTCAAGGCAAATGCAACGAAAATTGAAAGCCCAAAACAAGTGTCCCCAATGACAAACAACTCATTCGTTACATACCTTTCCAAACAAAAACCGCCCAACATTGGTTTTTTCCCAAACAGAAGGGAATGTTCTTAAGGCAAAGAACCATAGCATATACCTAATCATTGGTTTTTGGGTTGAGAGAGGTAACCAATTTTGCAAGGGACTTTCAAGAAATTTTTTTATGGATGAAACAAAACCGGAGGAGTTATTTAAAATAGTAGGGGGGAAAAAAAATTGATGGTGATAACATGTTCTTAGAATTATGGGTTTTATAAGACCTAAAGTTGCAATTCTTGAAAAAAAATCAAAATAATTTTAGAACAATGGTTACAACCCATTTGGTGCCTTTTGAATTTACATACACTTTGAAAATTTTAAAATAAGACACAAGATCACCCAATATTATATCTAGCATTGTTGATAAGTGCCTAGTTTGCAATCTTTAATTCTAGGGTTTAAGTTCTTGTATCCTACACTCAAGTTGACATCCTTTTGTTGAAATCAACACAAGAATTGGACCAAAAAACTAGTCTTTTCAAAATCAGAAATTTTATAAACAAAAAAAATTCTGGAATGCAAAGTCAAGTTTTTTTTTTTTAAGGTGGGCATATTGATTTTTTTTGAAAAAGTTGGCAAATAAGTTGAAATTTATATAGTTAAATATTAATTTTAATTAATTGTTGAACTTCATACCTATATGAAGCCTTGTTTCAATTTGCTCTAAAACTTTGTACCTATATAACTTTTAGCATTTGAGAAATGTGTAAACATGTACATGGAACCCAACTCAATTTCGGAATGAGACTCTAAAATTCTTGAATTTGAAAAAAAATTGTCAAAATCAAAACCAAATAATTTAATAAATAATAATAATAATAATAATAATAATTTAATAATTTAATAATTTATTATTTAAAAAAGAAGAAAAAGAAAAAGGCTCAAACTCACACCTAGAGAACCTCCAAATAAATTTGAAATGTCAAAACAAGAGACCGAAGGTTCTCTTTGGAAAGGAAGAACCTCACAAAACCACCCAAAACCAGTTCTATGATTTTTGAGAACCGGAAGTCGAAGGGTAGGAACCACTTCTTTGATATTCGAGAACTGCCAATCAAGGGTACACATATACCCTAATCTTACCCGCCGGTTCCAATTTCCAAGAAGAGAGAACCTCTCAAAGCTTGTATATGTATGTATGTATGTATTTTGGTATACGTATTTTATTACAAATGTACGTATTCCAGAAATGGCCAGGGAGACACAGAGTGTACCTCAAAGTCGGTCGTCGTCTTCCTCGTTGCGTACCTGTCTTCCTCTGGCGAAATCTGCTTCGCTGCACGCAACCCCTCAGGAGCATACAGAAGTGTTTAAGGAAATCGCATCGCGAATCTGAAAGGCAAGTAGGCAGGTAGGCAGGCAGGCAGGCAGACAGAAGAGGAGCGAGAGGAGAAGCAGGCGTAAGAGGCGGGGAAAACCTTATTTCTTCTCTCATACTCGGGTTGTCTTGCTGTGGCAATCCTGTGAGGGAGTTTCTGGTAGTTTGTGTTTCTTTTTTCTTTTTTCTTTTCTTTTGGCCTTCTGGTTGTTGTTTCTTCCTCCTCGCATCCAGTGGCAGAGACGTAGCGGCTGCTGTACTGGCCACAAGTAACAGCTGTGGATCGTTCGCTTGGTACGGCAGTCAGATACAAATCGGTAAGTCCTTGTGCCTTGTGTGTCTCTCATGTTTTACTGCTCTTTTTTTTCTCTCGAGCTCTTTGTAGTAGTCTCTTGTTCTCTGTGACGGGCGCACCCGAGTGTTTTGTAGCAGATGTAGGTGGCGACCATGTGGTAATCTTCTGAGTGAGTGAGTGAGTGGATGGTGGTGGCACCGTGTATGTGACCGCGACGACTAGATCGCCTCTCGCCCTAATTCGTGGGAGGATGGGAATTAGGTCGGTTAAAAGGAGTGGCAGGAGTTTGTGGATCCGCTTATGATGATTTTGAATCCTCTTTGTACTTCTTTGGCTGATTCATTGCATGATGATGTGATACAAGTCCTATCCAACAGTTGTGAGATTTGCCACCTCTTTTGGAAATTGGCTTTGGTTCCCTTGCAAGCAGATAGTTTTTCTGTTGCTGAGAAAAAGTTCATCAGGCTATTCATCTTGTCAGAATGTGTTTGTAGCTACACTTGTCTGGTCATGGATGCTGTTCCAAGATACTATCAGTTCCTTTTGAGGTCTGACCCCAATTTTGTGGGAATTTCTGTCCTTATTATACATACCTCAATTTCACCACCTCACAATTGTTGTGTTGAAAAAATTGTGGTGCGTACAACACTATCAGCAGCCACTATCTCAAGTGGTAGCTAATTCTCATGTTACTCACATTTGAGAGTAAGTTGGCAGCATTATGTAGGATTCCTTTTGGATGCAGATTGTTAGCCTTGCAGAAGTGGGGATTTCTTTTGAAGTCTCATGTTGTTTTGGTGTAGCTTTGCATTTGGACTTTTAAAGACATTGTCTGGAGATTCATTGTTGTGCCCTGATTTGTAGCATTGTCCAAAGCATTGAGCATTTGCATGTCCACTCTGGTGGTTTTGCAGCAATGCCTCCCAGAGCTAAACAAAGGAATATACCAGCAGAAAAGAGTGGTGAAAAGCCTCTGCCTAAAGAGTGGAAAGCGTCTTCTCGACATGCATCTGCTGGGGCTGGTGTCCCTGCACATGCCTACAACCCCACTTCTGGGACTTTCCATTTGCTTGATGCAGTGGCTCCAGACACAGGGGTGCCCAATCCAAATAGCAGGTTCAGGTCCATTGATGACAATGACAATGTCTCAAACACTGTGAGCACCCCCAGCATGGAGTACGACTCCACATCCAACAATGGTAGCTGCTCTGGTGAATCTGAAGACCAGTTGCAGAGTGTGGGGAAAGATAGGAATGGCATCACCAAGCTTGGAAGGCCACCAGTATTGGTAGGGCCAAGTGCAGATAAGCGTGACAAGATTCGCTGGAAAAATGAGAAGAAACACCAACGACAAAAGGAGCGGCGTGCACAGGATTTGAGGGAGCGTGCCACCAATCATCTCATGTCTCGCAAGCTTGAAAATCTTACCCAGCAACTTGTAGCAATGGGATTCTCTGCTGACCAGGCAACCATGGCTTTTATCCGCAATGAAGGCCACATTGAACGTTCTGTAGCATGGCTTCTGGAAGGGGGTGAGGGCAAGCAGAAGGAAGATTTTAATGTGGAAGGCAATTTGAAGATAGATATAGGAGAGGAGTTGGCACATATGGCTGAATTGGAAGAACGGTACAAGTATTCTCGGCCAGAGATAGACAGAGCAGTCATTGCTTGTGAAGGGGATTTAGAGAGAGCAATAGAGTGGTTAAGGAGCCAACATCCACAGCCACACTTAGTTCCTATGGAAGATAGCAGCAGTGGGTTAGGCGGAGCCCCAGAGCTGAGCCATGATCCAATGAAGAAACAGACTTTGACAGGACCTGCTCCAGCTCCACCACTGCAGCATTTAAATGGCACAAGCAAACAGTCAAACAGTTTGTACCAAGGTTTGATGCAGGACAGAAGAGAAGAGAGAGAGCTCAATTCTTCACAAGGCTCATCTCATGGTCATTATCTGGTTCCTGGTCACTCTCTTGTGCAGTCATCACCTGAAGGAACAAGGGCTAGTACCTCTATGGTTGAGATACCTTCCTCAACAGGGGCCTTAGAGTGGCAAAGGTTTCTCCCACCTGTTAGTGGAAGACTTCCAAACCATGGATTTAGAGCATCCCAATTTAGTCCAGCTCCATCAGCTTCTCACCTTCCCTTATCTTCTCTGCAGTATAGGGTGGATTCTAGAATGCCTTTAGCACCACAAAGTGGGTCATCCTTCCTCAATGGTGATTCAGACCACATTACAGGGCATTTGACAGGGAGGGATCCTGTGTTGCCTCTCTCTCCTGTGACACTACCCCCAGCAGGTGTTAATGTCAGTGCACCATCACCATCTTTCTCCCCTTCATTTTCATTGTCTAGTTGGAAGGGAAGTTCAGCAGATGGATCTTCTCTACCTCGAGTCCTTTTTCCTAACAATTCTCAAGGAAATGCACTGTACACAGACAGCTCTTCAGGGAATACTGTGATGAAGAATATTGGCACATATAGTTTAGAGGTCCCACCAGGAAAGTATCATCCCTTGCAACGAACGCAGCTGGATCCAATGTCAACTAGTTGGCACACAGACAGGACTGGACTTGATTCGGTAGCAGGTTCTCTTCCCCCCTACTCCAGCATTTCCAACACTCTCTCCCATTCAAAAAGCTCCATGCCCTTGACTTCTGGACTCTTGACAGGCTGGGGTTCAGGCCTCTCCAGTACCCAAGTTGACTGGACCATGGGGGCAGCAAGTGGTTGTGATTATAAGACAATTGACTGGAGCATGCCTGCATTCCCTCATGGCTCTTCACCTTCAGGTGTGTGGGGGATCTCAAGGAGTCTAGCCACAATGTTAAATCTGTCTGAGCGTGGGCAACCTGAGCAACATAGCAGTGAAGATAGTAACCCCTGTCCAGTACCAAAAAGTGCAAGCTTTCCAGGTGAAGCTGGAAACCGTTACGAGCTTTGGAGTGGACCCAAGTTACAAGGGGGCTCACCAGGACTAGGACTAAAAGACAAGTCTCAAGGGGAGTCAGGAAGTAGTTCAGGTTTGGGAGGGCATCATGAATGGACTACACCTTTTGAAGGGAAAAATCTCTTTACATTGCCTGCATAGGCAGTTGTTTCTTTACATTTTAGCTATATTTGGTTCATTTTGCCAGCAAAACAATGGGTTTATAATGCAATGGTGCCTCCTTCACATAGATAGGATTGCTTGATGTTCTGAAGGAGATTTGCTTATTGCTTTAGACGGTTATTGTTGGTGCCCTTGTGGCTAATAACAGGGAATATTGCCTATCAAGTACAGTTGTTGATTGCTCATCAAATTCATTCCTGGTGTGTCATTCTGTTTTGTTTGACCTAATAGCTTGCAAATGAACTGCATGGCAGAAACATTGTGTTGTTGAACCTTATCATAGATATTGGTGGAACTATTTGTTCTTGGATTCTGCAAGATACTGAACAGGGTTTTAATGTTCCAGTTTGGAAGGTTGCTTGGTATCTGACAACAAAGCAGTTGGATGGACCTGCCTGACTTTGGAAGAAAATGTTCCATCACTTGACATGTTGTCCAATTATGTTGTCTGTGGCTACCGGGTGAGATTTGTTCTTCAGTGTCTTCTTACACTCCTGTGCCACTTTGGGCTGAGAACCAGCCGGCTTCCTATGCTGCCACAAATCTTATTGCGACCAATGGGGTAGAATCTTTTACCCAACCTGCTGAGTTGCATGCTGTTGATATGTCAAAGAAAGGGTGGGCCGACAAACATGATCTTTCCAGGATTGTTCAATTTATGTAAACATTCCACATTTACATTTTCTGTTTCAACTTAGCATCAAAATCTAATCTTCTGCTTTTCACAGGTGGCAGGAAGTGACAGACAATGAACTCAATGTATTGAGCCATAGTGTGTGCTCTGTTGCTGTTCTGCTGATCATGAGGCAAGCATGAGTCTGTGGGTTTGAATAGTCTGTCATGACCTCCAGTTCATGTTGTGCAGGTGGCTCCAGTGCAGAGCTGGTGCTGGCAGTTCCAGGAATCGAATCTCCTTAAAAGTAACCAGGTAGGAGCTTTAGACTGATGTTCACTAGAAAACTGTTAGCTCTGCAGTCTTCTCTCAGAAGCTACAGGAATGTTATTCTTACAAAGCTACAGATGATATGCTGTTTCAAGAAGCTCAGCTTGTGGTGCGGTAGAGGTTGCCATAGAGCCAACAATGTTTCTGGGTCTGCAGAAGGATCCAGAATTTCAATCACTGACCTCACTGTGAAGCAGGGCATAGAGTTATGTGAGGGAGATGTTTGAAGTACAGAATCTCTTTTGACATATGTGTCTTCTTGGTCCTATGGTTGGTTTTGAAGTAGCTCAGGCCAGTTGTAGCAGTTATTTACAGTATAGACCATGTCTCAGCTTGCAGGTTGCCCCCACCAGAAAGCTTTTGAGATATGTTAGCATGACATTTACATGGGTTTAATGAATGTGTGCAGGAAACAGGAGAATCATTCTTTTACATTAGCTGCAAAGGTCTCTCTTTTAAGTTTGTTTCCTCTGCCTCTATTCTTTTCAGGCTATCACCTGTCACCTGGGCTTCTGTGAAAATGTCAGGTTATAGTTGGATACTGTAACCAGGGTGCTATAGAGCTTGCAAAGAAAAAGTTTTTCATGATGGGTGGACTAGTGTGTGTACTAATTCCCATTCCAACTATCTACAATTGGTTTTTTGAGGGGGATTTTGAGCAGGCAATTGCATGACATAAGTTCCTGTCACTCCCAGCTAGACCTGGTGGAGTTGGAACTATCTTTTGGTACATTGTTACCTATCCTTCTGAGTCATTTAGTCACTGTACCTCAATCTGGATACTGCATAGCTTGCTCTGTTGTTTGTCAGTTGCATTTCGACCAGCAACTCTTACATATGAGGTGGTTTGTCCCTGAGTGGTTCTCTACACTTGTGTTATTTATCATGCTTAAGAGGAAATCAATGAGCTGACCACTCTATGTAGCGAGAAGAAGGCAGGCACCTAACCCATGTGCGCCCAAGTGATGAACAGTAGCAATGAAGAAGACATTGTCAATTGGACCTTCAACAAGGGGCAGTAAGCCTGATTCAAGGTAGCAACACAGAACTGACATATTGTAAAAGGTAGAAATGCAACAGCTATGGATAATAGAGTGCACCTTTATTGCAATCTCCAACAGTTGGAAATGTACCAAGGTTCAAGGTGATAGCCATTTCCTGTTCATACTCAACTATATGAGATTAGGAATTCGTCATTCTTCAATGTAGTGTGCATTCCATTGCTATAATCCAAATCAAGTAGGATGAAGGGCTGTGGAGGAACACAATCTAGCAGTACTCTGTTTTTTTATCTTGCTGACAGGAGGAGCTCACATGAGACAATCAGTCTTGATCCACAATCCCTGAGGTACACAGATGTCACTTTTGTGTTCAAGCTTTCTGGAGAAGTACTGTGTGACTTTGTTCTTTTGGATTGGCTGCTATATTATTGAGGGCTATTTTGTGGATTCTCAAGCATGAAAGGTGACAACCTACTCCCAGTTAGCAACACTTCCCATTTCTGTGACATTTTTTTTTTCATATCCCAAACCATGGGTTAGGAAAAGCTTCAAAATCAGCACATTTCTAGCAACTTCTTTCTCCAAAATTGAGAAACTGTTATTAAATTTTAGTAATCATTGAAATGCATACTTGTTTGTTTTGTGCTAATTTTCAAGGTCCAAACTTGAGCATTCTTTTGCATTGGTCATTTGATGGCTTTGGCAGTCGACGTTTTTGAAACAAAACCAGTGCTAAATAAGTGGCTAGTTGTGTAATGATTCTGCCCCAGGGAAACATGGTTCTACATCTTCCTATGGATGATCGTCACTTTGGATGTGTAAATTTTTTAAGAAAAAAACCATTGGTGTTTATGGAAGCTAGGTTGAACTTATGTGTTAATAATGTGGGATGAAATCGGGGAGGCTTGAATACAAAGTAAATTGGTTTGTGATTAGTCCAATAAGCTTCAACAACTCTTGCAAGA
>Ga0209208_10003009_pt1 | contig 24251 bp, 13 predicted proteins | sample S1TSphfallax_3_FD_187694 | JGI IMG/M metagenome (GOLD analysis project Ga0209208, IMG submission 187694) | Host-associated microbial communities from peat moss isolated from Minnesota, USA - S1T2_Fd - Sphagnum fallax MG (SPAdes) (version 2) | ecosystem: Host-associated > Plants > Peat moss >...
GAAACAATCTACCAGCATAGTAGGCTATCCTCTGGATACATAGAACACAAGCTCAAACCCTAAAACCACTACCAATGGGTCTCAGGCACTTTTCAAAATTTCAATTTCCTGCTCCCAAAAGCAAATTCATTAACCCACATTTGAAGGTTCACATGACCATTTTTGAAGTACAAAAGTACTTGATGTCTCTGAAGAATGCTGAGAGAAAAAGAAACTTTATGAGCACCCCATCATTACCTGAGATGGGAACTTGTAAGCAAGCTGTGCTAGAACTGTGTCCTTGATTACTGCCAGGAGTTGCCTTTGCTGCAGCAAACAAGCACCACCACAAGCACAAGCACATTGTCAGATGTCATTGACATAAGCTTTTGGACCTTGACTCAGAACTGTTGTTCTTACAAAACTGTGCTGGGTCATATACATCACAATGGTCCTTTTAGCCCTTGAACAATAATGTTTAAATCCATCAACTTGAAGACCAGTTGCCCGGCAATTCAGCAGTCTGAAAGCATAGAGATTTGTCAGAACAATTATAAACACGTCCTACCAGATCCTGCTATTGAAGCAGATACTTGCAAAGAAATGCACCTGAGGAAAGTAATCCTGGGACTTAAAAGAACTCAAATAACCTGAGACAAACTGCAAAGCTTGGGTGCAAGTATTCTCTTTGAAAATAACCACCAATCTTGGAATATATGGGAAAAATCTACCTAGAAACTAGTGCAACAGCAATGGATAGAAACTTACAGAGATCAAAGAAACACAGTAGCAATTTGTGTGCTGAAAACTAGAGCAGTGAATCCATTTGTGCAGACACAATGGCTTTGACAGTTGAGGAACTTCACACCCTTTGGAAATCTGCTGAGTATTAGGTTGTTGGCTGTACCCTGTTGGACATGCTTCCAAATTATGGCCAATGCCAAACTCATCAGATGAGACCCCATTCATTGCCTGCTTTCTGAGGTCTGATTGTGTCCAAAGGCACTTGTTGCCAATGTGTAAAGTTTCTGCATCAGTTCTCCATTTTCTGAGGTCAGCTTGTAAAATAAGGCACTTGCTAGCAGTCTGCAAAGTGTCTGCATCCTCAACTAAGCACACCCTTGAAGTGCAGAAACTAATTCATTCAAAATCTGGACAAAGCATTCATACAAAATTTGCATCCAGAGTTCTGTCAGATCTCCACCACCAACAGGAAGACTTGGTCTTGATGTTGGGTAACATTCACGAGACATAGCTAATTTTAAAAAAATTACTGTCTAGTACAGAGTGACACACAAAAGAACTCAGAATGTCTAGATTTCTGTCTCTGCCTACCATCTGCCCCTCCCTCTGAACCTAACCCTAGCTTTTCCCCAGAGGACAGCAGCAGTATCTGATGAAATGTAAGTGGTTACTATATGTGATTTCTAGAGAAATGGTGAAATTAGACAAAGAACACCACTGTCTTTGCCCATAATGAGCGTGTGAGTGGAGATTGTTTGGCTGCTGGATTTGTTCCAAAAGCAACTGGGACACCAAAGTGGGTCAATCACTAAATATCTATCAGCAAACATGAAGAAAAGACACACCCAACAACCAAAAGTCATCTCAATGCTTTACCCTTCATTAAGTCAGCATAAAAGAAAGGCATCACTTAGCTTGAATTCAGAGATAAATTGATGAGGCTTACACACATGAGTAACACAAAGCTTGGTGCCCTCAGTGAATAAAGTCAAGCACATGTCATGAAGACATTCAAACACCAACCAAAGATGGTGTGTATGATGGTTTCTTCAGTATTTGCCCTTGAGCCTGGTGTACTATGGAGCTGAAACACTCACACGGGATCAATGTTAACTGGATTTTCCACCCACCAGCAGATGCGAAAATAAGATGAGATGAAGCCTAGCATCTCCAATGCATTTAAGCTCATCACCTGGTCTAGTGGGTTGAACTTCTATGGCTTGTTCAATTCCAAAACTTACACAATCAGATTGACTAAACCTGCAGATGCTGAAATTCATCGTCAAAGAATTCATCCGCCTCCTCTGGCTAACACGCAAACTTGAAGGTTATAATCCAAGCCTCCCTGTTTTAAAGGTGGTCGTCTAGAGACACTGTCTCAAAGTACTCAAACTATGTCTCATTTTTCCCCTTCGCTTTCCCTATGTCACGCAGCGCTCTCTTTCTGGCTTCAGTGAGAGGGCGACCCTCCTCTTCACCTTATCAGAGAACTCTACCTCGCTCCGGTAGTGCTCACACATGTCCTGCATCTCTTTCTGCAACTATTTTTTCTCTTTCTCCATGTTCAAAATTTCAATTCGCTCTGACAATTCCTTCTCCTTCTTTTCCATTTCTGATTCAGCTGCATGACCTTGTTCTCCAAGGCCGCCGCCACTTGTGCATGGTTAGCTTCTCTTGGGTTTTCTCCTCCTTGCACCCTCTAAGACGCTGCATGCAATTTTTGAACAAATCCCGGCTCTGCAACATATCTACCTGCAAGTTGCTGATCGGACCACTAAGACCCTTTGTCTTCGTACTGTTCCGCCATCCCAATCATAATGAACCCGTTCCACAGGTCCACACTTATCGTCCCAGTGGGTGCAGGCTCAGGTTTGCCAGCAAACCGGGCACGTTCAACGCCTGCAATGCCAAACAAAAAACGTCCTTATAAGAAAACTCCATACCGACAGTGCGAGGTAGCCAAAACAAAGAAATAAGGAGCAACTGAAGTAGCACCTGGAAAACTATCTCGCCACTTCTGGAGAAAATGCTCAATGCATCTTTGCACAAGAGCATCGTTCACAGGCATCTGAGGCGAGGTTGTAACATTCAAAGTGGTCAAAGTTGTTTCGATTTAGGCTATTCCAATGACAATCTGACGAGGATCACTTGGGCTTGGGTCTTGGGGATCACTTGGGGCTTGGGATGCAAGTTTCGTTGTGGTGGCGATAGCGATGGTGTGTGCGATAACAATGCCAACAGACGCCCGAGGTTCTCTCCAGCTTGTTTTGTTGGTGAGTTTTGTGAAGAGCTAAAGTGGCGATCATCATTCCACAAGAAGGATTCATTCCCTTCTTGAGCTACACAGAGAAAGGAGAGACACGGGCCAGTGTACCCGGGCCAGTATCGGCGATAGTTTCGAAAACACACAGGACCCTGTTCCGATCCACCCGTGGCAAAGAGCTTGGTTTGTGGCTCGGGCGATTCCACACACCTCGACGCTGCTCGGCGTGGGTCAGATTTTTTTTATCGTTCGAGTCTTTGAAGTCTGGGCATTGGGACTTGGGACCTGAATTGATCGGGACTCAGGACTCGATAAGTAAAGAAATAAAAGTGTGTGATTGAGATTTTGAATAATTTTTGGGCCCTTGAGATTGAGAGGACAGTTTTAAAAGTGACTTGGGTTTTAAAACCTCGACAGACAATACGTCGACCCGGTTGGCCTGTACCCGAGCTCTGTCATGGATGAATGTAATGAATTTATATATAAGATTTGGCTAAAAGCAAAATATGAAAGGAAATTTTTAGAACATCCTTCTATATTTCTGGCCACCTACTTGGACCATCAATAGAACGAACTCCGACTACTTTTCTTTAATTTTTTTCATCAAATTCTGGCTACTGAGAATCTCAAGAAGCACTTGATTTTAGCACTTTTAATTTCTAAATAGCTTTTTGACTACCTATTATATGTAGCCAACAACAAAAAAACAGGTTGGTTCTCTTGCTCACTCTTCCTTGGCTTTTGTCGAAGCAATTGGTAGGTAGGTAGGTAAAAGTTGAAGAAAAAAAGAAAGTAGAAAACAATTTTAGGTGAGGAGGTAAAATAGGTTCTGGCTAGGTGGGTAGATATGTAGGTAGGTAGATATATAGGTAGGTTAAAGAGTAATTTTAGATCTACTTTAGGTAGGTACATAAGTAGTAAGTAGGTAGTGGGTTAGTGAGTAGGTACGTAAGCAAATAAGGAGGTTAAGAATAAATTTTTTTTTAAGGTCATATGGTTTTTTTTGAAGAATGGATGAAAACTGATTTTGTAAATATGTGATGATGGACTATGCTTGCTAAATTGTCAAATTTTGAATTTTTTTTTGGGCAAATCCTCTGGCTGGTCTTAGACCTGTTAGGAGCTTTGGAAAACCATCCATCATGCCAAAGCAGCTGTACACATCAACTTAAAAACCCATTCTAATGTCTGCCAAAACTACTTCCACAACATGAATTCTCATAGCTTTTGTTGTCCCATGAGTTGTTCTTAAGCCCTTCTTGTAAAGGTATATTTGGTATAAGGGAAATTCCTTCCCAAACAATGCCCAATATGCTGCACTTGATTTCATCATGGTGTTTGATGTGGTTGAGGAATTCCTTAAGAGATGAGACATTTCACTGGACAAAGTCTCAAGTTTGGTGTAGTGCCATATAAACTTCTATAATAGTTTTTTATTTCTGCACAATATTTCCAAGTGTTCAAGGGCCTAAATATCTAAGTATTGAACCTTCAATACCTAAGTTCAAACCATACATGGTGCACACACACCCAATTTGACACTTGGTTCAGATCTGAACTTTCAAGCCTCTACACAAGCCGGGCATGCCTCTCTGCTTACAATTTCAGATCTGATCAAATTTGGTCTTCTATAGTATGATCAAGAATCTACTACCCATGCTGGCGTGTGTTACTCATAGTTCCATTCCGTAAATCATCCAAAAGGTCATATTCATGTAATGAGGCATGTCTGCACAAAACATGAACAAAATTGACCCTTGAATAAGAGGTTGGACAATCTAAAACAACTTGATTTTCTTTGTTATAATTCCTCCTGTAAAGTCAATCCACAAATTGGATGAACTTGAAGGGAGTTTAAAAAAAATTGATATGCCCCAATAATGCAAGACAACTGACACCAAACATGTTACAAGTAAACAAGGCCCAAATTGCTTGCTTATCTACCCACACAAGAACTGTCCACAAATTAGTTAGAACCAAAAATTTGGGCCAAGGTGACAATTGATTGACATGCATGTAATTAGATTACAACAGACTTAATTAACACATGGAAAGTAATCCAACGAACTTGGGTTCTTTTGATTCTCTTCTTCCCCTTAGTGTAGGGCTCATTGAAATAGAGGGTGGGTCATAACTACCCATCTAAAGCTTCCAATTTTAATGTTTGAAAGCTTCCAACTTTGATGCATTCAATGTGGAGGTTTCACATCACATAAGAGTCTCTTGTTCAATTATTAACAACTTTCAAGCAATATTGTCTTGGAATCAAGAAGTGCTCACTGTGACCCAACAAAGACACTTTGATTTGGGGTCCAATTGCCCCTGTGAACAATTTGACAAAGTATAGAAGGCAACACATGTGAAAGGATTAAAAATGAATTTTGTGGCCTCCCAAACCCAAATTGCAGTCAAACAAAAACAACCATATGGGATAGGACTAAGCATGAAATGTGTGGCCTCCCAAACCCAACTTGTCCACAAAACACAGATCTTCACCATCTTATGTGTTCTAAAGCACGAATTATGAAGGAAAAGTCAAATCCAACCTAATAAGAAACCGCCATTGCTACATTTTTGGATGAAAAACTAATCCATACAATTAGGATTGAAATATAATGAGACAAGCCACAACATAGTGAAAGCACAAATTTTTCACATCTTACCCAACCCCTAGCGCAGGGTAGTCATAGAAGGCCAAATTTCCATGAATGAAAGAGTCAATGAAAACGAATTCAAATAGGAAATGTTGCTGAAAATGAACTGTTCATAGATATTTACCACTCCTGCTCCTTAACTCATGAGATTCATTCATGCATAGGAAATTCTTTGAAGCATGTTGTATAAAATGATTGTGGCAACATAATGAAGGAAATTTGCTGCTGGTCTGTGGTCATTGAATATTGCAACCCTTCTTGTCTTCTAATTGCAACCTTTACCATATGGAAATGTCCCTCATTGCTCCTCCTAAATGTTGTTGAAAGGTACTTGTACCAACAAAGTTTGAAATTCTCAAAAAAAGAAGCTAACCCTATGTCTTTGAACACCTTTTAGGTGGATAAAAAACATGACATGACTACAAAAAAATTGTGCATGGAGAATGGAAGTAGGATACTGTAAGAGGTGATCACGTAGCATTAGTGAGTAGCCACAATTGGGTCTTGCTCAAACATTAATGAATGCCCATAGCCCTGCATTTCAAGTATCTAGAGACTAGAAACTGGTGGTAGTGGTTAACCTCATTATGGTACATGGGGTGCCTCAAGAGGTGTTTCTCTTGTGTAATTTGAAAGTAAAATAAAATTGTTGAACTAAATTAGCTCAAGAGCTCTTGAGAGCGCTTGTGCTCTTTTTCTCAACTGGGATGGCAATATCCAAAACCCAACGTTCAATGATCTCTTCTTCCATTCTTAAAATTTTATGTTCATTTTGTACTCAAAATGTGAGCTAATATAATTTTCATCATCTCTTGCTTGAATTTTGCTGAAGTTTCATGTCTATATTGATTATTGTACATGGATTTTTGTACTCAGAAGTGTTCCTCGTGGAAATCAAACTTTGTGGATGACTTTTGTGTGAACGTTTTTGATAATAAGTCAAGTTCCCTTCCAAGAGCTGGTGGTCCACAGTAGAAGACCCCTGCACATGACCCGTGGAAAGAATGACAAGTGAGCTCCTTAAAGCAACAAAGTTGTTATACAAATTAGATGGGCACATAATCTGAAGTCTAATTAAGTCATGCTCTAATATCAATTGATGACTTACAATTGATTGAAATAAGAAGTGAGTTGCATGAAAGAATGTACTTCTTACCTATTGTCTTGTCCTTTTGAGTAGTTGCTAAATTTGAGAATACTTGTTTCCAGTTTGGTCTTCCAAAATGTGTTCGGGCCTGGTTTGTTGCAAAAACAAAGTACATGAAGGCTCATTAGCAATATGGTATATCAAGTTGTACTAGCCTAAACTTGTTCTTCATTGCAAAAAAAATGACTAGGGAGTCTAATAAAAATGAACCCCAAAACAAATGCAACATTTATGCTCGTCATATTACGTACCCGAGTGCCAGATACAAAGTCTACACCATTTTTAGCATGGTGCAAGGCTTGTAACATCGTGACCAACGAAGATCTTGCATCTCCCTCTTCATAAATGCTAGTTAAATAGTTGTGCATTTCTATAGCACCCTGCAAAATGAGAAAACAGATTTAACAACCCAAATTTGAAATGAGTTTCTATTGTTTTTTTCTAATTTGTAATTCTTCACTTATAAGGAATGCAATTTTGCACAAATTGCAGCAGTCCAAGACTACCTTGCATGAAAAAGTGTCAGCAATAAATTTTAGAAACATAGCTTAATGTAAGCAAATCCTTATATTGCAGTACAACATAGAGGGATTGGGGTTGAAAGAGTATTTTGTACCTTGGTATCAATTTCTTCAACTTCTTGCATAACTCTTCTAAACCAATCGAAGGATCCTTGCTCTCGTGTCACCCAATAGAAAAGAGCATTTGAAGCACATCGTGATTTCCTAGCTTTCCTCTTTGGAGGATTTCCTTGAAGTGGGCTACCATAAGGTGATGGAACAATCTCTAGCTGCACATGTATCCAAGTTGCAATGCAAACCAATTCACACAACATGCCAATATAAAATCTGAAAGTTCAAGAATTGAAGATTTAAGAATTTGGGGAAATTTGATCATTGGTATGTTGCATAATTTGGGATGTGATTCAAACTGTATTTCTTTCAAAAATTTCATAAAAGACCAAACAACTTTGGCAAATGTATGCAAAATTAGATGGGGCTTGGGACAAGAATATTATGGAGTTGTTACCTACCTGTTCAGTCATCTTGATATGATTAAGCATGTCTCTCATGATGCTAATGAATGGTGTTGCTCCAATACCAAGACCCACAAGCAACAACATATCATACTTCAAATAATCTTGAGCAGGAGCTCCATATGGCCCATCTATGCTCAACCTTGGGAACCTGCAGAAAAACCAAGGGCAATCATGAAACTAGATGAGTATAATAATCTAGCTAACGCATATTGAATAGTTCTAGAATTGCATGAAGCAGTATAGAATCTTTAAGAAACATTTCATTCTAATGTGAAAAATTGCAATTGTGATGAAGGTCTTGAAAAGATTCCAACTCTTACCTTGTGGCCAAAGATAACTCTCCACTGAGTTCTAAGTCATTCACAATTTGCACTTGAGGTATACCACCATTAGCCTGCAGAATTTTACAAACATAGAATGAGAAAAAAATTTGTACTTCAAAGACAAAGCTTGAAATTATTCAAGAACTATGTTTTATAGTTATGGAAATTTGATTTAAGAAGTTTATCTAGGACATGTAATTGTAGTGGACCCTGCAATTGCATCACAATGATCAAAAGAATGAAATGTTGGTCCTCAACAAAAGAAATTCGAAGGAGATTTCGATATATACTTTTGAGAAGATTTCCTTCAGTTCTTTTGTCCAATCCCCTAGGCTTCGTATGTGCACACTCAAAAATGGATCTCCTGGTGCAGATGTGATGGAGAAAGGATGCCTGTCACCCATTGTTCCAACAGAATCATACAACATTGAGTTCACATTAATTATAAATCAGTAGTAGCAACTAGTCACAAACCTGTGTAATTGTTGTACAAAATTTCCAATGCAATACGATTACCATATAATCTACACAATATTTTGAGCTTCATGCTTGAACAATAGTATCAAAATTTGAAGTAGTAGGTAGGATCAATCTGTGCAAACCTTGAAGTACTCATGAATGCATAACTAACTATGGATCAAGGGTACATGCAATCTAGGAACTTGGAAAAAAGAAAACCTGCAAGTCATATACAAATTTGTTTATGGGTACCTAGGGTATTCCTCATCTGCTTGCAGTACTATTTTTGTTTTGTGTTGAACCATTGTAGGGCTAGATATGAATAATGTAGTCTTACCACTCAAAGGGCGAAATCTGCGAACATTGAAGAAAGAGGTACATCCCACTTTTGTATCTGAATCCCTCGGGCTTCGTCATATGTATAGCCAACACATTGCCAGGATAGATAGATGCCTTCACAACATCCACCTTATGCAAGTGCCCAGCTCTAAATAATCTCAAAATCCTCTCAGATATGTACAACACAAGAGGAACTGTGAGGTACATCCATGTCTGCAAAAAAAAAATGATCATTCATGATCAAGCACCCACAAAAGCCATTAGCAGCAATCTATCAAGTAGTATTAAAGTGAGTTCAGGATTCAAAGAATTGGATAAAATTTCACTCAAAACTTAACAAGTAAGCAGTAGCTATGATCATAGTTTGCAGCTCATATCTCTAAGTTCTACAGGTCAAAAATTGACCAAATGCAAAGAGTTTTGAGACAAACTATCACTCATTACAAAGTGACATCTTTCTTTTATGAATGGAACTGGATTGATGCAGTTTATGCATATATATATATAAGTGGTGAATGTGATGATATGTATAGGTGAAGTTTGAAGAAGGGACGTACAGTTTTCTGGCGCCAGGAATGAGTTAAGATGAGCTCCATGGAGTGCACAATGAGCAACACATAGACGATGATGAAGAGGTGGTGTGAATACCAAAAGGCATTGAAGCCTGTCATCCGGTGAAACGGCCATGGAAGCTTCACCAAGTTTCTGCGAAACCAATGAGTGGCAAGTAGCATCGCGAAAAACATGATGATCACCATCAAAATCCCTGTCACTCCCACTGGCGTTTCCAAGATTTGGCCGTAGCTGGGTTTTCGGTGATCATGAAAGTCCACAGCGATGCTGTTGTCGAATGTGGCTGGACTAGCTTTCACAATTCTTGGAAAATCACAAGTTACGTGTAAACCTCCGTGCAAAAATATGCCCAATACGATTGCTATTGCCACCACCTGGATTGCAAAGTCCACAAAAACAATAATTATTTCTTCAAAACTTCTTGTTGCTCTTATTATTCTGAACTGCAGAATTTGTTTTGTTTTTTTATTAGGACCTTCAACTCGTTTGTGATCTACATTTCTTCCTAAGCATCTTCTTAGCTTTCTTAGCTCCTTAGAACACACTCCCATGCAAACAAAAGATAGATGTTTCTTTGTGATGAGTCACAGACCGTTGATTGATAACTCTCATAGCTGCTGCATGTGATCAATGCTTGACTGGTAGAGCTATGAGGTGACTACATGATCATAGGTAGTTGGAAAAATATATAATGGAAAGCTGAACTGTGATTGAATAATCTAATGGAAATATGTCTTGAGATGTCCTTAGTAAAGATGGAGATTCCCCTTCCAACTATCAAGGGGATTCCTGCAAATTTTCAGCTCTTTAGAAAGGAGAAGCTACAAAAAGTTGGAGCTTGTGAGTTGTGGAATGGGATCTGGGCATGAATAAATGCATCATTAACTGGGAGCATACACCATACCTTATGGAATTGGAGGTTGCTGTCGAAGGGGATGACTTTAGAGAGCCAAGTGGACCTTGCCCATGTGAGAGTGTTTCGACACATGGGTAATAAGATGAGTGCCATGTTGAGTTTGAGAGTCTCTGCGGCGCCTTTGGCCACACAAAGACAGTAACCCATCACATCGAAGCCACTTCGGTGCCGATATTGCACGAACTTCCATGTGAAGAGAGCCGCTAAAGCACCCAACCACAAAAACAAAATCCACAACCTTTTCCAATTGTCCAACCAAAAATGCTTGCTCTTTTTTATCCAACTATGCAACTTGGATCTTGGTGGCCTCAAGCTGCTGATCACACTGTCTTTTGGTGGCAATCCTGTTGCCACTTCCCTCATCAAAGTCTCTAGTTGACGCAACTGTCATGCAAGCAAGCAAGCCAAACTTAGTTGTTCAGACTTGAATGTTTATCAAAATGATCATAAATATAATCATGACAAGTTTTTCTTAATGATTTGTGTGACATTGCTAAATTTGTTTCATGATAATCATGACAGCTGTTGTTAAATGATTAATATGAGGATCAAAAATTTCAACTAAAGATTTATTTTATTATTAAGTTCATGATAATTTCATTTTTCAAGATTCTTTATACAAACAATCTAGTACATATAATTTGATCATAATGTATTTTTGTTCCGAATTCAGCCTTGAATTCATTAAGCCCAAATTTGGTTACTTGGTCATGAAGGTAATTTGTTGGCTTTGCTACTGAGAGGGACTTAAAGATTTCACATTACTGTATATGATTTTTTGAGGTAATCTTTTGGTTTGAACTTGAAACCAATGTGTGAGTAATAAGCTCCAGACTTACATATATTCTTGAACTGTATTTTTAAAGAAAATTTATCTTGTATTCAAAATATAACTATTACAATTATATAATGAGAAATGATGGAACTAGGTTTCATCCTTTCTTTTAGTTTTGTTTGATTCTTCAAAAAGTCCATTTTTTAGCCATTACCCAATGAGAGGCCACATGTTGTTACTTTCATTGCTATTGTGAAAGTTTGAAGCCAAACTATGTACCTAATATGGAACAAAATGGGTCTGTGTTTTCTCATTGAGCTCACCTCAATGTAGCCGGTACCCTCACTGTCAAGTTCCTCCATAATCAGTTCCGCAAACTCTTGAGCCTGCTCCTTCAGTTTAGAGAGCTTATTTGTGGATGCGCTCAGCATGATCACCTGGTGATGAAAATTTTAACACAAACAAATGTCTCGGATGAGAATAAATTTGACAGTTTAGCTTAGGATTCAATAAAAAGCCATAGGTGGAGTGTGAATATAGGCTTCTGGGGAATAGGCATTTGGATATGAATAGAACCTCATAGTTTACTTTTTCCAAAACACCCATAACACAACACCTAGTGGACCTCTATTTGGGTTTTCAAAATATGAAGTTAATTGTTTTTTCGAAACACCCACACAGACCTGGTCCACCAACTCTTTGGGTTTTTCCCACAGAGAAGATTAAGTAATCAGGTGGGGTCCAAGGACGGGTTGGGTTTCAAGCCTCGGTTACCTTGCATAATATGACTTATTAGGTTCTAAGGGTCTCAAATGGAAAACTGTCTCTGTTTTTAAGCAAGTATGCTTTTGCGGTCTTTGTCCTCACAATTTGCAAACATAAAGATCCCTGAATTTGTTTTTCCCCCACTTGGACCTTAAGAGGAACAATGGTCTGCTCAGGTTGCTGGGCTCACAAGGAGGCTTCCTGTATAAGCCCACCCTAACAGCTCATTAACCTGGGCCAGGGGCAGAAAAAAGTTGTGTATCTTTAATAGCATATGCCCACTGGAGTTAAAGGATGCCGCCCCCGAAACATGGGGCTCCATCCAGACTATGGGCAGGGTATCCCACAACAACGCCAATTAAATGTAAATGTCTCAATGGGCCAAGGTACCTAATCTACCCAATTCTGCAATATACATACTTTGGAATGGGTCCACTCCACAGGGCCCATTCCATGTACGAATGGATTGAGCCTGAGAAGGTGAGATGCCATTCCATCAAGTGGTAAGGGTTACTACCAGGGCTTCTTCCAAAGCATAACCTATGTTCCCCACTCAAGATTCAAATTACAAGTGCAACAGAGGCGGATGACCACTTGTCCCACGTGAGAAAAACCCTAAAAAAGCGGGGACCCAAAAAAATACACTTTTCTTGTTGGCAAAACAAACAAAGTCCTACTAACAACAAAAATCTGATTGGTGGCTTTTCATTCTTTGGACCAGTATCATTGTATACACATGGAGATGATGAGTATTGTGTTGGGTTGAGAGTCAACATACCTCTTTTACCTCCTCCTTTGTAACGCGACCATCTAAGTCCTTGTCACACCTGCAAAATCATTTAAAAATCATTGGAGTCAAGCTAACATGTACCATATGGAGCACACTTGATCCTTGTCACATTTACGGTAAAATCGAATAAAATCCGTCAAGGTCAAATATCTGACCATGAGAACTTGTACACACAATTTGGAGTTTTGATTTACTCTTTTGGGCTTATTAATAGCCTAGAGGAAAACAAATACCTTTCTTTCTCCAAAAAAGTCCTAACAAACAAACGTTTGATGTGAATATAAAACATTGCTCAAGGATAGTTACCCATCTAGGGTTGATTTGGAAAAAGAAAAGATGCCAATAAATATTTCTAAATTGTGTGCTACTATTCCCACCTGATGTGCACCAAGCCAATTGCTGACTTGGGGTCCATCCATATTGGCCAATTGAATCAAAGTAAAAAAAAGTACCCAAGACTTTGAAATCGGGACAGGTCTACTGTCTAGACTTCTTTAATCAACACATGTATTTGACTTATGATTTGACTAGAAATTTTGTATGCTTGGCTTGCCATCACACAGAACTTCCTTCAAAAATATCCTGATAATTTTCCTTCCACTCTCTTCTTGTTGCATTTGCATTAAGCCCTTCTATATGGTCTGTCCTCATGCAAAACAAGAAGAAGATTGAAGCTTACTATATTTGGGTCACTTGATGATCAGGCTACTCTTTCCCCTTTTGGTTTCATTAGTGATCAGGTTAATCTTGGCCCCCCTCTCCACCCTTTTCCCCCTCACTAAGAAGTGGGGGAGAAGGGGGAGAGTAGAAATTAACCTGATCACAATTGGGTCACCAATTGGCCAGGCTAACCTTTCCCCTTCTGGGTCACTAGATTGGCCTTTCCCCGCACTTCCCCTCTCCCATTCCAAGAAGGAGGCGAAAAGAGGAGTTAGCCTGATTACCAAGTAACCCAATGGTGATCAGGTTGATCTTTCGCACAGGCTTTCCCCCTTGAGAAGAAGAGGGACCACCATGGACCCACAATTACAGCTCTTTCAATACTAGTAGACCTCAACCCCCTCACCAAGGAAAGGGGAAAGGGCAAATTAGCCTGATCACAATTGACCCGCAATTTGAGCTGTTTCAACAGGTCCAGTTAGTGGGATGCAATCATGCAGGCCTGCATGAAGAAGAATTCCTGCTCTACTGACTCATCTGCTGCATCCACTATTAGGTTTCACAGAACATTTGTACAACTAAAAGTTGCAGTGGGAAATCCTGACGCTTCAGCTAAAAATTAGATGCAGATCTGAAAGACTTATAATCTGTAATTAGTAATGATTTTCTAGATGCAGAAGATTTCTGGAACTTGTAAGTAGTGGAGAGCTGCAATGATTTAGTTCAATGTAACGCTCCTCAGAGTCAGTGGAGGACGTTTGCACAGTTCTAAGCCGCACTGAGCTGGTCAAGAAATGTAAGTACTAGAGAAATTCTCCTAAAAAAATCTAATTAGAAATTGCACAGCAGCAACAGCTATAAGCTTTAATGAATGATGATTATATTGGGTGGGGGTGATTCATAGTACTACTGGGCTCCCTGTGGCTGAAATATGCAATTGGATTGCTGCAACAACAACAGCATGGACCAACTGCTTGGATCACTAGCTGCAACAGCAGCACAGCTACTAGAATGATATATATCACAAGAAATGTTTTTAGGATTCCTCGTGCCCAGGACCATCAAGAAGAACTTGAATTTCCCCCTATGCAAACATGAAATGGTTTTGTTTGACATGGGAAAGTACAATGGTCCCTCTATTTCACAAAGGGAAAATTAGAATAAAATTCCCTATTTTTTTTGAACTTCAATTCTTGAAACAGAGGTTGGTTTCCACTCTTTTCCCTACTACTACAGGGAATGCCAAAGAACGTAATTTCTCGTGAATGATGTTCATTTGTGCAGTCCGGACCAGGTGGCTTTTGGGATTCTTTGGAAATTAAGGAATCGGTTAAGAAATAATTGCAGCTGATTGAAGAGAGAAAATAATTTTGGCTTACAGATCAAAGAAGGTTTGTATCCGAGAGTCGAACTCCTTATTCGTAATTTGCAACCAGTACTCGTACAGATCATGTTTGGACATCAAGTTCTGCGTACTATTGTTGCTGTGCTTCCCTTTGCGTCTTATGTATGCGTCGAACAGCGCATTTGCGAATTCCTTGGAGTCTTTCATCCCTGCGCCCAATATCAATTGATCAATCAATCAATCATTCAATCATCACGAGCCAGAAACAAACAAATTATATATCAACAACCCCTCCCCGCCCCCCACCGCTACAACAAAATGAAAAGAAAAGAAAAAAGGCGTAATGCAAATGCAATTAGAACTGTGAAATTTTCCAAGCGAACTTCATATAAATACTTCTATGCATTTTAAGGAGGCAAACTGTGGCGTGATGAAGCAAGCAGAGAGCACTGGAAGATGGCAAACTAGCTCTCCTAAAGAAAAAACAGATGGGTTTAATCCATCCTCTTTTGTCAGAATAATAATCAGGAAATGATTAAACTGCCCACCTATGCATTCTGCAAAGGAGCTCTTAGGAAGCATGGAATTAGCATCAGCAAGCTGATGGAATCTTTTCTCCACTCCAGCCCACAAATGCTTCTGATCTGCAGTAGCTGTGACCTTGCTGATTAGCTGCAGCCCTTGCAGTGCATGCTTGGACGCTGACCTAGGCAATTCCGCGCCCTGATCATCATCAGTTGAGACTGCTATTGGTACACCTGATGCAGATCTGTTGCTGATGAACTGCTGCAGGTTTTCATCCGCGGCGAAGACTTCCGTGCTTGGACCTGCCGAGTGGATGGTGGCCAGTGGAAATTGATGAATTTGCGGCAGATTTCTGCTCATCCTTTGCGATGATCCACCGTTTCCCGGCAGCAGTGACGACGACGTCGACGACGTCTGTGTGGCAGCCGGATCCACCACCTCATTTGGTGGTGCTGCAGACGAGAACAGTTGTCTGAAGACACTCGACGCAGATCTTCGCAGAGAGTCTCTGAAAGAGTGGCTAGTTTTCGTCCATGAAAAGCCTTCTTGCTGCGAATGGTCGCGCTCATGATGAGCTGACCTCGAGCGTGTTTTCATTCGAGCTGCTTCACGAGTTGCAGCTGCTGGATCGCGGGAGCCAGCTGCAACTGGGCCTATAGAAGTTGGGGTGATGCTTGCTATGCTCACTGACTCCGAGCTTAAGTCCACCACTACCTCCAGCATCTTGTGCGAGCCAGATAATTGCAATGCTGCATGGGGATCTGAGACTGTTCGTCCTAGTTTCATACTCCTATTCCCTTGCGGCCCAGCTGCATCGTACTGGTCGCTGACCATGTTAGCCGTGCTTTCGCCGCTCATGATGGGCGGAGCATTAGGTGCTATTTCCATGGCTGCTGGGCGGTGTGATCTGAAATGAGCCATATTGTATTACTGCGCTGATCCGGAGCCGACTGCACTGGCAAAAATGTAAAGAATTGCTAAACTCCGAGCTTGACACTAGTTGTTGCCGAATTTATTAGAAAGCCGGCTAAAAGCTGAAGATCATGAGACTCAGAGGTACTGGCGCAGCTGCTTTCAATGGAAACACAAAATAATATATATATGTGAGTGTCAAGTAATTGTACACAATCTATAATCAGCTTCTTGTAATGCAACGAGGGCGCTGTGATCAAGCAGCAGCGTTGTAGTTCGATGATGATCAGGACATACTATAACAATCTCCTAGTAGTAGATTTTTTTCAGTTTTTCAGTGAACCTAGAAGCTGATTCATGGCTACTGAGTGCACGAGACAGACACTCATCCTGCATGTGACACAGAATTAGTCAGTAAAATTGTTCAGTGCAAACTGTTTGAAGACGTTAGGACCGATTATCACAACAACGCACTAAAGCAGCAGCTGTAGTATACTACCGCAGGGCCGGGATTCAGGTCAGAAGGCTATATATGTTTTATGTATGATCTGCTTAGCTAGGATTTATAGATGTTTGACAGATGAATGATGATGCAGCAGCTTCATGCACAGGTGCAGAGAGAAACTTCAGCGAGAGAGAGAGCAGAGACTAAAGATTGCAGCCCTAGTGTGAAACGCTCCACTAGCACGCATGACAAGGATTGGTGAGGGGAGGAGCAAGCAAGTAAGCAAGCAAACAAGTAAGAGATGAGAGAGTCAGTCAAGAGAGGAAGAGCAGTGGGAAGCAAGGTGGAATTGAGGAGCTCTTGACTCGGAAAGACGTTTATAAACTACAGGACTCTCGTGCACGGCAGGTTCTTCGATTTGGAAAAGAAAAGCGGTTATGGGTGGGAAAGGGAAGCCTAGTTCTCAAGTCTACTGTTGAGCACACGAGCGCGCAGTAAGAGTAGGGCTGAGGTTCACGCGCAAAACAGCAGAGCGATGAGAACTGCTGCGTGGGTGGGTGAAGAGTGTGATGACTTGAGAGGAGGGCAGTGTTTGTGTGTGTAAGTGGGTAATTTTTGGCAGTGAAAAAACAACTCTAGATACGTGAGTGGAGTCTAGACAGCTACACGGTTGCTACTTTACTAGAAGCAGCTACTACGAGCTGTGAATTGAAATGTCAAAGGCGATGACTCGCCGCAGCTTCCGGATTGTCACATTTACTCCGCTATTATGTCAAACCTTGCGCCCTGAATTTCCGCGATCATCCACCACGCCAATCCACTCAAAACCCACCCAACCCCCACCCAGACGGCTGATCATGAGGACAACATTACCCTCCACTAGTAACTAGTTGTTAGTGCATCCAGGGCGAAGCCCGAGCGCTGCACTCTTCACACACTTGTGCGCGTTCCGGGTCCCCACCGGTTTGTTTATATCTTTTTGTTTTTTTTCTCCTGTTTTGTGCTCTTGGCGACACCAACCAATGGGCGATTAGTTTCTTCCCCTTTTCTTTTTTTTGGCAATTAGCCGCATCCGTTGCTAAAAAGAGTTGGTGATCTATCGTCCTTTTATGTGACATCACTCGCGCATCTCTCTCTGTGTCTCTCTCTCTTTTTTTTTCTCGTCGCGTGTCGCCACAAGGTCAAAATGACCAACGAAAAAAATAAAATGGAGCATGTCCCAAAACTGGGAAGGCCAGAATTACTGATGAAAAAAAATGGAGCACATCCCAAAATTGATAAATTAAAAATTTTGGACATGCCCACCCACACAATAAATTTTTTTTTATGAAACTTTTAAAAACTCTTGAAATTAATTTTTATCATCTGTCAATGACAAGAGTGATTTACCTACAAATAGATTGTGTTAGCTTACTCGAGAAAAGAAATTTAAAAATAAAATATTAAAAAAAAATTCTGCCAATTTTCACTGTAATGCATGGTTGTTTATTATTATCTAATAATAATTTTCATTGTTAGATTATGTAAATTGTTAAGATTATTTGGTGCTTCAAACTAGACCCAATCAAAAGTTTTGTTTTGTTTTGTTTTGTTTTTCCTTGGGTTGGACTTAGATTGACACGTAGCTAGACCCACAACTCATCACGGGCTTATAAAAAATGTGTGTATTTATTATTATTATTCTCTTGCCACACCAATGTGATAACCTTTAGTCATAATCATATGATGTCAAGAATGAGATTTAAACTCTCACCTCTAGGCTCCATGGCCATAACTCAAGTCTTTAACCACCACATCATCACATGGTGACAAAAGGTGTAATCACATAAATATAATTACACGTGTTTCTGAATTGTAAGCATTAAAATGTTATTACATAATTATTAAAATTCATAATGAACCTAATTTCATATTTATGTAGGTGTGTAGCAGGTGGTGGTTAGTAGGTAATATTTACCTAGCTACCTTCATTTCATTATTTAATTAAATTAATTTCTTATTTAATTATTACATTGAATCTTTGAAATTCATTTAATAACATAGTGTAGAAAAATTATAATAATTTCATAATTAATTTCAAAAGTGATGTTCAGAATATGAATTTGGGGTTATAAATTCAAGTATAATAATTTAAATTACATCTGAAAATTTCTAGTCTCATCAAATAATTTAAATCTTTTATTTACATTTTTTTAAAAGCTAAATATTTAATGAACTTTAATATTTTTATTTGGGCCATAAATTCAAATACAACATGTTTTCATTTCATCAATTAATATTTAATTTTCTTAATGAAATCAATGCAAGAATTTGTTATCACTTTCACATGTATGTAATTTCATAAATACATTTTATTTAGTATTATTTTATTTGAATGTAAATCACTAATTTATTGTTCAGTAAATGCAATTATCACATGATTATAGGAATACATAGAAATATAAAATAGTAGATATACATTCAGTCATATAAATATCAAACATTGTCAAATGTGTCAACACATCACCACACATGTCTTAGTTGAGTGATTGAATTCAGTTGCATTGCTCCACACATGATCTACACATAGGCACCACAAGGTCCGTGTGTAAAGTGAAATGTTTATTTTGATTAAAGTGAAAATTGGACTTAATCGAAACATACATTGTTATTTTTGTAATTAATCAAAACAAACATGGTTGGTTAATCATGTTAGGTTAAAAATGTAATTGGAATAAATGCCTTATATTTTCTAAATGCATCCTTATATTTTTACACATCCCAGAACTAAAGTTTTTCAAATGGGCTTGTACTATGAACTTGGAGTTTTTGGGGGGCACATGTCAAAAAACCAAAGTAGGTGCATGTGTAAAAACAACATTTTGGGGGTCATAATTTCTTTTTAAAATTTACCTACCTATGTACTTACCTCACTTTATTTTTCCTTTTTTATTTTTTATTTTTAGAAAAGCATAAAGTTCTATTCTGTTTTTACTATTTTGTTTTTTTTTTCAGTTTTGTGATGTAGCCGAAGTGGTAATCATCCATAAATCAATTTAGCCAAATTTGACAATTAAAAAAATATGAAAGAAAAAAATTTAAACATTTATATTTTTTTTTGGCTACCTACTTCAACAATGTATAAAACATTTCTGATTTTTGAATAAGAATATTGAATTTGTTATAGAAACTTTCAAATTTTCCCTAAACATTACAAAAATTGTTTACAAAATAAAAGGTATGGCATAAAAAAGTCTTCACTTCTACCTACCTACCTACAGACCTAATGTTTTGCTATGTGTTTTTAGGTTGGTTGTTAGAATGGTATAAAAAAGTCTTCACTTCTATCTACTTACTTACCTATGTATCTCTCTTTTTCTTTTTCTCTCTTGAATTTTAGAATGGGGTAAGAAAGTCTTCAATTCTACCTCCCTAAGCAATTACCTCTCTCAAATTTTCTTGTGGTTTTTATAAAAGCTCTAAAATAAAAAGTCTTCATTTGAAGGGGCCCTTTGACGGGAATCTTTTGGTTGTTTTGTTCCCTACCAATAGGGAAAGAAGAAATGGAAATAAATTTATACTTTTCCTTAGATATTTAGGGGATTCTCTATGTCAAATTTCAATAGGTTTTCCCTGAAAAGTTAGGTTTCAGGGTTTAGGGTTTAGCTAGGTACCAGTGTTGGGCCACAGTGAACCAGCACCCACCAGCACAGCATGAAGGATGAATGGTAAGTGGTCAGGAAACAGTTTTCGGTTGGGTTCCAGTTGCCTAGCTAACCATGCTGGTTAGCTCAGTGCTTTTTTAAACTACCTACTTACTAACAACCCACAAACAGGTTGTTAGTAGGTAGGTAGTAAATACAGCCCTTACCTAGTTACCTAGTTTCCTACCTACCTACCTTATTTATGAGACCTATTTCCTACAGAATTGGTTACCAAGGTGAAACCAAATATAAACTCAGTTGAGGTTCATCCATCTGAACCTCAACTGAGTAATAACTGGCATCCAATGGATGGTCCAACTGGTGGGTGCTGGTTCACTGTGGCCCCAGTGTTGTTTTGTGTTTCTTGGGCTGGAGGGAACCGTGGCTCTGCGAACGGGTACCTACACCGTTGCCAAGGTAAAATGCAGCGACAGGCGGGTATTAGATTTTGCATCAAACCCCTGGCTGTTATTTGAATGAGTCTTTGTGGTAATGACCTAAATTTGTCAGATTTGAACCTAAAAAAAAAAAGAAAATCGCCAAATTTCTACCTAGTAGGTACCTACAGTATAGAAGGATTAAGGGGGGGGGGGGAAAAAAAATCTAAGATTTTTTTGTAGCCAAATGTGGCTAAATCTTGTTATTAATGATTGTCACTTTGGCAACATTGAAAAATTGGAAAAGGTAAAATAAAACTGCCCCATATTGATAAAAAGCAGTGTTGGCAAGTTCAAGGTATTGAGGAAGTTTTAGGTACAAGTTCTAAACTTGGGTTTGGGGTATTTGGATCAAAGGTCCTGAATTTGGTTTTAACCAAATTTGGATCTGGATAGTGAAATAATCTCTTGCTGAAATTAAAACCCAAACATACATGGGCTGAGCTACTACTATAGTACCTTGGTGATTTCAGTAGAAATTCCATTATTTTTAAAATGCTGAAAATTTCAAAAATTATATTTTTCAAACAACAAGTGGTTAGAAATGTTTAGAGAATTTCTTTTTGGAAACGGATTTTCCAATATTAATTAATTATTCAATAGACATGTGTTGAAGCCACTATACTATGGTATCGGTTCTAAAACAAGTCCAAGTTGTCTAGCCATATACTAAGCACGAGGTTTTCAAAAATCCTTGTGGGTTAAATTGTGGTGGTGTTGGGGGCCTGCAATGGAATTATGTAGCATATTTGTGTTGAAGCCGCCCCTAACTATGATTGAACAAGTACAAGCTCTCTACCCATATAAGTATGAGGTCTTTAAAAGTGCAACAACAAAGAAAGCAAATTCTAATAATTCAACTTTTGGCAAACCTCATGGGATAAATTGTGGTGATGTTGGGGTCCATGCATTGAAATTATTTGAAATGTTTGTCTTGAAGCCGCCCCTTATTACAGTGTTTCGTTTTAAACAGGTTCAAGTTCTGCGGGTGTATAAATATGAGGTTTTTAGAAGTGCAACAAAAAAGCCTTGAATTTTAAATTGTCATAATTTAACTTGGGCAAACCCCATGGGATAAATGTGGGTATATGCATTGCAAGTATTTGGCATGTTTATGTTGAAGCTGGTCCTTACTACAATATCTCTTTCGATACAAGTTCTCTCTAGCCGTATAAGTATGAGGTTTTAAAAGTGCAACAAGAAAGCTTTGAGTTTTAAATTGTAATAATTTAATTTTGGGCATTCTGGTGGTGTTGGGTGCAGGCTGATCAGCAGACAAAAAGATGGAAAGAGGGCTTGTGTTCACAGCTTTTGGTTTTGAGTCCCAATATAAAACTTGACAAGATTTATAATTATACCTCTAATGAACTACCATTACTTCAATACACTAGCAGAGGCTATCAACTACTACTTGGGTCCACAATGTTTTCGTGTGGTTTCTAGTCCAACATCAATAAAATCCCTAAATCTTCTGGGATGCTTATAAACATTTTAAATGCATGGTATCGAGGACAAATAAATCACCCATGACTTGGTCTTCAAGTCCAAATTTATTGTTTCTTCGATTCACTATAGGCCTAGGAGGCCTCCATCAAGAAGGTGAAGGTTTCAGTGCAAGTGCTGGTTGTTCACCCTGGTTCACCCTTGGCTAGTCGGGGCTGGGTGGGGTGCCGTATGTTCCAATCCTCAGATATGTTTTGTATGCACTATGGACTCTGAAAGTAAAAGTTTGATGATGACGTGATTTTCTCCCCCTTTGATGAACCAGGATGAGAAAGAATCTTGTCAGGCAGTTTTTCTAGTATCTACAACAACTGCAACCATTTTTGTTTGAAGAAATTCACAACTCAGTAATTACCAATAGATTTCTTGATGACTTTTAAGTGTAAGGTAATGTCCAAAGGAATGGGCTGTTCCTGAAATAATCATCTGCCTGAGGCAGAGCTGAGGAGTGCTTTATTTGGAAGTACCCTACTCTGGGGTTGTCGCCTGGTGTAAAGCATCAGCATTTTATTTCTATTGTTTAGTGACACAGTGAGTATCACAAGATACAAATGTAAAAGAGGGGGGAGGGGGTGCTTCCAAAAGCCGAATCTACATTGGAGTGGGCATTTCATTTTTTGACATGCCCCACTATTTGTGGAGGATAGATTCCAGTTGATAAATGTGCCCTCCAGATACAGTAAGAAAACTTCTGCAGATGCTTTACTAATCAACTTAATATTCCTGATTTTTCTTCAGTTGATTATCTTTCTAGAACTGCTAGTTTTAGAGCAATGCTACACTAGCTAATGTGTTCAGAACTTACATCCTTTTGTCTTCTCACCTTCTCTCACATTTGCAAATCCCACCCTTTATTCTCCCTCCCCTCCTTTCATGGATATTGTGACAGAAGTATAACAACACTACAACTGAATATTGGTTTTTTCCTTCTTTCACATCTTACACCGTTGTCAAAATGAGTACATATGCACATGTTATCTACCAATGTTGGGCGGATGCTCAATCCATGTTCCAATTCTGGCTAGTAAGAAGCAGATCTGAACCATGACTGAATTTCGAAACTGGAATCAAAAAAAATAAATAAAAATTGATGAGCCGGACCTGGAATCAGATTTGCAGGTCTATTTCAGAAATTTAAACAATTAATTTCTTTTCCAAACCCAAAACTGGAGATCAGGGTCAGCTTTCACATTGACAAAACGAATAAATATAATTTCCCAAAAATCAATCCATATAAAAAAATATTATTATTATTATTTCATGATTTACAATAGTCTACTATGAGATTGTCATATGATTTATAGTGAACTTTTTCATATTCATAGCCTGCAATAATTATGATGATTTTCTACACCTCAACTTCATAATTTCCTAAAATTTCATTTCAATATTTGAAGGATGAATTAATGACGAAACTAAGCCTAAGGTAAGGTAGATTATCTCGCACATGTGTCATGAACCAAGAACCAGTGCTGGATGAAAAACCATATTCTAATGTAGTGTAAAAGTAGGCTGAAAAAACCTCTCTACCTAGCTCCAATGAGAATAATATTGTTGAGGATGATGAAACCCTGCAAACTGCATTGGTCATCATCCTGTCAAAGGACTTACCTCATCGGGAGACCATGTGCAAGACATGCAGCATAATGCCATGCACCATACACTCAGGTATGAGATGTGTGCACATGTGTCTACTACTTTCCCAGCCTAATAACTTTTGCCATTTCAGGCTTCTTATTGCTTGGTTACCTTCAGTTACAAGCCAATATCTTTGGGTCCGTTCGTTTCAAAATCACAAAACTCGTGAGGGAGCATTTCTCAGATTGGTTGCAAACTATTTTTAAATATTTTTTTTAAAAAAAGAAAATTGTCACAATGTTTGCTCTTTGGGAGTGGGGGAAGAAAAAAAATTAAAATTGTATTTTCATGACTTACCGTCCATTCAGCTTGCTACAACTGGATGGAGTTACAAGGT
>Ga0209208_10003010_pt1 | contig 24251 bp, 20 predicted proteins | sample S1TSphfallax_3_FD_187694 | JGI IMG/M metagenome (GOLD analysis project Ga0209208, IMG submission 187694) | Host-associated microbial communities from peat moss isolated from Minnesota, USA - S1T2_Fd - Sphagnum fallax MG (SPAdes) (version 2) | ecosystem: Host-associated > Plants > Peat moss >...
AGGGCAGGGGGGGACTTGCATCTAATCAAACAAAAATACAATTTTTTTAAAAAATTATTTTCATTATAGAACATATTAAAAAAACTATAATTTTTTTTAAAAGGAAAAAGAAAATAAATAAATAAATACATAAAAACAAAAAAAATGAAGATAGACAAAATAAGAATAGAAAAAATAAAAACATGAAACAAATAAAAAACTATAAAAAAGGAATGGAAACAATTGAAACAAGGAAAGGGAAATACAATAAAATAATTTTAAAAGAAAAAATTCCAAAAATGAAAAAACCAAATAAAGAGTAAAAAATAAGAAAAACCCTACTTGAAAAAGAATGAGGTGTGTCTTCTTTCTCCAAACTTCAAACTTGCATCCAAATAAAAATATATATAAAACAATAATAAAAATAGAAAATACATAAAAATAAAAATAAAAAAGTTAAAGTTTCTAAAACATGAACCAAGGTGGCCGAAGGTCACAAGCACCCACTAGTAATCTTAATCAACACATAACATGCAAACAAATTGTGAAAAGACTTTTTAATATTGACCCATTTGAAGCTCAAAAACACACTCTGTTGATAAATAGTATTTGTAACAAAATATTTAGGATGGGTACATCATCTAATTAGTGTCTCCTGGCTTTTGTGACAAATTATTTTTAAAAAATTCACCACCAAATGTGGGACCACAAGTTCCTCAGAATGATCCACTGACAAGCATGCTAGCCAACATTGTATGAATCAAACTGATAGCTTGTATTGCTATCATTTGAACTTCAAGGTACTTATAACCTTGTTACAATGACTTGACATCTAGCTCAAGTGTGGCTTGTCCATTAGTACTCATACAACCATTTAGGGAGAAACTGTTGATATTCCGACATTTCCAACCACCACTTCTCAATGGGTCGGGCATCCCACTTGTTCCATAATACATTGCATTGTGGGTATGGTTGTTTGCTTGTTGCTCTCCATCAACCACTGTTGCACTCCACCAATTCTCATAGACAATAGTGTTAAGGGGGACTGACCACATCACATAAAGTGTTTTGTTCTTCTCCTGCAATGTAAGATGCAACAGTAAGAAACAGAAATTGGAGAGAAAGGAAAAACTATTGTAGGTCTTGAAATAATCTCAAGCCACCATCAACTCTAAACAACCCAGATCAACTAACATTCATAATTTCTAAAGTCCATGTGAAGTTGGGAAAAAGGGATCAAGAAGTATTATCATTTTACTCCTCCAAATATAATTTAAAAAGAGGATTAAATGGAGTAGATGGGCAAGTTCCAATTGGTTCAATGTCCTATGCATCTCCCAAATCATTTGCTTTATATGTACTGAAAATTGGCTATAATTTAGTTTATTCCTAATACCTTCCAAACCTTTTTTTAGGTCTTTTGTTATGTCATATTTTGAGAATTTGGTAAGTTTACTTACAGTCCTAAAATGTTAAATTATTCAGCCTATGTCACTACAATCAAGGACTAACTACACATGAGTTCAAATCAACATGGTAAGTCAAGCAACTCTGTGCAATCACCTTGATGTAGTAGGAGAAGGTACCTGAACTGCCAGAAGGAACTCCATTTGACTTGCGCGCACCCCAAATACCAACATGTTTTGGCCCAATTTGAAAGGGCATGTTGAAGTCTGATGTTCCATTTTCAAAATACACCTCTGTGTTTTGGAAATTGTACTAATCGGACAACACATGAACAAACATGACATTAAGAGTTGATCACAAGTTTTAACATGCACATGTTCAAGTCATTCAAATTGTTGTCTTCGATGGCAAGTTTGACATCAAAACCCATTTAGATTCATAGATTTAATACCTTGAAATGACTTCATGACCAACAAATTCAAAGCAAGGGTTCAACTTTGAGCTAATTCAAGAACCACTTGTGACCCATTCCACTTAAAGAACCTGGCTTAAGTAGCTGGCAATAACAAGCCCATAAAATAGGGATATCATGGCACTTACTGTTGTGTAATTCTTGAAACCGATTGCAATCGACCGATGAGTGTCCCGAAATGTTGATGGCATCAGCTTTGTAAGCATAGTGGATTCAAACTTAGCTAACAAAACCACATGGTCATTTGATGTTGAATTTCCTGGAACCTTCAAACATGTCCAAGGATGGCAATCAATGAACTTGTAATGCTACAAAATTGCCAAATTGCATGGTCAAAAATAATACATCATGTACATAATCTTAGCAATAAGTTTCAGAAATTTGAACACTTAGATGGAATTCAAAAATGTTTAGTGCATGTCTGAATGAAATACTCTCATGGGTATATTTATTTTAGGGTTCAAGTGAGCTATACTTCCCCCCTAGCTCCCCATCCACAAGGTGTTGTGTGCATCAAGAATGCTCATCAACCTCCCCATTCTCATACACATGTATTTATCATGGCTAAACCACGACTATTTTCTATTTATAGTGAAATTAATAAACTTAAGTTATATATAACATGAATGTTATACCAAATGGTAGTAGCAGTACATGGGTTAGATGATTATTAGGCAAATGAAAAATTTCAGAAATTTGATTGGTGCCTAGTACTACTTCCTGCCAACTTCAGGCAAAAAGCACAAGAGAATCTTTTACAGTTCTAAAAATTTACATTCAAAGGCCGCTTCCAACCTCATTATATAGGGGCTTGCATAGCAATTTATTTTAGATTTTCTATACCTGAAAAACTAACATGGCTCCAATGATTAATTAGTTGACACTGATGAAAGGTAACTTGAACATCAGAACGACTTGAGGCTTTTTTTAATTACGCTTCTAGATTAAGTAGTGATCAAACCATCAGGACCAATTTATTCCCAACCCAGAAATTCACCAAAATCTAGATGAAACAAGAGACATTTTACCTCCAAACAAGTTTTCAAAACTTCCAGAAGCATTGAATAGCCTTGGTGGTCCTTTGCAGGTGGCTTGCAGATTGTCAGATGATTGGCATCCTCAATCTTGTAATTGTTATGGCGTGTCAACTCACAAGCTGAAGCATATGGCACCAAAACACCCTACATGTGCAAAAGTCTTCATCAATGAAACTTGTAATATTTCACAAGAGTATCTCGCAAGATCATGAAATGTCATGACCACCCTCATTGTAAGTTTTACTGTTAACTAAGGAAAACCTAAGATGGCAGTTTTCTTTGCTTCTACATTGTTCCCTATGTACTTTCTAACTAATAAAATCATGAAGGTCATACAATAGACTAAACAAAAGTTTTGGATGCAGTTTCCATCAGAGCAAAAAAATTGATTGGTACACACGAAGTTTGTGAGCAGCAAGCAATGTACAGTGAGGATGGTTGAACAATGAAGGTGATTGCATTTGAAACTTACCCATTTCTCATCAAGTGGTTTTCCTTCACCAAATCCAAAGGTGATGAGGTCTGTGCTAATAGAAGTCTCAAAGTCCACTAAAAGTTCGCACATTTGCCGATTGAATGACTCCAAATTTTTCAAAAGGCTTGATTGCGCTGTACGCTTCTCAAATAGAACATTTTTCTCTTGGCACTTTGAAACTATGTATTCCAAGAGTTTTTGAGGACCACCAGAATGTGGTACCCCATAAAACACTATCCCTTTAAGATATTTTGAAAAATTCTTACAACTTTCATTCACTTTTTGTTCCAAAGGATTCTTTGAATTCTCGTGAATGCGTCGGTGCACCTCAACAATCAAGCTTTTGACTACAAGACCTCCAAAACTGTAGCCTACTAGTACAATTGGAGCCACCCATATCTGCAAAATAAACCATTACAGCCATCAATGATGCATTTGCATGTCATCATCAACAATGGACCAACTTCTATCAAAAGATTGACAACAAGGCAAAAAATATGTAAGCAATTGATTCATGAAAAGACCTGAGAGGTTTTGGAGTGAAAGTGACTACCTTGAATTGAAGTTTTAAACCAAGACTCTCCTAAGCATACATGGGTGGGTGGATTGAGGAATGATTGGGAGAAGATTTGAATCATACATTGTCATCAGGATCTGTATGAGATTCTTCCCAATCTCCGTCACATGATCATGAGCACCAAGAACATTTGCATCATATGACAAAGAAAGAATCCGCACATTGTCTCCGAGGTCCTCAGGCAGCCACCGTTCTGGCCAACAGACAGACTCATGCCTTGTGTCAGTTGGGTATGATGTCCAAGCCTCCTTCCACTCATCATTTGTCCCAAAACTGATGCCATGAAAAAATATGATGGTCATTATGTGATTCATCAACTGGGTGCACCTTGGATTGAGCTCGTGCACTGGAACAATCTGCAAATGGTAAGGAGGCAGTTGACATAAATTAGCTTTCAAGTCGATTGTGAGAGTTCGATTGAATGTACTGTTAACAAATCAAAGTCTGCTACTATGTACCCTAGGAGGAAGAGAAGATGTGGTACAAACTAAATGCCAAAGAAAATGATTTCTCATTCTCACACGATAAAAAGAGCCGAAATGAAAGGAAACTCATTAACCTGGGTATAAGGTCCATCGGTATTTTTGCTACTAGAGGACGGAGTTCCCGACATCGCAGGGTCCAGGAGCTGTTCACAACAGAATGAATGCAGAACGCAAGGCTTTCGTTTACACCCAAATAATAGCGTAAGTGGCTCTAAAAGTCCAAATCCCCTTTCTTTCTCAGATATCCGACACACCAAGTCCGTGAGCAGCGATCTACCTTTGCCCCAACTTCACGATGCAGTACAATGCTTTGGTTTCCGCCCACAGACCAGACCAGACCAGACCATATAATAGTAGAACCCAAGCCACCACTTCCTGAAACATCCCACACACAAGCCGTCGGCATTTGCTCTCTCCACAGTAGCGCACAGGCGCAAAGCGCTGCTCTCATTTCCTCATTATGACCATGAAAGTGGAACTTTTCAGCTTTAAATGTTGGGTAGCTGCGTTTTCCGCACCGTAAAGCCCTTGGATCCGCCTCACATGGCCCCAAGAGTACTGCTGCAATTTTTTCCTCCAATCTGCCCGTTTGCCCCCCCCAATCTATATTTTCTCAAGTGATACTCAGGCATGTTTTGCACTCTTAACCTCACTGTTCACATAACATGCCAAAATATTATATTACAAACCCCTCTCTATAGTCCTAATGTGTTCAAAATGTGCATAACATGGACCCCAAACATGCCTAGGAATGACCAGGTGAAAAAAAAAGGGCAAATGGGCAGATTGGAGGAAAAAAAATCTGTACTGATTGCATTTATTTCCTTTGGCTGATTTAACCTTTTCCTTCTAAGGAACTTCCCCTACAACAAAATCTCTAACATGAGTCTCATTCTTCAGAGACCTAGGCCCTTATTAAGAGCCATAAGCCCTTATTTTGACCTTCAGCTCCGGCCAAGGGTCTGTTATTTTGGTAATGGTCCCAGCCCTCAGGCATTACACTACACCCAACCAGGTGATGTCATGCCATCAACACACATGTCAAATTCTCAATAATTCCAAATGTGGTCCTGAATTGGATCTGAACCAAAATATTTTACTATGACATCCCAAGAGGGCTCAACAATTCCATCCCAAGGTGTCTTAATGGGATAGGATGTCAAATACCCATGTGAAATTCATCCAAGATAATTTTTTGCACCTTTGATTTACTACTATCAGTATTGCACTTTTGGCGATTTAAAAAGAATTTGCAAAAACAATGCATAGTCTAAGAATTATTTTTTTTGCTAGTCATCTTGCCTTTAAAATTTTAAGAAAATTGTGAATGTAATACATATGATATTTCCTCGTTTTCTTGGCTCCTATATCTTCTTCAAAAAGTGGATGTATTATTATTAATTCTTCAAAAGTCAGAAGATAATTTTGTGCTTGAATTAAACTTGACAAAATTGTATCAACATTGTTTAAAGAGAGAATTGATAATTTGTCATTAATGTTGCATTCACACTTGATGTTAAGTTAGTGTTAAATGAAAATCTAGGTGACATCCTCTGTGGCACCCAATGTTAAATGGGTGATTAGCTTGATTTTAAGTGAATGTTAACTGAACATAAAATTTTCATGGTAATTAAGTTTTAAGTCCTAAATGGCTAGCATGGTGTTGGTGGACTCAACCCTAGAGTTCCTAACACCAAGTGTGAATGCACCTTAACAAACTTATGAGAGTGTTAAGGAATGTCATTTGGGTGGTGCTAAACTGACTTGTAAGACATTAAACAAACACTACATACTCAAATTAATTCCATAATGATAAACTCTACCTACTTAGTTCACAACCATGTTTGAAGCTTGTCTTTTCAAAGAATGCTATCAACATTTTTATCAACTGATAATTCTATTGCACAACAAAATCCCCCAAGGGCCAAGACTCAAAGTTCATGAATGGACCACTCCCAGTGATTTGTGACAAACATTTTAAAGTTCAATTGATTATTGATTTCAAACCAAAAAAAAAATGGCATGTCACTTGATGTTTACCTTTTTTCTCCCGTATTTCAAAGTGATGTGAAATTTTGTACGAAAAGGTGGTGTCCAAGTTGCAGTATTTTTCAGTGGATTCAAAGTGTCTCTTATGGCAAATGCTGCTGCAGTGATGATGTAAGTGAAATAGTTCCTGGAGATTCATGGAGATTGCAGATGAAAAATTATAGAAGTCCACAGGTTTCACCTTCATTTTTCTTCATACTCGAGGGCATTTATGGATGGACCCATTCAAGATCTAAGAATCATTGATAGCTTGAGCATCCCTGACTCGAGCAGCCATGCCTGACTGTAGTGCACTGGCAACATCATCATCATCACCGTAGCATGATCACTGAGCTTCTAAACCCAGACAATATTAACATGAGTGTTTTCCAAGGATTATCATTGATCATGCTATTCCATAGAAAAAAAGATTTCTCTGTTGCATTTCATAGCAGCAACATGACCAATTACAGCAATTTGGATGATCAAGGAGACTGGATTCCTCGAATGGACCTTTTGCTAGGAAGATTTCCATGAAAATTGTACACAATCCCTTACAAAAAACAAAGTTGATAGTACTGACAGTGACCTTGCAATCTCCATGAAAATTCACCACTATTTCAGTGCTTTGTGACAGCCCGTACCAATATTACAATGCTTGTTATAGTCCAGAAGCACAAGCAATACTTGGAGCACAAAACTCAACATAAGCAGAAATCCATCTATTGTGTCACTATTGGTTGTTCACCAAACCCATCTATCACTTTGAGAGGAACTAACTACAAAGAGAGGTTGAGCCCAAGCCCATCTCAAAGAGAACTTGCCAATATCTGTGCTCATCACAAATTAACTTACACAGGAGTAATGTATGTATACAGATGAGCTTCACAAAAAGCGTGTACAAAAATTGCTGTATTTTCCAAAGGAAAACAGGGGGGTGGGGTGCGGGGGGGGATACATGACAAGAATTGGAAGAACCTGTCGGAAAGAAAAATTCATTGTGCAGCTGGTGGCAATAATATTCCATCTAGTACTCTGTGCAGGATGCAACTTACTTCCATGTTCACATATGCAATAACTTTTGAGATCAATCTTGAAGGCCTGCACAAACCCTAAACCCACACCCAGATCCTCAAATTGATCCATTACCATCATCATCATTGTTGTTGTTATCATCATTACCATCATCCAAAGTACAAATACAATCAAGATTGCACTAGTCCATACTGTGCTGCAACACCAAGAAGTTTCTGTTTGACATCTTCAGTCTCCATCATCTCCCAGTTCTTAATCTGCACAACATTGATATAAAAGCATACACACACACACACACCAGTCCTCAGCTTATGAGAGGAACAAAGATTCTCAGAACTATCAGGAATCGATTCACTCAAGATTGCTGCTGCACACAACACACAACTTGGTAGTTGTCAAGAGATTGACAAGCTTCACAGATTCTCTCGGAGGTAGACTCTCAGGGCAATGGGACATTACATACATACCTGGGCAACAAAAGTATTGAGGATGTAGTCTTGAAAGGAAATATGGTGGGTATTGACAAAATCAATCCCCAAAGACTCCAAAGCTTGCATGAGCTGCACGAGCACTCCATGTCCATTGTGACATACGATACACAGATGGTAAATCTCATCCTCCAATTTGGCAACCTCTACCTGCAGCAGCAGCAAAAGAGCCCAATAAAAAAAAAGGAACAACAAAACCTCTTTCAAACCTTTGAATAATATCAGAAGCAAGCAACATTGTCCCAATTTGCAAAATTCATTTGAAAACATATGGAAATGATTACATATTATGTATATATGTCAACATGTGAGAAATGTTTTTGGCCTACTTGAAGAATCTTCTTCTTCTTCTTTGGGCTCATCAAGTGCAGTTGATGAGAAGAAGACTTGTGGTTGGTGTTGCTGTCTGGTGCAGTGGGAGCTGTAGCAGCAGCAGCAGCATTGTGGACACCTCCAGCTGCAGCAGCTGTGTTTGTTCTTCTTCCACCATTGTAAAGCTCGATGACAACAGCTGCAGTCATCACTGCTGCATCTTCAACTCCAGCAGTAGTTGTTACATCTTTGATGATTGAGCCTGAGTCTTCATGATTTCCCAGCTGCATTCTGTCTTCTGATCCACAGCAAGAAGATCCACAGCAGTGCTCACTGCTTTCCAGATTTGAAGAATTGATCTCAGCCAATTCCATTTCTTCCACTTCCTTTCGAAGCTCTTGCACAAAGTTCACTGCGTCGCCTACGATCGATGCCTTGTCCATCTGTGAGAAAGTTGTACTTGATTGTTAGCTCGCTGTGACATGAGAGCTGGCTTGCAGAGCTGAACTAGAAGAAGAAGAAGAAGAAGAAGAAGATGTCAATGAAGCTTCCTTGCATGTTTACTAGTCCAGAGTGCTTACCTTGCTGATCTTGGGAACCAAAGCTCGTAGAGAGTAGAGTGCTTCATTGAGTTTCTTCCTGCGTTTGCGTTCTGACACAAGGTTTTTGGACGCAATAGAATTACCGCAACCACCCCCTTTGCGACGATTAGTGTTGATCTTACCCATGCTCTTGAGCTGCTCCTGTTGGCCACCATCACTGCAGTAGTCTGCAACAGTCGATGCAGATAACTCTGGTACTCCACTCCAGCCACTGCTGCTAGTTTCCACATTCTCCAACGCATGCAGAAGCTCCGGCTGCTGCTTTGCAGCTGCAGCTGGATCGTGATCACGAGTACATGATCCCTGCTGCTGCGCCAAAGCTGGCGAACTATAGCTGCAGGGAGCTGCTGCGACGTGCAGTGCAAGATGATCTGGAAGCTGCCGCTGAGCTTCTGTTGCAGCAGTTGCAGAAATGGGTTGCGCGGGGGACTCGGATTGTACTACCACAGTACTGGGCTTGAGTTCATTCCATTGTGTGTGCGGTGTGATCAGCTGCAGGTGGTGGGGTTTGAAGCTCTCTGCTGAAGTAGAAGAAGAAACTACTGGCATATTAAAGGTCGCCGCGGACATGCAGTTGTTTGGTGCTGCACTGCCTATCGAGCCCTGCAATAGACTCATCCCTACATTCGAGACCTGATTCGGAAGCATGAAAAAGCTGCTGGGATCACGGAATGGATCGATGATCTCCAGCTTTGAGCTCGCCGGCAGCTGCACCCATGGCTTAGATTGAAGCTCATGGCCACTGGAAGAAACAAGAGTTCTCATATCGTTCCAAGCGCCACCCATCTCACAAATTCCAACTGCAGAAGAAACCATCGCCGGTGGCTGCAGCAGGCCGACTTGGAAGTATGGGTTGGACATTGAATGCTGCAGTAGAACAGGCTCTTGAGAAGCTGCTGCTGCAGCGCCGGCGCATTGGTCCTGAGTTCTGCCCATCGTTAGACTCCTCGAGCTTCACAAAACTTCACGACAATATGGCTGGTCCTAAAAACATTAACAATCGGATTTCATTCTCGATTTCATTTGAAAACTAATTGCTTAAACTCTGCAATCACAGGAATCCTGTTCAGCTCGAATCCATCAAATTGAATGAGACCGAAGCTCGAATCCATTGCACGCAGGAGTGCTGTACACCACCAACAGACGACAACAACAACAACAATAACAGTGGTATCATCAGCATCATCATCCGACCCCGAGCTTTTACTCGTCAAATTTCTCATCAAAAAAAGAGAGAGAAAATTTACCTGACTCCTGCTATCAAGTGCAACACTCCAATCGACTCGAATGCAGTCCAAAATGGTGGAATCGAGTTGCGAATTTCAGCGAGATCTCGCTGGAAGCATCGTCAAAACCGCCTCATTTGCGCCGGGAGGGACGCAGCAGGGGAAAGGTACCTGCCTGCCTTCCTGCCTGCCTGCCTGCACGCCTGCCTAGCTAGTACAATCGAGGCTATGTACCTACCTACCTAGTACAACCCAGGATAAACCCACGCTAAACTACCATTGGGTTAAGGGTGTCTTACTCTGGTTGGGTGACCATTTTTTTTACTCTTTTTGGGTTTTGTTTGGATAGCCTACTGCATGGGTTTGGATTTTGGAATTTCTCATTTTTTTTCTCATTTTTGTGAGCTAGCTGGGCTGGTGGTCTCATTCACAAGAGTGCCTAATCCAAAATTTGGCAACAGGTTAAAAAGGGAATTTGAAATTATTAGGAATCCCTAGCTAGAAGACAATGTCTAAATATGGGAAATTTACAGGTTTGTGCTTTGAAATATGGTGAATTTGGTGGATTTTTTCCCCCAAAAATCAATCAGTTAGAGGCTTCTGAGACCCTATTGTCTCCAAGTGATGAAATTTTTGCTCCCCCACCCCCCCAAAAAAATCACTGAGTACATAATTAAGTATAAGAAAATTAATGTGTTGAGTTTTCTTTTCTTTTTCCCCTCCTTTTCTTTTTTCATAAAATGGGTTCATGTGTGGTGCAGTGGTGGGGTGGTGGGTGTGCAAATACCCACTTGGCTAGGCCCCCAAGGAGTTTTTAAAAAACAATTCAGGAAAAATATTGAAGTGTTAGTGAACTTGGTGGAGATTCTTTTGGTGTAGGTATCAACAACATAAAGTAAAGTAGACCAAGTCTTTTTTTAAAAATTTAATGAACCGTAATCATTTTAAATGAGGATCATTTAAGAGAAATTCAACATTACATGCACTGTTGTGAAAATGGTTTTGGCCACATATAATTGAAAAGGGGAAAAATACAACATGGACACACACATACACAATATAAGAAGTAATACTATCAACTAGTGCATTTTCTAATTAAAAACTTTAACCATTTTGTACATTTTGTAGAGACTTTAGAGACATGTGGCATGACATAGAAAATAGGGTTAGCATTTCATACTAGGTTAGCTCTTTCTTTTGTTCACCTTGTTAGTCCTGACTGCTCTGGGGTTGCAATGATAATAATCCAATGCATTCTACGCACATGGCTATAGAACTAGGACTGTCAGATCTGATGAAATGAAACCATACTACAATACACTGAATTATTGTTGTTGTGGTGGACCGTGCACTAGAGCAAAGCCTTACAATTACAACCCTACTCGTGTTAGACATGCACCACAATATACTTCACAACTTTGTAATTGTGTTGAACCTTTATTCAACATAGCTGTAATCAAGCATTATTTCTTTCACACACTTTTCCAACCCAATGGTTTGAGTAGCCATTGTTGAGCATCCCACCCTCCATTGCCCCCCCCCCCCCCCAACTAGTATTGTTTTTGGGCTTCTTGTAACAAGTGGGTTATGGTTTTAAGTGGTCATTTGAAGTAAACTCATAATTTGGCCTATTAGTATTAGAAATTTTACACTTCTTAAATTGTTCTTCCTTTTGTTTTTCCGACCTAACACCAAAATCAACCGCAAAAGCAAAATGTGGGGGCCCCTGGAAGATACTAGGCATACCTTCAAGGTACAAGCCATCATCTTATGTATGAAATAAGTGTTCCTATTTCAATATGAGGCAGTTCACTGAATGACGATAGAGGTATCCCCAAATTCACCGTCTTCACCCTGTCTTTGGGCCTCCTTTCACCCCCTAACCCCTCTTTTAGTGGTATTAGTAAAGTAAGGAAATTTTATTAAATCTCAGTATGAAATGCTGAAACTCAGTACGAAATGCTGAATCTCGGCATTTAATGCACAAGGGTCGAGAGGAATTATAGTAGCTGTACAGGTAGGAGCAGCGAAAATCTATGTAGCAGCAGTGGAGCCGCTCAGGAAAAAAGAAAGACAGGGTGAAACTCAGGAACCATCAAAATTGTTGGTTTTCTGAGTTTCACCCCCCGTTGGATGCTAATGTACTTTTTAGCAGGTTTTTTTTGAATCTCACCTTGTGTATGACCAAACTCAGGGTACTGGTGCTGTCTTTTCCTGACTTTACGGATATCTCTGATATGTAGAGAAAATGTTTGATCACTGGGTTGATCATTGATGTGTGTCTATTATCTTTTCCATTTTTTGATAACTTCCTATTTGGGTTTTAGGAAGCTTACATTGTGGGAGTCCTTTGTCGATTACAGGAATCGCAATTTTTATTGATGAGAGTACTTGGGGGTGAAATTTCAAAAATGGATTATGGTGTAAGTGGTGAAATATATTACATCAAGTGTTCCAAAGTCATTGAGACTAGATTTAAGTTAATCTAGACATCATTGTGTGTGTGTTCATATTTTCAAACATTATACCCTAAGTTTGTTAAAAGGTAAAGGGTAATGATTTTCAAATTTTTACATAGCGATTCTTCGAACTTCTAGACCTCTGATTCAAGTGGTTTAAGGTTATTCATAAAGCTCCAGCAGAAGTTTTTTAGTGTATATGGAGGCCACATTATCAGATGGAATCTACTCTCCACTTGAAAAATGAAATGGTTGCTCTTGTGAGAATTTTGCTTTTTGAATCACCCTACTTCTTCTTTTTTTGTGTTTCTCTTGTGATATCAAGCAAGTATCGGTAGACAAAATGGAAACAAAATAAATTCCAGTGCTTTGCATAGGGTAATACCCTTGGAGCAAGAGGAGGTTTCTCAAAAGAAGTACCCCTTGCCTCCCACATTGGGAAGGCACTTATTTTGGAAACAGCCTCACTCCTATTCTTGGGTATTAACCGAGACAACAGAAGTCCTATCTAGTTCTCAGTGACCACTTACACTCACTCAGCCTGAGTTCTGAAATTGTGTAAGCTTAGTACCAGTGTGGGTGAACAATTTTAAAACACTACTGGACTCAAATGTACTTGCCTTCACCTTTCCACAAAAGTGCTGCCTACTTCCCTGAAGACGGGAACATATGTAAAGAGGATCTGCAGCATTCCAGTAAGCAGTTGTGTCAAGCAGCTGGTTGTGAAACTCAAAAGTAAGTGAACAGTATTAGTACAGATGGCTAGAAACACAAAACAATGTGGAATGTGCAGGCAACTTTGGTGAAGGATGAGACTTGTTCGCTAGCCATCTGGAGATTTTTTGTCTCACAAGAAACCTCCAAAGTTTGTATGTAAATTGTTTCATGAGAGGAATTTGACATCATTTCATCACTAATAAAAAAACATATGTCATTGCTACGTCAAGATCTAGACTCGGTTTCAAGAGGAGGCTGCTAGTTACACACTGCAATCTCAGGTCTGATTCTAGCCAGAGGTTAGTTGAATGGTGTGATTCAAGTTTTGTACCTCTTCCGAAGTTGAACTTTCAGTCCAATTCTTAAGAACCAGGTGGAAGCACAGAACTAGTCAACACTCATCTTATTTCTTTTGAACAATTTATTATGTAAATGGGTAAGAAATAGTTCATGACTCTTTCAACACCGAGAGCACTACCAGAATGGTTATCGGGTTATAACTTGAACTTTATAATCCTTTGGAACCCAATTTTGGATTGTATGATCTTAAAAGGACATACCTCTCCAAAGGGCTACAACTTCTCATTGTAAAAAACATTGTAAGTGCTTTGAGAGCTTGACAACAAATTAATTCATCAGTTCTCTCTTTTTGTTTTTCATATACACTCTACATGATTTTTCTTGTATGATATCAAATTTTAAAGAGTGTTAAAGAATGAGAAAGAAATTGAAATGTCTCAAATAAAACAATTCACCTTCAGAATGTAACAAAATTTGATGATACATAATTTCATGCATGTAAACATTGATTAAGTTACTACAAAGAGTTGAAATTTTTTTGTGAATGTAGTGAATGATAGTACATACGTGAAGCCGATTTCTCTCCTCCATCGATTCCTAGAAAACAAGTTGCACAACCACCAACCATAGGTATAAGAGTTGGCAAGAAAATTGAGTGGGATGAGAGAAAGATGCACTTTCTCACAATAGTAAAAAAATTGTCATGAACAAAATTAATAGTTTTTTTCAAACATCGAAAGAGGCCTAGGAAGAATCAACAAAGTTTGAACACAAGATTCAATTACTAAAATGTATTTCTATGAGAAACTTGTCACACTAAAATGAGGTAGGATGAAACGATGACAAACCATATTCATGTTTTTCAATGCTTACTAAAGTAATTGTCAATGGTTGAATCACTTGTCAATGATAAGGACAACATGATGACTTTAACAAGGAGCATGACTACAAGTTATATAAGTCTTTCAGTGGCTTTAAGAGGATAACTCAACAAGGTAGGGTGCACTATTCAATACATGAATAGTATAATAAACACAAAAATTAATTTGTCAAGGTTGGATGCAAGTAAGTATAAAGTCACAACAAAACTTATCATAATTATTTTAAGTTGAATGCTTGTACTTGAATGATCGAAGACAATCTATAATTTTTCATTGTCATGAATTAATTTTCAAATTTCAACTTATTACAATTAGCATTTTATTTGTTTGAAATGCAAATAGATGTGAAATTCATAACATAAATTCATACCATAATTCTACCAATAACAACTATTTATAAAACCTCATAACTTACTTGTTCTAAAAAGAAACTCTTGTGAAAAATCTAGGTTTTTTATTAGATTTGGTAGTTATATTGCTTATAGGAAATAAGATTACATATATCAATGAACACATCAAGTTCAAGCATTTCAAAGAACACGATGGGCCTAGTTTTTTTGCAACATGATTGGGGAGAAGGAAGCTATGATGCTTCTATTGTAAAAAGCTTGTTTATGTACAACAAAAAGAAAGTTGAAAAAGCATATTTTTGTTAAAAGAGATTTAAAAATCAAAAAAATTAATACAAAAGGAAATTGTAATATATTTTTGTTGTTGTTTCCAAAACCAAAAATATATAATTATTGTTTAATTGATATTAATGTAATAAAACACATAATATTTCATCCTAGATATTTCAAGTCACATGTACAAAAAAAAATTGAAATTTTTTTGTGTATCTTGTTGACAATTCAAATTATTAAATACTAGATAAAGAAAATGTCTCAATTGTCTTTCCTAATGGATGGAAAAAAAATTGTTTAATGTAATAGATTTCCCAATTTTGCAAGAAAAAATATTTTTAATTAAAAAATTTGTTGAATCTATCCACAAGAACTTACCTAAACTTATCAAAAGAAATATGGAATTGCTTACTCCAAATTATCTAAGCATTTAGTTATTATGTGCAAGTTGAAAAATGATTTGTACAATTGTATAATAATTTCAAATATGACAAATGAAAGTTCTATTTAATGTTGTTGTTCAAATTCAAATATATGGCATGTAAGCCAAGAATGTTTACAACCTATTATTTTCAAGAATATGGAAATTGCATTATATTTTACTAATGTCAAGTCTTTTTGTCTTTGCAAATCTTGCATTAAGGGAAAACTACATAAAGACAAGGCCCCACAAGAGGGAGCAATAAGAACAAGTTTACTTCAAGTGAGTATTATACACTTTCACATATATATGTTGTCAAATGCAATGAATTGCCCATGTAAATTATTTGTAAAATACATCACAAATATTGTGGTTCACTTATGTAAAACAAATCATGAGCCTTCTTCACCTTTTAAAAATACAAATTTATTGCTAAAACTTTTGTTAGGAAGAAAAATTCAAACATTTAAAAATGACAATAAAGATGAATACAAGTTTAGTGGTCACTTCATTGAATTTGTCAAGATAATGACATTGTAAGATAATGTTTAATAAAATATACCCTAGAAAAAAATGGTGCTTTAGAGTTTAAAAAATAGAATTTTTAAAATAAAATCACACATTTACACTCACTTGAATGAAAACCCTCATCCATATTTTTTTGTGAAGTCATGTGATTGGAAAATTTCATATGTAATTCAAATAATGTAATTAATTCACACTCAATATATAAATAAGTAATTTATCAAGTTTGGCAATTGTTTGAATCGTTTTTGAAGTATATTTGCATTTTGTAATACATATTGATATGAGTATTATATGTTAACAAAATTTATACCTCTTTAATCATTTAATATTAATTTAAAAATATAGTTTTTTTAAAAAATTATTCTTTGGGGTTTGAAATAACTTATTATGAATATAATTTATAAAAACCTTTTTAATATTGGCTTGGTGGAAGTTCAAACACACACGATTTTGACAAGCAATATTTGTGAGAACAATTTTTGTTTATTGTAATGTTTTTTCACCCATGAACAACTTGTAATCCATTGAAGATATACATTTGCAACTATTGGTAAATAATTGTACAAATTTCACTAATAGGCTCAAGTCTTTGCACTTTAGTGGTCCACGTTGAAGTTCACAAATGGGTTTTATCCCCTTTTATGTTCAAGTCCAACTAAAAGGTATTATTGTATAAGGGGAAAAACATGAAGCAAAAGGTTCTTTAAAGATTTAAATTTAATAGTAGTTATTGTACCATCAACATAAATATCAATAATATTGAGTAATAACCAACGACTTGATGAAAAATATGAAAAACAATTTATAAACCAAATTTCAAACATCAAACTTAAGGCTTCACATTTTGATTTGGGGATGGAGATTATTGATGAAAAGGGGGGATCTAATCAATCAATGTTATTCAACAAAAATATCTTGAATCCAAGCATGGCATAACTATAAAATACATACCTACATAATCTATTACACTAATGGAGGCTTGGATAAAACTAAGCAATGATGATTCAAGTCAATCTAAGAAAGGAAAAGAAAAGTATTATGAACATACCTTACCAAAATGTTGTTGACAACTTGAAGCATTCAATGGCTAACACTTGGTTGACATAACATTATGGACATCTCAAATAGAAATTGGAGTAGCCCAATCAACAATGGTCTGAACCTTACAAGGATCCATGTGAATTCCTTCTTTAGAGATGACAAAACTCAATAATTTCACTTCAGATTGATGGAATTCACACTTTTCCAATTTGGCATAAAGTCCAACCTCTTGAAACTTCTTCAAAACTAAACATACATGGCACTCATGGTCCTTCATGCTCTTTGATAAAATGAGGATGTCATCAATGTAATAGACCATGACATTATTCAAGTACTCAATAAAAACATTGTTCATTAAATGTTGGAAAATAGCAAGCATGGTAGTAAGGCCAAATGGCATCACAACATATTCAAAATGGTCATAACATGTTTTGAACGTTGTTTTCAATGCATTGCCTTTTCAAATGTGCACCAAGTTGTATGTTCCATGTAGATCAATCTTGATGTACACATTGGCATGATTAAATTAGTCCAACACCTTCAAATTAGGGGCAAAGGGTATTGATTCTTGATGGTGAGTTGATTTAATGCACGATAATTAACACACATTTGCAAATAACCAACTTTCTTTTTGACAAAATGGATAGGGACATCATTGGAAACTTTGAATGTTGAATGAACCCCTTATTGATGTTCTCATTGAGGTATTCATGAAGCATTACAAGTTTGTTTTGGGCAAGCCTGTTTTTGGGTGGTATGATTAGGAATGTGACATCTTGATTTTCTTGGACCCATTGAACTTTGAGAAATCATACAAAACATTTAAATAAACATTTTCGTAATTTTTTTTTGGGAATACATTTATTAGGTTCCATAGATTTTGAAATCTCAATAATATTATGAATATTGTGAATTTTGATGTTCCTAATTATTCCATTTAGAAAAAGTTTCAAAAACATAAAACATTTTTTTTTCCTTGAACTTTTTGGTTAGGAACACAAATTTGGAACATGATTTGAGAATTTTTTAATGAATTTTTTCTTAAGGTAATTTGGAAATTTTATTATCTTTAGGTTTTTATTTGGAAATTAATTGATTAATTATGATTTAGTTATGAATTTCCAAAGTTGAGGTTATCGATTTTTTAAGTGGCCATTTTAATTAAGAATACAAAAAATTTTAATTTTTCAATTTTTTAATTCTCAAATAAACTTCAGGCCATTTATTAGAACATGAAATGGATAAACGTGAAAAAGTAATAATTTATAGTTGTCAAAACATCTTTTATAAAGGGCCCAAAAAAATGATTTGGTTGTTTTTAGTTTTTAACCATTCCTTGAGGTAATTCTTAGTGGTATCACCCAAGGATGGGTTCGCCCTCTTGTGACCAATTATAAATGGATTTGAATGGAGGTTGCACTCCTTCCACAAGATCAATGGTGGAATTGTATGGTCGATGTTTGGGCAAATATCTACATTTTTTCTTTTCAAACATATCCTTGAATTCCTAGTATTGGGAAGGAATTTCATGTGGATGTAACTCAACATCTAATGAAGAAGGAACATAAATCAAGAATGCATATCCTCTTGTGGGAACTTTCATAAAGGCCTTTGTTCCAACAAACAAAAGCTTGGGCACCTAGGCCTTCTTGTACCATCTAGGTCATCTTTCTGCTTCAAATTTTGCATGCTTCTGATGAAGGTTTCACATTCCACGGCCTTATGTGTTGTGGTGTTTCAAAGTGAAGATTCCTCATATGGTAATCCACTTGCAGATTTTGTAGTAGTCAAAACAATCCAATGATGCCATGATTTATTGGAGATGAAATGACATTGAATATAACCTTCTTAGTGTGGGATCCAACGGTAACATCTAATGGCTTGGTTTCATGTGTGATTGGTCTTGATGAAAGGTTTCAACCATCAATGACTTCAACTAACATTGGTGTGTTTTTTCCCATTAGAGCCAACTTGTATTGTGGCACCAACTCTTTGTCCATTAAACATGTTGATGTGCCAAAATCAAAAAGTGTTTGGACTTCCATTTCACAAGCTTACTACATTTGACAATGAATGGTATCAATAAACATGGTGTTAGGTCTAAAAATAAGCTAGGACCATTCTCATCACATCATGCATCAAGGTTTAGCTTTGTGGTCCCTACTAAGATTGGGCATGCTTGGAATAAAGAAGTTTTTTGATAACCTTTTTAACTAAAAGTCAATTATGAATTAACTAAAATTTAATTGAAACTTAATTGGGATTTCATTGGGATTTAATTAAAAGTCAACTAGGAGTTAATTGGAATCAATTAATACTTAACTAAAAGCTAATTAGTACTTTACTAAAAGTTAATCACTATAAAAAATCATCGTTTTTCAAAAGGTTCAACTTGATTAAAATGTCCACATTGACTAAAAGGATGTTCATTTTGACTAAAGACATGGGTCATGAAAGACATATGGTTCTTTTGGTTGGTGTTTTTGACTAAAATGACCATTTTGACTAAATATTAAGTTGTACATTTAGTCAAAAAAGACAAATTTTAAAAATGGTTCATCAAGATGCCCATGGTTACTCAAATTGATCATACTAAATGGCCATGTTTAGTCAAATTGGTCATATTAATTTGGTTGACTAACCTACTTGCTATGCCTACTAAGGTATTTACCTACCTACCTACTTGTCTAAATATGTTTGTCCTACCTACCTACATATGTCCTACTTACCTATGTCTTATTTACCTATGTCCTACTTACTATTTACCAAAGTTACATAATTATCTACCTATTTACCTATACTTTAATTATATATTTACCTACATACTTACTTATAGTTTACATAAGTAGGTATGAACATTTAAAAACATTGGTAGGTAGGCATGTGTACATACCTATCTACCTAGTTAAGTACCTACTAACCTACTTATGAAAAACATTTGAAGTTCAAATGTTGTTATACACATGGACAAAAAAATTCATGGATACATGTTAAATCCATTTTGTATCATATTGTTTTACAAAGTGGTGGGTTGGTTTGATGGCCAAGACATTGATGTGGAACCAAGGAGACCAAGGTTCAATCTCGTTTACCAACATATACTATGTGGAATATGTATATTCATATATATACCTTGTACATGCGTGTAAATGTATAATGCCTAGGTGGGTTGTGGATAAGTAGGTAAGAGGCCATGGTGGGTATGTAGGTCATGGGTGGGTGGGTAGGTAAATACTTATTATTTATTTATTATCTACACTTTTATATTTACAAATTGAGTAATTGTTTTTGGTAACCCAAATTTTTGTCCAATTTGACTAGTTAAATAGACCATTTTATGGTCAATCAAAAAAACCATTAGTCAAATTGGATGTGTTCAAATCAATTTGTCCAATATGATTAAATGGTCAAAATGACTAAATGTCAAAATGATTGGTTCTTGGTTTTATTTTTTAATCAAATAAACCATGATTTCTTGTAGTGTAATTAAGACTTAACTAGGACTTAACTAAAAGTTAATTAGAAATGAACTAAAATTTGACTAAAAATGAATTGGAAGTGAATTATGAATAAAGTGGAGGTGAATTAAAACTTAATTAAAAGTGAATTGAAATTAAATTAAAAGTTAGGTACAAGTTAATTACAAGTCATGGATGATCATTTAAATGAATGAATTCCATGGCATTGACATTCATGATAGTGGCCATATTTTTTTTGACACAAACAAGATTACATAAACACATAAAATGTGACTTTAACCAGAGGTGAGTGATCCACAACCTTAATTGCTACTCTAAGAAGTGGGTAGTCCACAACTTCTTGAATAATTTATCACAGTTTGAAGAAGAAGGATAATCCACATTCAATTTCCATAACAACAAACTTTATTGATAAAAGAATATATGTAGGCCTAATGGGAGTTTGTTCAAATTGTAATGGGCATAAGATTACAATAGTAACAAACAAAAAGATAGGTCCAAATCTAAATTCAAAACACAAAACATGTCCAAGACAAAAACACAAAGGCTAAAACCAAATACATGAAGTGTGTAAGACTAAAATACAAACAAATTTTTATTGTAATGAAATAAGCATATGAAAATAAAAAATATATATAATAAGGCTATAGAATGAGATCATACTTCAAATTGGTGTTGATAAATTAAAGGTAACGGAATTATTTGCTTTTATTTATACCATTTTTGAAGACCTAGTTCAAAAAAGCTTCCATAAGGGTTTTCCAATGTGCCCACCGGCTAGGGAAGCTTTTTGAAAGGCATGCTAACTACAAGTGAACTATGAATTAGCCAAAACTTGATTAAGAATGAATTAATAATTAACTATGAATTAATTATAAATCAATTAAAAGTTAACTAAGAATGGATTAAAAGTGATTTAAAAGTGAACTATAAATGAATTATGAATTACTTATAAGCAAATTTGAAGTTCACTAAAAATGAACTAGGAGTTCTTTAAGAATTATGAATGAACATTCATGGGTCCAACCATGTTATTAGGAGCCACATGTACCCCCTTAGATCACTATTTTATTCTTAGAATATTTATTTATTTTAAAAATATGTCTTTCAAGAAAAGATGAAATTAAAAATAAATAAATTTTAGTACTATTATGTTAAGGGGTATATTTTTAAAATCCCAAAAATATGTCATTAATGTTTTTTCAAATTGTGCTTTTAATGTCAAAATTACTTTTAAGTTGTTATGCAACTTTTATGCAGCTTTGAAATATTGGTTACAAGAGGTTAAAAGTCCTTATACGTATTTTTCATGTGTCATATTGATTCCAAATTTTTATGATGTGTAAATAATGTATTCATAATAACATTTTATAAAAAAAATCTATTTATTATTATTATCATTTTTTACAATCCAAAGTTTAAAAAATTAAACAATGGTTATGATTACTTTTGGTACATGTTAGTATGATTGCACTTTCATGTGAATGAATTCCATTCATCATGTGAAAATGGTGTTCGTGACACATATAACTATCTTAACAACTAGCCAACATTCCTACATGCTACCTACCTATACTTATTTAATTACTTTAACAACCTCCTTACTTCCCTACCTACCTACATACCCACCTACCTACTTACCTACCTCAACACACTACCTATTTTACCCTACTTTAAATTACTTTACTGTACCCTAACTACTTACCTTATTTTGTTCAATCACACACTAAATGCAATTTGAATTATTTACATTTCTCAAATTTGTTTTTCAGAAATTCATTTTAGCATTTATGAAACATATTAATTTTATTGAATAAAATTCCACATTATGTTTTTATTTACTTCATTTGACTAAGATTTGAAACAAAAAAATGTAAACTTTGGGATTTTTTAACGACTTCATATTTAAAAATATGCACAAAAAATTATACAACCTTTACCAATAAAAGGTGGTGTAGTTTGATGGCAAAGGCATTGGGCTACCTTCGAAGTCTTGGGTTCAAACTTGTATGATATTTGTATGTGGTCATGTATTCAATGTACATGTACCTTGTAGATGTATGGTTGTAAATAAGGTATAAGTAAGTATGTACCTACCTACCGTTTGCAACATACAATGCAACATCACCTTCAAAGAAATGATATAATGATGTCATGTGGCATAAATCTAATTGTAAAAAACTATGACAAGTGCCATAAATCAAACTTTAAATAATGATGATTCAATTGATTAATGGTCAAATTAACAATTAGTCATTTTGACTGGTCAAAATGTCCCATCATCCCTTGGTCAAAAAGACACTACTAAAAAAGATTGTGTTGAAATCTACTTGTCCAAACTGACACTTTGGTCAAATTGGACAAGGGGATACACAAACCAAAGTGGGGGTCTTTTTGACTGATTTTAAAAATAAAACCATGATTTCTTGTAGTGCACAAATATAATTTGAGAACCTCACAACAAACTCCCACTGTGTTTGTTCTTTTTCCTTTCGTGTTTTTATGTTTTCATGTACCCCCATGTGCAAACATATTTGCACCAAAAGTAAAAAACTCATGCTTACACATTAGTTAACACATTGTTTCTTCATGTGAAAGTGATGAAGTGAAATGGGGGACCCAAATTAATTTTTGCATCAATTTTGACACAAAAATTAATTTCACACCTTTATTATTTCCTTTCATAGAAATTTTTCACCCTATTACATGTTTCATCCTTCAATGTCTAGTTGAAACTAAATGTTTTCGCCAACTAATAGGGGATAAGGTATAATTAACAATAGATGTCTTTGCAAGAAATGCATAAGCTATGCTTACATGCAACTTATTAAAAAAAATGTTTTCAACATTTGGAAGCAAAACTATAAGAGTGAGATAAACCTATTTAATTTGACCATAGATCCAAGATTCTTCACTATTTGATCTACCACATACAATGTCAACAAATTGATAAAATGAACATGCTGGATTAAACCTAATGACAACATTCATTATTAAGAATGTGTCCTAATTTAGTTTGGGTTTCACTAGATTCTGAGTGAATTTTAATATTTTTACCTAATGAAATTGTTTAACCCCCTAGTGAATAAAGACTAGTTACTACGGACAATGACTTGTTTCATTAGTACCTAGTGAAACAAGTTTATTTTCAAGTGAAATACAAATTTACCAAACCATTCATTTGCTAGTTAATTAACTAACCAGTATGGAAATCAATTAAATTTTAATTATTTAATATATAATATTATCGATAATTTCATGATTTTTAAAACCTATTATTTATTAACACATGTCACTACCTACGCTAGGTTAAAAACTTAGCCTAGGTAGGTAGGTGGCGACGTAATCAACCTAGGCACCTAATTTGATAGAATAATATTTAATCAACATACCATTGTTAACCATACACAACATCACCCATGAGGTTTGATCTTTTGACCTTTGGAATGAAGGAAAACACCCTTACCATCAAGCCACCCCACTTGTTGTGATAATATGTTACATTACACTCTATTTATCAAATATTTAATTTTAAACATTACAGAAACATAAACTTTGAAAATTTATATCTTATTAAGATTTTGTTCAAATGAAATGACTTGAGTTTTTTTTTTTTTTTTTTTTTTTTTTTTTTTTTTTTTTTTTTTTTTTTTTTTTTTTATTTTTTTTTTTTTTTTTT